>Ga0065711_1002523_pt1 | contig 41566 bp, 14 predicted proteins | sample Hoacrofraction12_FD_59098 | JGI IMG/M metagenome (GOLD analysis project Ga0065711, IMG submission 59098) | Hoatzin crop microbial communities from Cojedes, Venezuela - Epithelial fraction 12 v2 (version 2) | ecosystem: Host-associated > Birds > Digestive system > Esophagus > Crop | place...
TCACCTCCCTACTCCTGCTGGCCACACTATTCCTGATACAAGCCAGGATGCCGTTGGCCTTCTTGGCCACCTGGGCACACTGCTGGCTCATGTTCAGCTGGCTGTCGACCAGCATCCCAACGTCCTTTTCTGCCAGGCAGCTTTCCAGCCACTTCTCCCCAGGCCTGTAGCTTTGCATGGGGTTGTTGTGACCCAAGTGCAGGACCGGGCATTTGGCCTTGTTGAACCTCATACAGTTGGCCTCAGCCCATCGATCCAGTCTGTCCAGATGCCTCTGCAGAGCCTTCCTACCCTCGAGCAGACCGACACTCCCACCCACCTTGGTGTCATCTGCCAACTTACTGAGAACTGGCTCCAAAACTGAGCCCTGGGGAACACCACTCGTGACGGGCTGCCAACTGGATGTAACTCCAGTCACCACCACTGTTTAGGCCTGGCCATCCAGCCAGTTTTTTACACAGTGAAGTGTACACATGAGCAGCCAGTGTCTCCAGGAGAATACAGTGGAAATGGTGTCAAAGGCTTTACTCAAGTCCAGGTAGACAACATCCACAGCCTTTCTCTCATCCATTAAGCAGGTCACCTTGTCATAGAAGGAGATCAGGATGGTCAAGCAGGACCCGCCTTTCATAAACCCATGCTGACTGGGCCTGATCCCCTGATTGTCCTGTACATGCCATGTGATGGCAGTCAAGATGATCTGAATGAAGCAATAATAAAGCAATTACTTCAGGCTCTGGCTGTATCTGCTGCATGCACAAGCTGGGGCAGATGAATATAATTTTGAATGTTTGGAGCTTGAGACACCAATAGTAACAACAAAGTTTGATGCTAGAAATATACAGTGATGGATGTAAGCATTGTGATATATATGGCCTTATTCACTTCATCTGTTTCAAAGGATTTTAATATTTGACTGCTTATTTAAGTTACCCACCTTTTAAGTCATATAAAAGTTATTCTGTATACAAATAAATGCACAACAGCACTGTAGCAGAAAGTATCTGTTTCCTAAGGTGCTGAAACTACATGCATCTTGCTTTAGCAAATATGTTGCTACACACATTTAATCCCACTTCTGTGTCCCCTTACATAGGCATAACTCAAACTAGCTGATAAAACTGATCATTGCTCCAGCTAAAGAAAGAAGGAGACTTGCTGGAGTCCATGTACAATACTATCTGTGTGTGGTCTACCAGGACACAGACACTGCTCTAGGAAGCAAGTTATATGCTACCTGAACAATCAAGGAGTGTGAGAAATATGCTTCACAGTTTTATAATAACTTTCTAAACCATCTGTAAACATATAAATAAAAGCATACCTTAAAATTTTCTTCCGTCAGTCCTTCCTCCGTTTTGGCATCTCTTATCATTGCTGCAACATATCTCTTGACCAAATTTCTCATAACTTCCTAAAATAGAAAATATTGTGTTAGCTTTCTTGGTACTAGTTACTAAACCTACACTCACTGGGCCTGCTTGGACTTATTTGTGCTTTAGGAATACGACAAAAAATGTACAAACCTTAGATCTGGTTGAAAACTTGCTTTTCAATGGAAATTGCTGACATAAATTATCCTGAGAAGGGTTGTGCTGAGTTTGACTAAAGGTGTGTCTCATGGCAGTAACATACAGTCTGACAGTGAGCAGTTGCTGATGCCTCAAGAGGAGTTCGTCTAGTGCAGTTTTATAATGTTATTTCCAGCTATACTTTCCCAAGTCTCCTGGAATGTGAGACTCTCTGCATCAGAAATTATAGCTCTAGGTTTAATGGCCTGTGACAGGTTTTCCTCTGTGTTTCAAACTCATGTAAACTTTCAGCATCCACAAATCCTCTGCCAATGTATTCTACAGTATAGCTGGAATCAGATTCAGTGTGGAGTTTTGTTTATTTTTATCCTGCTCTCTGATAGTTTCCATTGTTGTCTTCCACTTTGAAGAATTCTAAAATTATTTAGGCTGGAAGAGATGCCCGGAGGCTGTCTGATCCAGCTCAGGGCCATGTCCAGTCAAGTGCTGAATACCACCAACAGTGAAGATGTTGCAGCTTCCTTGAGGAACCTTTTTCCAATTCTTTACTACCCTCACTGTGAAGATGATTTTTCCTTACAGAATTTCCCTTCCTGCAATTGGTGTCCATTGACTTGTGTTCTTTTGCTGTGCAGCTCCAAAAAAAATCTATCTCCTTCTTCTCACTAACCACCCACTGTGTTACTGAAGACAGCAATTAGATCCCCCCTTATCCTACTCCATGCTGAAATCCAAGGTTCTCCTTTTATGTCAGCCCTCTAACCATCTTGGTGACCCTTTGCTGGATTCCTTCCAGTTTGTTAACGTCTCTCTTGTAGTGGTGGGCCCAAAACAGGACACACTGCTCCTGATACAGTCTTACAAACGTGGGCTGGAGGAGAATAATCACTTCCTTCAAAGTGCTGCCTACAGCCTTATTAATGCAGACTAGTACGTGTCTGGTATTCAGTTTGTGGATAGATGGTAAACAGCCGCTCTGTGTTCACCTTTCCCATGATTTCATAGATCCCTGTAGTACTTCCCACAGCTGTCTCTTTTTTAGGTTGGAAAAGTCCCGGTTTACCTAGTCATTTCATATATGGAATCCATTGATTACCAAACCTACAAGTGTAAGCCTCTTGCTTAACCTGCAGCCCTTTTAACACAGCAAAATTTGAAAATAAATCTGAAAATTATTCCTTGTGCTATAATAAGCTCAAAAAATCAGAGGCTGAAGCAGGAAGGACGGAGAAGAAGAACAGCTTACAGGGGATCTAGGCAGAGGCGTTACGGGAGAGGCAGTTGTCTGTGGGGGACCAGAGCTGGAAAGATGGAGAGCAGGTTCTGATGCAGCACGGCAGTGAGCTGCACATAAGATTCTGATGAATCCCAGCAGGGAGGTGGGACTAGGTGTTTGCTTTTTTAAAGGCAATCTGTGTTACAGTGGGCAAAATACTGGTTAGTATATTATTGCTCTAGGAAATATCCTTTTGCACCCCAAAAGTAGACAACCCTACTTCTCAAATGCTGTTGTTTGAACACCAAATTATTATGCTTCTTTGCTGAGGATGAAATAAGTATGTATTTTGTGGTTTTCTTCTTTTTTTTTTTCTTTTTGCTTTCTCATGAAATTCTTCCTCTTTTTCCCTCATGAAGACCTTGTGGAGGCATAGGAAAAGAATTAACCAAAAAATAAACATGGACCTGCACCTGATATTGATGATGTCTTCTCAGATTGTCAGCTGCACGCCTCTGAAAAAAAGAACAGAAAAACATGAATCCCTGTCTTTTAGTAAAATACAGCACAGCAAAACAGCAGGTCTGTGCAATATGTGGTATCGAGCAAGCTGAGAGATATGGTTCAGTCTGCTGAAAAATGGCAGTGTTGGAGCAAAGCCTGTCATTAGCTTTACAGAGGGGAGAATGTCGTTATTTGGAAGACAAAGTGGATTTTCTACATTTACATCAATGATGTGCTGCTATTCCAGCATCGGCATGGATGTGGTGGAGCAGCCAGGTCTCTGCTTGCAGAGCCCCCAGAGTCACTGATCTGAGATAGAAGGGGAACAATGTGATCATCACTCACTTGCACAGACTGAAGTGTACTTTTCTGAATTGAGAAAAGCTTGACATAAGCATAGTGTTAGCAAAGCACTATGGCTCCTAATGTCTCATTTAAGGTAGAGCTAACCAAACCCTGCACTATAAAGCCAAATTAAAAAGAAAATTTCCTGCTGAGTTCCCTGTTAAAAAACACTTGGTCACAGAGGGAGCGTATGGAAGAAAGAAACTTAGCTTGCAACACAGAGTTTGGTGTTGATAAGGAGGGAAGGTAAGAGGGAAAATAACTCTGACGAGGAACAACAAAAAGAAGTGGGGTAGGATGAAAGCATGGTACAGGCTTCAAGCAAGTGTTGCATTAGATTATAATGCCATATCTAAGGGCTGTCCAGAAGAAGATGCGGGAAAAAAAGGCCTGAATTACTTAGTCCTTGAATCACTGTTGTCTTCAATAGCAGACTGAGTCACATCTCCCTATTCTCTACCTTAATTATTCCTGACTGATCAAAGAAAGACTTAAATTTTAACATGGGTTCTTATAGGTGCTACTGGCAAGAAAAGAAAGTGCCTGACCACTGACTGTATTTCTACAAAACAGAACACTTAACAGCATCTGATAAGAGGATAAAAGGACATCCAAGAGACTTGTGAAAATTGATGTCAGTTGCATGAAGAGGCAGGCACAGTAAGGTATTTTGTCACCTTCTTTTATTTGAAACTGACTGGCAATTTATGATTAACAATTTCCCTATATTCGGAATCAGTTTACACTTTAGGGTTGATTTCTTGTTTGTAATTAATTTGAGGGATGCAGCAGCTGTGTGGTTGGGCTTGGCAAAAATAACAGAATGGGGAAAATCATTATTTCCTAATCCCTCTGAACAGTCACTGTGGGGTAGGTCTTTATACAGAAGCATCTCACATCTTCAGTATTTTTCCATATCTTGTTTCTGTATCTGTGCCTTATCCAAAGAGAAGATGGAAATTCCTCACGTTTAAGGGTGGATGGACGGGCAAGCCTTCCCACCGCCGGGGCTGGAGGTGGCCGATACCCTTCCACCACCTGTCTTTAGCCGGTTTTTAGAAAAAAAAATCTGATTTTTCGCTGTTGACCACACGATGGAGATGTTTCGTTCCTGCTGAGAGCGCTAAGGGAGTCCGTGGCTACGAGAGCTCTCAACAACAGACCTGACTCACAGGTAAAGGGAAAAACACTTCAAGGTGTAATTGAAATGCCGTTCAGGTAAAGTTAATAACGCTGATAAGTAGAACAAATGATGATTTTTCTACTGCAGAATAGTTTCTGTAGTTGTTGTCTGCTCTGCTTTATTTTACAGTAACGTGAAATAAATGCATAGGCTTAATTCTGTACCTATAGCAAGAAATAGCTAAATCAGGTTTATGCGCTTTTTTGCAACTGATTCTGAAACTGCCAGAAACAAAGGCTGTGGCTTTTCCACTCGATGCAATGTCAACAAGTGCGATTTGGGATGACCGTGTAAACAATTTTGTTTGTGTAGTAACGTGTCCAGAACAGTTCTACTGCACTTGACAATTGTTTTTAATCCATACCACCCAGAAGCTGAAAGAGAATGCATTTAATGGTGTGTTTTCATACACAGACACACATATACTGCACAGGGAATTATGCATACACATAACCTGTCAAAGTGATTACCCCCCTCAGTTCTCTGTCTCTTGTTTAAATGTTCAGATTCAGTCTCCTTCCTTCTGCAGGCAGAATGAATCTTAGTTTAAACACATCTGAAAATCAAGCTATTCACTAATAAATAAAATGACATTATCACTCATATTGTCCTTATTTTGCGCTCAGCCAGCCTGCCTTTCTCTACCTGGTGATAGTCTAATTTGTGGTTGTTCAAAATTTCTTTCAAGTAACCACCGTGCTATGTGAATTGTTGAAAACTATGGCTGGCAAAGGGATAAAAACTGACTAAAAATAGCAACAGAGGAAGAAACAATCTTCTGATGACAATGTTGTATGAGATCATGAAACTGAAAGAGATACTTCTATCACTTTCCAAAGGGGGCACTAATATCCTTCAGGAAGCTTTAATAGTAGTTCTACTAGTAGTGATAATTAATTTGGTCTTCCTGCTTACGCCATTCCTAGTAACTTGCATTGTTTGGAAGAAATATCTCTCTAGCAGTCAGAAATTTGATAATGTTAAAATATTATTATGAAGTCTTGTATCAAAATTGTGTCTTTTATAAAGCAGAAATTCAAATTTAGTGTTTGCATTTGACCTCAAACTGCTTAGTGATAAAGGTCCAGAAAATGTAAAGATTGTCTAAAGTCATGGGATATATTCATCATCTTGGACAGCAGCATCCCATAAAAAGTACAAGAACTTATCTGTCTTGACAAAGAGGTTTCCCCGTGAGATGATCTTTGGCTATACAACAAAGACCCCAGATTACTGATTTCCATTCCAGGTGCAAAGTGTTATTTCTTTGCCCATCATTCCATAACACACTTTACAAAGAAAATACAAAATACTTCTATTGACTTAGGAGTTGCATCATTTTCCACTTGGAGAACAAAGAAGAGGAGAAGGGGAAAGGAGATGTTCTCTGACAAATGATAATAATTATCATGCTGGTTGCTTGGAAAAATGGCATAAAAGTCTGAATAGCTAAAAAAGAGGTAACTGTTTATCTAAACAACAGATGCACAAAAAAAAATACTGAAGATATCCCTGACAATCCTTTCCACTTTCTCCTCCAAAATACTTAAAATCATAGGCAAAACACTTTCTGGCTACTGATCAGACGTAAAGTGGAATGTAATTTGAGCAAAATAGTACAATTTATTCCAGTGGGGCTGGGGTTTCTTTTCTTACATGTCTTCATTTTTCAGATAGCAATGTATTTCAGATGACCAACAGGAGTAGCCTTGAGACACCCAAAGGCCTTAGGCAGTCAGGAAAACTTCAACCTAATCAATAGAATTACATTACTAATCTGCTTTTTGCAAAGGTGAGCTGACAAAGTTAACAGAACTGCTATATATATAGATAAAGAGCAGCACACACTGCTATTTCAGAGTTCTAAGTGTAGGAGATACTTTGTGATAATAGTTAAAGAGAATGCTGCGTACCTGGGATATGTCAAAATGACAGACAATAAAAATGTGCTGAAATCTGAAAGGTAGAAGATCTCTGTCTGATTAATAGCAGAGATGAAGTACTTGTAAATCACATGTAAGCATCCTGGCTTTCCTTCAGCTGTAGCTGTGGCTAGAGAAGCTGCCATCAGCATGGCTGGGCAGCGTGGTGCTTTGGAGAACAAAACTGTCCCTTGAAAAGCTCCCCTTGACTCCATCACCTACTGCTTCAGCTGTCCCAGTACAACAAAGGATAGCAGAACCACAGAACTGACATCCAAGGAGAAGCAAATTAATCAGCTCTCTTCAGAGGCACCTCACTTCCCTGCAGACCCTGTTCTTTCCCATGATTGCTTTGTTATAAGCAGCACCGTAGCTGGTCCTCCCAAGCAACCATGCCATACTTGTTTCTACTGATATTTTTCTTCTTCATAGAAGCAAGATAAATCCTTTGACCAGCATATCTGCTGTAAACTATCCTGACCCTGAAACCTTGATTTAAGAGTTCATGAACCTTCAAGTGTACATGTATATATATTTTTCCAGTGCATTGTTGAAGACACATTTAATACGTCCTTGATTCATTCCTAGGTCATGATTCACGGCTTTTTGGTACTAAGATTTCTTACGCAGATATCATGCCTGATCCTTGAAAAATGCTGGCTTTAACAAGCCAGCTCCATTCTGTCTATCGTCTGTTTTGCATCCACTAGCACTGACTCAGTCTTCAGATACATACTGTTGCTTTTTCTACTGGAAAACACCATCATACATCACTGCTAATTAGAGCTTCCTAATAGGAAAGTTAGCATTTAGAGATTTCAGAACAAAATGTTTTGAAATCTTGAGTTCTGCCTTACAGACAACATGTCATCCATACATCCATATAGTCAATGTAAGAAAATAAGCCTGAAACTGATATAGTGTTTTTTTACCCAGTACTGGTCATAGCGAAGGAATCAGAGTTCATAATGCAGGACTCAGTGAAAAGAAATAGGTCCCAACAAAGCTTATCTTGTAGCTCTGAGACCAGCATTATTACAGGGGAGATTCCAGCGAGCTGGAGTCAGAGAGCTGTCATCTGAGACCCCTGAACCAAAGGCAGAGAAAACTCTTAATTTCCCTTTGGTTAAAAGGGCATAGAGATAATATGTGATGCAGTTGTTGAGACAACTGAAGAAGTTCTGGAAATCCAAGGCTGAGTAGTGGGTGATAGGAATAAGTTTTTCAAAACCAGAAAGCAGCGCATTCCCCCAGGACAAACTGTGAGATCACCATGGTGGGCCCACTCGTTCTCTGATGACTTTACCTCTTGGGGGACATCCAGTTAATAGCATCTAGTTAGATCTACTCAAACTGTGTGTAGACCTGACCCCTGGTGTGAATAGTGTCTCCCACACTCTGATGGGTATGAACAGATTTTCATAAAGTGGAAGTCAGAGTGCATAGTGCATACCTACATCTTCTCCCATTTTGGAGCTTGGGTGCACAACTGGGCCTAGAAATGTTCCAAATTCAGATAGCCCTAATGGGACTTCTGCTATTGCTGAGGAACTTTGTAGTTCTATGAGATGCCCAGATGTGTGGACTGTATCTGCCTGGTCTCTATGAGATGTCCAGATGTGTGGACTGAATCTGCCTGGTCAGCCACTGCCTTTTTCCAGGCAGCTGGAAGTCTTATTGCCATGATGGCTCTGCTGGTGAGCTTCAGAGGGGTTTCAGCTATACTTGCAGCCAAATACCTATTCTGCAGTGGAAACTAGAGATGGATATGGCCCTATTGTCTCATAGACTTTGGGATTTCCACTTGCTCTCATCTACAATTTTTTTTTTTTAAATTTACTCTACAGAAATTAACCAACAATGTCCTACATCTCTCCCTCACTTATGTCCTCCACTGCCAACCAGTTCAGTAATTAGTGGTTCACGTTTGAATCATAAGGAAGCCAGGTTCAGCTCCTTCTTCTCTGTTCTCCCACAAGAGCACTTTTCCCCCTCAGGGTCTTGATTATTTTGAGATGGAAATCTCTCCTGTCAGAGCTGTTCTGTTTTGGGTAAATAATTAAATATCTACTGGAGAATAGAAATGAACTTGGGCCTCCCTTAGCCCAAGCTATTTGCTTTACTTGGCACCAGCTCCTTCTCTCTCCAGACAGAAATTTCATCCTGGAACTGAACAGTCTTACCCAATAAAAGCTTCTATGAAACTAGTATATATATTAATGAAAAAGTTTGGGGTTTTAGAATTTTGTATTTTTTTTCATTAAAAAAAAATAATTCTATTTGGAAAAAATCCAAACCAACTCTGTGTATAGACTCCATGCCCTTTGACCTTTTGCCTGCACCACTTTTCCAGAACCCAGGCTTCTTATTTCTAGAAGGTGATACTTATGTACCCCAGCAGGAGTCAGCTGCAGAAACCCCCTTCCTCACCATGCCATTCAGCACTAGGCTGAGAGCACTTTGCCTCTTTCTTTACTATTCCACAGAGCCAGGAAGGAGTTTACTTCCAGAGCTGCAGTTTGAGAGGGGAAGAAAAAGAAGAAAAAAAAAAAAAAAAAGAAAAAAAATTGTCCTGGATGTAAAGTCTGACAGAAAATATTGTCCTAAAGGATTTGCTGGGATGTATAAAGGTATTTTTGATCTATCACAGTCAAATTGAGATATTGTCTCAACCAACCCTAGATCCTCAGCTGCCACACACTGGCATCACTCCATTAATTTTAATATCACTCTATGAGTTTACAGTAACTAATCATCCCTACCAAATGTTTAAAAAATGCCTAGAAGCATTGCCCACTTTCCCACACACACAAGTATACGAATCTCTTGAGCTTCTCTTTCTAACAAAATCTCACAGTTTTTCCTCCTGTTGGTCTCTGTGTCTACTTCTTTCCCTTGCTAGGTTACACAGCGATGTTTTATTCTTGAAATTCTTCACCATTCATGCTAGTTTGTGTCTTTCATTTTTATCTGAATGACTGTCTCTCTTCACTGTTTTTCTAATATTAATTTTAATGGGGTTTTTTTCAGTGTTTTTTTCTTGTAGCTTATTACTAGTTTGTTTCAATGTCATCTTCATGCTTCTAAGCTTCTTCTTCTGGCTGTTTCTTTCCTGTCTACAAGTATGACACCAAAGTGAAGCATATTTTGATTTCACAAAGTAGATACCGGCCAGCAAGATCAGGATATTGCAATAAGGCTGATTAGAAGCTTTCCACAAAGAGGACAAAATCCATTCAGCAGTTTAGGAACTGTGACTTATTTTTCTTACATCGCCCTTCCGCTTTATCATGTATCTGTACACCCCTGTGAACTTGTTCCTCCAAGTAAATCTGGCAATTAAACTGAGTGCCAGGATATGACAGGAGAATATGCAGGAAAAGCCTATCCTTATTACTCACTTCTCAAGCAACCAGGAAGAAATACAAAGAAAAGGTCGATAGCGTAAGGGTCCAGAAAAGAATTGTATCATGTCCCCTGGCTTCTTTGAAATGAATGGAATTTTTGCTACCAGGGTCAACAGCATGACTATAATCCTTTCTTCTTCCCCTAACCCCCACGATACTCTCATATTCCCACTTAATGCTTTGCTATCTGAGTTCCTGACAGACTTGAAAACATTTATGTTCACCTAATCTCTATGGTACAGGAAAACGGCCATTATCCACATTTTACCCACAGTAGCTTCCTTTATGGTGGAGTTGGCTAAATGCAGTCTAGTCACTGAGGTACTGACTTGCTTACTATGGGAAATGCAGAAAACATAACTAGATAGATTTAGTTGTTGATGGGTTAGGTTGTTGCCTGGATATTTCCTCTGAAAATATAGAAAAACTGTGCTGCTGACTGAGGTATCTCAACTGGATAGAGGCAGAAAGGACAAATTATGATCTGTTTTACCCACTGCAGCTACCAGAGAAAGTCTGTGGCTGCGATATTACACAGGCATCTGCTGAATCCAGGTGCAGGACTATTCTTGCTCACCTTGTGTGTCTTTTTGTCTCTTTTTTTCTAGACATTTCACTGCTAATTAGTACTATTAGGATAGGGTACCGATGTGATTCTGAAATAGCTCTACCTGTAAATTCAAGTAAGCAATTCCAAATAAATGCTGTTACCTTTCAAAACGTTTTCTTTAATGGGAACAGCTTTTGGTAAGAATGTTTTAATGGTAAACCCATTTCATTACATGTAGAGAGAGAGAGACGGAATATCCCATGACAAATATTTTATACACGAGTCTGTGGTTCATGATATGTCAATGATACTAGAACTGTGACATTTGAGCTAGATATTATCAGCCACACCTCTGGTAGTGGTAGACAAGTACACATTTCATCTCTCATATTTGTATTGTTTTAATCTTTCTTGCATTATCTGTACATAAGGCACAGTCATAGTACATATTGTCATTGTGCAGGAATACAATGGTGCTTTCTCTTCAGTCAAATATATTGACATGAATGTTAAAAAAAACATTCTCTGCCAGAATTATTCTCTAACTCATATATACATTATTTGACAGTTTGGATGCTCTGTAAGTCTGAGCATCTCATCTATATAGGAAAGAGGAGGACTACAGGCAGAGTAAAACACAGGACTTACCCCTATTGTTCCAAAACTTTCAGGCTTTCTTCTAATTTTTTTCTTGCAAAGGTGTCTCCATAACCACTTGATCAGATACCACAATGATTTTGGGCTTGGTATGACATTAAAAGGAGTGGGCAGAGTTCCTCCTTCTTCAAAGTAACTCATCCAGAGTTTTGTCCGAGCAAACTTCCACTCAATGTCTGCATGATCCTGCACACAAGAAGCACAACACCAGCACAGATGTTGCTGTAATTAAGGAGGTGAAACAAACCTCTACAAAAATCTGAAAACCTAAAACTAGAACAACCCTGAAATGCTAATTAATTTTCTTTTTAAAATACTTGCATCTTCCTTTGACAGAAGGCCTTTAAACTAAGCAAAGCTAAGCTGCTTTACTTCAATAGAGATGTTAGATATGTACAGTATATATCCACTTTCACCTTTTCCTTCCTTGCTACAGGCTTTTAAATAATTAAAACTCTCGCAAACAACACAGGGTAATTACAAGCAGAAAAATGCTACACTTCTGGAAGAGATGTTTTGCTATAATAGGAGCACATCATTATTCCACATATATCACCCTAATTACTCTGCTGTGTAGCAGCTTCAACAAGTCTGTAAGTCTCATGCACTCTCTTAGTAATTGTCAGCCCCAGAAATTCAAAAATAGGTTATCCAACAAATCATGAGGCTACTTAAAACTGTTGAGTATCTTTTTTTCCTCCTACATTCAGAATAGGTTGATGGGGTTTTTTTTAATTTTTATTTGAGATTTTCTTTCTTTCATATTCTATATAATATAGTATAATTTTTAAAAGGTTGAAAAAAATTGAAAGTACAGTCCATAGAAACATTGCTAAATCGTAGCAGCTGAACAAGAAGTATAAATTACTAATATTAAATTTGCACAACAAACGTAGTAGCCAAGAACTTAAGCTACAGGTCTAGCCCTAGCCTTTAATATTTAGCTAGATATACAGTAATCAAAACAGTACTTTAGAAGTTATAGTAGGAAAAGTATGCTGCCTGCAGTCTGAGTTTTGGTGAGTGTTAGTATGTTGTAATATTGTGCACCAGACTTTGCCAACTAGCGTTATACAAACACATGTAGTCAGTATTTCTTTTATGGAAAAACTTGTAATTTCCAGATTAGCAAAAAGGCACATTTTAATTGTTAAGACTGTGAAGCTTTCTTTTATTTGTTTGCTTTCTGCATGATTATATTCGAATTATCATATGATGAATCAGTGTTTATTTTCATTAGTCTCCTTAATAGACAGCTGAGAAATAAAAATAAGCCAATAGCTCTGATATGGATAAAGACAGTTTTCATTAAAGAAGAAAACAGGACAGTGCTGAATGAGAAGTCATGATCTTTTGTTTGATTGCTAATGCACCCAAAATTGTTCATGAGCATCCAATTTCTATTAAATGTATATTCACACTATATAAAAATCAAAAAATAACAGTCTTTTAAAGGTTAATAATGTATTAAAAATAAAGCAGAGACAGAGCAATCTTAAGCAGAGTCTCTCAGGAGAGGTCCTGCACAGTGTAGCTTGGGAAGGGCTGTAGCCCATGTCACTTCCCAGCAGCTTCAGGACACTCTTCTCTACCCATGAGCTGGCTTCTGAAGAAGGGCCACCTCTCCCCCAGAGTTGTGGGGAAATTCATCTCTGCCTAGTCCAGCTGGGGTCTGGTTTCTGTGTCTTTCCAGAATAGTGCAAAAGAATTAGAACAAATTAGTGAATTTGTCCCAATACCCCTTCTGTAAAAAAGATTTACTGCCGGAAAAATGGGATGTAGGAACAGAGAGGAGATACATATTATAAATTATCTAAGGTTAAGGAACAACTTACAGCAATAAGTTGGTAAGAATTATTCATCATGGCTATTAGCATGTTGAGTAGAACAACCAGAGAGATTACATTATAGGTACCAAACATGGTGGCCCCAACAAATTCAGTAAATTCATGCCTTGCTTTCACATTGGTCACATAGAGATTGATGAGTCCAAATATAGACCAGAATAATGACTGCAGTGTTTCAAATAATCTGAAAAACAAAACCCGAAAGGAATAGCTGTATAATAACAATATATGTAGTTTTCAGATTGTTCATTTTTTCCCAAACACACGAAAATCCTTGACTTGATTGAGATCAATGATACTTATCACAGTATAGGCAACATACACAGAATATCCTTCTAGGAAAACAATGGCTTAATGCTTCAAATCTGATCCTCTAGATACACAGTACGGAATCTGTAAATAAGCCTGTGAATAAAAGGCTGATTTTGTTCAAACTTCTGAGGGATAAATATAGTTTTAGAGATCTTATTTTGGACACCTGCCTTTGAAGTATTTTCACCCTTTGCCTTGACTGTAGAGGGCAGAAGAAGGATACAAAAGTAACTCAATGACTGTGTTTCACCCAGATGTTAAAACAGCTATGGTATCCTCATACCTACTTGGTGTTGTCAGTTTATGCAATTTCTAGTTTGTGTCAAGAGCCATTGAGATCAAATGAGTTGCATAATTAGAAGGACTTATTATCAGTAGTTTATGTTTTGTTTTGCAAAGAATGATGATATTAAAAAGACAAAAATGCCACTCAGATAAAATGTGCTTTTACAACTAAATGATATGATATTCCCTTACAGAAGTTTGGGACAAGAGCTGCAAAGCTAAACAACAATAATCAACTTTAAAAAAATCCTCTGAAGCTAGATAGCTTGATATAATTTCACCTTTATACAATGTTCAGCTACACTATAGTGTCCTAAGCATGGGCGCTGGTTAGCCCTGTTCCTTCTGAAAAAATAGGAGCAAAATTTCCTAGTTTGTTCCCATATCTTGAGATTAATTGGAGTGATTTTTCTCCTGCTCCTTCGCCTGACAGCAGAAGCAGGTTACCCAGAGAGGATATTTCTGTGATGTATGGGCCACCAGCGTTGTCCCCACTGCACCCAGAGCAGGGAGGCTGCTGAACTGCGGGGATTTGTACCACCCCTGGGTGGTCCTGCACACTGGCACCCACTGTCCAGAACTGAGCAAAACTTAACCCTTCAGCCCCTTTCCCACCACGCGGTATCGTCTGTGAAACGTCATGCAACCCAGTCGTCATGAAACCTAGTACAGAGATACTTGAGAGGGGAGTATGCTTTTATTTATAGAAATTCTAGGTCCCATCTCTCTGCTACTGTAAAACAGTGTATATGAGTGGTAAAGTATTGCTCTGGAGTCTGTTGTATGGTTTACATCTGTCTGAGCCCAAATCAAGCAATCGCTGTTCTCCCCAGCTCATAGCAGCAGAAAAGGCTCATAAGACATTGCAGTTTGCCTTGACACCGTCTTCTGGCACTAGTATAAGTAGTCCCCACTGTTTCCCAGATGAATAATATTGATTCCCTCAAAGTTCAACTCTGAAAAATTCCCCTGTGCTTTTCTGTTCAGATCACACGAAATTTAGACCTGCATAAGATGTGATTAATATGCAAGATAAATATGCTGTGCCTGAGCCAAGTTAATTGATTAAGATGACATAAAAGGTGTTATTTTTACAAAATTACTTACTTTGAGAAGAAATCCATTGCTAATAAATATATTTTAAAAGCAGCCTAGATATGATTCATAGAAGCTAACAGGGAACAGCTTTTTATAGCAGGAGTTTAATTCAGATTGGAAATTGAAAGATGAGATAGACAATTAGTACCCATTTGATAGTGGTTTGGTACTATAGATGAACTACAGAACAGAGTGAAATAAAATTGATTTATAAATGAAATAAAAATAAATAAACTTTAAAACAGAAATTAGAATACAGTATTTGATTGTGTGAATGTAGACTCAGGGTCAGAAGAAGCCTGGACTGAATGTTCTTCCTGCCTCATTTACAAGGCATCTTCATGTTTTAGAACACTAAACTTAATGCCCACAAGTAGACATGGAAGGAATGTAGAGCGACAGCTGCCTGGATAAGCAAGCTCTGATCTGGTGAACTTCTTTCCCTTAATTCTAAATATGTGCTTTCTAATCTCATATTATCTTCCCCTACTCTTTATCTTTTTATTTTTTGAGATATCTTGAATTGTACAGACTTCACGGTGGTATGCGATGAATATTATTACAGAGTAATGTAATGTCAATATTTTTTTCTTTTATTAGGGCAACTTTAGATTTTTCTCTCAGGACACCACTGTAATACCAATGGAAAGCAGCCAGCCTTTTTCCTGTAACAACACCAAAGTGATTAAAATATTGGGAGCAGAGAGGGACGACAGAAATAGATCAGCCACTTACGTTGAAAATGCATTATTCTGCTTTTCACATCGTATTCCTTTGCAGTTGCCTGGTTCATTTGTCTCATAGTAGAAGTACAGCTGGTTCAATCCATTTGCAAAAGCTAGCAGAACAAGACAGTATATGAAGAGAAACTTCAAAATGTCCAGCAACATTCTTCCTAGAGATATCTGCAGAGGTCCCAGGTGAGAATTTGCAGTGAATAATGAAATCAAGCGTAGGGAGCTAAAGATGTTTGCAATTGCAAACAGGGCCTCAGCCACCAGGGTTGGATGCCACATGTCCCAGCTCTCCCGTGGAACTAACCCACTGTACTGAAAACAAGCAAAAGGGAAGAAATTACTCCGTGTTTACTGCATAAACAAGTATGTCTGTTTCTTTATAAGCCATTCAATTAATTTGCAGATAGCACAATAAAACTAAACATCATTTGGCAAGTAACCTGTCTTCAGGAGAAATTCTTACTTCAGCAAAACAAAAAACGGGCAGTACCCATGTACTTGTCCTTCATTTTTATCTGCAGTATGGTCTATGGTTTCTAGTTTTTTGCCTGCGCTTTGCATTTAGTTATAATTTTCACAGAAGCAAAAGCAAGTCTAAAAAATCTGACTGAGAGTAAAAGGACCAGTTTTTGAACAGCTGGGTTTTAGAATTATAAAAATTTCAGCTGTAAAATCAGGTAAATTAGTTCTTTGGACAACAGTGTAAATACGACAATGATGGACAGAAACCTACAAGAACTTTGGCAAGTTGGAAGAAAACATTTAATCAAGGAATAAGTATATCGCTTAATCACTAACACTGGAGCAATGATGAAAAAGCTGTTTATTAATGAACCATGGCAAACTTCTTGTGTGTCTCATTATCAGAGTCTGATCCCTGGAACTGTGACTCTTTACTGTTCCAGTTCTACCAAAAAAATTCTTGAAGATGAAAGATATTACTTTGAACTGAAGCTTAACTACTGTGTCAGACTCATTATTATTTATTTGGTTTCATTAATCTGTTTTACAGAATGTGTCAGAGGACAGAATCTATGTTATAAAGCATTTTAAACCACGGGGTAACATAATATGAAGCAGATATGAAAGAGGGACTATGGTACGGTCTATATTTACCTACTGTAGGCCACCCAGATGCATCCTTCAGAGCTGCTGAGCATGCCCTCAGTAGTAACAAAAGGGACTCTTCTGTGTCACTGGGGCTAGATGAAACAATATAGCCAGGCATCACAACATTTCCTCACCATATTCACACTCCAGAGAAGGTTACTGCTCTCAAGGTGGTTCGAGACCACCTGAACATACGTAAGTCTATGGGACCCGACAAGATGCATCCCAGAGTTCTGAGGGAATTGGCTGATGTAGTTGCCAAGACACTCTCCATCATATTTGAAAAGGCATGGCAGTAACGTGAAGTCCCCAGTGACTGGAAGAAGGGAAACATTGTGCCCATTTTTAAAAAGGGTAGAAAGGAGGACCCTGGGAACTACCGACCTGTCAGCCTTACGTCTGTGCCTGGGAAGATCATGGGACAGATCCTTCTAGAAGCTATGCTAAGGCACATGGAGGATGGGGAAGTGATTTGAGACAGCCAGCAGGGCTTCACCAAGGGCAAGTCTTGCCTGAGTAAGATAGTGGCTATGTACCATGGAGTGACTACATCAGTGGACAAGGGAAGAGATACAGGTGTTGTCTATCTGGACTTCTGTAAGGCTTTTGACGTGGTCCCCCCCCAACATCTTTCAGTCTGAATTGGAAAGATATGGATTTGATGGGTGGACTCTTCAGTGAATGAGGAATTGATTGGACAGTCTCATCCAGAGGGTAGTAGGCAACAGCTCAATGTCCAGATGGAGACAGGTGAAGAAGTGGTGTCCCTGAAGGGGTCTGTATTGGGACCAGTAGCGTTTAATACATTCATTAGCGACATAGACGGTGGGATCATGTGCAGCCTCAGCAAATTTGCAGATGACACCAAGCTGAGTGGTGAGGCTGACATACCTGAGGGATGGGATGCCATCCAGAGGGACCCGGATGAGCTCAAGAAGTGGGCCCATGGGAACCTCATGAGGTTCAACAAGGCTAAGTGCAAGGTCCTGCACCTGGGGTGGGGCAACCCCTGCTATCAATATAGGCTGGGGGATGAAGGGATTGGGAGCAGCCCTGCCGAGAAGGACTTGGGGGTACTGGTGGATGAAAAGCTGGACATGAGCCTACAACACGAGCTTGCAGCCCAGAAGGCTAACCATATCCTGGACTGCATCAAAAGAAGCGCGGCCAGCAGGTCAAGGGGGGTGATTCTGCCCCTCTGCTCTGCTCTGATGAGACCCCATCTGGAGTCCTGCGTCCAGCTCTGGAGCGCTCAGCACAACAAAGACATGGACCTGTTGGAGCAGGTCTAGAGGATGTTCATGCAAACGATCTGAGGGCTGGAGCACCTCTCCTATGAGGAAAGGCTGAGAGAGTTGGGGTTGTTCAACCTGGAGAAGAGAAGGTTCCAGGGAGACCTTTTTGCAGCCTTTCAGTACCTGAAGGGTGCCTATAGGAGAGATGGGGACAGTCTTTTTAGCAGGGCCTATAGCCATAAGACAAGTGGTAATGGTTTTAAACTAAAAGAAGGTAGATTCAGACTAGATATAACGAAGACATTTTTTTACAATGAGGGTGGTGAAACAGTGAAACACTGAAACAGGTTGCCCAAAAAGGTTGTATATGCTCCATCCCTGGAAACATTCAAGGTCAGGTTGGACGGGGCTCTGAGCAACCTGATCTAGTTGAAGATGTCCCTGCTTAATGCAGCAAGGTTGGAGTAGCTGATCCTTAAATGTCCCTTCCAACCCCAACCAGTCTATGATTCTGTGATTCTACGATTCAAATTGTGGATAGGAACTTGGAATTTTTTTTGCACAGTGCTAATTGGCACAGGGCCCCACAATGCTGGGGTTGCTCTAACTGACTGGTAGCAGAGGTGTGACAGTCCCAGTGCCTGACAGCAATCCCTGGGACAGTTTTATTTACTCATATACAAGCAGCCATAGCATTTGACAGTCTTGTGGTTTTGGGGATTAGAACTGCAAAACTGAAGAACAGTAGTCCATTGAAGAGTTAAGAATTACGCAGCCTTACATTTCAACCACCAGTGATACTTGTTCTCTACAGAGTAGGGAATTAAATCCAGACCTGCTGGAGTCATAGGTCAGTACTCTCTTAATTAGACTATCCTCTCTCCTGATGATCATTCTGTAAAATCAAGTTTTACTGCATTAGACATTGTAGCTCCAAGAGAGATGCTATTCTGCTTCATCCACTATCGCCCTTCAGTCCAGTTCTGATTGAATCAAGATTGGTGATGAAGTAACAGGCAGTAGAAAACAGAACTGAGTTGACAGACACCAGCTAAGAAATAAAAGCAAGAAGAAAATTAAGAAGGAAAAAAAAATCAGTGTTTATTGACAAAAGGGAGATAAGAACTCCTTAACATGTTTTCTATAAATGTCTTTCTTTGAATAATATTATACAGCATATTGTGATTGCACTTTACAACCCTGGTATGTGAAAACTTGCATCTATTAAATATCTATGAACAATTGTCAATATAAGCAAAGATTAGGTGATGAACAGTGCTGTAGACGCTCAGACTGGGGAAAAGTACACAAGGTGTGTTGGGGGAATAAGGTAAAATACATTAATAAAAAAATTTGAAGAAGATATTTGAAACTAGGAAGAGATGGAGTTTTTGGTAGAGAATCAAAAGCATCCAACCGCAGACATATTTTAGGTGAAGGCAAGTAGTAGCATATTTCAATGAAGTTAAACAAGCAGGAGAAAAAATAGAAAAGAGACAATAATAACAATAAAATCTAAGGAAATAGCCTTCTGAGAAAAACATGGAACTATAAGACACTGAATAAAGATAGCATATAACAAAGTATGAGAGCAAGGATTAAAGTAAACCAGCCAGGCACGGACAGCCACATCGGGGCCCTCAGTCACCTCCTTCAACAATCAGCTAAGAAAAATGGGCATTTCTATAGCGGGAAAACAGATATCCCAAACAGGTCAGATGAGCTGCTCTTTAACTTTCTCTGCTTCTCCTCATTGATTGATAGGGTAGGGGAGAGGCTATCTTATAGCTGTAGTCTGAGAAGACGAATCCAATGCCACATTTTCTAGAAGAGATGAGGTTAAGGAGAAAGGTGAGAAGAAAGGATGTTATGGATTGAGATGCAAAACTGCTGTGCTGAAACAGTTTTAACACTTGAGAGTCTAACAAATTAACACATCCCTGGGTTTTATTGACTTGTTACACAAAATTAAAAAATAAAATGACCTCTTATTTGTAAAAGGGAAATCAATGGCGCAATCGTGTTATTTCAGCTTAACTGACTCTGCCTTTCTTGGGCCCCAGTGCTTCCTGCCTGTGTGGATACAATGTAAAAGGTCTCAAGGTTGTAAGCATAGAGTGAGGGCTGTTATTTTAGTTTTGAAGAGGCATGATTTAAGACATTGGAAATACTTGGCTGAAAAACAGCGAGAAAGGTGAAAGCCCAAGAAGTAAGTTTGGAAATGATCTATGAAATATACTAGCTGAAGGAAGCCAGCAAATAATATAAAGAAAATCATGAGTATAAGAGGGGTCCGACAACAAAAGCCTATTGATTCCACTAACTAGAGGATGCTGAAAAGACATCTAGAAATATCAAAGAACTGGGAGAACAAAGAAGCACACATGTGAAAAGAAAGCAGAGGAGAGAAAAGACTAGGTATATAAAAACCAGAAACAGTGAAAATACAAAAAAAACCCACAACCTTGTATTTTAGGACCAAACAACTCAAAATAGGGAGAATTGAAGTATTTGTTCTCTTATGCTTGTTGATGTTCTGTTCTGTATAGAATAAATAAATGGTTATTGTTCTAGGGAATGGAAAATTATAAGAGCAAGTATAGCAATGCTGAGCTTCTTGTAAATCATGATGTTGATACTCTTAAGTCTTTATTATTTTGTGGCTCTGCTGAATTTCCATCCCATTTTTGAATGCAAACACAATGTTTTGACATGTAACACAGACAACTATCATTTAACATGATTAAATCATACCTATCTTTGGCTTGTTGGTTGAAAGAAATGTACATGGTACATCAATGGAAAATTAAGAAGAGCAGAAAACAAATTGAGCAGCATACAAACAGTAGAATTTCAAGGCAAATATATGATGATTGTGCGATGCCACCCAGGGAATACAAGATAATAATTCTTGATCCTTACTCAAAGGAATTAAAATGCAAATCTAATATCATAACCATTTGTGAGAAAGAAGTTGAGTGACCATTGCTGTCCCATGAGGACGAAAATCATGAAATCACCAAGAGAGATCAAACAGATACATAGATCAGGGTACCTGAATGTTTAATGGGCTATTTGATCTTGGTCAAAAGTGGCCCCTTTTTTTTCTGATAATAAAAAGAAAGGTTAAATAATATCTACTTCAGGAAAAGAACTTTAAATCCTTTTCTGAAAGGTCATATGCGAATGTCAACTCTTCCTATTTAAAATGCACGTCCCAATCTTTGCATTCATTATGCTGAATTTCAGAGCGGCAGTAGGAAGAGTGAGGAAGCGGCCTAGCAAAGAGCTTTAAAACAGTGATTACACTGAGGAATCAATTCTAGAATTATTCAGGGGGAAGAGAGGTTAATAGTCCTATCTAAATGGACATTTGGTCTTTGAATCTGGTGAAACATCAATCAAAACCATTTTACAATGCAAACATGTAAGAAGATGTTAGCTTCTACAGAACTGGTGGCAAAGGAGAAATAGCAAATTATTTACTACTAAACAGAGCAGATCTGACATAGTGATCATTAAGCCAGTAAATATGGAGACAAATAATGTATATTTAGTGACTTTTCAGAGTTCTTGCCTTGAATAGGAACCTGTTTCTCTACTAGCTTTTCATGTCAGTGGCTGAGACACATAATCAGTAATGTGAACTTGCATGCAATCTCTAGCAGTTGGAAACAAGCAGCACTAGGTCAAATGCTCAGGTTTAACAAATATTTAAGATAAAGTAAGCAGGGTCTGTATATAACGTGGCATTGCACCTAATTTTATGCATCAGAACAAAATAAATTATCTTCCAAAACCATAAAAAGAACCATTTTTCTTAGAGTACAACTTCTGTTTACATTTATAACCCTCCATCAAAAGACGTGTTGCTTAAAATCTGTCTTCTATAAAACATGTGACAATGCACTATTTATAATCACATTATTTATCGGGGAGAGAGCATTTTCAGTGGATATACTGGATAGTTTAAAAAGACTCACAAGTTGATATACAATCAGAGACAAAAAGCATAGTCCTTAGAAAAATATAAGAAGTACTCATTTTATTTGAATACTGGCAAAGCAAGAGATAACTTTGAGTTCTCTTAGCAGTTCTCTCATCCCAAAATAACACTCTTTGGTGTATTTTACACTACCCCATCCGCTGCTGTAAATAATATCCATCTGCTTAACTATTGTGTCAGTCAGGGAGCCTCGAATGGGCAATAAACTCTATGATTTTCTCTGGGAACGTCTATCATATCGGAAAGTAGTATGAGGGCACTCTCGTAATTTTATTCAAGGGAGTTGGTTAAAATGTTTTCTTAGGTGGCATGAGCTGATTCATAGAAGGTAGAACATATCACAGAAAACTGGGCTACAGATTTGATTCAATAAATACAGAAAAGTTGTATTTTAGAAAAGGCTACCTTGTAAGGTTTAGGAAACAAAAATAAAAGCTTTACATCAAAATGTATTGGTTACATTTGGCATCCTCTCAATCTCACCTGGCACAGAGGCAGGGAACTCTGTTGTAGGTATTTGAAGGAAGTGTGGCTGGGTATTGTTACACTTGCATTACTCCGTTCATTAGATCATCAGGTGTTTCAATTGCCCACCACAACTAAGGCTCTTTTAAGAAACAAAAGGTATTTGGGTGCAACATTGCACATGCAGTGAAAAAATAATAGCCGCAGAACCAAAGATATTGCTTTAAGCACTGTGTTGGTGATGATTGGCATGCAAGTATGAATTTGGAGAGTAATGGATGCACATTATCCCAGATACTGTCACTTGAGTTTCTGATTACTGTAAGCAGAAGCTGTCTGGGAGACAAAAGGATTATAATGTCTGCTAATTAATATTATTCTGAAGTGAATAATTGGCCATCTCCAATGCTTTGGAAACATTCGTTTTCAATGTACTGCTCGCTTTCTTACATGGACAGTGAAATGACTTTAGTTTTCCAATCACTTTATGAGAAAGCATCCTCGTATGTAAAAAAGGATTTCTCTCCTCACACTTTCAAGCATGTTACTCCTTTAGGCAACAGCTCCAAATCTCCTTGAGTGAGAAGACTTCCAAAGGTTTGCAGCCAGAGAACCGGCATGCCAGAAACCTTTTGTCACAGGAGGAGGCTGGTGTGTCAACAGATCACAGGTCTTTGCTCATCCCTGCCCCTGATCGGCTGACATGCAGACCCTTGTGATTAGACACAAGATGATTAATAAATTAGAGGATTCTATGTTCCTCTACACTTATGACAAGGCTGAAGCAGGAACAGCTGCTGTGTGAGTATAGAGAGCTGTAACCAGCTACTTGATGGCTGTCTCTTCTTCTTTTCCCAGCCAAAAGCATCTTGGCAGAGGAGAGACTCTCCTTCAATGTATACAGGGTAGCTGGTGGCAGAGAACTTCAAACAGCTGAAATACAATGCTGATCACAGTGGCCAGTGTAAATGGGCTTGTTAACTTTACTTGGACGTGATAAAAGGTCCATGACAGATGCTAAGAAATGCTTTAATTTCCATTCAGATGTGGTTTCCTTGCGTTTTAGACCATTTTTTGCTGAAAATGTTTCTTTTTATGAGGAATTTCTATCATATTATGGATTCATCTTGAACAAATGCTACAGGTTCCACGGCTTTGGAAAGAAGGTCTGTTGTGCTGGAAGATACTTCAAACAGTGGGAATATAAAACTATTCAGAAAATGTCCATGAAAAGAATGAGAAAACGAACATACCCAGACTCATGTGACCATTTTATCCCCTTCAGCCTTACTTTTTCATGTTGCACTTACCATAAATTTTCAAAACAAAACTAAAATCTTGCTCTTTAGCTTCCCACCCCCCCAATCTTATGTAAATATTTTTCTTGTAGTCCTGTCCACAAGTTTTGCATGGTGCATAAAATTGTCTTAGAAGCAATTATTTCTTACTGAAAAACAGGCAAAGACCAACGTAAAACATAATATGTGCAAAAATCATTAAATATTACCAGTGATTTTCCTGCTCCAAGAAAATAACATTATAACCGTTCAGGATGAAATAACAAAAGATTGCCTGGGCCAAGAAAAGAGATGTACAAATCACATTGTTTCGTTTGCTCTTATCCTGGTCCAGCTTCTTGTCATAGCTGCAAAAGATTCAATGAGCACATCATGCATCTCTTGCATTGATAAGCCTGAGAAACTCCAAATACAGAAGAAAGTTTGAATAAGCTTAATTCCATCTATCTTAAATATTTTGCTGTTGTTTTTTTTTTAAAGTTTACCTTTGAAAATGCAACAATTTTCAAAGAGATTGTTGCTAAGTACAAGGAGTTCATTACAAAATCCATGAGGTTCCACCAATCATGAATGTAGTCCTGTAGTCCACCATCCCACATCTGCTTAATTTCACCCCAGATAAAACCTGCAAATAGAACATAATTTATTAAGCATGGATACTATATAAAAAAGGCTGTGACTATTCTAGACACTTATCTCACAAAGGATTGATTCTGCTTACATTAATTATAAAGGGAAGGTGGATAAGTGCTCTAAATTACACATCTAGTTAGGTGAACATTAATGTTTCCGGCATTAATTTGTCAGGTAAAATAAAAAAAAAAAATCATCTGTTCATACAAGGGCAATTTCTTTGTCTTTCTTCAACCTATTTTTCCATCATAACCTAATAAATATAAAAAGGGTCTTAAAACCAGTCACCACTGCCAACTCTGTCCTTGGTACCTGCTGCAATATAATTCAGACTAGGAAATGTACGACTGCAGGAGTCAATCCAACACATTACCTTATTTCAGCTGAACTAAAGTCTCCCTTTCCTATAGGAAAGAGTAGTACCTCCAGCAGAATAGTTTTGGTTGATTCCTTCCTTTGGGACATGAAGGAATGGAAACTGTTTTCAGGTGTGCAGAGCACACATTGCATTGGACACAAAGTGATACAGAAATAGTCAATCCCAATGGGAAATTTTGCAAGTTTTTTGACGTGAACTTGATTTAACAGCTCCAGAGACAACTGTGTGGAGACTCTTTAATGGTATAAACAGTAAAACCTCTCTGAAGAAGATAGTCCACATTATTGTGTAATATGGTATGACAAAACAACACGGAACATTTAGATGCGTATTTCATATTATTATCTACCAAACTTTTTCTCTGACAACAATACCAACAGAGCTTTTAAGTTTCCACAGTTACTTATTTTCTTAAAGAAATTTCTTACTTCTGTGCTCATTAAAGTGACAAAATTCACCACAGAAGAGACCAGTCTCTCTTAACATAGACGTTGAGATACAGTTAATTCAACACGGCTTTTCTACATGTGCTTATTACATGTTCCTTTAGAAAATGTTGAACAGATTTTGTGCAGGAGCCTATAGAGTCCTGCATCACTCTAGTCTGGACTAAACCCACCATAAACCCAAACATTTTGTCTCAATGATCTTCTAGTTGACTGCATGGAAAACTTATGTCTTCTCTCAAACATGATCCTTAAGAAGTAATTCCTGGTCTATTCTTGTTTGTGCTAGGTAGATTTTTGAATTATTTGGAAGGAAGGAGGGGGATAGATGAGAGGAGTACAATTTCATTTTGTAGTGTTTTGGCTTGAGTCTTTCTGTCTCCCAATTGCTTCCAAAAGAAAAGGTTCCCTTCCTCACTAGCTTCTCCCCTCAAACCTCAGCCACATGTGCCTGTCTTGTTTCTGTGTGTCACCATCAGCAATCATGACCCTCAGGAGTATCCAAATCACCAGACTGGTCCAGCAACTTTTATCTTCATAGGGTTCATTTTCAGCCATGCCACCATCACTATTTCAGCATTCTGCAGTTGGGGGAACACATACTGAGAAAGGACCATGGTGGGAACAAGTAGACAGGAAAGTGGGATATGCTCATTTTAGTGTCTACAACAGCCTAGACTGCAACTCTATCTTTAGGTTATCAGACAAAACTAATGCACAAAATATAGCACTGTTACGAAGCTAACATTTATTTTCAAGCTGCAGTCAATAGTGACAAGTAACAGTGAGAAAACAGTTGAACATTATTGCATGGCAGGGGTCATTATACACTAACAGCATCCACTGCTACTCTTCAGTGCCCAAGTTCCATCACAAAGTGAACAGACTTTCACAGGGCTGCTAGGCACGCTCCTAAATGCCTGCCCATTTCAGCCTGTCAAATGACTTAACCACTTACTCTTCAAAGAGCTGGTCACTCCTGACACACAGCACGAACATGACAACAGCACATCTGGCTCCCCCTTCCCTCCACAGTCCCCTCCAACCTTCAACACACTGTCCGTGTGCTGGCAAATATCCTTGCTTGCTCTTCCACTACCTTTCAGGCATACCATGTTAAGCATCACCAGGTCATAAAAGAAGCTGTTTTTTGGGCTGCAATACACCCCTCACATTTCAGGCACTGCTCTGAATCACACCTGCTCCAACTGCAGAATGGCATATAAAAATAACCATTGTGCCACAGGAGCCTGAGGAGACCTGGTGCCAGGCTCATAGGAGACCTGGAGCCAAAGGCTGTGTAATACAGATACAGCCACTAAGACTCAGTGTTAGAGAACAGTTCCTTGGTCTTTTTTATTTAATAATACAGATGTAGCCCCAGGATCTTGACACTGGGCAAACTGCTGTGTCACAGAAAGCAGACAGTTGCATTGATAGAAAATCCCCAAATAAAAAGGCTTTACAGAAATCAATACACATTCATAGAATTAAACCCTTTTGTAATTCATCTCAGTTAAGCATTCCCTTTAAAATCCACTGTAAAAACAGACCATAAATAAGTTGGGATGATTAACAGGACGAATGCTTAGGTGAGAGGCTGTAGGTTCATTAATGTCTTCTGCCAAGATACTCCATGATTCACATGCAGCCAAAGACATGAACTGACAGACATGCAACAAGGCTGTTCTCTGTAAGACTATTGCTCAGCATCATATGCTTTGATAGCACTGCCTAAAATATAAGAGAATTACGTACAGACTGAAAAAGAAATGCTGACTAATGCTGCTGCATTTGATCTCTTTCGTGAGCGAATAGCCAGACTGTTCTTCCAAGCACTTCCTGGGCTTCGGACAATGAAATGTAAAGTTGACACTAACAGAGAAATACTGAACTATTATAGAATAGTGGAATAAAGTATATGGCTATTGTAAATTTGATCATTTTGAATTAGAAACACAATTAATTTAAACTACCAGTAATGCTGAAGTAATTTTGGTAGCTGAAAGTTCTAAATATACTTTGACATCATAATGGTGGTGGTTCTAAATTTTTTCTTGGTTCAAGACAACTTTTATGTTCATCCTGATGCAGTGCTTGTTCTTTTGAAGTAAATGATTATGGAAAATTGGAAATCCTGCATTTTTGTTGGTTGTACTAGAGATATGACAGTTTAGTCTTTCTTGACAGCCAAAGTATCTATGTGCAAACTCCATATATAAATACAGTTACTGAGATCTTATGGGACTTCAGAGAACTTGAAGCTAGGCTGACTGACAGATGCTATGTTTGTGACAGACACACAATCCATGCATACACAGTAGACCTTCCCAGACATGTCTTTTCAAGGCAAATCTTTGAAGTTATAAAATCCTAAGGTTGACTGATTGCCAAAATCCACAACTCCAGAGCAATTTCATCATGAACGCTAAGATCAGAGTCTGGAGGTATCAGGTCTCTACAGCTAGATATCCTGAGGGGTGTTCAATTAGAGCAATGAATGCTGGAAGCACTGGGATCTCTGGAGTTCTCTAAGTCCTCCCAAATGTGCCTGAAGGCTTATCCTAGCAAAGCACACACTGAAATCACGTGCCCCTTCTGCAAAGCCAAAGACTTCTCTAAGGCCTGGTTAGCTCACACGATAAGAGTTATTCTAAGCCAAAAACCTCAGGGGTTCCAAGTTGTGCTGTTTAGGATTAGTTTATGGTCACATAGCCAGAGGTCTCGAAAACTTCTAGATCATAACCGTATTTTTTTGCAAGAAGGAAGTGTTGAGGAGAAGTCAGTCAACTCTTCTCTTCACAGGGTCTGATACAATATGCCGATTTTGATCTGTTACATTAATTGGGAGAATCAGGAAAAGGCTAAGAAAATTTATGTATTAAAAAAAAAAAAAAAGACATCCAGAGATCGGGTCAGAATTATCTCTGTGGCATTGTACACTTTCCTTTTCTGTTTAGAAGACTGGACACAACCTGACTTTATTACCCAAGGAATCTTCTGGGCAATTCCAAAATACAACCTGACATGATAGGAGAAGACATGCAGTGACAATACCGTCTAATGGGTGCATTGTTACAGGTAGGAAAGAGATCTAGAGTCCAGGCATTATCTGCTTATTAATGTGCCAAAGCAGCAATGTTATCTCATGGTGACAGAATTCATGTCAGAGCTATATGTTCAGCAGCAAGAAAGATGACATCTCAATAAAGCAGAGGGGACATCACCAGCCTGTATAGTGGTACTAGGGAAAAACTGCTAAGAGGAACCAGCCAAATACAAGGGGTAGGTCTAAAAGCAAGAGCCTTTAGAAAGTCAGGCTGGGGATAAGTTCATTGCCCAAAGCTCTCTTCACCTCCCTGGGAGGAAAAAAGCATCTCCCAGGCAATAATCCTACCATCTGCAGGTGGCTCAATCTTCCCATTGACTGAAAAGGGAGCCATGGAGGATTAGGCTGAACTAAAACAGATGTCTAACTTCCAGGTGCCTGAATTTAGCTGAAATAATTCCACCCAGAGCAGATTTCACTGCTTTAGCTTGATAAAATTTGCTATATTCTGTTTGTCTCTTTGCTCTGACTGTGTCCTTCCTATCTCTTCACACCAGCTAGATTTCACATCTGCCTCTTACACCCTCACCTATCTATTCTCTGTCAATATGCTTTTATCATTTATTACCACTTGCAAGGAAGTTATCAACATTATTCTGCTCTTCCACCTCATTAATCAAGGACTTAAATTGGAAAGTTGAAGGTGAGAGTTTCAAGCATTTCTTGCATTGTTTATAACTAGATACTGGAGCAGTAAAAGAGAAATAACTGCATGGATATTTTGAAACAGAATGAGATAATAGAAACAAATCTCATTAAACACCCCATGGTTTTAATGGGATTAAACAGACATAAATTCAGTGCAAGAATCACATAGACCACATGATGCACTCCGAATGACAGACACCATGGAGAGGTTTTGCATAGCACTGTGAAGTATTATACATGCAGGCTGATCAATGCAACCATTTGACTGAAGTCCAGTTTGCCTGATGCAAGAAAGGAACTAAAATAGATCACATAAAATAAATTTGGAGAAAAAATCGGAAACTGTGTGATAAATATATTTTCTTTTTGCAGTAAACATTTCTGAACATTGATGAAAAAAGGTTTTTCTTCTAAAATCAGCCCTATATACTGTAAAAATAAATTTTATCCATGCCAACAAAATGGATAAAAATTAAAATGCTTCTTACTGAAGGACAAAAGGTGCTGAAATAAAATAAGAACTTTCTTAGGAAAATACCACCTTTCATTGTAATTACCTCATAAGACTTTTAAAAATTCTGGAGTAATGGATAACCCATACTACATCTGATAAATCTGTAGATTTTTGTGTATGTAGATACATCAATACATATACACTGATAAGACTAGGGGTGTTTTTTAATACATGTATCTATAGACTTAGATTTTGAACCTATATTTCCAGTCTTGAAATCTTTGGACGTTAGACACAGAAATGCCTTTTAAAAAATGTGGACCTACTTTTCTGTTCATAAAGTAAGACTCACTTTGCTCACTCACACCTTGCAACTTAAAGCAGGGCATCAGCTCAATACTCTTATGAATGTTCCCTGTCCCTTTCAATAAACTTTTGGGTTAAACTCAATATGTTTTTGTGCAGGCTGGCCTATAACTTTCAGATGGTAAAAATTCCGGATCTATGCTGATTGATCTCATTATCAATTTGCAGCTACCTAGACCTGTGATTTTACTCCTATGGAACATATCTCTCATTCCCATGCAAAAGAAATAATCAACAAAAGAATAACTCCCCTACAAAATCCATTCAAAGATGTATTAAATTCTAAGACAAAAAATCCTGAATACACCTTGTCTAAATTCCTTTCTGTACTGAGTCTTGAGCAACTACAAAAATCAAATACATTTTCCAACAACTGTAAACAGCCACAAAAATGTTATGCCATCTCTACAACACTGACTTTTGTTGTTCATAAATATAATTATGGTTAAAATCTCACTGTAAATAATAACATAAAGATTTGTGAAAGAAAGATACAAAAGGCAGTATCCAGAACTATTTTTTTTTTAAAAAAAGATTTGTGGATCCCTAGCTAATTTTGTCCTTACCTTTCCCACAAAAGGTTGGTTGCTCTGTGCTATTTTTGTTCCTTACCATTAAGTGATGGGAAGCAAAAGGTTCCTCAGGGTCAATCTCTGCATGCCAAATTCAACAACAACCTTTTAGTATGTTTCATGGAAAACATATTTTCACTGCACTGTGAAAACATTTAACTGACAAACTCGACTTTGCTCTAGTATGCAATCTAGAGTTTTTCACAGATACAGGAAGAAGTGAGACAAGCTGCTAATGATCTAACTCTCTCTGAAGCAAAGGAAAGTAATTCCAGGGAAATCCAATTAGCATTGATAAGGCTTGAAATATCTCTTCTGTTTCACACCTGGGCTGATGAACTGGTCTCTGCTGAAGGTATATGAAGGTAACAAGAGGAATAGAGAGGCATCCTGGCATAATGCAGGTGCTCCCAATCTCTGAGGCACATTTTGTTGACAGAATACAACTATTTTGAAGGAACAGGCACAACATCAAAAGCACACCTTCTGCTTTCCCCTGGGGACAGAGAAACGGGTGTTTGGGAGAGGAACAAGTGCACAGTGTCTGGGTCCTGTGTCAGGACAGGCAAGGAGATGGGAATGACATGACCATTTATGTCCCAGCTCTCTTTCCAGGAGATATACTCGAGCAAGCCGAGTCTGGGAATTGCTGGTTTAAATTGTCTGTGCACACAGCTCAACACTGAGAATACTAAATATCTAACCTCAATTCATTCTTTGTCTTCACTTTCTTATCTGTACAACTGAATTTAATTCCTTCTCCCACAGATGCAGTGAAGATGAGTTTAGTAATGCCTCTAGAGTGCAGTGAAAAAGTAATGAACAATACAAGGATTATGGAGTATTCGAGCTTTTTTGATGAACTATACCAGAGCTGAGAGCACTCAGTGTTTATTATGTAGCAGCAGTGTGTTTACTCTTGTGTTCGAGGAAAAGTATAATTTCTAAGAAACAGTGATCAGCTGCAAATGAAATTGGTCTAGGCATGGCATTATGAAATATGGTGTTTTCTATATGTATATCTGTATTTCACCCACTATGCAATGGCAGATGCAAACGGTTTGGACAATCAGCACTGAACAGCCCCTCAAATATTTATGGCTTTGTTTCACCACCAAGTCCAACAGCATCAGATTGTTCAGTTGCTTGAGTATTTATGCAGTAAGGCATCCATATAAGTGGGATAGCCGTTCCCCTAACCCAGTATCTTTAGAAGGGACAGCAGTCAGTATCTTTAGACCACGCACTTTCTTTCATAACTTCAACAGCAAGAAGTCTGATTTTCACAGTACTCCTATAAATGCCAAAAGAAAATGTATGTAATTAGCATTTAAATTTTATTAAGTAGTCCTTTGAATTTCCTTTGCAAAATGTTCTGAAATGCAAATGAATTGTAGTTCATTATCATAGGGGAAGATTCAAGGAGATTTAACTTACTACATCTATCTTAACATTATTGGCCCCTCTTCTCCTGTTTTTCTGCCTCTGTAGGTTTTGGTAAAGAACTGGACTATAAGCCAAGAAAAAATGTTTAATGTCTTGCAGTGCATGCAAAAATAAATTGTAACCCTGGATTGACTGTTATGTTCAATATGAGTTGACTAGTGGGGTTAATAAAGTCCAAATCAATCAAAGATGCTCATCCAAAACATTTCAGGTTCATGTACCTAATCCTTCCACACCAGTGGACTGTAGATGGTGACAGTGTAGTTGTCATGATCTAGAGAAACACGAAAGCTACTGTATTTTTGTAATGTATTATGTGCTTAAACAGAAGTGTCTAGCACCATTTTAGATGCCCTAAAGATCCAAGCTGACCACCCCATTCATTGCCAAAAAAGGTACACGTTTCCTGTAGGGTATTTATCATAGGTACAACCTCTCTGCGAGTTCAGACTTCAAAAATGGGACCAGGTCCCTTTTTGTAGGTACCTGAGTTGCTTTCTTTATGTTTACTTTGATTTAATCTCCTAATTCACAACAACCCTAAGTGGCTGAGTTTGGAGTAAGGGACTATGGATAGGTGCCTAAATATGGAGATACAGTACAGAAATTCTGCACATTTCTGGTTTTGAACTCTTCTCTACAATAGTGTTGTGAACAGAAATTTAGCCAGTCGCAAGTATTGGTCCATGCTCTCAGGTACTTTTGCACAGCAGTCTATAAATCTCTTCAAAGAAGAAGTATATCCTTATTTACGGCTTGTAAATCTCTGTTCAGCTCAACAAGTTTACATGACAAGTGGAGCATGCATAATTTTGCTCATTATCCTCTAATCTCCATGGCTTCATTGAAATTGTTTGTAGCATGTATTTGTCAAAATTATTTTAATAGAGAAAATAGTTTCTTGCTTTCACAAAATATTGTGGGAAGGTAAGGCTTACATTCTATCTATTATCATAGACAGCCTTAATTTATAAAGCAATATGTAGTCAATATGTACAGTACTGTAATCTAATATTCATTAAAGTATTGTATCTCCAAACATTTGCATGTTCCTTATCTTTGCCAGCACTTACTACATTCTCTCAGTGTTGCTAGAATAATATAACAAAGATATTCTTATCAGGTAGTTAATAGTAAGAAATACAGCTTTCAAGCATGCTCAAGGCTTGGATCCACAAAGGGATACAAGACCTGCAGACAGAATAAATGAATGTATAGCTGTCTACGAAACACGGAAAGGCTTTTATGGCATTGCTCAAAAGCTCACAGAGGCCAGCTAGGCATCACATGTGCAGCTTTAGGCAAGGCCAGAAGTGGGCATTTAGGGATGTAGGAAATTGCTCATCCTGTTCTCTCCTATGAACAAGCATGTAAGGATTTGAACATCTCAATACTGAGGATATAAACTTTTTATTTGGGAGACCAATCTCATGAAGGGGTTTAGTCTCTGAAATATGCCATGATTCAATGTCTAAGTTAAGTACACAGTACTGAAAGTAAAATTCACCATGCAAAAGACCTGAAGTCCCCATAAATTGCATTTTATGCTCACTTTGAGTTTCAAGCGCATAGCTGAGGTCCACAGCCTACTGAGTGCTAAGAAAGCCTGGACAAGCGGAACACCAGGAAATGGAAAGAGGAATGAGTCTGAGACACTGTGTCTCACCAGTATTTAGAAGCCTCTCTTAGGGCTTCAGCTAGATGTCTGTGTGAGACTGAGTTTGAGCTTCCCAAACATCTTCCTTTCCTGAAATGCTTAAATTATATGCCCCAAGAGCAGTGTGAATTTTTGGCACTGCAGCTTTATGGCTAAAATTCTTGCACATGGAACAGGAAACCTGCCTTTTCTCAGCCTGAGGGAAGACTGAACCTCTGTCCCAGTAAGGTACTAGGGCAGGAATAATGATGTGGAGGTAAAACATTAAGCACTCCTGTTAGAAATGGGAGAAAGGGAAACTTAACGAGAGAGAATTAAAGAAGGCAAAAAATCCAACAGGTGTCTTTAGCCTCCTTACTAAGGACCCCTAACAGGAAGCAAAGGCATCAAAGCTAGGCTTTGCACACACAATGCAGGCCTTTTCTGTTTTCTTTACCCTCAAAGAATACGACTGTAATGTTAAAATGTGGAATATTTGACTGCTAGAGAAGCAAGCACGTGGCACTCAATTGAAAACATGACTGAAGTCCGAAGAGTATCTCAGAACCCTGCCAAACCCATTTCCATCAGCAAAATATTGTGATTGCAGGAAAACTTCTGATTGTACTGAATACTTATCTATATATGATCATTTTATATTATCTTGTAAAAGCAGAGTCCTTGTTTGCAGCTTTAAGGGATTGCTTGTGGGAGGGAAGATTTCCATAGCTAATAAAAGTGTATGTAAAATGAACATTCAGACAGTCAACATTAAGGAAGAGAACTCCCTTTATTTTTTGTACTCTATTTAAACACTGCAAAAGGCCATTAAAGATAGGCAGAGCACTGTTACATCTAGGCTAAATTGCGGCTGATCCTCCTGAATGCTTAGGGAAAGTATTTGAAGGCAGGATAAAGTAAAAGCTTCTAGGTCTGCTAAATGCAGGGGTATCTTTGTCCAGAGATCACGTCTCTGCCACTGTGACTAGAAGTCACTGATTATACCATGGATGGGATTCAGGAAACAAAGCACTGTCTGTAGCTCCATTTTATATGGAAGACACATTTACAAAGGCTTTTAAAATTTAGGATAGAATTTTACTAGAATAGCAAAAAATACATATGGCTACCTATATTTAACTGGAGGTCATGGCATCATTGGAAGTGTTTTGCCCAAGAAAATGTCTCTTGACTTTTTTTATCATAATCAAAACAAGACATTTTTCTTCGGCCTCAGTGCTGGAAATGGCAACACCATCCTAGATTAAATCTTAAACACACAACGAATAAAATAAAATCATCTAAATAGAAAATGTTAATTTTCAATGTTTAAAATCTGGTAAACATACACGTCACTGAATAAAATGTCCTGTTACAGCACAAGTCAGGCAGTCTTGACAAGAAGTGGCTCTCCTGATGTTCAAATAAATAATTGCATTAGTGGCCCAGTTTTGGGATCCCCAACGAAAAAGAGACATTAACTGACTAAAGTGAACCTGGTGAAAGGCCACCAAAGTGACTGGGGCGTGGACCACGTAATGTACAAGAAAAGGCTGAGGGAGCTGGGTTTGTTCAGCCTAGAGAAGAAGACACTAATGGAGGGATATTTACTGCTGTCATCTACTAATGAAATCGCTGCTTATGAATAACTGGAGCCAGATTTGTCCTAGAAGCACACATTGGAAGGACAAGAGGCAATGGTTGCACCTTGAGGCATAGGATATTCCAGCTGATACCAGGAAAAAAGCTCACCAGTGGCTAGGCACAGGCTGAAGTTGCTGAGAGACGCAGTGGAATATTTGTCCCTGGAGAAATTCAAGATATGACTAGAAAAGGACCTAAGCAATCTGATCTATCTTTGTAGTTAGCCTCTGTTGAGCAGTAGTTTGGACTTATTGGCATTGAGAGGTCGTTATGTGCATTATCCTACTTTCTGACTGAAGTTGTTTTCCAGCTTTGTCTGGGATTATTTTCCTGTTCTGCACTTCATTTGTCATTACTGGTTATGTATTGTTTCATTGTGTTGTCCATATTATCCTTTGTATCTGCTCCCTGGAACACGTCAATTTGTACTACCTGTTTAATTTTTTACACAACACTTTCTTGACGAAATTTAGATGACAATGCACAGTGTACTTGCCACCTCTATGATCACTTCATCTGAAGCATCTCACTGTGCCATTGGTTTGGATGCACATTGTGCCACGTACTGACAAGACTGTACACTCCCACATATCCCACCAGCAGTTTGCTGACCACAAATGTCTGCAGTTTGCACAGCTCCCAAACATCTATGTTCTCTATAGATTCAAATACTCCAATAGTACAAACCATTCTGACAGAAAGGATGGGGAACACATTGTTAAAGAGATTCAGTAAGGCTGCATTCATGCTCCAGCCACTATTCTGAACAGTATAATTATGATGAATGTTCAAAGATGCCCATAAAAGAGCAAAAAACTCATCAAAACAAATTTGCCTAAAAAATGCTCTTTTTACTGTAGCCACCCCAAACAACTGGCAGGGAGCTTTTTAACCACGTCTACTAAGCACCAAGTTTGTCTGGTTGTTGGCTTTCTCCTCTAAATTTTGTAGCATTCCCTGGTGAACCAAATGCCCACTGTGGCGACATTTAGCATGGTCACCGTTAGGTTTGAAGCTAGGGTTTAGAGCAGAACAGGTATGGCAAGTCTACAAGGATCAACATGATCCTTATGTGAGCTGCAGTCAAGGCACACAGAGGGTGAAGCCGGGTCTTATTTGATTTCCCCTTTGCATCACTGTTATCACAGAATCATAGAACAGTTCAGGTTGGAAGGGACCTTTAAAGGTCATCTATTCATATCCCTCATGCTCATCGTGCTCAGAGACCACTCAGCAAATGGATGGGGAATTTGATGATGGAAAATACTGTTCTTCCTCACTTTTTTTCACAAGATGGGGTTCTTGTTTTTAGTGTCCTTTTTTCAGTAGTGATGGATTCTCAAGTACAGGAAACAGGCCTATGTTTCTGTAGTGTGAAGCATTTGGCATGCTTGGGAGATCTGAATCAACAGCTAAGAAGAAGAGTAAAAGCAAATTTCTTTACCAGCAAAAGCTCGTTTCTTATTTGTTTAAATGCAAGGACAGCAGATTCTGACTCTTCTTACTGAGAGATTTTTCCACAACTGCTTCTTAAAGTTATAACATTAGCCTTGTTATACTGACTTATTGTTCCATGGGTAATCACCACATACTGTAACACCACTTGTGTAACCATTTGATCATGTAAAAGACAAAATTAATGTGGAAGTTTCCTTAAGAGACCTTTTAAATGTAAAATCAATAGTCTCCATGGAAATGTATCCCAATACAGGTTATTCCTCTGAGCCTCCTACTCTAGTGACACTTTTAATATGTGCTATTTATGCACATTCAGCCTTCTATTACATAGTAGTAGGCAAATGCTAATTACTGTTTGATCGTTGGAGAGCTTAGACCGTTATGGACAATCTTAAAACTTCTTAAATTCTGTGAAATATACGTATGCTGAAATTCATGTCGATTCCCATGCCTGGGAAGTAGAGCTCGTCTTCCTCTCTTCATTTTAAGGGAGGTAGCTATTAAAATGTAAATTACATGCAAAGCTATTTGAATGAAGAGAAAGACCAATAAAGAAATTTGTTGTTTAAAATGTTAATAGTTTTGACACACTGTAGCTGCTCCGGGATAACCTTTGCTTTGGGAAAAAGGTTTATTTGGTCATGTTTCCCATTTCAGAGAAAAACTATAACCCTGGAGCCACACTAGTTTTGTCCCAGACTTCATCATTTTACTGTACATACAGAAAACGCAAAGATATATTTAGGTACCTCAGGTTTAGGCTCCCTTGCGTAACTCAAGAGTGCCTCATTTCATCTTTTTAAGGATACTGCATAACTGTATGGTTTGAAGAGATGAGAAGGCGGACTAAATTGTGGCCTGCAAAGTAACCTTAGCTTATTGATAAGGACTTAATAAAACTATTGAGTTTATTAAAAGATGACTAGACCACAGTCTGTATGTATGTGAATATAAAAACAGCAGGTTTTTGCTAAGATTCATTACTTTAAAAAAAACAAACAAAAAAAAGCTGAAATAGACACATTCATCACACGCTGTGAGCTGAAGTGTCTCGTGGAGATGTGCGTCTGTCTCCTTCAATGACAGAGGGAATTTAGGTACCTAATGAACTGACTGAGATTATGATGGATGAATCTGGGGCCTTATTATTTGGGTGGGCTAAGGCAATGCAGCAACCAAAGTCTGAAAGTTGAACCCAGCAAATGTGAAACTGGAACTGCAGGAAACCACCAGTCAGGAACCACTACAGATCAGTGTGTAAAATATATCGGTTTAGATGCAAGAGATTTTGGACGGCACAGTTTCTCTGAACATGACAGTCTAGATTAACCACAAGCTATTTGACCACATGGTATCTGACTATTGATCTTTATTCATGTTCATGAATATTTGTTTATACCAGGAGTTCCCTTGACTTGACCCGTACTGCTTGCAGAGGAAGGGCTTATTCAGCACAGGCAGTACTGGCATAATCTGATCATATGAGTCTATACTGCAAATATTAGTGCTGCTTTTAGAAATGATAGTCATCTTGATAGTCATAATTCTCAGAGTTAATGGCTTCTACAAACAAGTGCTTTGGGATGCCGAGTTACTTAAAGCGTTTCCTAAGTAAACAACCATGTCAGAGGTTGAAGGCAACAGAGGTTCTTCCTCTTCCCACTGCACTTTTTCTGGGGAGGAGTTAGTCACCAAAATTTTAGAACTTCCTTTAGCTGAAACTAGCCTTTGCCCTTCTCAAATTCTGCCTTTTTCTCTGGGCTCTAATTTCTTTCTTTAAAAAGACAGGTTAACGATAAAACCCACTCTGGCATATCAAGGTCTATGTGTCAGCTATGCATTTGTTGTTATCATCCTTCAGCCTCCAGATACTATAAAAGTTGGATAGATACTGGCCACCTGCTATTTTGGAAGGCTGGACAGAAAAGCTACTAATACCTCCTCTGGCCATGGGACTGCACAGAACAGACCCCTGCTCCTCCTCAGCATTGTAGCATTTATTTCTACGGAAGTAATGTATCAAACTAATTATTTTTATACTGGTTTCTTACTTCTTGATGGTACAAAACTGGGAAAATCTACTGGAGGAAATTTTTAAAAATATTTAAATGTGAATCCCGCCCACCAAAGTTAGTCTGACTTGTCTGTAGGAAACGTCATTCTAAGCAGCCTGCCAGACTGATTAATTCCTTTGCAATAATACTAGATATTGGCTTTTTTAATGTTAGTAGCAATATTTACCCAGTGAAGGACAACACACCTTACACTGAAGGCTGGTGGTGAGGACTGTTTTATGCTGCGCTATCATGGGAGAAATCTCAGAAAGCAGTTCATCTGTGAGAGGCAGGTCTTCTGAGAGGTTCCCAACAAGTAAGTGTACACAGGGTTTTCAGTCATGCGTGCTTGTTTGCTTAAGCAAAAGACAGATATAGCCCTGTCTCCTGCTTCCCACAGTTCTCTACCGAGGAACACACACAGGAAAAGCCACTGACTCATTCTTCTCCAGAATATCAGGGACTGCCAATTAGTCTATTATAAATTCAACACTGCATTGTAAATTATACATGATCAATGATGCCAAAAGCTTTGTCAGTTTGGTTGCTCTAAAAAAAGCTGTGTTTTTGGGAAAAGTTGCAAAAGTGAAGAGAAACAGCATCTTAATAGGAAGCTCTGAGAGAGAGAATAGTATCAAAACCCGACCAAACCATTTCAGAAAAGTTTGTGCGTGAACTTGTCTATATGATGACAATTTAAATTATGATATCAAACTTAAATTCTTGCAGTGAAGGCTCCTAAGTCCTTCCTTATACAATTTCATTTCAGTCAGGACCAAGTATATTTGGCCTGACCTGGCCCAGCTTATGTTGACTCCTAAAATAAGGCACAGGGAAGAGACCATGGCACACCACGAGACATACCATCTAGCAGCCTGTTTTGATAGGTCAATAATTCACAACAGAACTCTCTACTGTATCTTTCTGCCTCAGTAATGCTTAACAAAACCACAGGGGTCAAAACACTTTTCACTGTATTTTCTTTAGTAATACATTTACCCAGGACCCACGGTAATATCATCCACTCGACGATGGTTGGTGGTGGTCCCTGCATGCTCAAGTCTGACCTGTCAATGTGCTGAGAAGCAAGCAACAGCAGGAACAGAAAAGTCAAGTAGGATGCAGTATGGCAGATAAATTTGATAAATGGCTTTCTGATGAACAGCCCTAACGGGCTTTTGGGAGCTATCAGGTAGCACACAGAGAAGACTGGGAAAAGGAGTCCTATCACAACACATGTCAACATCTTCACAGCCCAGTGTCGCCTCCTCCATCCAGGGAACTCGTCGTACCAGCGGGATGCGAGCAGCTGCTGGCAATTGGGCTGAGCAACAAACTACAGAGACAAGAAGAAAGGAAGATGGTTAGTTCCTTGTTACCTCTGTGAAGTTATTTCCATGCTTTTTACGTTACGTTAAGTAGGGTTTGGATAGTGATTAAAAAAAATACATAAATCCACAGCCTGTGCATGCCCACTCATGCTGATAATCCCAGTAAGATAGGGTTGGGTCAGCCTGTCCTTCCTTTAGTGCAAAAAAGTATAGTACAAAGCCATCAATATTCACTTTTCACAATAAAGCTTGACTTCCCCATCAGTTGAGTACCCAAGGAGCCAACAGACTGTAAAAAATATGTATCTCAAAAGCTGATTTCAAACAGAAAAACAAGTTCACAAATACCTCCATTATTCAATCAGTAATGTTTGTGGAGAATTCACAGAATGCAAAGTGGAAGTCACTATGAAAACGAAAAGCACGACTGAGATCTGTAAACAGTGAAACTGAACTCCACAGCCATGAACAAACTATTCTCAGTATGTTCCTTGCTAATACTCTAAAAATCAGGCTTATATGCTTTTATACTGACAAAACTCTTACAGATACGTAACATAATGCTTGCACAATACGAACTAAGAACATACATTCCCTAGTGCTTCACTAATCCTTGTGAGTACGTATTTCTATCCTGTACAGTATTTTATGGTCTGTCTGTTCTCCATTATGTGATTTCAGTTTTTGAAATATGATCCTTAGAATTGAATTTCACCAAAAAACCCAGACCTAGTAAATATTTAATATTTTTCAGTTAGATTTTCAAAGAAGTTTTAAGTATATTCCAGGGTTTCATGTCACAGTTTTATTTGATCACTAGTTCCTACTTTCCCTAATGCTTTCTTTTATTAAGGGGACATGGAGTAGCAGCATGCTAGACTTGACATAAGAAATATAAAATAGAAGCAACATATGCATCAGAGAAGCATTTTCCTTAGTCACTGTGGTGGATTGACCTTGGCTAGATGCCAGGTGCCCAGTAAAGACACTCTATCACTTCATCTCCTCAGTTGGATGGGGAGAGAAAATATACTGAAAGGCTCATGGATTGAGATAAGGACAGGGAGATCACTCACCAATTACTGTCACGGGCAAAACGGACTTGACCTGGAAAAAATTAACTTAAATCTATTGCTAATCAAAACAGTGTACAGTTATGAGAAATAAAATCACGTCTTAAAACACCTTCCCCCCATCCTTCCCTTCTTCCCAGGCTCAACTTCACTCCTGAATTCTCTACCTCCTCCCCCTCAGCGGCGTAGGGGGATGGGAATTGGGGCTGCAGTCAGTTCATCACACGATATCTCTGCCACTCCTTCCTCCTCAGGTGAAGGATTCCTCACACTCTGCCCCTGCTCCAGCATGGGGTCCCACCCATGGGAGACAGTCCTCCATGAACTAATCACAGAATCACAGAATGGTGGGGGTTTGGAAGGGACCTCTGTGGGTCATCTAGTCCAACCCTCCTGCCGAAGCAGGGTCGCCTACAGCAGGCTGCACAGGACCGTGTCCAGGCAGGTCTTGAATATCTCCAGAGAAGGAGAATCCACAACCTCCCTGAAGGTTATCAGGAGTAGTCAGCATGGATTCACCAAGGGGAAATCATGCCTGACCAATCTGATAGCTTTCTACGATGACATGACTGGCTGGGTAGACGAAGGGAGAGCTGTGGATGTTATCT
>Ga0065711_1028388_pt1 | contig 41563 bp, 26 predicted proteins | sample Hoacrofraction12_FD_59098 | JGI IMG/M metagenome (GOLD analysis project Ga0065711, IMG submission 59098) | Hoatzin crop microbial communities from Cojedes, Venezuela - Epithelial fraction 12 v2 (version 2) | ecosystem: Host-associated > Birds > Digestive system > Esophagus > Crop | place...
GGAATACCGGGCTCTGTTTGGCCAGGTGGGGTCAGCCCCCACCCCCCGGCTGTGCCCCTTCCTGGAGTCCGGTGAAAATTAACCCTGTCCTGGCCAAACCCAGGACATCCTCGAAGACAAGCTGATGAAGTATGGGATGAATGGGCAGACAGTGAGGTTGACTGAAAATCGGCTGACAAATGGGTCTAGAGGATGGTGATTGTGGTACAAAATCTAGGTGGAGGCTGGTAACTAGCTGTGTACCCAAGGAGTCAATACTGGGTATAATCCTATTCAACATCTTCAGGAATAATCTAGATGGTGGGGCAGGTTTGTTGAGCACGCAGAATTGGAAAGAGTGACTAGTACACCAGCAGGTTATGTTCCCGTCCCTAAGGACTTTGACAGGCTGGAGCAATGAGCCAAGAGGAATCTCAGGAAGCTCAACAAAGGGAAGCAAAAAAGATTCTGCTTCTCCTAAATGATGATAATCCAAAAGATCTTCTAATCCAATTTCAGATATTCTGTAAATAAATAATATTTTTCTCTTGGAAACCAGTCATCATATTATCATCATATGCTTTTCATATGTGATATTCTTAACTGTTCCTACTACTGGACTGTATACTTGAACTTATCTGTGAAAATACAGTGATCTAAATTACCAAAGAGAACCATTGATTTCAATCTTCTTAAAATAAATATTACAGGAAGATCTCTGGTGTTTTCACACTGAGACACTTATCTCATTTTTGACATATGTTGTTTTTATATGATAAGGTACTGTATATCAGATGGACCAAAGCTGAAATACTAATGAATTACAGCCTGAGCCAAATTCAGAATGCATAGCTTTGTTATGCAAGAATTCAACATGTAATTGTACATACTCTACACACCTACACGATGATAGCATTGTTGAAAAAAATTGTCTTCTTCACAAGTATCAGCGAAACAATATTTGATGTCTATGTTAGTTTAAGAACTTAAAGACATTATGTGCCAAAAATTCCACAAATTCACATTGCTGTAAAACTCTTCTGTTAGTCATATTTCTCAGTAAATATAGTTAGAACTTTAGAAAATTAAATAATACAAGAGTTTTTTTCAGTGCATTTTGATCTCTACAATTGAAATCCCTTTGATCCCAATTTTTGTACTATTTTGTATCTCAAGATTCAATGACTGCGTAAATAGACTATAATCATAAGCTTTCAGTACTTTACCACTCTATTTCTTCTGATATACTGTGCTCCACAATCCAGCTTGCTACACCCTATACTACGTTTCCATCTCCTGGACTTAGACCTGCATATCTTCTCCAGCTGATTCTCATATTTGTTAACCAACACACCACTTTTTCGGAGTTCACATTCCTTTCAGATGCTCACTTATGGTGTATAGCACTAAAAAAAAAAAAGTGTGAAAATCTTATTTTTAAAATATCACTTTCTCACTGCCTGTTGCTCCTTCTTCTAGTAAGGTCGTGCCTTCTCATTCCATAAAGCATGAAAAACACCTGAGAAACTTGTACTGAGATGTAAGTGTCTAGAGAACAAATGACAAACAGGACATTCCACATTTCTCTGTGCTTTTGGGGGGTTTCCTTTTGGTAAGATCTGATATGAAAACATGGATAATTTAAGAAAAAGCTTAAATCACATCTTATGTAATCTTTTTTGTCTTAGTTTTAAAAATAATTTTTAAATGCATTTTAAAAAAAGGCTTAAAAATATTTTACTTCTGCTTCTTAATCTTTCATAATATTTCAATAACTACAGGGTATGGCAAATTAGTTTGACTTTTGACTTCAAAGCTCATAGTTTATAATAAATCTAAGAATAGTAAATTATAATATGTCGAGCATTCTTAAGGTCTCGTACACATATATACATATATGTACATACTTGCACACATATACAAATATATATAAAAATAACTCCATGTTTTGTAACTAAACTGTTTGCTTGTATGCTTTATGATTATTTTTATGTATTTTCTGGATGTCTGGTATTTAGGCTTGTGTTCAAATTTACTATTTGACCTTATTGTTATCTGTCAGTCTACTCTGTAGCAATTAATATAGAAATATGCTGATAATTTTCCAGTTTTGTTCGAGAAAGATTAGTTCCCTTTGTACTTGCAGTCTAGTGTCACTGTAAATTCTACTTCACTTTCAGTTTAAAACTAAAACAACATTGAACATTTTTTTCAAGCACTTTGCCTCCTGTTATTTAATCCCTTTGATTTAAATATTATGTCAGCGAACATGTACAAAATAATAAATAAATAAATAAAGATCGTACTGAAGTTCTTGTATTACAGTATTATCCTATGTCCAAAGTTAGGTTTGCAGATTTCAAAAAAAGGACCATATAGTTCCTTTTATTTAAAAAATAGATCTCACTATTCTTGATAACCAAATTGCATGTAATATACTCTTCATTCATGAGAAGATGACTTTCTAGGAATAAGTAACTGTAGCAAATACTTGATAGGTGTTCTACCTCCTAGGCATTCCTGTTGTTATCTGATTCCTGTTTTCTTCTTTATTCACAAAAATCAGAGGAGAGATGCATCCTATTATTTGGTAAAAGATGCATGATCTCAGCACTCTATTAAATCCTCATCGTTGTCACAAGCTTCTTCATTCCACTGAAAGGCACTACAGAACTTTGCAGTTTTTCCTCTGTGTGCACTAAATGGGAAACTGTGTCACAAGGCAAATGCTTTTGCTACATCCCAACAGAAACTCCCGGAACAAACTCTAACAAATTTTCAAAAGAATAGTACATTAAAAATCACTTTCTGAATCTTCTTTTCATCTTGTCATTGTTCTACTCCCTCAAGCAACGACTAGTGGCATCACATCTTACTATGAAACTCTAGCAGAAAAGATTCACACACATTCGCCTGTGCATTGTTGACCATCTCAGTGATCCTTTTCCCAGTGCTTTGAATGGCCCTGCAGACCTGAGAAAAATGTAGTTTTTAAAGAGGCTGAGTAGAGCAGGTTACGAAGTATCCTTCTCCTTCCACAGGCACTCAACAATAATACCTGTGCCAATATTTTTTGTTTTGCTGAAAAGTAGTGCCAAAAATGGCTGACTGCACAGAATATGGTTTGGTAAATTTCTGTTACCAAAAAAACCCCGCTAAACCCTACAAAACTCAAAAAGACTTGAGCAAAAAAAGCCTTTGGACTGGGTCTGGCAATGGTGATATGCTTCGTGCTGGCAGGAAGGAAGCCCAGCTGGGAGGGGTTTGTCAGGGATTCCTCAGGGACTGGCAGGGGTCCTATTTCCAGTTCCAGAAAAATAAAATGGGAGTAGTGAGCTTTGCTCTCCCAAAGGCTGAGTTACACTTAGTCTCATGCCTAGTCTTAAGAATGCAGGACTTGAGTGATTTCATGGCCTGTGTAAGAGAGAGCTTAGCAAGACGTTTATATACAAAGTGCAGTACGCACTGTCAGGCAAGAAAATGGGTGCTGCAAGATATTAGCTGACAAATGCAATGTGCTGTGGAAGCTGCATGAAGACTGCCTAGATTTGCAGAGAGTTTTCAGGATTGCTTCTAGTAATGTTGCCTATAACAGAGGGAAACTAGAGAACCAGGGGCTCTACTGCAGGACCGAAGACGAGGAAGGAAGGTGGCAAATAGACTGGCAGTCTTCCACTCTTCTTTTTCTTACAGTGCTTAGGATTACAAAGAGGGGATTCTTATAAAGCTTTCCATCATCTTTGTGGTTACATCCAGTCTGTCATATTCATCAAGCACTTCAACGGTAAAAGGGATGAATTCTTTTAAAGAAAAGAAATGTTCTGTTACCTCTATAGTTTCACAGTATCAAAATATGTATTTTCTATTCAATTCAAAATTACCATTTTAAAAAACAAAATGTGCAGGTGATGGGCTCTTTTTAACATTAAAAATTTGAAATATTCAAAAGACCCTGAGGTTAAAAAAATAAAAAAATAATGAAACAGCAAAGAGAATTCTTTTCAGCAAATCTTTCTTCATGAAATAGTTTCCATGTTTCCGTAGGCATTGTATTTTGGCTGCTAGGACAATCTGTGCAGGTGAAGTAAGAAGTCTGATTTTGCAAACTGTCTCTAATTGTAAAGCTTAGAAAAAGACTCATTGCCTGTTTCTCTGCATAGAAAGCAATTACTGTTTTTACCTTAATGATTTTCTCTTGCTGTGCTTGATAATGTATTACATTTATTTATCCCTTCTGGAGTTCATCTTAAGATGTACTGCATTCTTTAGCCTCGTGTTATGTTGAAGTGTACTGGATGTTAATGAGATGTGTTATCATCATTCATCCAGACAGATCTGATAATTGTTGCAATGTCTAAATTGTTCTATCCTTGCACTATGTTTTTATCTTTTTATTTTTCATTAACATTATCCTAAAGTATTAAACAGGGATCATGGTCCTAAATTCATGACTCTGAAATAATTAGGTATTTATAGACTGATCTTTCCTTAACATTAAAATTGTATAAAATGCACAAACAAAGGAATAGGTGTGAAAACATTAGGTCTTGTCAGCTACAGCTGAGAGTCCTAATTACCAGCTGCAGAAACTTGTTACCTCATGCAGTTTTCCCCGGGGTTCTGTGAATCTGAACTTCCTGGATGCAAAGAAGTTTGGCTTCAACAGGAAACAGAGCGGCAGCTCTCGTGCTCCACCCTAACCTACAGCAGGATTTTCCAACTCAGTCCTGATTTAGGCTGAGGAGAGCCAAAAGTCAGATCCCCAGTCTTGAAAAACCGCCCTATCAACAAAGCTACTACACATTTCAGCAATGTCAGGATCACAAGGCTGCCTTTTAAATGTAAAGGAGTAAAGTCAGAAATGGTAACAGAGAGCATAGCTGTCTGAACATAGGAGTGTGTTTCAAATACTTCCAGTTGAAAGTTCAGAGGCTAAATCCAAGTGAACCACCAGAAATACCTCTCTCTTCTGTCCCTTTTGCACGCACCTCTGTACCAGGAGGGGTGCAATGCCACTCCCTGATATTCCCTTTCCCCAGTTACATTCGTAAGGTGAACTTAATATGAGGTTGCAAGTTCATTTTACCATTTTCACAACCAGAGCCAGACACCAGCATCTTACAAGGACTTTAACATTATAAGAAGAAGGGAGTCAGAAGGAGCAGAAAAGGAATTGATGTTCTTGTGAAACAGTTCTAGACATGAGAGGTCTGATTCTCTTACAGACATGAAAATGGGGTAAATGCGACTTCAGTGTACTTGAGAATTAAGGCATACATATGAAAATCATTTGATCACTGCCCACCTTTAGAAAAAATTTTGAGACTCCTTCCTACAGAAATTTATCATAATTATTTTGACAAGATAATGATATCTGACTCAAGAAGTATGTTGTGTTCTTCACTGGTCATTTTCTAAAACTGTGATAAAAGCTCAGACCTCTTAGCCCACTTAACAGCTTCTCTGGCTTGAAGTTTACTAGCACCACGCACATGAAAACAATTAGGAATAGAGTTTAATAAGAAGACAGACTGGTGATCAGGCCCAGGGCTTGGCCAGAAAAGAGAAAAAATGAGCAGCTGGTTTAGATGCTCCTGGCCACCTTTATCCCTTCTCCTCCTGCATTTTTTTTGCTCAATCTACCTTGACCTTTCCTTCACCTTGCCTTCGGCTTATCGCATAAGTATCGTATAATGAGTTTTGTTCAATCAAACAATCTCCTTCAAATATCCCAAAATATTACTTTTCCCATAACACCCGTGGTATTCATGATTCCCCCTTTTATAACCATTGCAAAGTTATGGTTAAAGCTCCTCAAGGTTGGGTGACTCCTTCGAAGGCCCATCAGGCAAAGATCTGAGAGCTCTGGTCTATTCTAGTATATCTGTTCTCTCCTGGTTCTTAGAGTTTGTGTGTTTGGCTTCTTAATTATTACTTCTCATGCCTCCTGCCCTGGTGATATGTACTGAATAGTCATTCACAAGTTAACCTCACAAACCAGATACCCTTACATAGCACATACCCTTACACTCTGAGGCTGCAGATCATTCTGCCCACCTGTTGGGACTGAATCATTACTCCAATCACATACCGCAGGGCAGTGTTCAAAGAGAAATCCAATTTAACTAAAAGCAAGCCAAGAGAGTTAATGAAATAAGCAATACTGTCCACAGGTTCAAAACCCATACAACATGAAAATCAAACCATAGAAGGGTCCCCAGAACTGAGTCCCGATTAATTTTTTAATATCTAAACAGTATACTATTTTGAAAAGAAAAAAAAATCGACTGCTTTGTCAGTGACTATTTGGTTAACAAATCTGTATAATACATCACAAATCAATATTCATATCTCATTAATAAAGACAACTGTTACTTCACTTACATCTCTTTTTACTGAATATTTATTTTTGGTGTGTAAGCATCAGTTTTGAGGAGAATTCTAGCAACAGTGGAAAACAGATACTATTCTTCTATTTGTACTTCTGAAGGTTCATAAAGTTTCTACGGCTTCTAAAATGAAGAAACTAGAGTCAAAGACCTGGGAGATTTCCCTGTTACTAAGTATATATATATAAATACTCACATGCACATATATATTCAAACATTCTTGTGTAAATGCACCTAGCTGAACACAGAAGTGCAGAATTGACTCTTGGGAGTCCTCTATTGCTATAAAGCTGAAAAAGGCAAATATTGTGTTTTCTCCCATGAGAAACTCGTTTATGAGATGCCAAAAGCATAACACACAACAGGAGTATTTCTACAGCAGGGCATGTGTGGGAGTGGAGAAAGAGAGAGTACTGCTTCATTAAATTCATTCTCCCACAAAGTAAGGTTCTAAGAAAAAATATAAAGAACTGAACAACAAAAAGCAAAGTAAAAATGCACAAAAGATTGCATACTGTAGCCTAGTGAAAAAAAATCCTAAAGATTGTAAGAATTAAGCATATAAAGAGGAACAATAAATAACCAGAAAAGAGAGGTATGGTCTATTATAGCTGTGCCATAAATGTCTGTGGCTGTTAGACAGAGGGACATGGGTTGACTTGTGTCCAAACTGCTCAGCTAGCCCCTGCAACTAACCTCACTTATTGAAAGTCAGCTGAAAATGTCCAAAATAACATCATAAACCTAAAAATGAAGCAATGAAGACCATCAGGGATTCTTCTCTACACTGGCTCCTGAGTTTTAGGATTGTCAATAAGCAATTCTATTTTTTCAAGCAGTAACCCGTATTTTAATCCATGAGAAATTAGTAGCTCTTACTAGCATTTTTTCAAGTAACTCCGTTGCTCCAAGTAGCACATGTATAATAAAATGTGGATCTGTTGATTTATAGTTACTTTGACAATCAGTCAATGACTTCTACCTGCAATACCATTTTTTACTTCTAATCCATAATTTCTAAGGCTATGCAAACTTCTAAATATTACTAAAAAGTAGTACAGAAGTTATATTTACTTCTCTAAAATAAAAGCAAGACTGCTGCCAACCATTAAAAAAAAACCCCAATATTGAGTATCTTTATATATGTATTTGTGTAGCTAGTTCAAATTTATTAGTTGCAGTTTCTCTGAAATCATAGTTTAATTTTCCTCTTTAAAATGTGCATGATTATGTGGGAGGAAGCTAAAGACAGAGTAGTATCTCCCTGCTGCACATTAACCTTGACTTGCATACCATCATAAAAGTTGTATGAAGAGAATCTGAATAATATCAGATTAAGTTATGATTTTGCAAAATGAGCAGAAAATACAAATGCTACAGCTGTATTGTAATTAACTATACTTATCAAAGATATGGTGCTCTTATGTAGTTCAAGTACACAGCCGGGGAATTTTAAAATGTCACTTGGGTTTCCCAGTAAATAAACTCAATAAATGCTGTTCTTTTGAAATAAGAGACATTGTCTTTCCACTAGATTGAAGACTTCTGTTCAAACTCTAGGAATTAATCTGCGCTGTAAATTATGATCAGTAAATTATGCTTCATATGCTTCCTACTACGTATAGAGCTAAAATCTAAAGACAAATACTTATTTTAAAAACGTTTTATAGACAAGTATAATAATAACAATTAATTTCCTAAAATAATATTGAACTCAACAGAATTTTCGTGAAAATACATAAGGCACAGGAAATAGTATTATGGGGAAAATACAGATTTGAAAGAGTACAGTGGAACTAGCATAAAATATGGTTTCAAGAAGTACCTGTTGCACTAGAGAATTAGCTAGGAAATTATAGTGAGCATTGACCAATTTATTACTGTAAAAGAAAAATAGGCACTTGAGTACTTCAATAGATATTTTTTTAAAGATTTTCTTTATGTAATGCTTCTATTTTTCCCTGTTTTTAAAAAGTGTGACAGTAAGAGATCTGTTTACTTATTGCAGAAGCTCCTAAAGGTAACTACAAATACTTTGAGCAGGCATAATTCATGAATTTCAGCCCTTCATGTTTAACTATCTTAAGTTATATTACTTCTGTGTGATTATCATTTAGTTCAGTGTGGATTGTAAGCTGTGTGGTGATAAAACAAACACACACAAGTCATATTTGCTCTGCATCTCCAGTCACTAGTAATCTGCTAGAAGGGATTTAAGTGTCGTTCACTGCACAGTTACTCATGTGGTGTTATACTAATAAAAGCAAAACAGAAAATGTTCACCTGAAAGCATCATCTATTACCACAGATTTAGTCTGAGTGTATGATCTACATTGCAATAGTAGAGGAGATAGCTGTGTCTTAGTGTTGACTCAGCTAACAATAAAACAGTTATCTTGGGTACTGATAGTGAGGTAACAAGGATGGCACGGAGCCCTTTGTGAGCTAAATTATCGTCATTGTCTGATGGCTTTTAAGACCACACATCCTGACTTAAGGTGTTCCCTTATTTAAGGTCATAGAATCGTGCAATCATAGAACCGTAGAATGGTTTGAGTCGGAAGGGACCTTCCAAGATGATCTAGTTCCAACCCCCCTGCCATGGGCAGGGACACCTTCCACTAGACCAGGTTGCTCAAAGCCCCATCCAGCCTGACCTTGAGTACTTCCAGTGAAGAGGCATCCACAGCTTCTCTGGGCAACCTGTTCCAGTGTCTCACCATCCTCACAGTAAAAAATGTCTTCTGTAGATCTAACCTAAATCTACACTTTTTCAGTCTAAAACTGTCACCCTTTGTCCTATTTCTTTATATATTGAAATGCTGCAATCCAGTGTCCCCAGACCCTTCTTTTCTCCAGGTTGAACAACTCCAACTCTCTCAGCCTTTCCTCATAGGAGAAGTGTTCCATTCCTCTGATCATTTTTGTGGCCTCCTGTGGACCTGCTCTAACAGGTCCATGTCTTTCCTGTGCTGAAGGCTCCAGAGCTGAACGCAGGACTCCAGGTGGGGTCTCATCAGAGCAGAGCAGAGAGGCAGAATCACCTCCTCAGCCTGCTGGCCATACTTCTTTTGATGCATCCCAGGATATGGTTGATGTTCTGGGCTGTGAGTGCACACTGCTAGCTCAAGTGGAGCTTCTCGTCAACCAGCACCCCAAAGTCCTTCTCGGCAGCTCTGCTCTCAGTTCATTCTCTGCCCAGCCTTTATTTGTGGTTGGGGATTGCCCCGACCCACGTTCAGGGCCTTGCACTTGGCCTTGCTGAAGTTCACAAGGTTTACACAGGCCCACCTCTCAAGCCTGTCCAGGTCCCTCAGGATGGCATCCCTTCCCTCCAGTGTGTTGACCACATCACAGAGTGTCATCAGCAAACTTGCTGAGGGTGCACTCAATCCCATTGTCCATGTCCAAAGATCTTAAACAGCGCCAGTCCCAATACCCACCCCTGAGGAAAGCCACTCATCACTGGTCTCCACTTGGACTTCAAGACTTTGACTGCAACTCTTTTAGTGCAACTATCTAGCCATTTCCTTGTCTGCTGAGTGGTCCATCCACCAAATCTATGTCTCTCCAATTTACAGACAAGGATATCATGTGCACAGTGTCAAATGTCTTGCACAAGTCCAGGTAGATGATACCAGTTGCTTTTGCCTTTCTCATCAATGCAGTAACCCTGTCGTAGACAGCCACCAAATTCTTCAGGCATGATCTGCCCTTAGTGAATCCATGTTGGCTATCACCAGTCACCTCCTGATCTTCCATGTGTCTTAGCATGGTTTCCAGGAGGATCTGCTCCATGATCTTACTGGGCACAGAGGTGAGACTGACTGGCCTGTAGTTCCCCAGGTCTTCCTTTTTACCCTTTTTAAAAATGGGGGTTATGTTTCCCCTTTTCCCATTAGTGGGAACTTCACTGGACTGCCATGACTTCTCAAATATGATGGAGAGTGGCTTATCAACTTCATCCACCAGTTCCCTCAGGACCTGCAGATACATGTCATCAGGTTCCTTGGGCTTTTTATTCACATTCAGGTTCCTTAGGTGGTCTCCAATCTGATTTTCTCCTACAGTGGGCAGTTCTTCATTTCGCAGTCCCTGCCTTTACTGTCTGTGACTTGGGCGGTGCGGCTGGAGCACTTGCCAGTGAAAATTGAGCCAAAAAAGTCATTATGTACCTCAGCCTTCTCTATATCCCAGGTAACCAGGTCTCCCATTTCCTTCCAGAGAAGGCCCACATTTTCCCTAGTCTTCCTTTTATCACTGACATACCTATACAAGCTTTTCTTGTTTCCCTTCATGTCCCTGGCCAGACTTAATTCTATCAGGGCTTTAGGTTTCCTAACCTGATCCCTGGTTGCTCGGACAATTTCTCTGTATTCCTCCCAGGCTATCTGTCCTTACTTCCACCCTCTGTAAGCTTCCTTTTTGTGTGTCTGAGTTTGTCCAGGAGCTCCCTGTTCATATTTACATTGTCATATTTTTTTTGTTATATGGGTGATATTTACATTGTCATTTTAACAGACTATCAAACAAAAAACAGTATTTTAGGCAGTATCTACATTAGCAAAGACTGTAGCCCATCAGAATTAGGATATTTAGAGAGCAGATTTGTGGAACTGGTTCTCTGTATCTAAAGTTCACATTATACATTTTCCAGAGTGTTTTATTTTGGATGAAGTTTGGTTTGCCCTGTCTTTCTTCTAGCTGCTGAAATGTATTAGGTGTGCTCTTGCAGAGTAGCTTCCAGTTTGATTTATTCTAAAAGGAATCTAGTTTGTGTATTGTAAAACAGCTCAACCATAAGAAAAAAAGAGCACTCTCTGGGGCAATCAGGAGATATGTTTTAAGTGTGCTTTCCTGATCCAAAATAAAACGTTAAAGTAGGTGAATTCTTATGACACCTTGCACCTAAAAATACATAGCGCTACTACAGGAGAAGGCTGAAACTTTAACAAAGATAAAGTAGAAAACCAAAGCTCTAGTCCTATGACTTGTTAGTTACAGTCTAATTTTCAGCTGCATTTATTTTACCTCAGCAGAAATATGAAACCTGTATATTTTAATGCAGCAACCTGTATGTCAGGGCAAAACCAACTACAGCAAGAGCAATTTAGGTTAGCCCTGCTTGACTTACTTGGGAAATACATAAAAAACCAGTCCTACAATCACGACAGCTGAGTGGCTGAGAACCTAGTGCCTCTCTGCTGTTAGTGAGAGTCTCTTAACCTAGACTAGGCAAATGACTACATAAGCATTTCTAGTCTGTATCAGGACAAAAACAAGGGCATTTATTTAAACCAGGAAGTCAATCTTGCCTTCACATGAACGAAGCAAGATCATACAGTTACAGAAGAGAGACATTTCAGAACAAATTCCTCACTGCCTCTCAGCAACCATCTCTTAGCTGAATTCCAGTATCTGAATATAACAGTGTGAATGGTTTTAGGAAACACTAAGATATTAAATAAGGATATAAATTAGTGCACTAAAAAAAAGTGCACAGAACAAAAAGCATGGTCTTGCATATGCCCAGATTTATTCTCAACAACTCAAGAATCTAACTTGTGCCTAATAATAATACAATAATAGTAACTATTTAATACTGTGCCTAAGTTACAGGTATTGTCCCTTTGGAGTCTAAGAAATCTTGCTACCAAAATTTTCTGTACAGTCAGTAAAGAGAAACGGGCTTTTCGTAAGATTTCTAGATGACAATGCAATCAAATTAAGTTAGGAATCTCCTTCTACCTATTAACCCTAAGACTGACTATAAAAATGTCTTACTTTTACTCAAAATTTAAATCTTTAACTGAGGGTCAGTAACCAATAAATCAGGGCTGATTCCTCTAGAAAGAGGAAAGAGCAGCAATGTTCTCTCTCCACAACATTTGTACAACTATTGACACATTCACTCTAGTAGTGGGCCAGTAGGTCCTCCTTAGCCTCACAAAGCTAAACCCAACCTCTGAAGAGTCTCCTAGCACTGGGCACTCTCCACTCCTTTTGTTGATATGGCCAGCCAAGGAACCAGGAGAATAACCAAAAAGGTTTTGTGCCTTTTTACAAGAGAATACACAGAAGTGGGGTTCCAGTCTTTGCTCTTTGGAATCTGGATGTGACGCTGTCCTAGGAGAAGGAAATTGTTGAATTCAACCCATCTTTCTTTGTGTTTATTCATACTTAGCAACTCAAGATTTGGATTCTTGCCACAGAGCGTCTGCTATAATTATTGTAGCAGACATTTTGGTAGCCCTTACTTAAATCTGGGCTGAAAAGGATCAGGTTATATCTGCACTCTTAGGTAGTGTTTGAAAGTTGGTTTCTGGGACACTTTTGGGTCAATGAGGTAAGTGCCTTCTGATCTAAGTGCTTAAAGAGTTGGATGCTGCTGACAAGTACACAGAATGAAGTGGTGGCTGAGACCCAAAAGGAAATTTAGCTACCTGGTGTACAAGGTAGGCAGGATTTAAAGAAACCAGGTTTACTCCTTTCTTCCTGTGAACAGGTAGAACACGCATCCCACAACTTAGATTTCTCACTTTAATTTCAACACTTAAAATCAGTTTTGGCTGGTTTGGGGCTTGTGCGTGAGTGTGTGCACGTGTGAGTGGCAGTCTCCGAAGAACTCTCTCAAGTTCTTTGATGGAGGCCAAATATGTAAGAGCATCTGTCTCACGCACTAGCTTCAGGCTAATCTGGCTGCTGATCACATACGATTATTTGGCAAATGACTGGATGAGAAGGCCTCTACTCTGATTAAAGAGAGATTCAAGACAATGTGATTTTGTGTGTTAATGGTCAATATATAAGAAAAAGCTTCTTACAGCACTCAGGCTGAAACTCATTACAACCCTAATAAAATACTTATGAGGGGAAAAAAGAATCTATTGAAGTAAAAAGAACATTTCCACAGTCTTTTCAATAACTAAACTAACCCATGCAATACAATTTAAAGATAATATGGAGGAAATAATAAAGAAGGAAAATTAACTAGGAAAACCACATACACAAAATTTACCATACTCCAGAAAGCATATATCCAGAGATTTAGGGCAACCAAAATGTACCATATTATAGATACAACGCTTAGAGAATGCTCCTATTTAAGCCAATTTGAGTAGTTGTGTTTTTCATACATCAATAATATTTCCTGTTCTATAGAAAAATGACATGCTAAGTTGTTCACTGTATTAGAAAAGAAGATCTTTAAAAACCATTTTCCAGTTGGCAGTTTTAAGAAGGAAAATGATATCATGAAATATCAGGCTTGCCCCATACCTGGAAGGAATTGCTTTGAGTCCAAGAAGGAAAAAGTCTAAATGATTCTGACTCTAATCTAGGCGCAATCAAGTTCATTCACTCTATGTAATTTTTTCTTGGAGGAACATTTTTCTGCTGAAAAGCAGAATACAGCTAATTAGATTGGAATGAAATCTGTGTGTTTTCATCTGCTGGAGAAGAACTGTAACTCAAAGTGATGTGAGAGAAACTGACAAGGTGAGTAAAACGAAGCAGGGTGGTTCTCTGGGCCAGATAGCACAACATCCAGAGGAAGCTAGGATCACTTTTTAACACATGGACATTCATCATAGGAAGGGTAATTCCTAATATCTCATCTTGTAACTAGATATGTTTCAAAAATGAGAAAGTGATTATTTTAATGCCAAACAAGCACAGTAGATTTATATGTGTTTCAAAAAGCAGGAAAACAAGGAAAATTCATTAGTTATATGCAGGACACTGACAATTGCTATAAAGTCTATGAAGATGTGGAAAGATTGGTAAATGAGAAAAGAAACTCATTTATTTACAATGATAAACTAAGAGTATAATTAATGACTATCTTGCAATTTTAACTGAAGAAATAAGCCCTTTAATTTATTTATTATGTATCTGGTCTTAACTCACCAGGGAACAGCATCTCATGCAAAAGTAATTGTGATGTAAGAAGTTTTACCTTTTTTTTCCCCACATTTGGTGTATTATTTCATTATTTGGAACATTAAAAAAAATCAATTATACACCAAAAAAGCAGAAAGGTCATTGAGAAGAAACATGTATCAGCCATTTACTTGGCAAGCTGAAAATACCTAGAGTTCAGACTGAATGGGAGTTTATGTTCAAATGTATTTTAATGTCATATATTTAGGAAACCCTCTACTGCAACTTCTATATAATGGTGGTTTTTTACAGCCACTATTTAAAGAAAACAAAATGAAACCGCTTATAAATATATCACTACCTCAGATTTTGTTATAATGATTTATTTTGAATTTCCACTTAACGTGGTATATTTGTTCAAATTACTTAGCTCTGTATGTTCTGTTTCTCTCATGGAAACACTTTTTTCTTCTCTAAGTTTGATATTCTCTGCCTCCAAGCTAACAAATGAGAAATGTTCTTCTACTGTGTTCTTCCACAACTGTCAGTATGAAGCCCAACTTCAAAAATGCCCAAAATACGAGGATTTTGGTTGAACTTCTGGGACTTCATTGCAAGCCTTATTTTTGTTCTTTCTGGCTAGGCAAAGTTATCTGCAAGTAGAAGTAAACAGGTTAGGAAAGTTTTCCCTGCTAGATTAAGAGTTTTAAGGAAAAAAGAAAGCTATAGTAAGGTTTAACAGGTTAAAATATTGATTACAAAACCCCTCTCAGTACAAGAACAGAATAAAAGCAGAAGAAATTAAGCTCTTAAGTTTCTCAAAGTTAGAATAAGTCTTGAAGGAAAAACCTTGATGCTACATACATGAATGAATAATAGCACATGAATATGCAATGCAGTATCACAACAAGCAGTTACTTTGTGTGAAGCATTAAAAAGTAGATGGATGGAATATTGAGGGGAAATTGAATCAGTATCAATTTTTCATTGGCAAATGAATGATTAATTGTCATATTTTTTCCCCCTCTTTCTTCTGCAGTCTAACTGCACACAGGGAAATTCAGAAATTAGGTTAAACCAGTCAAAACAGGACATTACAGTCAAAACTTTTTAAATATTTTTTTCTCATGCTGATACACTATGAACTTCCATGAGCAATGATTACAGGAAAAAGTCTGCCTAACTAAATTGCTGTGGACCATTTATTTTTACTGCAGTAACTAAAAAAAATCCAAACTGAAAATATTAAGAGGTTATTAGCTCATGTGTCTTGGCATTTAATAAGTTCTAAGTATGACATGAAAATCAAGCTTTTATGAAACATTTGCAACTTAAGCTGTGCTGTGAATAGTGCAGCCTTAATTCTTACAGAAAGAAAAACAGACAGTGGTCAGTATAAGGAACATTGTAATAATGCTCTGGCTGGAAATACCTGGCAAACTTCTAGTTGGAAAATCCTGTTTCCTAGGCCTAGGAAGAAAGCTTAGTTAAAACTAATGAAGGCAGAATGGGAAGGGCAAAAGAGTGACTCTAGCACGCTCTCCTGAGAGCTGAACGAGGTGGCTCTTGGACCTTTGGTCTCTCACATCTCCAGCGCCTGCTGTGCAAACAAGGGTGCTTCCAGCACTGCCTGCCTCACCTACTCTTTTGAGAGACTGTTTTAAAACAAAACATTATTCTCCTCCCATGAAAGGGCTCAAATTCTTAAACTAAGGCGAGGAATAAAGGTTATATATGATTTGCTGACTCAGGTCCCTGGAGAGAAGCTGCAAACACTTCTGTCACCATCCTCATAATTTCTAATAAACTAGTTTCGGCAGCTCACTGTCCTGTGCTGGATTTTGTTAATATTATTCTATCAGCTGTCAAAGGCATAGGCTACTCTGCAGCTGCTGCATTCTTCTAGTTTGCATCTGTGGATGAAAGCAAGCTTCTATCTGTTCAGCTTCAGTCCAGAGTAGGTATGTATTCAAAGACAAAGATGTGAGACTCGGATAGAATGCAAATTACTCTTGCCATGGCAATTGCTGATGGCTATTCCTGCAGTGGTGATAATGCATCTCTAGGCTGTGGGAAAGTCCTCTTTGGTTATAAAATGGGATTTTCATGAACATTTTTTAAGGAAAAGTCTTAAATATTAACTACTCTATAAAGGAAGAAGTTAAAAAATTTCTTAAAACTTCTAAACAAAAATACTCTAAAATGTTCTGAAAGTTATGAAAAAGTGTTTCCATTTACCTTACAAAATTCTATAGCATGAAAGCAAGCTGCATTTGAAAACTATGTTTTCTCTTGCAACACAATTTTCAATAAGCTTCTTGTTGACTAGGTAGTATCAGTGGCCCATTAACCAGCATTTTATGATAAACTGAGCTGTATTTGAAACCCGAGCTGGACTGGAAATGAGAAAAGTGAGATTACTGCATTCAGTTGCAGAAAATAAAGAGGAATATTGCTGTGTTATCTGTGGAAAGGTGTTAAGACAATTTATAATCCTTTGCTATAAACTAGTAAATGAATGCAAATAGTTCAACTTGTCTCAACAAGGACAAATCAGACTTTTCAACCTTCTCAAACCATTTTACGTGTTTGTGTTTATCCTGAAATACTAATACTCTACTATTAATTCAGACCAGGAAATACAAACTATAATGGTCATTTTTAATAGAAGCTTGCAGGAAATTTTATTTAAAGGCTGCCAGCCAAGGGAAACAGTGCTGTTATATTCCAATTTGAAGTCTGTTTCTGCCTTTAAATTAATCTGATTTTGACTAATTCTGATACGGGTTAACAAAGACACATGAAAAATTTAATTACAAAGCATATAACAAATGCCTTCTGTCGTAGCCCTTCTTCTTCTTCTGTCACTTAGACTTTGGCAGATCTAGAAGGAGCGCAAAGGGGAATGAACCTTGCCTTTTAGAATCTAGGATACATATGACTTGCATTCAGTTTAAAGGCATAATAAAGATTTTGTTTCTGAAACTGTTCTAAAATGTTGAGAATTTATAACTGCATCTGTCTTGAAAGTACTATTGTATTGACAACTGAATAATAGTGACCAAGTTAGATTTCAGACCACTTTTACATTGGGGCAAATCAACAAATACTAAATACAAATGTTACATATTATACTTAAAGAAGAACATCATTAGATGTCTCCATAGACTCGTCTCATTGAATTGAATCATTCCATGCTGAAAAAATATTTAAAAGTATCATTCACTAGAGAAAATGAAAAAAATTTGCCTCGTTATATTACTGGCAGCTTTACAGATTTTGCCAGTTTAAACTTGTAAGCAGAGAATCCACAACATTTTTTTATCAACTCATGAATGTCCTTAATGTTTATATAATGATTTCTCTCCAAAGATGAAAGAATGCATGAACAATAAATAAATAGTGACCTTCCTGCTAAACAACTTTACCTTTAAAGACAGATCATGTAGGGTGATGCTTGGCTGCATCCAGTACATTAGTATTTATTAAGCTGACAGAAAGTCAATTTCACCATAACTTGATCTGTACCAGAAAGCAACAGGAGAAGATGTGCCAGGATTTAAAGCAAAACAAAACAAAACAAAACAAAACAAAACAAAACAAAACAAAACAAAACAAAACAAAACAAAACAAAACAAAACAGAGGTCATTCAATTTATGCTTTCTGTAAATGTCATGGTACATATTAATAAGAAAAAAATCTTCACAGACTTTAATGAATAAGTTGTACAAAAAATGAAAAAAAACCCCTATATATTTTCTTGTCATGCACTGGTTTAAGAGTTTACTGATTTACAATTTCAATGCTCTTTTGAAGTCAAGCAGGTCAAGTGTCTTAATAGCCAGCAGTGACTGATATGAGTATTGTTTCTGCAACTCCTAAAGCAGTACTGGGAGAATGTGAAATCATATAGTCATTGCTACTAAGCATAATTTAGAAATAACTGATAATAAAGGGCAGCTAATATAATTTGTCATGCCAATAAGTTACTTAGATAGTTACAAGGGTATATGAAATAAATAACATTTGAGAGAAAACAAAACCATCATGGAAGCATTCCTCAAGATAACAAAAATACACAAATTAATGTGCTAAGAGAGATAACCCAGAAATGCAGAAAACAGGATGTTTTGGACCACGAAAATGAAAAATACCATACAGATTTATGCAAGGATTGATTTATCATGGTTTTACTGCACTGAGATTTAATGTAAGTATACGATGAATATATGTTCAGCCTCTCAGTCATTTTAGATGAACACACACATGAGGTGCAAAAAGTAACTGTTACATGACATGGTCATCTAATTGTCTAGTGTATTTTATTAATGGATTCCAAATGATAGAAACTACAAAACCTAAACATACTCTGTAGGCTACAGTCTCGTATTATGAAGGCATTAAAATTAAACAAGTGACAGCAAGAATCAGGCATAGATATTCAGATCCTACTTTAACTGTTCCTAAAACTATAATCTAAAACTAATCTTTGCATCTGGTCTTGAAACACCAGTGTTTTCACAGCTCAGTCATCTTGGAGTTGTTTTCTTCTAATGAGATGAGTAACACAAGCCATTCACAGACATCATGAGAGCTGAGTTTATCCATATGGTGACTTTAATGTGCTATCTAAATACACCTTGATGCACATTGCTGTTCCAGGGGGTCCAGAAATGCCTTACAGAGAAGGGAGAGAGAAGTATTTCCCAATTCAGTATGATTAAGCACTCCATAAATCTCCTCTGTTTGCAGAGATTGACCATTTTTAGAGTTTGAGCTGAAGTCACAAATGCTATCCCAAATATGCTATTTCATAACTGCTTCTTAAAGCTTTACTCTTTCAAGATGACTTTTTTTGGTGCTGACTTTTAGGCATCCTTACCATAGCCTCAAATTTTCATTCTATAACTGGATTTAATTAAAAATCCAGTATCAGTGGCTTATTGGAAACATGAGTACCTACCAATTTTCTTCTTTTCGTTGGATCTGTCTAAACAAGTAGATAATACATCAAGAAGACAACTGGGTACCATAGGCATGCAAAGCTTTGCCCACAAGGAATTGTTTAGCAAAGTTTCTCAGCAATCATTCTTAGTACTAAGACATTAAACAACTTTGATTAAACGACCTTGGCACAAAGACCACTACTGTACTTATGAGATCTGCTGATGATGTTCACATCAGTATGGAGAAGAACTGAAATATCTCAAAGGAATAACTGGATATTTCTGAGACTGAATAATAGTAACTGGATGAAAATCATCAGTAGTATAGACTGACAGAAATACTTGGGGACCGAGAAGAAACAATAAAGAAATATTGCCAGTATTAGCTAACTGCAAGATGATTATGAACCATCAAGACAAGGCAATGATGGAGAATAACAAGTATTATTCTGGATGCATCACATGAAGTATTTTTCCTGTAGTTCTACAGGACTTCCGTAAAACAACATGTGGAAATGTAAAAATTATTACTTCATATTGGACTTAGTACAGTAAAGGTACTTTGCTGAGGAGGGAATTAAAGAACTTGTTTTAAGTAAAGAGATAAAACAAATTTGACTTCCTTAGTCAGGTAGAAGAGAGGCTGATATAAAATACCACTTTCTATAAGCATATCTAGTGGATAAAAAACAATTAAAGGCAAAAATCTAGTTAAGCTAAAAATAAGTTTTCTTAACAAGTATAAATGATTAGTAACTGACCAAAATTTGGGAATCCAATGCATCTAGCAAAGCAAAATAATTCTGGTACAATCTTCCACTACAGGTGGTACATGCAAAATCATATTACAAAACCAATTCATCGTGAATATAAGGTAACCTTTAGCTGCGTCCAGTGTCTCTAACTGATTTCCTACTTATACATTTGGAAGTAAATAGACACAGACTGGTTCTGATCACAGCAGGTGAGGCACAGCTCACCTACACACAGTGAAATTCTCTTCCCTTGTCCCAGAAATACGTATATGCAGGCGACCTATTCAGACTTACTCTGCATTTGTGCCAACATGCAAAGCATACCCAGAGTATTAATCGTTTCAGACCAAAATTGTGCCATCTCCATGCTAGCAATTCAATATCATGGATAGTCAAGTGACAGTGCCGCAGCCTGAGCTTTGACTTTCTTTAGTGTAACAGCATAGAAATAACGAGTAGAGACTGTGAAGCTTTGTAGCTAACATTGCAACACAAAACGGAGCTGCTACTCCACCAGTGACCTATTCAATGGAGCGCTGGTAAGACACTGTATGTCTGTTGGGACACTTACTAAACCTTTTCAGTTAAGCAAGAAAGTTCCAGGCTCTAAAACTAAAGCAAACCAAGCAAAAACCAAATTAGCATTTGCATATATAAACCACCAAAATTACAGATCCATACCTTCAAAGTATGTTTACTAGACTCTTGATTCAATACCACTGAATCTACACCATGATGAGCTAATGCTGCATCACTGCGTGTTTCTTGGCTGCATTACATAGACATTTGATCTATGCTCTTCAGTAATCATTACCTGAAGTGTATCATACGTGGAGTTAGTTGAAATAATGAGAAATACACACTTCCAGATTTGGTTATGCAAATTTACTGTGACTGTCCCTACTTCTAGTGCCTCTTTGACATAGGAAGTAGCTCTCTGAAATCGTTTCTCTAACATTTTAGGGGTGGTGCTGGGGAAAATACGAGTGTTTATATATACAGTTAATTTAGATCAGTAAAAGCTTTCAGACTGATAGAAAAGCCTGGCTTTCTAAATCAGTTATAAATTAAGTACAGTAAATGTTATTCTGCAGAAAAATAATGCTTTCTTCAGTTTTGCTCATGGATTAAAATATTATTAAATAAGAATATTATCTGTGGTAGAAAAAGTACTATTAAGCTGACTTTCGTAACAGTGAATGCTAATTATAGCTGTTAATCCAATGAGACGTATTTCAGAGGTGTGGATAATCACCACAAATTTCACCTTTCTGTGAATACATAATGAAGCATCAGAGACTTATTTCTAAGCATATCAACTTCTGTCAAGAGATTTTCATTACATCAAAAGTTGATTAAGTCTACCATGCAATAGATGGCTTTGAAGTGCTGATAGGCATCGTTTAAAACGTATCTTTGCAGAGACCTCTATTACAGTGTGTGAGAAGAAAAGAAGGGAATATTGTCAACTTGCATAATGTACGTGGAGAAAGATTTTGTGCTCTTTGATAATTTAAATCTGGAGACTGGGAAGAAGTAAAGCATAAGGAAATATAGAAATTAACACCTTTGATCTTTGTTTTCTTCACTAATGAAGAACTGTTAACAAACTGAGATAAACTTGTCATGCTATGATCTGTGTGGGATCCTGTGTATGGGGACAAGAGTTTATACATATACATACACTCCATATACAGAGGAATGTATATACACTGTGCATATACATACACTGATACAGAAGAATGCTTTCCTTTAAAGAGAAATTCTTCATTGTTTTATGCAAGTTTTATCTACTACAGACATAAACAAATGCTATCCTAGTAATATAGTCTTAAAGCACATACATATAGCACATGTATATATTTATATATTTGTGTGTGTATTTCTGTTTTCAAAAGATTTTTTTTACATTCATTTCAGTAAGTTCAGGAATATGCACAGCAATCATCATTCTGCTCCATGAGCAGCCTAGTGAATTCGCCTTTCAACCATCAGTTATATAAAGTGGATGCATCTCTTTTAACCTCTGTGCCATAGCATGTACATTTCTGTCACAGCAATTTCTGCTAATTAATTTACTGAATAAAATATATAAATACATATATTCCAACATGCTGTGTTGTATCTTTATCCAGTTCTCAGTGAAATCAATGAGAGTGGAAGCACATTCTCAGTACTTTGCTACACTATACATGTAATCCCATATTTCTATTTTTACATCACTCAGTTTACTGTAGATTTCGCTATTATTTTCAGTATAAATTAAAAACCCAAAGTACACAAAAATCCTACTCAATATCTCATTAATTTGTAAAGAACCTCCTGTCTGCAAATGCAATAAATCTTTTGGAAAAAGAAGAATGATCCTTCAGTTTGTAGGAGAATCCTGTGGTAAGTTGAGCTCATTTCTTTCAGCACAAGGAGACCTTCTTGTTTCACTAATTCCAGTAACTGTTCAGAGCACTGTGTCTTGCAGGAGCCGCTGTTGCAGTGTTTATTAAAAGTCTGTTCAACACAATACTGTGCTCCAAAGAGTCTTACGCTCTCAGTACAGTCAAGAGAAAAATGAGGTGCTCAAAACAAAGTCTTTAATGTAGTTATTATCAGGTTGAGGCCACATGTGTTATTTTTCATTTTGAATAAGCTGGGCCTGTCCTGTCACTATTCTGCTGAACAGCCACACCACCACTTTACAACTACAGAAGGTTTTTAGTACTAGGGATTTGCATACTCCAGGTTAACACTAAGTCCAACAGTGTTAAGGAAGGCCATTTAGCAGCTTCCAAGGATGATTCATCTAATCAAATATACATCCAAGCTAACTCTGAAGGCTCCTTCCACAGGAAATGGAGAGAAACGGGTTCATCTAGGAAATGTTTCACCTCAATTCCAGGGACTCAGTTAAATCTGCTAAACAGGTAAAGTGACATCTGAGGGGATCTAGAATATCCTACGTGGCCTTCCACTGGTGTGCCAGAGGGTAAAAAACTGTTGTAGAACCTATAATATCTGGATTTTTTCCAAGTGTCAGGAAAGCAGTTTCAAACACCTCCCAGTCCCCGCGTTTTGGATGTTTTAGTGCATCTCAAATGTCTTTGAGTCTTTAAATTCAGGCAACTGTGTTAAACCCTAGATGCCTATATTAGAATGAGATGTGCCCTAGGAATATCTATCTCTTTTTCTGAGGTGTGTAATTACTGCATATTGTTCTTTTTTAAGGAATGGTTTTATTAAGAAAACTACATTTGCAGGTATGTGAGAATAGCAACAGCAAAACTATGAAATTTCAGTCAGAACATTCCTTTGTCTTTTGCACCCCTTCCTTACCTATTTTAACTTAACTGCAAATCAGCAGCAAATGCAATGCTTCTCACTTTTGCTTTGAATAAGTACTGTATTTTAATGCAATATTGTTGATCTAATAAGATTGTCTGGCGAGCTGTTAACAAATAATACAGAAAGGAGAAAAAAAAGAAAATAATTCAACCAGACCCAGTTTAATGAGGCTGCTTACAGATAATGTTGGAATTTTTGGGTTTCTACTATTTTTAAGACTATAAAAAGACATGCTAAAGGACCTTTTGTGTCTAGTAAAACATCAGAGGGTGGCCTGGAGTGGTATGTATATCACAATTATTTGTGCAACTCTACAATACAGGAATCCATAACACATGCCCTTCAGAAAAGGAAGCATTCCATAATCTGTATTAAGTTTTTGGGATATAATTTAAGTTACGAATTTTGAACAGCAGAACAAATTACTAGAGACTTCATGTCTACTCCGTGAAATGTTGCTACAGCTGCAACAGAGAGCATTGTTGAAACTGAATACTAGCTTTAAAGTAGTGGGGCTCCTGTTTGGCAGGACAGTTTCTGGAGCTTCAGAACTGTTGTACTTAATCCACAAAGGCAAAAACTCAAGACTTCCAAATGAAATTTCCAGAACGTTTTTTTCCTTGGACTTTTTGGAGATGGGACAATAATGAAGAAGAACTATAAATAACTTAATTTTAAAATTTTTTAGTTTCTTTAATTATGCCTGTAACATGGGGAAGTTGCAACCACATCAGGTTTTGCTGCTGAACTACTTGTTTGTTTCTACCGTCAGTCCTACCATTCACGATCTGGAATAAGCAAATTCATATTTTTACGTAAATCTAAATACACAATTTCCTCCAATAAATCAATAATACACTATTCTACTAGGATTTACACTACCATGACACAGTTGAAAATCCCCCTGAACAGTAAAATGTATTTTTTTTTCAATGAGCCAGTACCTGAAGAACAATATCTCTGTTAACAAAAAAAAAAGTTAATTAAAATCTTTAAAAAGCATTTGTCATCCAGCTATATTGACTGGGGATTATAAAAGACCATAGATTATAAGAAGAAAAAATAAATTTAAAAAATGAGAAGTTCACACACAATAAAATAGAAACTTTAGAGTAAAAATAGACAATGTTCTGACCTTCAAAGAAATGCATGGATGTACTAAACTGAAAAAAAAAAAAGAAAACAACTTTAAGTACAATTTTGATGTGTAAACAAAACAGTCACCATGTAGCATTTGCAGAGAAAAATCAGAATGATGAGATACAGTGTGGATCACAGATTATTGCACTTTAATTTCTAAATGAGCTTAGACATCTGTGAAATTAAAACCCCAGGGTGGACAATTTATGTGACACTATGTTGAGAAAGGAACAAAGCTTTGAGATGCAAATTCCAGCTTTCCATTGCGTCAGAGCAGGTAACCTTGCAAACAACCTTCACAGAGACCAGTCCTCTCCACTCTGACTGATGTCTCCTGTATGTATCTATTTCTCCTCTCAGTTTTCCAATCAAGTTGACAGCAATTCCCATTTCATTTTCTGAAGGGACTGATAAAAGCCAGGCTGGACCTGTACCTGTTATTAACCTCTCTTGTACCATTATTACTCATTTTTCTCCTTGGAGATAAGCAGTTACATTGCACTTGCTGATCTTTGCATGTGATGTGTTATTGCATAAAAACAGTACTTCAAATGTCAGCCTGTTACTGGATCATTAAAGTCAGGTCATGATATTTGAGAATTTGATGTTCTTAACCTTTTCAGGAGTTAACCAACATATATTATGAGTTTATTTGTCTTTGTTTGTTGGTTTTGTCATTGTTGTTGTTGTTGCTTGTATTAATTATTCATGAATACAAGGGCATATATCGTGCTAGAAAAAGCTGTAAAATTTAATTGATTTATGTATGTTATTGAATAAACCATGATTTAATCATTAACAGTATTTATATAATTGTTTTCACTGGCCAGTTTGAGACTCCTTCATTATATTGAAGGAATAATTTTGAATTCTGTATATATATGCACAAATAATTAGTCAAATCACTTCCATATATGTACTACAAGATGAGATGGGACGAGATAGGAAATGGCATCAAGTTGCACCACAGAAGGTTTAAATTGGATATTAGGAAAAAATTTCTTCACCAAAAACTATGTAGATGTGGTGCTGAGGGACATGGTTTAGTGGTGGACTTGGTAATGTTAGGTTAATAGTTGGACTTGATGATCTTAAGGGTGTTCTCCAACCTAAATGATTCTATGATTTTATGATACATGAATAGAAATGCCATTGTTTTTTCTGTATGGAAATAGAGCTTTCCTGCCTACCAGTAGCATAACTGAATCTTCTTCTCAGTTACATGCACCTTTGTATTTGTTACAAAACAAGGCTAAAGAACTTTGAGCTAAGCAGAAAATGGATATTGCTCACCTTCAATTACAAATTAAAATATTTGATTAAATATATATATAAAAATGGATCTGTAAGATATTTTGCAGGTATGAATTTACTGCAAATCTCAGCTGATGTCTGAAATCTATTATGTGTCAGAGAGGTATTCTAAAATGCCAAAAATTATGATACTTTCTTATGTAGTTCCAAAAGTCAAATATCTCAAAAGTTGATTAGTTTTTGCAAGAGTGGCATCACATTGTGCCAACCTCTGGGAAAAAAAAAAAAAAAAAAAAGGGGGGTTTCAAATACTTGCCATGTTTCATTTGACAAGGAACCAAAATTCATCTGGGAAGCCATTCAGAACAGAGTTCATGAACCCAGACTACATCTTCCACTCACTTACTCAAATCAGAAAGTCTAAATAAATCAATCCAATACTTTTTTTTTTTAATTATTATTTCTTCACTTGATTATATAACACAGGAGTCTGGTTTCTACAGACAACATATTAATAAGAGTTATCAGGTGCCTTCTTTTAGGTATCATATTGAAATTATTCTTAAGTAAACAAGGTACAGAGAATATGTTTTCTAAATGTATACCTAAAATACATGAATTTATATGCATATATTTTAAAAAATGTTAAGTTTTATTACTTTGTTCAATGTACTTGATAAAAAGATGTCATTTAGAAAGTCTTCTATGAGAACCTACTTCAGTTTCCAGTATGATAATTTTTAGGAAGTTACTGAAGAACCCTGTGTACATATTTTTTACTAGATTTTTATATATACTTTTATAGAATAATAATACCAATGACCTGCTGACCATCTGCTGTCCAGCTTGAAGAAATGAATTGTCATTCCTCAACACTAAGAAGATATCACTCTTTTCCTGATATATCGTTCACGGTCAAATGCTCTTGAAAACTTAAAACAACTCCCAAAGGCACAAGTGATTTTCTATAGTGACAATATTCAAACTCACTTAAAATATGCAGTTGAAAATACCACACTAGAAAAAACGGTTTGTGTGTCTTTTTCACACTGTTGAGAACCACTACTGAGACAAATTCTTCACAGATAGAACAAAATAATAGGACATTTTAACAAACTAATGGTTAAAACAATCAAGCAGTTTTTAAACTCAAAATACAAACTGCACAAAATTGTCATATGACTATTGCAATAACTCTTATTTATGACAAAAATGGCACAAACCTACCATAACATGTAAGCCAAATAAGCTGTATGAAAAATCACATGATAATGACTCCAGCAGTTAGGAAGATCTAAGCTACCGAAGTGCTTTATTACTTTCTTGGGAAAGTGAATGGGCATCATGTGATAAACTAATTCTGAGTATGAATATTTTTATGGAAAGCTTTTGCTTCATGTTAGCACAATAAACTGTTGCCTCAGTTGCTGGATGTGACATAACCAACAAGGAACAGTTAGATCTGCATCAGAAGGTCATTCACACAGTGAAGTACATTATTTGTCCTGGTAGTACTGGGGTGGAAAAGCAGTATGGCTCTTCATAGCAGGGAGGTTATGCCTTCAGTGATTTTTCTGGGGCATTTTCTATAGCAAGCTTCTTTTGCCTTTGGTTATTGTGTTATTCTACCAATGAAATCCAATATCAGTGAAGTGCTAATGACAGAGACTCGGATGTTTGAACTGGGGTGGAGGTATTTAAGAAATGCTCATCTTCTTCGTGTTGGTCTTAGATCTATGGACCAAGGCTATATAGTTTACTGGTGGCTTGATCCCACCCATCTACAAAAGCTTTTATACCTTTGATTTTTTTTAAAGACAGTGCGTGTCTTCACTTTACCTTTGCTAGGATAAGACTGCATAATCTATGTTTACTTTTGAAATAAACATTTCTCCAGAGTTTTGACCCTTCCTTCAGGCAAAAATTCCCCTGACACATTTGAGAGATAAAATGTCTAAATGAACTTTTTAATAACTTTTTATACAGTATCTAATTGTGGACTAGCCTAGCAGGCAGCCTCCGCAGGTGCATTTCTATCAAAAATAATTTCACTACATCTTCTGTATAATTGAATTGACTAAGTTCTGCTGCATCATGATGTTTTCTCTTATTATAATGACAGCTGTGATATATTGGAAGTCAGTTGCTTGAGTAGAAGAAAAAAGTGAGGCCAAAAAATATATATCTCAACCATAATTCTTAAATCAGGAATCTGAGGAGAAAAAAACCCAAAACCAACAAATCACTAACTCCAAGAGAAATGGCAAATAATATGGAATATTAAATATTTTTGTTCAAAAAGTACATATACTATTTTTGGACATTCACCATATTAGAAGTCAAAAAAATCTTTTAATGTTACTACCCATCCTCAAAATATTATTCCTTGTGGAAAAAGAAAAAAAATACTAATGCCTTAAAAAGCCTCACACTGTTCTTCAGTTTCTTAGCAGGTTAAACAAGCTCTGAAGTTCTGCATGGTAGTGTAAATGGGTTTTTCTTCCTCTTTTCTCACCAGGAACATCCATTCCAAAAGATTTGATTAATATAAGCAGAAAATATAACATAAATCATTGGAGTGTCATACTGCAAATGTAGCAAATCACTCTTTAAAAAAAGAACTTATTAAAAAAAAAAAAAGTAAAATAACTGTGTCCCTTCAGTTGTTTTCAAAAAAGTACAAGGAGTGATTCATTGTCATTGAGAATGAACTACTGAATGAAAGTGTGTTCCTATAGTAACAAAATTATAAGTAGCTTTTATACTCAGCTGTATTGCAGTGTGTTCAGTTTTCTAATGATCAGAAATAACCTTGCTGAAATAGGATTTATTACATTCCATAATGGTTATTTCTTAGTCTGAATATTATTTTCTCTTTCCATTTGTAAGCATATGTCATACGGGTATATACCGTTGATGAAACTACTGGGCTATTGAGTAACAACTAATTCATTTGTCGTTACCAGCTCTCAAAGATTTCACCTGAACTGAGAAATTGCTATTGTTCCAAACATCTTAATGCTTATCAGAAGAAGCATTTGTATGCTTATACTATACCCCCCAAAAAAAAAGAATTTCACCTTTTTCGAAACCTTTTAGATACACAGAACTACTATTTTTCACTACTCAGTCCAGTACATTTCAGAAAGAGAAAGAAAGATGAGGTTAGATACTTAAGGAAAAAATTCAGTCTTTAAGGAAAGACAGGCCCAAATTAAAAAAATGTAAATTAGTATCATGCATCCTGTGTGAGGCCCTTCACATACACATGGCAGGTGGGGCGTGTGTGTACGTTTCTTTTACAGTCCTTCATAAGAATGACGTAGAGACCATACGATCTGCCCAGTGGTCAACAGCCTGCTCCCAGCTGCCAAGTGCTCCTCTTTGCGTCTAATGCCAGCTAAAAGTTCAGGCATATGACAGTGGAAGGCTAGAGAAACCTCTCAGGATATAGAAATGCATGCTTGTAGGGAAGTTGCTGCCCCAAGGATAATTCAACAGATTTACTGCTTGTTCACTGCACTGACTGATATTTTTTTGGAAAAGATGACAAGCAGGAACAGACTGCAACATCTAGGCTGTAACATTGGCTTCAGCGGAAAACCCCACTCCAAGCTGCAGAGTGGACTAAGCCCTTGATGTCTACTGACTTTGCTAAAAATTTATAACCCTAACTCATATGTAGACACAAGCATCAAATATCATTTGAGAAACCAGAAGTATCCAAAACCTCCGCTGGGGTTGGCGTATAATATAGAAGTCTTACAAGAGATCTGTGTACATCTGTACTGCTATATGTGGGCACTACCTGATTATACTGGGACAACTGAATCAAGGGCCTGCATTTAGTTACTTCTTTGTAGATGTCTACAACCTGGAGTTTTACTTGTGGCACAAGTTAATCAGTTACTTAACTGATTACTGATCTTACTTTCAGAAAACATGATTTCTGGCTAATCTTTCTTAGGATTCATTGAAAAGAAAATTTGAATACTATAGAAAAGCAGAAGGGAGGTATGACGAAGGAAATGTATTGAGAACAGCATTTTCATAGCGTCATAGAATAGAATCGTAGAACAGACCTTTACTATCATCGAGTCCGACTGTTAATCTAACACTGCCAAGTCCACCAATAAACCATGTCCCTAGTGTCACGGTTATACGTCTGTTAAATACTACCAGGGATGGAGACTCCACCACTTCCCTGGGCAGCCTGTTCCAATGCTTGACAACCTTTTCAGTAAAGAAATTTTTCCTAATATCCAATCTAAATCTCTCCCAGCAAGACTTGAGGCCATTTCCTCTTATCTTATCGCTTGTTACTTGGGAGAAGAGACCAACACCCATCTCAATACAACCTCCTTTCAGGTAGATGTAAAGAGCAATAAGGTCTCTCCCCCTCACTCTCCTTTTCTCCAGACTAAACAGCCCCAGCTCCCTCAGCCGCTCCTCGTAAGGCTTGCACTTCTAGGCCCTTCGCCAGCCTCGTTGCTCTTTCCTGGACATGCTCCAGCACCTCAATGTCTTTCTTGTAATGAGGGGCCCAAAAGTGAACACAGTACTCCAAGTGCTGCTTCACCAGTGCCAAGTATAGATCACCTCCCTGCTCCTGCTGGCCACACTATTCCTGATACAAGCCAGGATGCCATTGGCCTTCTTGGCCAGCTGGGCACACTGCTGGCTCATGTTCAGCCAGCTGTTGACCGACACTCCAAGGTCCTTTTCTGCCAGGCAGCTTTCCAGCCACTCTTCCCCAAGCCTGTAGCATTGCATGGGGTTGTTGTGACTCAAGTGCAGGACCCAGCACTTAGCCTTGTTGAATCCCATACAGTTGGTCTCAGCCGTCAATCCCTCCTGTCCAGATCCCTCTGCAGAGCCTTCCTATCCTCCAGCAGATCAACACTCCCACCCAATTTGGTGTCATCTGCAAACTTACTGAGGGTGCACTCAATTCCCTCATCCAGATAGTCAAGAAAGATATTAAACAGAACTGGCCCCAAAACAGAGCCCTGGGGAACACCACTCATCACAGGCCGACAGCTGTATTTAACTCCATTCACCACTGCTCTTTGGGCCTAGTCATCCAGTCAGGTTTTTACTCAGTGAAGTGTACATCCATCCAAGCTGTGAGCAGCCAGTTTCTGCAGGAGGATGTTGTGGGAAGCAACCATCAAAGGCTTTGCTAAAGTCTAAGTACATGACACCCACAGCCTTTCCCTCATCCACTAAGTGGGTCACCTTATCGTAGAAGGAAATCAGGTTAGTCGAGCAGGACCTGCCTTTCATAAACACATGCTGACTGGGCCTCATCATCTGATTGTCCTGTTGACCTGGTGCTCAAGGTGACCTGCTCTATAACCATCCCCAGCACCGAGGTCAGACTGACAAGCCCATAGTTCCTGGGATCCTCCTTCCGGCCTTTCCAGTAGATGAGCATCACATTTGTTAACTTCCAGTCAACAGGGACCTCCTCGGTTAGCCAGCACCGATGAAAAGTGGTTGAAACTGTCTGGTGAGAACTTCCTCCAGCTCCCTCAGTACCCATGCAGCCCCATAGACTTGCATGTGTCTAAGTGTTGTAGCAGGTCACTAACCATTTCCCCTTGGACTATGAGGGTTCCTTTCTGCTTCTCGTCCCTGTCTTCGAGAGCAAGGGGCTGGGTGCCCCAAGAACAACTGGTCTTACCACTAAAGACTGAGGCAAAGAAGGCATTAAGTACCTCAGCCTTTTCCTCATCCTTTGTCACTATGTTTCCTCCCACATCCAGTAAAGGATGGAAATTTTCCTTAGCCCTCCTTTTGTTGCTAATATACTAACAGAAACATTTTTTGTTGTCTTTTACAACAATAGCCAGATTAAGTTCTAGGTGGACTTTGGCATCTCTAATTTTCTCTCTGCACAACCTCATGACATCCCCGTAGTCCATCTGAGTTGCCTACCCCTTCTTCCATAGGTCATAAACTCTACTTTTTTCCTGAGTTCCAGCCCAAGCTCTCTGCTTCTTCAGGCATATCAGTCTTCTTCCCCACCATCTTGTCTTTAGGTACATGGGGTCAGCCTGCTCCTGTGCCTTTAAGATTTCCTTCTTGAAGAATGTCTAGCCTTCCTGGACTCCTTTGCCCTGCAGAACTGCCTCCCAAGGGACTCTGTCAAAAAGGCTGCTAAACAGGCCAAAGTCTGCCCTCCGGAAGTCCAAAGTGGCAGTTCTGCTGAACCCCCTCGTTACTTCTACAAGAACTGAAAACTCTGGCGTTTCATGATCGCTATGCCAAAGATCATCACATTATCCACAAGTCTTCCTCTGTTCGTAAACAACAGGTCTAGCACGGCACTTTCCCTAGTTGGCTTACTCACCAGCTGAATCAGGAAGTTATCTTCCAAACACTCCGGGAACATCCTAGACTGTTTCCTCTCTGCTGTATTGTATTTCCAGCAGACATTTGATAAGTTGAAGTCACACAATTGTGAGACTTGTCCCAGCTGCTTGTGGGATATTTTGTCTACATATTCATCCTGGTTGGGTGGTCTGTAACAGGGCTCCACAATGAGAGCTGCCTTGTCGGCCTTCCCCCTGCTTCTTAACCATAAACACTCAACCCTATCATCACCATCACTAAGCTCTAGACAGTTAAAGCGCTCCCTAACATACAGGGCTACCCCACCAGCCCTCCTTTCTTGACTTTCCCTTCTGAAGAGTTTATAGCCATCCATTGTAACACTCTGGTTGTATGAGTCATCCCACCCTGTTTCCATGATGACAACTGTATCATAGTTTTCCTGCTACATGATGGCTTCCAGGTCCTCCTGTTTGTTGCCCACGCTGCATGCATTGGTGTAGTTGCACTTCAGTTGGGCTATCAATCCCACCACTTTCTTTGTGGTGGAAGCCCCAGATCCTAAGTGAACATTCTCAGGTGCTTCTGTGATTTCTAACTCATCAATAACCCTTGTGTCTTTGCTTCCGCATGGATCTCTATTCCCTACCTCCACTGAGATTACAGATCGAAGACCTCGCTACCACACTGTCCCTCAAACCCTGCTGTGCTGACTCCACGCTTCTCTCTAGTGAGCCTGGTCTTACCCCTTTCCACCTTCAAATCTATTTTAAAGCTCATTCAATGAGCCCTGTTAACTCCTGTGTAAAGATCCTTTTCCTCCTTTGAGATGGGTGCACCCTATCTGTAGCTAGCTGGCCTGGTATTGTGTAAACAAACCAATGATCAAAAACCTCAAACTTCTGCCAGTGACACTAGGGTTGGAGACAGGTATTGATCTGCTGTCTCTTCCTGTTTCTTCCCTCATCATTCCTGGAAACTGGAAAGACAGAGGAGAGCTCCTGATCCCCTAACCAGTTGTCCCGAGGCCCTGAAGTCTCTTTTGATTGCCCTCGGATTTCTTGTTGCAACTTGGTCACTGCCTGCATGAAAAATCGGTAATAGATAATAATTTGAGGGCCATATCAGGGTAGGAAGCTTTCTCTTCACATCTTTAACACAGGCCCCAGTGAGGCAGCAGACTTCCCTAAGAAGTGGGTCTGGTCTGCACATAGAGCTTTCCATTCCCTTCAGAAGGGACTCTCCTATGACGAAGACTGCTCTTTTTTTCTTTATGGAAGGAGTTTTGACACAGGGCATAGGCCAACGTAACCTTGGCGACACCTCCAAGCTGGATGAACCATTGTCCTCGTTATTATTCAGTTCCACTTGCGGGGCCTCATATCCATTCTGCAAGGGTACCAGTGAAGGTGGGGTAGTTGCAGAAGAGACGTGCCTGCTGCGCCAGACAGGAATTTGTCACCATTGCCCCCTATCCCTTAAGTCACTGTGTTCAGACAGGTGGAGAGAGGATAGGGAATCCTCTGTATCCTGTGTCTTGTCTGCCTCTTGGCCTGTCCCAGGGAAGGCAGGGTGCAATTCCAGTAGCATAACTCTCTCTCACACTCCCTGATTCTCCTCAAAGGTTCAAAGGTTTTAGGAAATATTTCTTCAGGTAGGTAGCCTTTTGTTTCCAAGTATAAACAAAATGTTTTCACAGATTTGTGGAAGGACTTTGCACAGGAATCTCTGCAAACTTCAAGATGTTCTTTACAGGAAGCATTGTTCATCTTTTACAGACAGCAGAATTTATACAAGTTGCACATCAGCACTTACTCTAGCAGAACTTTAATGGACTCAAGAAGCAGAAAAATACATTTAAGTTATAATGCAAATTTGATTTAATAAAATGTTGGTGCAAACCTTAACATTCTACATAAAATTTATTATAATCAGATAAAATATAGAATAATTCAAAACCTCTATTTTTCAACATTGGATGGGATATTAATGTAACAGCAAATTATCTGTCAGATTCTGAAGCTTTTCTGTCCAGTGTTATTATTGCTGAATCTTATAAAGGAAACTACCATTCTTTCTTTTTTGTCTTTGCCACTGACACTGTTGCTGTCTCTATTTCCAGCTATTATCACAAATAAATTGGTATAATCTCCATGAATGTTCAGAATAATTTGTATTCTTTCCTTAGCATTGCATATTAAATATTATCAATTAAAAAGAAATATTTATTTAAAGGCAGTATTTCTTCTAGTATCTCAGCACCTAATTTTGATTCTTAGATAATAAAAGCATTATTTGAAATATACCTGCTAGTATAATGTCATCTTGGAGGATATTACCTCAAAAAATGTGTATTTACTATTTTTTCCAAAAGTATTTACACAACTGCAGTCCTATTTCAGGTGTGCCTTTACCTGTATTTTGTGTAATTTCTAGTTCCAGATCTTATGAGGATTTCCAGAGATGAAAAAATCACTGCAAAATAGAAGTTCCACTTTACATGAAAATTTCTGACTGCACTTCAGAGCAAAAGTTTTACTTGTCCTGAAAATTACTGAAGACCTAAGTAAGTCAAAGGATTATGGGAATTGGTTAGGCTCTAAGGGACCTAATATGATCTTAAATTGGAAGTGGGTTTGTGTAAAATTCAGTAGACTAGACTCGAAGAGTTCATCTTCAGCTAACCTCTGAGACAATGAGCTCGTGATTCATCCGGTCTACAACAAAAGTGTATAGATCTGTTAGTGGGAGGCTGATGAAACTCCCTGAGTGGAGATAGGAACAAGCTGATCTCTGTGACCCTATCAACCTATCTTAAAAGCTGATGTGCCGTTTCTTTTCACATTTTGCCACAGACCAGATGTGCTTTGATATAGAACATGTTTAAACAGCTAATTAATATTTAAAAGTGTAATTCTGGCATATTCTATATAAACATACACTTGGAATACACAACAGCCTGTCAGCAGGCCACAACAAACTGTCATATACAGTTTGCCAAAAAAATCCAGCTAAGTGGCTCATGTTCAGTAAAATGGCTATGAAGGCCTATGTAGTTGCACGTGATGCATATACTTCTGGCTTTATTGAAGAAAACACAAAATATTTCTGTCAGTTTTGCTATTTCCTTCCTCAGAAAATTCGATTCACCTTTAAGCATTTAAATACAATGAAAACATACTTCCAGTTATCAGCCTTTGGAAAACTGTCGGTTACACCTCTTTTTTTCAAAATAGTAAGTTTATTCTTCAAAGTCAAAAGCCATGCATAAAAACTTCCTTAGAATGGTTTCAATATTTTAATTCATATACAGTTTTAAACTTTAAACAGTCTCCTACTGAAGAAAATGAATATAGCAGTATGTTAGATTTGTAGAAAAGAAAAACAAAATTATACATTCAGTTCTGAAATAGTACTTAGTCTGAATAAATGTTTAATAATTATATAATTATATTTTGAGTAAAATATAGTTAAATGAGGAATTTATAACCTCAGTGGTACCGTTTTCTTCAACGGTGTTTGTCAAAAGTGTTCCAGCTACCAATTGTACTAATACCTACTCAGAAATGTAAATTTTACTTTTTTTTGGTGTTGCCACAAAAAAATGGACCATCTGCTTCAGGTTACAGACCAAATTTACCAAACAGAATCATCCAGCTCCTGTACAATTCCAAACCAGCAGCCTTTAATCATAGCTGCAGCTAAGATTACAGAAGCACAGAGCGCTGAGGAACTAGGCATGATCTTCTCTGAAGCTGATGTTGTTTTTATCTGAAATTTCAAAAGGGTGGGCAATGCCATAATGCTCAGTGGTTAGTTGCCATTCTTCTTTACCAGTTCTTTGAGTTTTAACAGCTCATTGAGTGGAAGAATGGGGATGTTCAATAACATCTTAACTTTTATAGCCAACATCATCAGGACCTTTTCTGCAACACTGGATACAGTACAGCTACAATCAAAGATGATGAACCATAACATATCCTTTTTAATTAATTAGTTAACCTTGAATATGATAAGCCATTTCCTGCTTTGTAACTTTTCTCAGTCAGCTATATGCAAAATTTCAGCATACTTAATAAATATTTACATATCTATAGATATAAGCTTAATCACAAATAACTTTGTGAGCAGCAACTAAGCTGAGAAAACATCTTTTTAATCCAACATTACTAATTAGTATTAGCAGTAAATTACAAAATCTGAAAGTTAAGGCACCTAGTAGCTTATAATCAAATTAGGATAGTTTGTGGAACTGCACATGTGGAAATCGTACTTTGTAATGAATAGATCAATGGTGTGGGAAATAGAGGGTGGTCAGACTATTTTAATCATAAATTGGTCTCTCTATTCAGATCATGAACACTGGCATTATACCTGAATAGAATCATAGCTTAATAGTTTTGCAAGTTAAACATTTCCTACAAAAGACCACACAAAAGGCATAGACAAAGAAGGGTGAAGAGAAAATAAATATAAATCCAAGATAATAATAAACAGTTGCATTTTAACAACTTATCCTAATAACAAACCTATACTTTGCTAGATTATTTAGTAGTACAGTAGTAATACGTATGACTTTTTACAAAAATACTAAATGGCAAGTAGTGATGTACACTTTTTTTGCAGGAGAAAAACTAAGGGTACAAGTAATTTACCCCATAGCACACAATATGTAGGAATATTAGATTTTTGTTTCCAAGTAAAATGCTAAACTTTTACCTTCTCTTCAGACGTTGAATAGGTCAGATGAATCATTCTCTAAACTGCTTATTTATAAATCAGAAAATTATCTAGTTTATTTCAAATATAGATATTCTAGACTACAGGCAGTGACTTAGAGAATTAAACTACAATCAGTCTATCCATTTTCTCAGGCAGTGAGTCTTCTTTAGTCAAATCTTTCCATTTTATTTTGGTTGAAATTAGCTATGCAATCAGATATTCCTTAAGAACATCTAGAAATCAAACATGGATTCTTCTTGACATAATTTCAGTATTTTCCAAAGCCCTGCTTGAAGTTGGTCATCTGGTTTGTATTTCTGTTAAGGTACTGAAAGCTATGTTGCTGAGTCTTCTTCCAAGTGTATTTCAAAACCATTTTTTTCCTGCCCCAAACACACTGTATCTAAGCAACTTTGTGTGACTTCCGTATTTAATAAAGAAGCAGTAACGTGTTGCGAACAATTGTCAACAGCAACATGTTGATTTTTTAGAAATCAGACATTATTGCTGACTTGCAGAGATGCATTTGGTTATATTATCATTCATTAAACAGTTAAAAAAACCTCGGCTGCAGAATTTCAATGTTTATCCAGTCACAGTCTGAAATAATTTTTAGGATGCAGAGATCCTGGGAATGATGAGGCTTTTAACTAATAGTTTTCATTGTCTTTTAAAACTCACAGACTACTTCTGTAAAAACAAGCATCATATCCAAGATCACAGATTGCTTATTAATATGAGCTTCATATTCTGCAATTTGTATATTTCTTATTTCTTGCAGTGAGTAAAGAAAGGAAGGGTTTTGGGAGGATTTTTTCCCCAGTGTATTAGTTGGAAAACTTCCATGAAAAAATGAAGACAAAATTTTTCCCCATGTAAAGAGAAAAATTATACATTTTTGGTACATACACACACGTGGACAATTCCAGTCTGAACAAGCTATATATATATATGGGTGAAGCAAAAAGCACCAATAAAAAAAATTCTCATAAGTGACAAAAATCTATTTTCTTACTGACTCCAAAAACTCCAGGTACAAAAAGCTCTGAACTATAAATAAAGAAAAAATGTTGAATCACATCTTCTGTAGAAAATACATGATAAAAGAAGAGAAGCTCACATTCAGTAGACTCTTTTCTATCTGAATCTGCTGTTGCAGCAATGTGAAGATAGCGTTAGATCAAGAAATATTTCAATAGCAGTCTTTCAAAGGAGATCACTTGTGTTTATTAAGGACATTGACACTGTCCTCAAAACAGGATTTTCCCCACCAAATTATGATTTAAGTAGCTTTGTCATTGAAATTATCTGTGTGTTTTCTGTAGTAAAGAGTTATGTATTGCTGGATTGCTATGCTGAAAGTTTATACCTTTTATCTTTGATGCACTTGCATTTCAGAGAAACATGAACTCTGTTTATCATATGAAGTTTCTAAAGCCCTTCCCTGTGGAAGGCAGATTGTACATAAACATGAGATGCTATATCATAAAACAGGAGAATTTTTCCTTTATTCATATTCAGCTCATATTTCTGGGGGAAATCCTGACTCCCAATGAAGGAAATGGGAATGTTGCCATTGACTTTGTTAGAGCTGGCATTTCACTCCTCAAATTTGTCTCCTCTTATCTTCAAGAATCTCAGATGATTCTTGTGCATTTTTCTCATACTCCTGCTTTACTTATTGCTTATTTTCATTCCATTACAAATTGCCCTTCAGGTAAAAAGGAGGCAGTGTATCTGCAAACTCATCAAGAGCTATGCAATAGGTAGGCACATAGCAGAGCTCGATCACAGCCCAATTCTCTTTTGTATCCTCACTTTTCCAATGTCATTGTAGCTAAATATAATATGAAATTTCATATTAAATATTAGGCAAGATATTTGCCTCTAATTTCATGCTATAAAAAATTCTGGGATAGCTCAGATGAAGATCCTGGAGAGGTCAGACCTGACATTTTACTGTATGTATCTGGTAACTTGGGAAAGTCTATGAGTGGTAGGGGCTGAAGGACCCTTAACACTGAAAAGGAAATCATCTGTGTTCTTCTGTCACCAGACACATGCCGGATGCCTGGCTTTGGTAGTCAGATACTGTGAGGCTTAATTGACAATGAATTCTAACATGAGATATTATTTAAGGAACACATGTTGAATTGTACAGGTAATGAACTTCCAAATCCAAAGAACATGAACCAATTCAATCTCTTCCATTACAGACGAGACTACTTCTGTTGTAAAACAAATAACAAATCTCTTTTTAATTTCTTGAAGCCCATTAATTCTACATGCATGATTAATATTTGCCCTTTGTGTGTTAAAGCAAGTACTCCCAATAAGTGTTCGAGTTACTATAATACAATCCCTATTAAGAGAAGTATGAGGCAATGAGCAAACCGACTTAGATAAAACGTATGCTGAAAGTAGATGCTGGATAAAATATATGCTTGATATCCTTCCCTCCGCTCCGTGTTGTACTACGCTTTGTAATATCAATAACCTAAGAATACAGAAGAACAGATGAGAGGCAGGAGACCCACATGGATGAGCAAGGAACTTCTAGTAGAGCTCAGGTGAAAGAGAAAGGTCCATGGAATGTGGAAATAGGGACAGGTCACTTGGGAAGAGTACAGGAATGTGGTCAGAGCATGCAGGGATGCAACGAGGAAGGCTAAGGTCCACCTGGAACTGATTCTGACAAGGGATGTCAAGGACAACAGGAAGGGCCTCTTCAAGTACATCAACAGCAAACGGAAGACTAGGGATAATGTGGGGCCACTGCTGAACGAGGTGTGTGTCCTGCTGATGGAGGATGCAGAGAAGGCAGAGCTACTAAATGCCTTCTTTGCTTCATTCTTGTGGAATTATTAGTAAAATTAAGATTTTACATCTGAAAATTAAGGTTTATATGAAAAACGTAGCAGTGTTCACCCATCGAGGAAAAGCAAAAGCAGCTCTGAGGATGGGACACAGCTGCAGCAGGCATGCGAGGAATCCACTAACACAGCAGCTCCCTGCAACGTACCATAGAGGATGGAGCGGAGTGGAGGCTTGGTGGCCATGCTGCGTGATGATAAAGTGGGAAGAAATGGTTCTCTAGAACTGATAAGCAGCTCATCCGGCCCCCTGAGCCAACAGGTTTTCAAAACCTTGGCAAAATGCTATCCTCTCGTGATCTTTGTTTGTTTTAATATCATTTTAATACCAAAACACACCTCCATCCCAAAGGCTACCCACCTCCGAGGTGCGACCACCCCTCTTTGAGTCTGCGCTCTCGATTTTTCGTAAACTATACCTTTAAACGTGAAGCGAGAAAATTTTACACCAATCATGATAAAAGGTATGTATGTCTACAGTCACTCAAAGTCCACCTTAAATGTAGAAAGGATATAAAAATAGCCAGGGAAATGGGGGAATTTTGGAGAAGAAGATAACACTGTAGATTTTCGGAGGAGAAGAAGATAACACCGTGAGCAAGTCAAGGGAAACTCCACCTCAGACTGCCTCCGACAGCCGGGATTGGCCGACGGGCTGAGCCTTGATTCTGCCCTCCTTGGGACACCTTGGGTGAGACTTAAACTAAGCACTTTTCTGGGGAATAGTTACTCCCTAATGTTTATCACCAGGCTGTATTATTTATAACCTTTTCACGCTTTTTATATTTGCACGTGCTTTCTTGCAGACAGTCACTATCACCGGCAATTCAAAAAACCTATATATGTGTTGCACAAATAAAACTGCACTGTTTAAGTAGCCAGTCGTCACAGTTTCTCACTGAACACGACCAAATGCAGCCGTGCTAGTTCATGAGCACGACTGGACTGAAGGTGCAGACTGCTATTAGTGTATCCAGAATCGTGGTAGTTTAATATACGTATTAAACGCGACTAGGACTGGTAGTGGTAAATTGGATATCACTCAGAATTTAAACCTAGTCACACCTAGCGTCCCACTCCGGTGAAGAGAGTTAGAACGCAAGGAGGTTTATTTTCTGCCAAATTCACGTGACAAGTCTTCAGTGCTAACACTGGCCCTCAGGAATCCCAGACCCTGGAGTTAAGAGGGGAAGCCTGAAGAAAGCATGAACTTCCCTTGGTCTAGGAGGATCTTGTGAGAGATTATTTAAGCAATCTGGACACCCACAGACCCATGGGTCCCAATGGAATGCACCCACGAGTGCTGAGGGAGCTGGCAGATGTCATTGCTGAGACACTCTCCATCATCTTTGAAAGGTCCTGGAGGACAGGAGAGGTGCCCGAGGATTGGAGAAAAGCCAGTGTCACTCCAATCTTCAAAAAGGGCAAGAAGGAGGACCGAGGGAACTACAGGCCACTCAGCCTCACCTCCATCCCAGGAAAGATGATAGAGCATCTCATTCTGGAGGTCATCATCAAGCAAGTGGAAGAAAAGAAGGTTATCAGGAGTAGTCAACATAGATTCACCAAGGGGAAATTATGCTTGACCAATCTGATAGCTTTCTAGGATGATATGAGTGGCTGGGTAGATGAGGGGAGAGCCATCGATGTTGTCTACCTCAACTTCAGCAAGACTTTCGACACTGTCTTTCATAACATCCTCCTAGGGAAGCTCAGGAAATGTGGTCTGGATGAGTGGTTGGTGAGGTGGATTGAGAACTGGCTGAATGGCAGAACTCAAAGAGTTGTCATCAGCGGCACTGAGTCTAGTTGGAGGCCTGTAACTCATGGTGTCCCCCAGGGGTCAGTACTGGGCCCAGTCTTGTTTAACTTCTTCATCAATGACCTGGATGAAGAGTTAGAATGTACCCTCAGCAAGTTTGCTGACGACACCAAACTGTGAGGAGTGGTG
>Ga0065711_1028389_pt1 | contig 41561 bp, 25 predicted proteins | sample Hoacrofraction12_FD_59098 | JGI IMG/M metagenome (GOLD analysis project Ga0065711, IMG submission 59098) | Hoatzin crop microbial communities from Cojedes, Venezuela - Epithelial fraction 12 v2 (version 2) | ecosystem: Host-associated > Birds > Digestive system > Esophagus > Crop | place...
CATTGCCCCTTGTCCTGTCACTGGGCACCACTGAAAAGAGTTTGGCCCCATCCTCCTGACACCCACCCTTCAGATATTTGTAGGCATTTATAAGGTCCCCTCGCAGCCTTCTCTTCTTCAGGCCGAACAAGCCCAGTTCCCTCAACCTCTCCTCGTAGGGGAGATGCTCCAGTCCCCTCACCATCCTTGTAGCCCTCCGCTGGACTCTCTCCAGTAGCTCTTCATCTTTCTATTGTCAAGTCAGTAAATCTTGTAAGAGAACAAACCAGAGAGAACTGGTTTTCTTCTTAATTTTACCTTTTTATTTAATCATGAAGAGGCAAATCAGTGTTATTCCATTAATACTTTGTTTCCAGAGAGACACTGAAGAAAGCTAAACTGAATTAAATAAAGATTTAAACTTAAAGGACGCAGAGCAACTTGCATTAGACCTCTGTGCGGTAGTGCTCAGAAACAGCTTTCATTTATGAAAATATAATTTGCTTCTGAACAATCCAAACCATTTCATGCTGAGTGAAATTTTTTGAGCAGAAGTCTAACATGGTTTAACATGGCTCATATTCATACGTTTGGATAAATGGACTGCTTCTTTTCAGACAAGTCATGGGAGACTAGACCTCCACAGAAAAGTTTAAATTATTTCTGTGTCATAACAGAACTTTGTGCCAGATTCTTTTTTTTAATATATCTTTTGAGTCTTATATTTTGATATATAGTTCAACAAGAAAAGCAAAACTAAAAGCTACTAGATTTGACCAACATCAATGGGTCAACAATTTGCATCAAAGGGATTCACTAATACTACATGGGCAACATTTTTTACAAAACACTTAGAGGATAAAATATAAAGCCTTACAAGTGAGGATTTACTTTACAGTCCTTTTATCAGGTAAAGCAGCACTAAAGCTCCATTAGGAGATTTCTCTTGAATGTTTGGCATGCCATGAGCCATGTGAAAGGTAGACTAAATAACTTTATAAGGACTGGTAATAATGGTGATAGATTTTTATGCACACCTTGCAGCAGGATGCCGTGCACTTTTCTGAAGCCACATCAAAAATCTGAGTACTTGCGAGATGGTAAGTACGGCAAGGGAAATGGAGTAGGATGGATAAGCAGAAATTACAGTCAAAACCATGACTTCACTCGTGTGCTTGCCATGCAAGAAAGTATGAAGAACTGAGTGGCACTCAGAAGGCTTTATATAACACAGGTCCTATAACCCAGCGATCTTTTAATTTATCTCATCCCAGTGAAGAATATTTAGCATGGGAGCTATGGAGATATTTTAAAACAAGAGGCTGACAGTTTGTTTGTGAAGAAGTTGGTTTTCTTAATAACTATTAGTTGAACACACCAGGGGGAATATCATTATGTTGAACTCTTTACGTTAAAAGATTTGAAAATGATCGAGAAAATCTTAATGAGAAAATATTTTCCGAGCAACCTGCTGCATAAGCTCTAAACCAATTTCTTAGGAATGCGTTATGAAAACTACATGCAAAGTAACTACTCCCCAATGTACTGATCTAATGGGAAAGTCTCAGAGCCCATTTTGAAGGTAGCAGGACGTAATTTTCTCAAAACCTCATGAGCTTTTCTACATGAAAGGAGGAAGAGAAGAAGAGGTGCTCCCTTCTCTGCACAGGTGAGCGGGGTGCCTAGATTCTCTTTTTAAACAAAGAGCTCTTCAAGACTGTGAACAGAGTGCCTGGCATGGGAAACTATTTATCCCTCAAACAACACGAGGTAATAAAAGAAATAACTGTGTGGGCTGAAGGTAAAAAAGCACCTTAGGAAAAAGTCTCTGACTGAGTCTTAAACCTAACCATGTATCAGTAAGCTACAGATGAGAGTGCTCTCTCTGTAGCCCCCTGACTCCCCCTTGCCAGTCACTGGGCACGTCCTGACACATTGCCCTTCCCTATAGAGGAATTTCCTAAAAAACAACTTCAAGGTGTAGATATTAAGATGCCTACTCGTATCATGTCTATGTTCTTACCGTGAAGTGTACAAACACAGCCTGCTGTACCACAGCACAAGTTGATCCCAGCTGAATGTCTGGTCCACAAAATCACCAGTGTTTTACACAAGAATGGAAAATATAGGAAATGGATGTGGTTTCACCCATGATTTAAGCAGAAATATGTCTTGACATGCAACATTACCCAACATCTGTATCAACAAAGAATACTTCACATATTAAGGTGGAAAATGAATGGGGAATAGTCTACATTTGTCACTGGAGGATTTCCCCTGTGTCGGCAAAAACCTTTGTAGCGTAACACTGGAGGACAGATTTTGCAGCTCATTTAAATACGGCAAGAGTTGCTACTTCTCTGTTAACTGCTGACATTAAAAGCCAAAATGAAGCTATTGAATATGGTAAAACTTCAAACTTATTTGAAAAACTCTATCCACAGCCTTCCTTCCCTGCAATACAATGATCAGTAAGGTGCTTATCCCCTGGGACCAATCAGCTTGGTCCTGGAGAGATCAAAGCAAAATAACTTGGCTCACAATGTTTGTGAGCACTGTATGTTGCAATGTTTTCTCTCTAGTTTTCCAAGGTTCTTAATACAAGAACTCTAAAAATTAAATAAAAGAGAAATTTCACGAAACAGGATTCTGAGCTGAATAGAATGCCATGCCTTCTTCAAGTTAAAAAGAAGAAGAAATAGGCAAAGTGGATATAAAATTATCCTGTAGTTAGACATTGAGTTTTCTTGTGCACAAGCTTTAAGTCCTTGTTTCTAACTTATCTCCTAACAGTGTTTGTGGATGTAGGCTCATGTGTGGAAGCTGGAAGGCTGAAGTGGTTCGCCTCCATGATTTCTGCTTCTCATCTGGGGTAGCTGATTACACTATACAGCTGTTCCTGCAAGAGGCTGTTTAAAGTAAACTGGAAAAGATTTTGGTTTGTTTTGCTTCACTGACTGTGACTGGAAAGCTCTGGAGCTGCCAGACCTCCTGTTGAGCCATGGCAGTGTCAGGGTGGCGTCTCTCAGAGAGGGTCTGGATGGGCAGGTTGAACAAGTTACCGTGTCACCTGGCCCAGTTTAATCCACACTATATGCAAGAAGCTACAATAGCATCACTCAGTGCTGCTTCCTTTGCTGCACAAAGTCCTGTTGACTTAAGCAAAATTTTGCGGGCAAGGCTGATAGTGCAGTTCATCTGGAATGGGCTGAATCTGCACACTGAAGCTTTGGATGTTTGAAAAAATATGAATATTATCACTGACAGAGACCAAAGGACAATTGAGAGCTGAAATACTGTGCTGTCTGACAGACAGCAATTAGCTGAAAATGGAACTTCTTTGCTTTGCTTCTCTTCATTTATTCTCACAATACAGATCATACATTTTTCATGAGAAGCAAATCTCTATGCAGATAAACGTCTGCAGAGAGTGCAACTGGGATGCAAGAACCCATTTTGAACTCAGACATGAATACCCTTTTGAAGCTACTGACTATAATACAATATTGTAATGGTTTAGAAGTCATATAATGGAATTTGCATTGTGTGCTGCTTCTCTAAAGATACACCAACCTCTTGACTTAAATGAAAAAAACAGAGCAAGAACAGAGAAAGACATTTCTCATTTATTCTTGTCCCTTGACTTATACCTTCAAAATTACAGCAAACTTCACTTCCTACTATATTTTACTGGCAATATATTTGCATTCCATATTTCTGCAACTGAAAAATGAAGAGTAAAGCTAGTGGCTTTGAATGTCAAGGTTGAGGTCAAAAGCTTTATTCACTTCTGCTGCTCGTATCAATCTCCCATCTATATCTTTGAAAGCATATCGCCATGCTCACACAGAAACGATTGCGATTTGTAGTGTGGTACAGAGTATACATATCACCTGGATTTGCATATGAGCTACAAACACGGAAGACAGAAATTTTCAACCTCCACGCACAGGAAAATCTAACCTGAACTGAAATAATTTAACAAATCGACTTAAAGTTTAAAACTATGTTCATAAACATTCCATTGTATCTTGACAGCTGTTTCTCAAAAGGAAGGGATAAAGCTTGTTTTCAAAATGCTCCCACAATTTTGAGAAAAATTGCCAGCTCGTGCTGTGTCCCCTGCTGTGGAGACAGGCACCTGTCCACCTCTGTGGAATTAAAGTGGCCACTGTTCCAGGTTTGAATGCACAAAATCCATTCCTGAGATGAGCTAATTTATTGCCAAATTTAGCTGGGAAAAGAGGAAGGAAACAGGGATTAAAAATTTATTTTCTTGGTCCTGGTATTGGTCAGAGTGATTGTCAGCATAATTTCGGGAAGCCTAGTATAATGTTTGAATCTTTCCTTATGCTTGATCACCATCAGTCTTGCAAGTATTTTCTTCCAACGGTGCTCGTATTGGAGATCAAAAGGAGCTTAAAAATCAGCCCATGCAGAAGGTCACTGAGTTCAGTGGCAGATTTCACTGCAGTAGTAGGCCTGACACCAAATGGATCTCCTTGGCCTCCCTTAGCCTCCCAGATTTTTCCTCTAATTATGCTTTTTCCCATTATAAATATCGTATAAATGCAGGACAGGGTGAAAACTACTTTCCCAGGCTGTTTTAGTCAGAGGGCTCACTACTGCTAATGCTTCTCCATAAAGATTTAATAAAATCAGTGACAAGGAATGGAAACACATAATGTCATTAATAGAGACTAATAAGCTTGATGTTCTTAACTAATCATATTTTAGGATTATTTGTGCAAGGAACATACTCAGAGGACCAAACAATACATGCCATTAAAACATGCCGGGATTGTTAGTTATTACAGCAGGCTGAAATCTCTTTAATTTCCAAAACGACTTCCAGAGCATGGAGGAAGAACAAAAAAACCAGAAGGAAATCAGTTTACAGGTGCTGTCTAATATGAAAATGAGACGGTAACTTTCCAAGAGTTTTAGAAGTCAGTCCTAGCAAGCTTGCTGTTTGGTGGGTATCATAATGATTATTGCTCTTGGACAAAGTTTTGCCTTCACTTTATTCTCTGATCATAAAAGGAGCTCTTGTGCATTGTATTGGTATTTATTTGCTTATGCTCACAATTTTCTCTACTGGGGAGTTTTGTAGGAAACACAATCATCAGCTCTCCGACAAAACTCATGTGTTTTGTCTCCAAGTAATATGCATTCATTTAGTGCAAAGTAAGATCAAGAAAGGAATGCAATTTTTAGATTTTAGTTTTGCTTCTTTCTGACTGCAGAATTTCATAATCTGCTGCATGAAATAATAGGAGAGAGCAGTATTTTATTTTCCAGTTCCCAAACAATGAGCATTATTCTACTGCTTCTAACAAATGTTATGAAAGATGTGTGCCCACAGGAATACCCAAGCCTCCCAAGAATACAACAGAGAAGCTACTTTGGCAAGATTCAGAGAGGGCTGTAGCTGAAAGGAAGCTCAGTGCTGCAATAGGTCTGATATCTAATGTGGTGGGATGCAAAACTGTTCAGCCGTGCCCAGAACGTGGGTGTTGTGAAGCCACAGGAGAGCATCCTGACCTGCTGGAAATGTACCAGGTGACCAAGGGGACAGGAGAGACCTTTCTGCACCATACAGTAATGTGAGGGCAGTGAAAAAGTAGTAGGGTCACCAGCTGGGTGAGATTTCCTTGGATACAGTCACCTTCTTTTCATCTGGGTATTTTGCCTGGGAGGAATGGGAACTTTAACTATTTGTTTGGGATTCCTGGACATCCTGTAGTGTCACCGGGGCAGAGTTCTTGATTAAGCTAGTGGATATCAAGAAATCCCAGAGCAATACTCCCAGTGTGTGCCTACTAGATCCTATGCATTCCGGATACGTAAACAGTGTATGCTTAAATAATTTGTGCAGCACACACATCAGTCGTCCAACACAGGTAGATGCCCTGGATTCACCGCATAGCTGTCATAAGGCATACACTCACATATTTCTATCAGAGAGATCCATAAATAGGAACATCTTGCATTTAAGTTCCTAATTTGCTTATCGTCACATTCATGATTATGTGTGTGTATATATACATATGCATATGCATATATGTGTATATATGTATATATGTGCACATACACATACACGGGCCTTGTTGGTACTGGTTCTTAAGTTCTGCCAGAGTTTGGGATGCTTTGCGCATAATCCTTGTTCCCTGGCAGGTGCCCATGCCCCCAGGCACCAATGCTCTAACGAGCTGAATGATTCCACCCAGAGAAGACTGCTGAAGCAGGACTGCAATACAGCTAAAGGTAATGCGAGAGAAATACTATTGGCCTGATCTTAACCTTCATGTCCAAGCAATTCTTTGGACCATCTATGAGTCAAGCACTCATTCAGATCTGATTATTGCTGAAATCTCTACTGACCTGACTGAGCCTGAGTCATAAATTGTTCTGCATTTCTTCGGCTAAAATTGACCTACTTTGGTTTACTTTATTCATGTCATCTTTTGTGCTCAAACCACTTTATCTGTGGTCTCCATGATCTGCGACACCTTTTGTGTCTGGGCCCCAGTGATTCTTTTCCCAGCATGTCATAATACTTCTTTCCTGCTAGTACACTTTCCTGCAAGCTGGCTGGGAATAATTGGGTACAAAATAATATCAGTTCCATAGAAAAGTCTGTGCAAAAGTGTAAGACAGCACAAAGATGAGACATTTGTTGTAGTATTTAAATTACAAAAAATATTGACCTAAAAATTGACTAGAGATGTAGAAAGAACAAAAAAAGACTGTGTTCCACTTGAAAATTCTCTTTTTTTCCCCCTGGTTTGAGATATACATATTTCGACACTTCTGAGCTGCTCTTTCATCCAGTACTGACTGAATATAGCATGATTAGCTCCTTCCAGCTCAGAGTATATGTATTTGGCATCCTTTCAGAGGAAAGTAATAAGCACCTCAGACTTTATCAGATTAACAGAGAGCACAGAACATAGTTTGTGAGTGCTACTCACAAGTGAGATTTCCAAATGCTCTTTTTGGCTTTGCAATTGACACAAGATTTTTTTTTAATTATGTCGTCTAGTGATACGACTTTTTATCAGAGTTTTTGCAAGACACTGCAATGGCTTTCTTCCTCCTACTGAAGTTTTTACTATGCCAGAGTAATTTAAAATAAACTGCACGTTTATTATAGTCAGGACATTTACAAATTCTGCCCTTACCTATTTGTTACCATGTTTTCTTTCAAGATTTCTATAGACTATATGAGAGATGATTGCAGTGACTGAGGTTTAATAACACATTAAATCTCCTTATAGTTATTAAAAATAAAACTACTATGCCTCTTGTATCAGACATGGAGTCTGATACTGAGGCTTTTAGTTCAAAGTGATTTTTTTCTGCTTTCGGGTTTCACACATGCTTGCTAAATAGCAGAATTAGGCCAGAAGCATTTATTAGACTGAATATAGTTCCTGTAATAATAAATACTCAAAGTACTTTGGACTTAAATAGAAACTTTCTTTAAAGTTCCAGATCCAAATAACACAGAAAAAGTGAGAGGATGCAAATGGTCTTTCTTAATGTTAATTGAGAGTAATTAATCAGTAATTAATCAAGATGAAGTATAATTGCAGTGGCTCAGGTTGGGAGCACAAGCCAGGTTTATTCTAGGGTATTCATATATTTTTTCGAATGGCTTCTTAATCAGAGTAATGTGGCTACTTGGTTATTTTTGTTAGAAGAGGGTGGTGCTTTTGATGGTGCTTCAAGCTAAAGCTTATATTACTAATATATCTGAATCACCTTTTTCCTTCATTGATTATGTTCCCCTTTGGACTGAAAACCATTAGTAAAAGTATAATTGCCAGAGTTCAAGACTCTGGTTCAATCTTCCACCCCTGGGATTAGGGAGGTTAAAGGCATGACAGAATCACACACTGTTCCCATGGTAACATTTTTGGCACTGATGCTTCCAGGCAAATGACAATACTGGTGAATGTTTAAAGGATTTTGAAGAGCTGTTTGAAATACTTCGCAAATTCTGTTGTTCCCTGAGGTAGAAAGTTGTTAATAATAATAATAATAATATCAAAATACCGGTATGAATAATAATAATAATGTTCTGGCACATGCATGTTGTCTTTAATTCCATTTTCAGGTGACTCGACATGGATTTAACTGCATGTCAGGATTCATTTTGGACTGGGCACTATAATTGCATCTGATCTGGTAAAGGCTAGAGGGGTGGTTTTTCAGGGGTAGTTATATTTTGTTTTGTTTTGGTTTGCTTTTGGCATTTATTTTAAAATCACTGAACTGATGCTTTATATATGGGGACTGAAGTTTGCCATAGGCTATTCTGCTAGCCTTCATCAGCCTGAGACAGAGGAAGAGGGGTGTTATTTCATCCTGAGGTGCATGTTCTAACACGTGGCACTAGATTATCCCTCCTGTGTCTGTCCTCGTCAGTGTCCAGGTCCTGCCTGTTGTAATTTACACGGCAGCGGTCTCCCCAGGAAGGCTGGGATCTGCTTCTGGGCACTGAGGCTGGAGCACAGAGGGAGCAGAACTTTCTCCAGCCTTGAAGCAGCATCTATTTCTCCTTCTCTGGAGATATTCAAGACCCACCTGGACAAGGCCCTGTGCAGCCTGCTGTAGGTGACTCTGCTTCGGCAGGGGGGTTGGACTAGATGACCCACAGAGGTCCCTTCCAACCCCAAACTTTCTGTGATTCACCTACAGGTCAGGAGGGGAAAGTCCCTTTAAAGAGCAGCCTCAGCTAAACCATAGCTGTAGCTTTGTGGGAGGGGTAAATAGAAGGGTTTCTCTGCTGTTTTCTTAGAAATCCCACACAACTGGACAGGGACCCTAGACCCTTAGAGGTCAGCAGGGAAAACCTGCTCCTTCCCCATGCTGTGGGCAGTCCTGCTGAGCAGCCTGGGGCCAGCCCCCAGCGCAGAGCCCTTCCCGGCACTCTTCATGCGGATCGCAGGTACGAGGGGCATTACACTGGCAGCAGTTTTTTCTTGGCCTGTTCTTTGCTGAATTCATCCATTTGATCTTTCACACTGCTTACTGCTTAGCCTTATTAGAGAAACTTCTCTGATGTGTTACCTGTCCTTCTTAGTTAGCACTAATTATTTTTCAGTTTGTAAATTACTTTCCTCCAAGGGTACAGAAGACCACTTTTCTCCAGTAATGCTGAATGTCGCACACAAAACCCCATAGTTTTTCCTCTTGTAAATACCCTAAAATACAGAAAGATATGAAAACTAAAACCAGCAGTACTTCAGAAATGAAAATGTTCATTAAAACAAGGGCAGAATGGAGAAAAGAGAAGCTAAATTGTAGGAAATGGGGAGTTGCACTACTCCAGGGATGCTCCTGTAAAAGTTTTGTCACTCTTCGAGTTTGAGCTGATGGCAAAATCCTCATAACCAAGCAAAAGGTGACAGCCAAAGTCTGAAAATGAACAGCATCAGTTCACTCCAAAAATTTATGACTGCAATGAAAATGACAGAGTTAATATTGTATTGTTGTTCCAAAAAAGAAAAATATGTAGTATTTTATTGAACATACCCTTTTTGTTCTCCTGGTGCTGTTCTTCAATGGTGACTCCAAGTGGCAGAGAAAGGATCATTACCAGATGAAATGCTGTTTGCAAAATAGAATATCTGGCACAGTGGGCAGATAAAAGTGTGTTTTGTCAAACCCTATGGTTGCTTATAACACTGCTTAAGAAAGGGCTGTGGGCAGTGTTTTGGTTTGGCCTGGATAAATGCCTGATGCCCACCAAAACCGCTCTATCACTCCCCCTCCTCAGCTGGACAGGGGAGAGGAAAGGTGATGAAAGGCTCGAGGGTCGAGACAAGGACAGGGAGAGATCACTCACCAATTACTGTCACGGACAAAACAGACTGACCTTGGGGAGAAAAGGGAGTTTAATTCATCACCAATCAAATCAGAGTAGGATAGTGAGAAAATAAATCCAGATCTTTAAACACCTTCCCCCCACCCCTCCCTTCTTCCCGGGCTCAGCTTCAATCCCATTTCTCTCCCTCCTCCCCCTGAGCGGCGCAGGGGGACTGGGAATGGGAGGTTACGGTCAGTTCATCACACGTTGGCTCTGCCATTCCTTCCTCCTTAGGGGGAGGACTCCTCACACTCTGCCCCTGCTCCAGCGTGAGGTCCCTCTCACGAGAGACAGTTCTCCACAAACTTCTCCAACGTGAGTCCTTCCCACGGGCTGCAGCTCTTCACAAACTGCCCCAGAATGGGTTCCTTCCACAGGGTGCAGTCGTGCAGGCTGCTCCAGCGAGGGTCCCCCACGGGGTCACAAGCCCTGCCAGCAAACCTGGTCCGGCGTGGGCTCCTCTCTCCATGAGTCCACAGGTCCTGGCAGGAGCCTGCTCCAGCGGGGACTCCCCACAGGGTCACCGCTTCCTTCAGTCATCCACCTGCTCCGGCGTGGGGTCCCTTCCATGGGCTGCAGGTAGATATCTGCTCCACTGTGGACCACCATGGACTGCAGGTGGACAACCTTCCTTACCATGGTCTTCATCATGAGTTGTAAGTGAAGACTCTCTGCTCCGACATTTTGAGCACCCCCTCCCCCTCCTTCTTCAATGACCTTCGTGTCTGCAGAGTTTTTTCTCTCACTTCGTCTCACTCCTCTCTCTAACTGCTGTCTCACCCCAGACTTTTTTTCTTCCCTTTCTTAACTATGTTATCCCAGAGGCACTACCACCATCACTGGTGGGCTTGGCCTTGGCCAGCGGCGGATCTGTCTTAGAGCCGACTGGCACTGGCTCTATCAGACATGGGGGAAGCTTCTTGCATCTTCTCACAGAAGACACCCCTACAGCCCCGCCACTACCAAAACCTTGCCATGCAAACCCAGAACAGGGAGCTAACAGCACATTAAGGGAAGTAGTTCTCAGGAGTGCTCACAGGTATGTATCTTAAACTGGACAATTCACTGCACTGTTTTCTGTTTCTGAGCAAAGGGTTTTCCTCAGTAAATGTGGAAAAGAGAAAAGGACTATTCTTACAGACAGGCAGCACGTTGAGCCTTCTGGGAAATGGCGCGGTTACTAGACAGGTTTTGCTTAACATTGAACCAAAACCTGTGCTACCAAAGGAGCAGAAACTACTAATTATTGCTCAGCCTTTGGAAATTGTTTTGTAAATGAAAAGTAAGTGTTGAAGTGCTCTAGGGCTGAAGTGGTACGAGTTGTAACATGAGCAGGTACAGCGTTGTATCACTGTTGGATCATACCAGAAAGCTTCCAAATATTTTGACATCTTGACTAAACACACGCACAAATTTGTCTGTTTAAAATCACTGCATTAATCCAGCCTCTGGGCAAAGGTGACAGGTAATACTGAAACAAACAGCCATACTAATTAGTAATACTTTTATGCAGTAAACAAATAACGTATAAAACATCATTATTCTTTCCAGCCCCAGAGCCATTCTTTCACGTTGTGACAATGGTGCAGTCACCTTTCTGATGTGTCTAACCTGAAAAGGGATAATAACTTTATTTATGGCAAGTAGACAAGATGTCAAGGATTTTGTTTTCCATCTAGGATCTCACAGCTTCTCGTGGTATGGCATTTCTGCATTGCTCTGTTGGAAGTCACAGTTGTCACCCCCAGCTAGGAACAGAGCCACCCGAGAGCCGGATGCTTCATTATCTGTTCTGCCAGAAATGGCCGAAGAGGAAGACAAACAGAAACTCAATAAATGTGACATAAGGGAATACAAAGTTTTCCTTACTTTGAATTAGAATCATAAGGAACTGAAGAAGAGTCCAAACAAACATTATCACCTGTATTTTAACATTTTCATGAAATACTTAATAAACAACTACATTTGTTGGTATCACAGTTATTTAAAACTCCTGTCTCTGTAGCAATTTTACTTTAAGAAGTGCATAAGATTTCCAGTATTGTACAAAGAGTTGATTTTGCATTCTATTTTGACACAAGTGTTCTGATAATATCTTGCCTCGGCAGAGGCATTAAGAAAAATTAAAACAATCTGACTAAAGTAGTGAAGTTGAAGTGTTTGGTACCCTGGAATAAAAGCTCTCCTTTTAACACAAACACCACACCCATCCCAAAAAATTTTACGATGTTATGATTTAATTCTCCTACTAAAATAATCTTCACTGTAACTCTTTTCTGGGTAAGATCAAAACCAAGTTTCTCTTTCTGAAGGTTTGTGGGATTTTTACTCACTTTTAAAATTCTTGTACAAACTTCTGCATTAGAGTTTGGGCAGGAAGCAATCAAGAAGAGCTGAAGTGATGAGAGACTGACTTCACTCCAGCTGGGTGGACAATTGCATCAGCAGAGCAATCTTTCCTAATTGAAGAAAAAGATGCGAGGTTGGTCAAGCAGCAAGAGAGAGGAAGACATCACAAATCCAAAATGTTAATTCCAAACCCACTGATAGATCTCTGACTCCACAGAAAGTGGGGAGAGGGGAAATTCATCCAAGGGAAACATTCATGGCATTTTGGAAATTATGACAGAAAGGGAATAAAAGTAAAAAGGGGGCTACTGTTCCTGCCTGGGCCATGAAGCCGCCCACCCTCGCACACACAAAGTGGGCACCTGTTGACCGGAACCATAATGCAAGGCGTTAGAGTCAGGACTGGTTGCAGGATGTCAACGAGATCAGACTTTCTTTTCACAGAAGACTGGTCTCTGGCCTTGTGATTATAATTTTCAGGGTTCCTGCAGGATATATGTCAGACAATAAACAGAAGTTGTGGAGAATGAGAGGAACCTTATAATGTCTCCTCTGTCATTTGAGTCTGGTGCCAAAGCAGGGAACTAACAGTCACAGGTAGGCTTCTAGGTGGACCACACGTCTGGTATACTACTACAAATAGGCTTCTAAATAAAGAAGAAAGTGGGTGTTGATCACTACAGAAGCCTGTGGTTGTCTGTCAGTGACAAATATTCAATAGGAAAATATTAAACATTTCTGGCATTAAAACTTTAGGTGTGCCTCTGGGAACCTTTCCAATAGTAAATATCTGTATTTTCAGGAGTTTTCTTCTGTACCCTAGCAAAGGAAAAGAAGCTTTGGGATGGAGAGTCACTGTCTTAATCCATCTCCCCCAAGAAAGTAAATAAGCTGAAGACAGGTTTCTCTGGCTGAATAGGGCATAGGTCCTGGCACAAACTTTCCCATGATTCTTCTCTGAGGAATATGGATAATGAAGGATTTTCCCCTTCTTTTCCAGCAAGCAGTCCTTATTCTACAAAAATTTTCTGAAATATGGGGAAACTGGCAACATGCAGCTGTCAGCAGCAGGCAAGAAGCAAGGACATTTCAGTCTGGTTCACTCACAAGGTTACACGGGGAATGAAATGGACTCCCAGACATTCGTGGAAGTAACTGGAGAGCCGGCAGAGCCAGGCTGGGCTTGCCAGGATGCAGGTGTGGATATCCGCACTGGTGATGCCGGTGGCACAGGCCCCAGTGCTCTTCCCGTACAAGGAAATGGTGCCGAGCACCCTGTCCTGGCAGGGAAACTAATTTTTGCCGAGCTTTCAGTTGCCATGGATGACCGATTTCCACAGCCAAAGGGAGCCGCAGCATCAGTGCTGCAGTGCAGCCTGCCCAAGGAACAGCCACCATCCTGGGAAACGCCTTTGAGAGAGGTGTGAAGATGGGCTAAATGTACTCGTTACAGCTATGGAAAGAGAGCCAGGTAATGGGAGCAAAAAAAGACTAACTTCATATTCCTGAGGCTTACAGGTCAGCAACTCAGATGCCCTTAGGGTTTCGCTGGATGCTACAGTGACAAATCACAATCAAGTTGCTGTGGGGATTACAGGAACAGACCCTGCTTCCTGCATATGAGGTGGAAGACCTCAGTCCTGTCCAGTTGCTCAGATACACCACCAGACCCAGTCCTGTATCCTGGCTGGGAGAAGAACCCAGCTCAAACCAGGTACATGGGTGGTACAGCCCCGGGAGGCTCGGGGGCTGGCGTACAGTCCATCTGCTGGCTCACTATTGCAGATGCTGTGTTCTAACTAAATTCCCTGGGCTCTCAAAGCTCTCAACAACAAATCATTGTTGGAACAAGAAATTAATCTTAAAAGAAAGAAAGGAGTTAGAATACAGCTTCTGCAATAGGAAGAAGCAACACAGTAATTAACGCCTTACCCAGATCATCATTTGGGCTTTCCGCATTAGCCTTCACCAGGCAGCAAATTATAAACCAGAAGTTTCAAAGAAAGCTTTTGCTGCCTATTAGCAAAGCCTTAAGCAGCATGCCTGAATCAGAGGACAGTGTCCTGCCATGTTAACATCTGTGCATACGACAATCCCTCCCACTCCCTTCGTTGGGGACGGTTTTCCACATGAGATTTCCTTTGGGCTGCAGCACTGATTTTGCTGTGTTTATCTGAGAGCACATCACAGTCCCTACAGAGGCAGCAGGGCTATTATTAGATTTCCATGTTGATACACTTGTAATTCTAAAAGAATAAGAATATTAATCTGATGGTGTCAGTAAATCTGATGGCGTTAGTAGGACCTAGTTTCCAAATTAAGCTTATTCGTAGCAGACTGCTAGAAATAACTTCTGCAATTTTTATCTTTACTATTCACCCCTCTCGCCGTATATGCATTTACAGTTTCTTCTTCACAAAAGGCAAAAGAGCTCCATGCAAGCACCTTACAGCCTTCCAGACTGTTCACATCCCAGATGATTTTCCATCTCTCTGAAGCATGGACACACAAACACTAGAAAACTAAAGCAAGAAGCTTGCACATACTTAGTACCCAGTACTGTTACATCCCCTTCGCACACGGCCCAAGCCACAGGAACTTTCAGGTTCCCCCAACACCACGAAGATTTCTTTAAAAGAAGTTCTGTGTGGAGGTATCTCGGTCTGGGTCACATTCATCTCTGCAGATGTCTGTTCTAGAAAATATTTACCTAAAGGTCTAACTATAAGGAACATCAGGCAATAATGCAGTCACATCTGCAAGCCTGTTCGTGTGAGTGACTTGTACGAGTAAATGCTCCTTAGATATTAATGCTGCTTCTGTTCCACTGAGATTAAACTTGTGCGTTCCTCATCAGACATTTCAATGAAAATGCACTTGCTTAACACTTAATCACTACCTTATAAAATAATGTTCTTCATTTTAAGTCATAATTCCAACATCCCGGCAGATAGTTAGGGAAATTCTTCTGAAGCCCAGCAGTACATTACAGTCTGAAAGAGAACCAACCTGTGAGCATCCTGTTTCCAGGTGGTTTGCCCTCATTCACAACAAACGCTAAGGAGAGAGAAATACTGCAAAAATTAAGGTTTACGATACAGAAAGGTAAGCTTTTAATTTTCTTTCTTTAAACAAAAAAAAGTTTGGGGCAGGAAAAGTATCAGTATTTCAGCTGCTACTGACAAGGCGTTAACTCCATCTGCAAGCAGGAGCTGTTGCTTGCACTGACACGGATTTACGATGCTCTACTTCCCCTCTGTGGCAGAGTTTGATAGCTCACCAATCATGCAGCAATATAGCAAGGAAAGGAGGTTTGTACTTCTGCTTCTTAAAGAATTTGATTCAGAAACAAAAAAGAACTTAGGAATGATTAGTTTCAATGGTATTAATCATTCATCACAGTAATTAATTTTTATTCCTTTCTTCCACATGTTTCAAAACTATTTCTGTCACAATATATTGCACTTCAAGGCAGGCTTTAAAGATCTTCCTATTACTGTACTTCCCGACTTCAGGCTCGCAGCTGTGTGGAAGAGGATGAATGGCGGTGAGGAGGGTTTGCACTGCAGCTGGGGGCCTTCAGCACCCCCTGCCTTGCACCCAGGCACACGTGGGGCTGAAAGGGGCATCACTGCCGTGGTGGGGCTTGTTGACTTGGGCACTGCCGTCCCTGCGTGCTGCTCCTGTGGGCCTCAATTGAGTATATCCATGCAACATCCCACTGTGGCACGCTGCTGTGCCGGCATGGTGGGACAGCGGGACCGGCGCTGTGGGACTGCCGCTCAGGGCTCTCCGCCCTGGCATCTCTGGGTGCAGCAGATGTGCTCCTCGGCTCAGCTCTGTGTCGAAGCTATAAGCAGAAAAAAAAAAATGGAGGCAGCCCCAGAGAGCCTTTTCCAGGGTCTGTGCTGAAGTGTTTAATAGGACGTCCACCCAGGTGTGTAATTTCCTTTTCATATAAGGAAATTAGACCCCAGGATTACAAGTCAATGTTTTCCAGGGGCAGAGAGTCATAGTTAAATCAGTCAAACAAGTAACTCTTCTCTGTAGGAAGAATCCCAACAACCCACAGCCAGAAGGCAGAATAAAACCTGGTAACTAAAAATACCTTAATTAAACTCGACTCCAGACATATGCTTTGGCAACAACTGTCTGCTTATTTTATGTTGTTGCTACAACACAGTGTTAAATTTTTAAGTAATTCAGTGATGCATTTGTATAACCTCTATTTATTTCTTTAAAATGTAAAAATAATATTATAATTTCATTGCTATTTTTGACTCTGAATTTTAAAAATACCTGCAATTCTTTTTGGGGAGTAGATGCTCTATAGTTAATTAAATCAAACACTTCTCATTAATCTGGAAGTAGCTTATGTCTCTAGAAAATGCATATGACCATAGTGTAAAAGTTAATTATTACCATGTCTCAGGAATCACAATCTATTGGCATTTTTAATAATTCAAGTAAATACATAATTAAAACTGGAGCTGCATCAGTTTTAAAAATATAGACCAGTGAATCTCCAAAATTGTATTGCCGTTATTACAATGATTTCTGGAATGGTTTTGCCACTCCATTTTTTAATGAATTGCTCTTCTACATCACCTGTTTTCACACAGAGGTTTTTTTGTCTTAACTGCACTAAACACAGTATTTATAAAATAAGATGTCTCATTTCAGCTGTTGCTGCTCACAACTTTCCTTTCTTGCTTTAGCCCCAGTGCGGACACAGATCTGAGGTAGATGGAATAGAACATGGTGTAGTTCCCAAAACTGAACAGGTGGAACAATATCCCGAAATCCCAGAATGGGCCATTCAGAGATTTGCATTGCCACTGCAACAGGCGAGGCAGCTGTTGTTCCTGGCTAAAGAAATCAGTAACTGGTGCGAAAGAGGAGGAGGAGAAGTGTGATTTTTAACACTGCGTGGTGGGAAATGAGATGATTGAGAAAATAGCAGTGGACATCTTTGTATACCTTAACCAGAAATGAACAAATACGGGACATTATAATTACTCTGTTTTAATGATCGCTTAACTGAAAGATGGTAATCTTGGGAGATTCCTGGCTAGCTGTACTACGGTAAAGTTTGGTTTTGGACTGGTCTGTATATGAGGAGTTGGTCGGGAGGGTACTCTGCACATGGACAGTATATGGATGGATTTAAAACTAGCATTTAAAACTGACCATCACAGGACAGAGGGATAAGGATTTGAACACATCAGCAATAGTAAAATGCAGAAAGTATTCTGACAAAATGCGAGCACCCTGATTATGGCAAACTTGGGAGAGGTGAATGGGAAACTACTACTGGCTGTACTGGGTAGCAAACTTGCCCAAAGCCACCGACAAAGTAGCAGCAGGAATCTCTGGAACTGCAACCATTACATTCATGTTTTGACTTCTCTCTGAAAGTCAGAACTTAACATTTCACGAGTAAACGGGATCATATAAATGTTATAGCTGAAGCTGAGAGATGGGCAGTCCAAGCTCCTTTTCTGATCCCTTGGACATCGATGCTGCCAGATCACAGTCTGAAACTGACACAACGGAAGAAGATGTCCATGGAGCAGCCAGCCAGCCTGGAAGCCTTCTTCAAGAGCAGCACTGTGTGAGGGTTGCAGAAGCCTCCTCACAAAAACAACTTCCATAAGTCTTTTTATGAGACTAGTTCTGAAGCTATAAAAATGATCTGTGGTGATTTCCTAATTGTTAGTATATTGAACTCTTCCGTCAAGCAATATGAAGGTGAAATATCTTCCAAGACTGACATAACGTAGGTACCAAAAGAGCTATACATTGCTTCTTCACTGGAAATATAAAAAGAATATGGTTGTACAATTGCATTTCAGGAGCTATGAGCACAAAGCAGCAGTGGGTCAGAGTCGCGCACGCAGTTTCATGGCAAGTGGGAGCAACTGAGCTGCTGCCTCCTCGTCCTCCTTCTGAGTGACTGCCTGGCCCTGACCCGAAACACTTCCCTGTTTTTTGTCAGGTGAGTTGTGTTGCCTTAGAAAGCTTAAACAGCTCTGCACAGGGTGGGTGAGTGCTCGAGGCAGCAAGCAGGCAGAGAAGGGCGGTGGCAGCAGATGTGGCCAGCTGGGTTTGGTCTGCTGGGGCCGTAACATCTTAATCCACAGCAGAGCAGCGCCTGCGCCAAGGTTAGGCTATGGGATGGAGAGAAGGAGATGTAACGAGTGAAAGGAAAAGGAGAGGTCTGAAGCCATGCTTTCCTCGAAGTGGCTAGGAGTTGAGTTGAAGCCTTTGGGTGTATTTCTAAGCATTTTCTTGAAAGTTTTCTCTGTGACATCTGCCTCACAGATATGGAGAAAGAACAAACCAAGCAAATATCCCAATTAAAGTTAGTCTTGCAGCCTCTCAACTGCAGGGACAAACCACATTTTCCTTCTTAAGCCTGTGCCTAAACAACTGGAGCTATTCCGCTGGGGACATATACTCTGCGTAGCACAAAAACGTCTATTAAATTTCATTCTCTTCTGCTAACAGCTGAATTTGGAAATAGTCCCAGTTCTGCCTGTTCTCCTTTCTCACTAATTTGTTTGCCCTGCTTGGCTTGGCTTAGCTGCAGTTTATGGAAGTAACTCAGTTATAAAGAGACTGTCTGTAAAGGACCCACATCTGTAAAAGGCTGAAGTTCATGTATACTGCTCCTACTCATGTTCTTCTGTACTACTAGGCACTGATGAGAAATTGGCATTAAAAAAAAAAACAAAAAACAACAAACCAGCAAACAAGGCACCCAGTGAAAAATCACTAAAAAATCCTGGAATTCTGATCTCCTGTGGAGCTTTAATTCAGATCTCCTTTTGCCTTGCATTAAGCTACAGGTGTCTGCTTCCACAGTCATCCTCTGCTGATCTGACCCATGATCTGCAGAAATGTTGAATGCTCATGGTTTTAAATAAGGCAGTAAGGCTTGTGCTACAATACTACGGGATCAAAAAGCCCTGGCAGAGGGCCTTCCCCACAGTTAGTTGGAATGTTCTAAGCTTACTCTCACATGCTCAAGAAACATTGGGAGAAAGGGATTTCCTAGGAGGTTGCTCAAGCACGTTCATCACCAGCTCTAGATGTAGTTGCGTGTGGCTTTTTCTAGCCACATCTTGAAAACCTCAAAGTCTGGAGACTCCACAACCTCTCCTGGCACTTGCTACACTCAGTGAAGATGTTACAGCAAATGCCCTTTGTTGCACCTTTGTTGCCAAGTAGAGCGTAACCCTGATACCTCTGTAGCTACGCTTCAAGCTGTTATTAAATCACCCCTTAGCTTTGTCTTCTCCATGGTAAATGAGCTCACCTCCCCCAGACTTCCCTGGTACATCATGTGCTTCAGAATCTTGACCTTTTCAGCAGTCTCCTGCTGGAGACTCTCCAGTTTCTCCACAGCTTTCTTGCAGTAAAGTGGGGGGCAGTCCTGGGTTTGGGTGTGGGCTCGCTGTTATGAAGGTCAGTAATAATTTCCTTTGATCTGCTGGCCAAGATACACCTGGCATATGTTTTGCCTTTTTTTGCAACGTGACAGTGTCATTGGCTCACACTATGGTGCCCACCATAAGCTTGCTTTTCTGTAAGAAGGATCACTCCTTCACCTCATAAGAAAAAAAGAAAAGCATTGGAACATCTTGTTTTTGACACTTCTCTCTAGCACTCACATATTGAGTGACTGTATGATACCTTAGAACTCTCAAAAAGAGTGAATTGTAAGAGTAAAACTGCAGGTAAAGCTGAACCTCCTAGCCAGAGCACTGCAATGAGCTTTGTAAGATCAAGAGAGTTATACATTCACGCACAATTTAAAGTTGCCATTATACTGTTGTCTAAAAGGACTTTTCTAAATGTAATTCAAAATTCTCTAAATCAAAATGCAGGCAGGCGAGAACCAGTTGCTCTCTGAGAACACAAGCCAAGTCAGTCCCAGACTCCAGGCATAGAACTGCAAAGAGGAAGGGCTGCTAATTCTCCGCAATTTAGTCCTTTCGGTGCAAAGTGGAGGACAGGCTGTACTTCTAGATAAATGCACTCCTGTCTCCGCTTCTGCTGTCTATAGCACAGAAGGAAAGAGCTGAGACTGTTCGAGTTAACCTAACATCAGCCCAAGCCATTCCAAGTTAATCTTCTCCCAGCACTGTTTTCTTCTTACTAGGATGCATGCATCTATCGTGCACGTTGAAGAAAAGAGAGGAAGTGGCAACTTGGAAAGGTTTTGATTTTTAGATCAGATATAAATCATTTAATGCCTCTCAACACGAGGGAAATTGAAAACAGATTTTGTCTTCAAAATTACTTTCACCATCATAGAAATTGTTCCACAGACTTGTTCCCTTTCCTTTTTATATGCAAAGTATTCGGAGTCCCCAAGAGCTCTAAGAGAAAGTAGAAAAGCAGCCTTGTCTCTGAAGTTTCAGAAGTCTAACAGCTTTATTGATAAAAATGCTCAGACATATACCTATTGTACTATCCACACAAAGAAAGGAAACTAAAAGATTACTCTTGTCAAAAACACAGTCATATCTAAACTGGAACATCATGATTTAGTTTTCCTTTAAATTTCCATCCTGGATTTTCTTTTGAGGTACTTCTGTGGGAATCCACCCTGGAAGGATTTTCAAAGAGTGCAAGTATTTGCAGTTCTCACTAAACACTCACAAATGCTTCCACTGTAGCAATCAGCTCCCACCATAAAATATTTCTAAGAGTCTTCAAGACATGAACAAACGCTGAGACAAAACTACTGTCACCTGCATAAACAGCAAGGGTTTCCACTTTGGGGTACGAGGAGGAAACAGGGTCTGAGCCCACCTCATGTCCTGCTTACCCAGAGGATGACTTGAATTCCTACCTAATGCAAAATAGTTCTGTCCTTTGGCTAGTGCTCAAATTTTTTAGGGAAAAATGGCTGTACTGAGGCAGTGGGAAACAGATGCAATCCATCATCTCAAGTGCCTCAGACCTGAGATGCTCCATCCACTCCCTAACCAAGGGCACCATAACGGAGACGTAGTAGGAGCTTGAGCCTCCCTGTCCCTACTGTCTGGGCAGAAGTTTACTCAAACCAAGATGCTGAATCTGTACATTTTAAAGTATTTATTGACAGGGTAGCCATTTTTAAGGATTACTACAATGAATCACTTAAAACAAGAAGCATACCATCACACTGAATTCAGGTAGTCCCCTGCCCACTTTATTCCATACTTGCTGAATGCAGAAGCGCTAATGAAAAGCAGAGAATATGATATTTGTTGTATCGTTCAGATCTTTACCTTTGAAAACACAAAAAAACCCCTCAGTGGCTGAAAAGGGAAGACATAGGAACAGTCTGTTATTATGAAGAATTTTAATAATTAAAATTGTGAAATATAAGATTTTTCCATTAAAACTTTTCTAGAGATGCTGCAATGACTACACTGCTGACTCTGAAAATCTTTATTTTTTTATTATTTGTCCCATTTTTTTTCCATAGGGTCACTCATAAACTAGGACAGGGCAGAAAGAGATGAGTGGGTCCTCCAACACTGAAAACATCTTTCAAACATTAATTGTTCATTATAATTTCAAGTGAAATCCCTGTGCTTTGTCTATTATAAATTCACAGTATGATATTGAAATATTGAAGCATACAAGAACAAACTTTGTATTTTTAATTAATTTCTGTGTTAATGGATGTTAGTTCAAGTGAAAAAAAAACCCAAACCAAAATGCAAGTGGCTCAGCTATGCCATTATTCTGTTTTGGCTTGAAAGTAATTTTTACAAAACACTAGTGATAGAAATTTTCTTCTTGGCTGTCAATGTGTCATCATCATTATTTTTCACCTTATTTTCACAGGAAATTTGTGGTCTAAATATTTGATCTGAACGAACTATGATGGAGTGACTACATCAGTGGACAAGTGAAGAGGTATGTGTATCATCTATCTGGAATTCTGTAAGGCCTTTGACACAACAACCTTCTCTCTAAATGGGAGAGACTGTTCAGTGGATGAGGAATTGGTTGGATGGTCACATCCAGAGGGTAGGGTCAACAGCTCAATGTCCAGATGGAGACTGGTGATAAGTGGTGTCCCTCAGGGGTCCATCTTGGGACCAGTGCTCCTTAATATCTTCATCAATGACACAGACAGAGGGATCGAGTGCACCCTCAGCAAGTTTGTGGATGACACAAAGCAGAGTGGTGCAGTTGACATACTGAAGGGAAGGGATGCCTTTCAGAGGGACCTGGACAAGCTCAAGGAGTGGGCCTGTGTGAAACTCATGAGGTTCAACAAGGCCAAGTGCAGGGTCAATACAGGCTGGGGGATGAAGGGATTGAGAGCAGCCCTGATGAAAAGGCCCTGGGGATACTGGTGGGTGAAAAGCCGGACATGAGCTGGCAATGTGTGCTTGCAGCCCAGAAGGCCAACCGTATCCTGGGCTGCAGCAAAATCAGCATGGTCAGCAGGTCGAGGGAGGGGATTCTGCCCCTCTACTCTGGTGAGAACCCACCTGGAATCCTGCGTCCAGCTCTGGAGCCCTCAACACAGGAAAGACATGGAGCTGTTGGAGCGGGTCCAGAGGAGGCCACAAAATTGATCCGAGGGATGGAGCACCTCTCCTATGAGGACAGGCTTGCAGCCTGGAGGAGAGAAGGCTGCGGCCTTTCAGTACTTAAAGGGGGCTTACAGGAAAGATGGGGACAGACATTTTAACAGGGCTTGTTGTGATAGGTCAAGAGGTAGTGGTTTTAAATTAAAAGAGGGTAGATTTAGGTTAGGTGTAAGGAAGAAATATTTTACAATGAGTGTGGTGAATCACTGGGCCAGGTTGCCCAGAGAGGTGGTAGATGCCCCATCGCTGGAAACATTCAAGGTCAGGTTGGACGGGCCTCTGAGCAACCTGGTCTGGTTGAAGATGTCCCTGCTCATTGTAGGGGGGTTGGGCTAGGTGACCTTCAACGGTCCCTTCCATATGATTCTATGATATAAAGTAATCTCAATTTCATTTCCAGTGAGACCCTCCTCTGTGCCTCTCCTCCTACTCCTAGCGTGCTGGACGGGTGACTCAGGCCACAGAAATCAAATCACATTCCCACAAAGTAATTGGAGTGATAGAATTTAGGAATTATTCATGTAGCTTTTCCCCCTTCACTGCAATTTTATTAAGAAGGCTGAATCTCAAATGTGGAGTTTCAAAAACGGGTAGTAACTGTTCTCATTTTCCTTTTTCAAGTGACTCAGCAGATGTGGCCTGAGGAATATTGCTTCTCTCTTCCCAACAGAAACTGTGCCAAACTGGAGGCAGCAACAGGCATCATCGTAACAGGCTCCTCACTGGGGAGGTTATTTTCTGTAGGACTTTATTTGCCCTGATGCAGCTTCTGCAGGTGAAAGTATTAGACGTGGAAACAGAAATCCAGAGGGTGTTACTCAGTAAGGACTTTTCTCTGATGACCCCTGATAGTGCACAGAATGATGAACCGCCATCTCCAGCCCACCTCCACAGCCACAAGACAGACGAACAACAAAGCTTAGTCTAGTCCTGATTCAGGCAGCCAGTGCTGCAGAAAGTGCCTGTGATGAACACGGACCAAGATTCAGCGACTGCTTGTGTCAGTGATTCAAAGCATTTCGATTTATACTGAGGACGGCTGTCCAAACAAACAGAAAATGCCTTTTTTTTTTTTTTAACCATAACACTAGCTTTGTTTTTTTAATTGTTTCATCTCCCCAGGTAGCTAAGGAACTTAGTTTTCATATTAAGTATTGTACTTAAACATGCAGGTATATATAACTAATGGAAGGAATTACTTGCACACACTAATGACAACTCCCAAATTAGCATGGTATTTGGACAAAAACGTAAACCCATGAAAGTCTCAATCTATTCTCCTCGCTGTCAGCTCTCTCCCTAAGATCAGGATGCCTATCCTTCTCCAGCTATTTTTGTTGTTGTTGTTAGACTTTCTGGTATCCGTACTATACCTCTGGCAGGCGAGGACCCATTTACGTCAGTTTTTACCATGGGAGCAACAATCCCTGCAGCTGACAACTCAAGTTTGTGTTGCAGCAAATGGATGTTCTTCAAAACTCCTCTCCTTCGTCTTGCCTCAGGTTCGGCTAAGTGAGAGTCTGCGGAGGCAGAGAGCAGCACACCCTTGCCTTGCCTGTGCAGCTGGAGCATGGGCGACACAGACCTTCTCTTACTCTCTGTTCCACAGGCAGGAAGGTGACAGTCACTAGAAGTCCATGTGGTGTGAATAAAAAGCAATACAAAGAAAGCAATAATATTACATTTTTACTTTGTTCATAGAGCACTGGAAGACAGTTGTGGAGAAAAGCACTGCAAGCTTCCTGTCAAAGACTGAAAGAGAAAATTGATTTTTTTTTCTCCATGTGAGAAATGAACGCAAACGGCAACAAATACCAGTGACAGAAATAAGAAAAAACTCCAATGTCAGTAGCAAGTAGCTGATAAAATCTCAGTGCGCTCCCTGGTCTTGCTGGCACAGTGGCCAGAAAGATCCTAGAAAGGTATGATGGAGCAGCTTCAAAAGGCCCCAACACGCTGCTGCAAGACATAACGTTTCCAGATAAAGATGGGTACGATAACTCTCGTGTGCAAGAAAGGCCAAAACTGAAGCCTGTTCTTTGCTAGCTGGAAGGAAGTCCAAAAGATATCAAAATATATGGCAATTTATATTAGCTAGAGAACCAAGTCTTGCCATTTTCATAGGGTGTTTCAATTGCTTAAGTAACATAATAGGTTTTTTAATTTCTTAAACTGATGAAAATTTGTTGGGTGGGGGAACACCTAGATTTTAAGAAAGAGGCCTAAAAAAAACAGAGGGGGGGTTTAAAGAGGGTCATTGAGTCATGCTTCTGGTAGGTGAGAGTAAAGATATTATTTCCATGAGACTGAAGGTAGAAGTTGTTGAGCTCATGGAAGTGGAGGAGTGCTCCTCTAGTAATGTCAGAGATGCGCAATTGAAGTGGCAGGTGGAGTGGTCATGTACCCAAAAGCATACAAAGCCTGGATGTACAGTTGTCACAATCGACCTTATTCTCATGACTTACAGACACAAAACTTCTAGGAAATGAGCATGTACGCAGACATCTTCATGGGAAGTTCACATGACTTTCCAGCTCTAGTTACGGATGTCTGTGACTTCATGGGACATATTTTAAGGAGCCTGAAAAGAGCTACTTAACAGAAAGCATATTGCTGGTAGCTTAAACCCACTGCAGGGAAGTCTGCACTTTTACTGCAATATTAAATCAAATTTTTTAAAAAAAGCTAGCATTCAAAAAACCAGTAAGCTGTCAAACTGCACAGTCACGACTCAGCACAGCCCTCTAGATCAGACCCTAGAACTCTGTGGGTGCCCTCTTAACTAAAAACATGTGCCACTGCTGAGAAAAACCAGTGAAAGATTTTCCTTGGTAAAAAAATGTAACGGGCATGTAAATTCATAGTCTTCAAAGAGCTTTCCGGCTTTTCAGGGCATTCATGAAAAGACAGAGCCCTCTACTGGCCTCTGCTTTTTTTTCCCTCCCAAATCCTTTAGTATTAGAGACCCAAGTGTCAGTGCTAAAAGTTATTCTGGCATTTGTTGTTTTCCTGGTCTAAATCACAGGATGGAGTGCAATTTCGGTTCCAAAAGCCATTGTTACACCTGCATAAAACCATTCCTATAAAAGAAGATCAGGATCTTACCAGAATAGCAAGCACATCTCCATCAGTTAAGTCCTGTAGAAAACATTACATACAAGAGTTATTGTGTTTTGCTAAAATAATTGAACATCTTTGCTGTTAATGCAAATATTTCCAATAGATTCAGGTACTAAGATTTCAGAAAATTATGGGAAGCAGGTTAAAACACTTGCCTTTCCTGTAGTACGGAATGTGTATGTATTTGATCCCCTTTGTTTGTTTCAGTTGAACACTATCCCCTTGCAGAAAGAGTTCGCCCTGTGCTATTTGATCTCTGCAAACACAAAGACACCAGACCCAGCCAGCCTGGGTGGAGTTCAGACCAGAGGTGTGCAAACTTGCTGCATTCTGAACTCCACCATAATTATGTCCTTGGAGGACAAGTGTGTGGTTTTAAAATATACAAGCAAAATCTGTGTAGTTTCACATCAGTCCACTGCCCTAACAGAGTAACTACAGATTAGCACAATGCTTGTTGTGCTTTTCATTTCGATGATGCCACTTAATTTGGAAGAATCCTTCTAACTTGGAGTCATTTTACGTAAGATATGTAACGAGTAAAAGGACACCAAGTCTAGGCCCACCACAGAGGTGCATCCGACTGAATTGCAAAGCACTCCCACAGTCCCTTCCTGCCTGCCTGACCAGGCTTTCACTGCTGCTCTACCCACCGGTGGTGCCAGGTCAAACTTCAGCCCCCTGCGGTGGGAGTTCAGCCCTTCCTCTGGGGATGAGATATTCTCCTCTTTGGCTGATGGACCCTCCTAGAATGGCTTAAAGCAACAGAGCTAGGCATCAGACCAAGTTAAAACAGTGCTGCGCAGTATTTCCCTGAAAAACACTTTAATTACTGTAACACAAGTGAACCGCCATTTGGAGTTGGAGACCATGACTGAAAAGCCCTCAGACATTAGACTGGCATAAGGGATGTCTGTGTACCAACAGACGAGAAGAAGTCTACTCAGGACAGTCTTACTATTGAAAGCAGCAAATGTGCAAATGGCTCTTAAGCATGCACAACTTGAACAGAACTTACGGCATCTTTAATTACTTTAGCTTGCATTTATGAACTGCTTATGGACAACACGACCACCTGAAAGAAGAAAATGAAAACAAGAAGGTGCAGAACACAATATATGGTAGGAGCTGATCAAACAGAAAAAAGGGAGACATAAGTTGGGTTTATGTTGTTGAGGAGCAGGATGCCACTGTGGGCTATTTAGTCTCTGTACACAGTGTTACACTTGCTACCTATCACACTGCTCTGAATAAGGAAATCTGCAAAAATACCATCCTTGAGGCAGGTTCTGTGGCTCAGACAAAGCTGAGGCCTGCTCAGAGGTGAGGCTGGAGGCTGCCACTGGGAGCAGTGCTCGTGGCCAGTGGGTGCCTTCTCCAGGTCCAAGCACGGGTCGAGTCTTTGGTGTGATAGCCGTATAACACTCAGAGCCTGGAAGAAGCGCTGCCTGTGATCCAGCTCTTACACCACACTGCAGTGATAGTTCAAGTGCGAGAAACGCAAGCTTGAGACTGTCACATAAATGGCTGACAGCATAGAGCAGACATTGGCCTACAACTCAGTCCTTCAGGCCTCCCAAAGGATACAATCGTTTTCAACAAGCCACCTACAAACTGCTAACATATTTACTCAACTTCTGCAATTTCCTTTGTTGTCCAAGTGTCACCATACTTGTCCTTTTATCCTTCGCGTGCCTTAACACAACCCACAGAAAGGGGCAATTTCGATGTTTTCCTAATCAGTGCACTTGAAAAGACAGCGTTTTCAGCGCAGCGAAGTTCCCAAACTGGCTGCAGGAATCAGCTAACCCAGCAATTAGTGACATGAAACGGTAACTCGACCCACGCTATGCTTCCTCAGACAGGCCTGCCACTTGGGCTGTCCAGGTTGCTGCAGTGTCATCAAAGGCAGCTGGGAAAACATCAATGTCACTGATAAATGCGAATACCCATTTTCACACACACACACTTTGCAAGACGAGAAGGATCCCTGCTCCTCTGGGTTGTTCCTTCCCCAAAACTATCTTCAGAGCACCGCAACAGACACTTCTCTCTCCGAATTACCACCAGATACTCCACATATTATCTAGTTAGATCACATACTATCAACAAGGGTTTTCAAAACATCCAGGTACAGCTCCTGTGGCATGTATTGCCTATGCCCATACAAGTCAGTTATACAGTCCAGAACGACCCTGGACTCCACAGCTCGCCAGCCAGTGCTACAGCATGATCCTCAACATAGTCTTGGCCTCAGCAAACCAGCTCCGTCCCAAGCAATTTCCCAGTCGTGGTTCCATAGTCTGCATGAAGCCGGAACCCTTCTCAATGAGTAATCCACACGCAGCCACCCCGTTCTGCAGTCTGAAAGCGTTTAGTGGTATGTACTATCAGTGTGAGTGCCAGAGCACAATTTTAGACACACTAAAAGGTAGCAACGGTAGAGTTTGGCAGGACACTAGAAAATCATGGAAACAAGAGACTCAGCAGAATGAAGTAACATCATTAGGAAGAGCCTTGGAGATGGAAGGAAAGCTTCTGGACTAGATGACCCACAGAAGTCCCTTCCAACCCCTACCATTCTGTGATTCTGTGATTCTTCAGATCCAAGGAAAAAATAGTATAAGGGCAATTTCTAAGCACTCATTTTCCATCACACAAATCCACCAACGATCAGAATAAAACAAATACATGAAAGCAAAAACAGTGGAGATCTTGCATTATATTTATCACGACCTTCGCTGGACCTGTCAATAACGATAATCCCTCAGGCAGAAAATCCTGCACACGCAATGGACATAGCACAGCTGAAGCAGCCTGACATGCATTACTGGAAAAAGAAAAAAAAAAAATCTGATACACAAACAAACAGTAAATATCCACCAGGAGACAAAGTATAGGAACACACCCTCACAGACCAGTATTTTCAGAGAGTTTATTTATAGAATTGTTATTTCAATTTGGCACACAATTGGAAAATGGTAATACAATTTGGTAGGACAATAGGAAAAATACCAGTGTTGCTGACCCTTTAGGGAGAAAAAAGAAATGTGAATTACAAATAAGGAACAATCAGCGTTCAAAACAATGTGATCTGAAAGTGGGCTCTGTCAGCTGTAGACACTAAAAAAACTTGCAAGACTTAGAACCTCGAGACACTGGGATGATGTTTCCAAGTCCTCTAGTAACCAAGTATACTGAATCTGCCAGAGGCAAGTTTAACACAGCCCAGGTTGTTTGCTCTATTGGCAGAAGCTGAGCTCTTCAGAACTTAGCTTAATTTACTGTTTGTGTTTTAGCTGGCTTGCTTCTGCTCACATTGAATTCAGTGGGAATGCAGCTACTGACTTCAGCAAAATCAGGCCTTTCACGGAGGGCCCGTGGAGCCTCTTTCATAAACAATGAAGCTCTGCACCCAGAGGAACACAAATGCCAAGTGCTTGTAACATTACAGTGAAAAGCCGTTTTCTTCTCCGCCTCCTTTTTAAGACAGTTTAACTTCTCCTCATGCCACTTGCATCTTTTCTGCGTGGCCAGTACCATCGATCACAGCAACCTCTCTTCAAGATGCCTTTATTTTGTTGGCATCTACCATGCTTTTGGTAGGATCAGCACTTTAGACCTTGGTCCCAAACATTAACAGCCTGAGGATAAACCGGACACTCTGCTGCTGTGGCTCTCTTGTTCTGGGACTGTTTCCACCTCTGACCTCTCATTTTTCTTGTCCACATCGGACTAAGCAAGGACCAAGTATCAGGAAAGAACAGAAAAATGAGGAACAGCAAAGCAGGAAAAAAGTGGCTGCTAAATGCTGGCTCCAGAGGGAGCCTCTGAAGAGAACTGGATGAGCGCTTCTGAACCTCTCTCACAAAAGCTGAAGAGCTGGTGTGGCATCTGAAAACCATGAAGTATCAGGCTTCAACAACTTCTCGATACGACCCGCGAGTGGCATGACCTGCTTGTGGGGTGGGAAGACACTCACAGCCGGTGCTAGCACTTCATTACAAGAGCCACCATACTGAAGATGTGCTTCAAAAGTCAAGCAATCCAAGTCCTCTGAGTTACCGCAGCCTTGTCTCAGTGAGTTACACTACACTGAAGTGGGTATAGCGCAGTTTCATCACTGAGGACAGCAGCTCAGAAGATAAGACTATGAATGATATTTTGGCAAAGTCAAATCTGTGACTGTTTGTGTGAAAGGGCCTAAATCTCTACAACAAAAAAGCTCAGCGTAAACGGCCTGAGAGGAAGCCACCTACCCAGGCTCTCCTTGGTCAGAGGCAGTCTCCCCCACCCTCGTCCTGCTTGCCCTTAAAATCACGCAGGCATTTATCTGTGGTCCATTAAATCTTAGTGGTCCATTAAATCTTAACTGTATGGTTATCTAACCCCTGAAGCACAAGAGAAATGAAACTATCAGTGTAATTTAAATCAAGAAATGGAAATAAGTGTTCTGTTACTATTTCTCCAGCACAGCCATCTGCTTCTTTCCTCTCCACTTCTCTAGTTTACTTTCGAACAGATCCACGAAGGCGCTGGGTATAACTGGGGAGACAGTAGCCGACAAAAGCAGTTCTACCATCTGGGAAATGACAACTGGAACGACATCCATGAGCCAAGGAAGCAGCCAGCCTCTGCCGGCATAACACAGCTGAGGCCCAGCACGACGCTCGGTCACTTCTCAGGGCACTGTTCTTGGGGGATGCGGACTCCTTGTTTTAGGCTGTTAAACCAGGAGCATACCGTATCACACTGCTGTTGTACAACTCCAGTAGGTAACAGGATGTTACAGAGATGTTGGGACACATTTGTTTGTAAACAACAAAGCAAAGATGAACTCCAGTGCTGACTCCCCTTCATGCCCCTGATCTCCAGCCACTGGCCATTAAAAAAAATCTCTTCTCACACTTGAAGCCAATTAGAAAATCTGTCCATTCTAGTGACCATGAAGTAGAAGCAAATATATGTAACAACATCACTAGATGACTTTGCAGCTTCACCCATACGGTTAATTCACCAAGTAAGCCATCTCTGCTAAATATTTTCATTATTATTACATGCTCTGTAGATCAGAACAAGCAGCTCTTATGCAAGTCCATCTGTGAAAGTCTGGCAAACAGGTTAAACTTGAAACCAGTTAAGTACAATATTCAACCCTTTTATTTCTGTGTCCATTTATTTAGAAAACATTCATTCAAGGAATGAAAGTTAGGACTCTTGGTACAGTACAAGGTATCATCTATGCTACCATCCACTCTTTTTAGCAGAATGAAAAAGAGAAAATACATACGGCTTCAGAATAATTTGCAATTATGTTAATCATAATAGCCACTCAAAAAATCCACCATTGGAAAACCAATGCTAAAACAATACATTCTCTTACTTCCCTTGTTTGGAGCTAGAATGACACCATGATTTTTTTTTTTTTTTAATTAAGATTTTTAGAAAAGACTTACTTTTGTAGGACCCACCTACACCATGCAATTGTTTTAAGTGGCATCCTAAAAAACTGGTATGACAGTTTTATGTGGAAAAGGCTAGAACGTAAGGAACAATGTTCTAGCCCAGCAGTGAGACATGGGTACAGTATGACTTCCTATCAGTCTGGACATAAGTTTGTCACAACTGGGCAGCCGAGACCAAACAAATATTTAAGTGAGAACAGCAAAATGTTTTAGAATGGAGTGTAAACATAGTCAAAGAAAGAGGATATGCTGAGTGTTAACACTATTCAAATATCAAACTGCACTGGCACATGTGCACTAAGCAAGCACTTTTGAATACTCGCCCACCTGCATAAGAGTTGCATTTATTGTAAAACTGATACCTGCAAATACAGGTGAGAAGCTATTAATTTAAGTTGTTAGAATTACTGCATAACAGATGTGACCAAATGTCCTGGGTTCGGCCAGGAATTTTGTGAATAGCTAGGATAGTTGTAAGATAAGAAGTTTTTGAATTATCCCACTCTAGACAGCTCGGGCCTTGGATGGGCAGACAAGTGGAACTATACAGATCAGGAGGGTGCAAGACGGTTAGAAGACCAGAACAAAACAACCTTGAAGGACATGGTATGCATGATCTTAGAACTGAGTCTGCGCAGAAGCAAAGGTCAGCTAGCAGACACCGTGATGAAGAGTACAAGCCTTCATCTGAAGACCCCCGACAACCACCCAGAGGCGCTAACAGACATGAATGAAAGATATTAACATATGTTCATGAGTTCCTGGAAGAAACACGAATATGCATGCAAACATAGTAGAAATGTTTAGTAGTTCTGCCTTTTCGGCACGCACATTTGGGTCGAGCTATCCCCTGTGCATCCAGTGCTGTAATAAAGAACGCCTGCTTTCTATAACTTCAACTTCAGTTTTAGAGAGTGAATTACTTTGCTGCTTTCCAGTAACAAAATGACATCAGAAACTGATATTCACCAGGTGCTTATTTATTCTCATATCAAAGCCGCTCCTATTTAAAATCGACTGGAAGACCCCAAGCACCACCTTAGGCCTTAGCTGTGGGAAAGCGGTACGAGCTTAGGCTGTATCAGAAGTAATCAACAGGGCACCTCACTCTCACCTTTTCTTCACTTTCCCAAGGAGTGAGATTGGGCCAATAAGGGTGCACAGTGAAAGGTACTGAACACTGGGATCCATTGCACCGAAGCAATTTAGGATACAACTGGGTCTGAACAAAACACATGGCTTCCTAACGGAACACTAGGTATTTTAGCCAGCATATGGAAGGAAGGAAAGGAGGGCTCTTCTTTGCACCTTATCTTCCTAATAAAAAAATAATTTAGGCAAATACTTCTTTTCACTGCTCCACACCTTCAACTAAGATGCAACTAAGCCCTTGTACAACATAAAACATCTTATTTTTCGTTTCTCATACAGAAGCTAGGTCTGATCACAGCTTATGCAAGGAAGTGATAGAACCGTACCCAAAATAAAAGCAGTCACATTTTCACAAGGTAAGTTTACACATGATTTCAATCTGAATCTAAAACCACAACCTGCCACAGAGTTTGTCTTAATTGCCTATTTAAACATTGTGCATTCAACCTCTATGACAATTAGTTTTTTTTATACTACGCTAACTATGGCTATTTCTTATATTTAAATTTTAATCCGTGTTCTTTAACTAATAAACAAAAGAGCTGCTTTTTTTTATTAGGCTTGAAGTAATTTAAATAAGCCTGAAGGAAAAAAAGCTGCAGTCTTCTTGTAAAATATTACTAAAGTCTTGATAAATATCTGGATTTTTATTCTTCATTGAGGTTTGGAAGCTCAACAAGTTTTTCAAAATAGATCAGCCCCTTTTCCAATAGGGCTATTCACTTGTTTCTCACAGCATACAGTAGTTTATTAAATTTAAAAATTGGAAGTTCCTTTGTGTATTATCTACATTTGTAAAAGCTATTTTCAAACAGCAGCAATAATGTCCATTTTGGAAAAACAGTTATCTAAAAAAAAACTACCCGTACCAAAAGGCTAGTAGGACTCAGCTTCAGTCTACTTGGCCAGTAAGTTTACAAGATAAAAGTCTGCATCTATAGGTATGCAACATCTGAGGAGGTTTTTTGGAAACACGAATTTTAGCTAGAAGTCAAAAGAGGTATCTAGACAGGCTCCACTACTGACAGAAGGAGAAAAACCTCTTCTGAATCAGAACAGCAGCATGATGAAAGAAGTTAAAAAGAAAGTACTTCAGAATTTGGTTTAAACAGCCTAAGTTTATACTGAATAAACTCTGAACAGAAAACATCTGTATTAACTAAGAATTATAGCTTTCTTGAGGGGAGATGGGAAGCTCATCTACTGATAGTTCAAGTAACAGGTACACTTTAACCTTCTGAAACCCTTCAAAAGGGTACAGAGAAAAACAGTACAGATGGTTACATTTTTGCAGATAGAAGTCCAGGTAGTTTAGGGATGCAACAAATCGTCATTTGCCATCAAAGGGCCCATGTTCTGTTCTGCGTATACCGGATTGACAAAGCACATTTTTCGGGAAGGTTTTGCAGACCCTGCTGTACTTCAAGTGCCACATGTTCTTCAAACTTGCTTAAACAGATTCAATTTCAAATGGTCTCTCTCTACGTAAATTTCCACAAACCAAGTAACCACAAGCTGTTTGGGATGGCTCAAGAGCTTTCTGCAGAAAAGAGCATGCCTTAACCTAAAAAGACAGAAAGTTATTTCTGGGGTTGTAGAAAAATTGCTGTTTTATATCACACGTCATGAATGGAAACAACCAATTAACCTCTTATTTCTGTTAAACTCATTCCATATGACTGTCCAATGGGGGGAAAAAAAAACAAACCAAAACAAAAAACCCCAAACAGGTACTGAAGGAAGAGGCTGCGTCTATGGGTACAAACACCAAATGATGAACAAGTCCTGCATTAGAGAAAAACCTAGCATGCATGTTCAACACTGTACGCAGAAATCAAGGACAAGAAGTAACTGTTAAAAACTATACAAGGAAACGCTCCCTTCTTTAAAAAAGGTATATGGAAATAATTACACTGACTAATAAAACACTGATATTCACAACCTATCTGAACTTAACCGGTTTACATCTTCAGGAAGAAAAGTCAAAATAGTACAGAACATTTCTCTTTTTCCTCTTAAAAAGCAGAAGGAGTGCCACACTGTCAAAGATAAACTGTTGCTGCATATAAATTTGTGCCAGTCTTGTGCTTTCTGTTCGGGGGATACAGAACACAGGGTCATGTTTCCTGCTAAATTCTTTGTAGAGTTATCAGATGCCTACATAAATCAACCTTTTTTCCTACTCAATCATTGTGGAGTTGCTACAACTACAGTAACAAGATGTAAGAGGTTCCAGGAAGTTCCTGTGAGAACTACTTAGGTTATTTTAGGAATCAATTTGGATTTTTCTTTAGTTCACCTACGTTCCCAAAGATATACTGTGTATGCACCTTGAGTATAAGAACTTCATGAAAACAGTCTGAAAAAAATAAAACACTGAAAGTGAGGTGTGAGGCAGTCAGTTCCCTTCCTACTTGTAATTATTATTGTCTTGTTCTTTTTTTAAATGCCACCACTGAAGAAACCCAATGCACGGTATAGTCCCCAAACCCACACCAAACTGCTTTGCTTTGCTGGGCATTTTTCCCAGCAGGTTTTCACACCTGCTTCTTCAGACGGAGCACCCGGAAGCTACAAAAGCATGACTTGTACTTCTCCATCAGCCAAGTTTATTTGTGTGATGTTTTTTCCAGATCCGGAAGTTTCTCAATTAGTGCTTTATGGTTCATGTTGATGCTGGCTATAAGTCCTCCCTCATTGCCGTCTGAGCCAGTGTAACTAATTTCTTCACCAGTCAGGGTAGTCATATGGCCACCCAACGCTCTTAACACTGCATTTCCAGCACATATGTCCCACTTCTTAATGTAAGTGACATGGATATACACATCAGCTTCTTCTTGATTCTTTTCAGCCACATCAAGGAGGGCCAACACTTTATAACCTAGAAGAAATGGGCAGAAATAAACGAAAAAAAAAAACAAAAACCAAAAGAGTTCAAACAAGTTTTCTTCTTCATCACAAAGCATACACCTATGAGTAAGTGTTCATACTATGCACATGCAAGATTTAGAAAAGTGATGTCATTAATTATATCATGCCATCCAGTATAATGGCAGAGGTACCAATAAACTTTGTCTGCCCTCTGACCTGTAGAGAAAATTTGAAAAAGGAACCTCCCTCACACACACAAGATTTTTCCACTGCATCCCAATTAAAGCCTTAGGTATTTGGGACACATTATTTTTAGACAGCCTTTACCAATATGCTACTTACACTTATCTAGAGGCACATTAAAAGCACAAGAGCAGTAACTTGAATATCATTTTGCTCTTATGTTCACTTATTTCTCAGTCTCTGTAGTATGCTGAAGTCTACCTTCTTCCTCGCTTTTTATTACAACAGAAGGAAGATGCATATATCCCTCTCAAGAAAGCAAGTCAGCCCAGGGCATTCTCCTTTATCATACAATACGCAGTCCAAAGTTATTGCTCAAAATACTATTCTTTCTTTTATGGAATTTTTTCAATTTTCCAACTAATATCCTTGTTTCATTAAATTCTTCCTTTCGTTATCTTCTTACACAGAGTCAAGCCCTGGAGAAGATCTACTATAATCAGTTACACTTTCACTTCTTCGTAAGAAAACTTTAGATTCATCGTTGTGAACCTGTGCAAGTTCATCCTGACTAAACAATCTGTAAGTAAGCTTTAGCTTTCCCTATTAAAGACACAGAAAGATACATTTCCGTAAAATTCAAACTTTGCACAGCTTTTCTGAGACTTTGAAACAGCTATTGATTCACACCAGTGCCTCACATATTTGCATTCTGTCAGTAACATGCACAAGGATATTGTGTAAGGTTACAAAAAGTAAGATAAAACCTCTTTGGACCGAATATGAGGCACATAAAAATAGACTTCAGTGACACTAGTTTTCTCTTCTGACATAAATGCAAGAAATAGTACCAAACTTTAATGGCTTTTTCTTAAAACATTGTTTAATTAAATGCACGACTAGTCAACTAAGAGCCAACAGATTCTCTTCCATAATTCTATATTTGGTTAGACAACCCTTTTTCCTCCACAGAGGCATCGGTGCCGTCAGTGAATGCACATCAGCGCGTTCAATGAAAGGACCACAATAACGTTGCGGGTCCAGGCTTAGATTCACTAACATACTAACTTGTGAATAGCCTGAAGCCTGAATTAAGTTCGCATGTAGGTTTCTAGACACAGAAACTGTGTCTTTGTTGTCAAGTGTTTGCTTTTGGGGATGTGAAGAACAAAAGGTAAGAGGAAAAAGGAGATACTGAGATACCACAGTTACATCCTTTTGTACAGTAACAGCTATGCTATTAAATCATTCAGAAGCAATAAAATGGATAGGATACTTAAGGAACCAAACCTGCACCACCAGCGGGGATTATCACAGTCTTATTTCCAAACGTCTGCCGTGCAACCTGCTCAACTTTTCCTGCGTGGGAGCGGGACACAATAATCCTTGGAGTTTTCTCATTGTAGGAAGCACGAGCTTTTACGTTTGAACCACCATCCACCATTGCCCAGGCTACAAGAGAAACACAAATTCTGCTAAGATTTAGAAAAGGCAATCTCTGTTAAGTTTAAAGATAAAAGGATACTTCTCTGACAAAATGGAATTGATGTCTCTGACTTAATTTCCCTCCCTACTATAACAGAGAAACTTAGGGTTGACAGAAGAAAGGGGTGCATGCTCACATGTGCACACAAGTGGAAGTGAAAGAGAAACAGCTTCCACCCCGCACCCCCCCCGCCCTGTTCTGTGCACATGGCATTATCCCATGCCTGACTATTCTTGTGTGACACTACTAAAAAGCAGACTAAGAGGGAAAGATCCCCAGTAATAATATTTAGAACTTGCAATTGGAAAGCCACCAAAGGTAAAAAGATTCCTCTGAGTGAGAAATAGATTCAATATTTCCTCAAACAACCTTTTTATAGGAAAAAGCCTCACCCATCCGTCAATGCAGATAGCAAAAATGTTCTTGAGTAATTTTGTTCAGAAGGATAGCAATGCTAAGGAAGGAAATAGCTCAGGAGGACAGTACTACTAAGAAAAACATTTGATGGTGTGTTTCGAAGGACTGGATTTAGAATACACAACCTCCCACTTGTTTCATCATGAGGTTCAAAGCCAAGCTTGGTAGGCGGCATCCCCTAACCACAAATCTGACATTTACTTAGCAGACTAACTAGCAATTTCATCTCAGTAGAGGGCCAGATTGTATGGCAACAGAGTGAGTTATGTGTAATAACAAAGCTGACTGCCCTTTATTGCTTTGTATTTCTGTGGTAGTATCAGGAACAATCCTACTCGCAACATATTGGTATTTCCAGCTTGGGAATACTCTTCACATAGAATGACAGAATTCATTGTATCACATCTGATGCAATGTCTGAACATTTCACAATTTGCTATTATTGAAGGAGAAAAATTCTTAGAATTACAGTGCTAAAAAAAACATTCTTCAGATAGATGTTGATACTTTCAAAAATATGTTTCAAAAAACCTCAAGATTCTGAAAGCATATTGGAATATAGCACATATTTAAATGACTGGAAATTAAGCTCATATTTAAAGACAGTAAAATATTTACCACAAAACAGAATGTTCAGTGGGAAAAAAAAAAAGGATAATTTTAAAAAGTATACATTTATTCAGTCTTAGTTTCTGTGTCAGAGCTACTGCATAACTTCCAAACTCTAGAGGTCAGTATTGCCTAAGGGGAAATGAGAACAGAAGTTCTTGTTCCAAACACATAGTATGTAAGATCCGAATACTAAAACTACTTTGAAGTTTTCAGAAGTGCATACACACTGTCAAACCTGTAGCCACCCTCACTGACACATCATTAATACAAAATAATTAACTAGTTCAGGATTGTGGCATTAAAAGCATGTCAGATAACCACTAAGGCTATGCAGACAGTCTTGCCTGTTACGTACAAACAGTTGCCATCAAGATCTTTGATCTATCTTTGTTTTTCACACTGAATAAACACCAGCTCCTGGGTATAACATCACAGACCTAAGTTCTTCCGCTGAGTGAGCGAAGTACTCTTCTGCTAAAGACTAACAGCACATGTTAAGACCGGTCATATGCGTAGGTTTCACTTTGGTTTGCTATATGCACTCAGATTGAATGGATCTTATTCTTAAACACATTTTCAGTTAGTTGTTTTAAATGCATAGTTATGTTAAATACAGGCAGCGTTTTTCTTTGTGGTTTTCTAGCACAGAACGCATTTGCAGCTCTACCCCTGAGGTCTGTAGCAGCGCTCTTTTGCCCCAGGTACTATTTCTCATTTGTACCTACAGATGTTCTCTCAGACATCAAATTTTAATTAATACTATGACTGAAGATGCTGGAAATATGTGAAGGCATAAAGGTACCTGTATATGCTGAGAACGGCTTGTGTATCACTCCTATGACTGGTTTACCATTTACAGCAACGCAAACCATTGTCGTGACATACTGTCGAAGATCCTCTGTGGGCAAAATGAGAAAGTGAGCAAGTTTACAGCCAGAGGTCAAGAGCACAAAAGGAAAGCAGACCTGACATCACAGAAATGTTGTTCTTTGAAGACTAGTCTACATTCTGCCTCTTGCGATTATCTAACTTTGTTGTATCTTCAAATAATCTTGCAGTTTTCAAAAAACTTTGAAGACTTCAGTTTTCCAGCATTTTTTCCTGTTCATTGGATGTAACCTATACTCCTACCAGATCTAATGCTAACAGCTGTGTCTTATGCATGTATCTTCATGAAAATCTGTGCCCCTATATTCTTCCTTCTCTGCCCCACCTCCTATCCTCTATTGGTTCAACGCTGGTAATTCAAATGCCAAAGAACATTCACTTGGAAAGGCAATTGTATCAACAGAATATTCGCAAAAAAAATCCCCATTTTTCTGTTTGTTCTACAGTATTTATCAGCAAGAATCATAGCTGGATTGCCTTGAAGTGCTTATGTGACATCTTAAAACATCTGAAAAAGCAGAAGATTGAATTATGCACACTTTTTTTAAAAACTAACAAAAAAAATTTCGTATCAGGTTAAACAGGTTATTCACTTAGTATTCCCTTTAAATAAAGAAACCATAAATATTCTGAGATACTTAGTGCTGCCACAGTAATAACTAAAATAAAGAAATGCGTAATTCCAGCAAAATTCATAAAGGACAGTTACCATTCATTTTAGCAATTACTTAGTTACAAGGAATATCAAAGTCATTTCAGAGTCAGTATATCTAAAAGCAAATGCTATGGTCTGATAACTGCAGAGATTTCCTTATGCAATTTGTTCAATTAAATCACACTAGCTTCGACATTAACACACTTTCACAAGAGATGCCATTTTAAATACTTACTATTTTGTCTCCAGTATAAAAGGCAGACATTAGAATTGCACATATGATCTGTCAACAAGAATCAGCTACCTGTGTATTCTTGTGTAGCATCTAATGGATCGATCCAGACAGTAACACTTTCTGCTGGAACCTCTATAGGCTGTATTTTTTGTTTTATGTCTTCAGGAATACTGCGATCCCAAGAGACTGTATCCTGATCAGCTGTATCAACACGCTCTTCAGAGTTTATCTATGATAAGTAAACAAAAGTAGTTGTATTAACTTATCAGATACAGTAATTGTGGTACTCAGGAAAATTACAGGTTTGCTCGTATCTTTTCTTTCTCCCTTCACCTCCAGCTAAAAGTGCATGAATGAGTCATTTTTCAACAACTCACCAGCTACTACCTTCATGCGACAAGCAATGGAAAATCACAATCCAGAATTATACTGCAAACCACACCACAGCTGGACACCGTTTTGTCGGCTGCAGCATTTCCTACTGAATGTTCTCACAGTATGAAACGCAGGGTTTTTTTAAATCAAAAGTTAAATGTAGTTGCTTCAAAGACTACAAGCAGAACATTTGACTTTGGAGAATCATGCAGTATAAAGATACAGTAGGGGTCTAATATTCCACTTTTACAGGTCAGTAGATGCAGACTGAAATGTACAGATACTTTATCAACAAATATTTTGTAGACTGTGGTATGACTTGGGGGAGTAGGAATCCTACTATATATTCCTGCTTCTGGCACCAAGTTCCATATCTGTCTTTAGCATAGGTGGGGATAAGCACCTAAGAAGGCCCATGAAGAACATTTCTAAAGAGCAGCCAAAGGTCACATGTAAGCCTATTGTCACTTGCTACCTAGCTTGCTTAATTTTATTCTGGGCCAGAGGGCACTTCAGTATGCCAAATGAGGTTTGGTCCAGTAGCGGAGCACACAATCCCAATCTGTCGAACGGAAGAACGTTCTGCAAACCCCAGTACAATGTCATTGTGACTGCAGTAGCAAGACCACAAGAGATGCAGTTAACACCAAATGCTGTATGCAACGATCTTTCATGTTAACAAACATCACGTGACCTGGCAGGAAGTACTACTGGGGAAACAAGGATCAACCTGACTTAGCCCACCCATACCAGCCTACTGCCACTGCAAACATGGTTTATAGGAGACCTATAATGCAACTAGACGTAAGTAGTGCTAACAGGAATTTACAGAAATTCATCCCATTTACTTTTAGCTCATCAGTTACATTAGGAGACTAGTATTTCTATGCTCCTTCTACCGCCAATAAAAAGGAGATCATTGCTAACGTGCCTTTCAAGGTCCAGCCTGTGTGAACCCTTCAGAAAAGTATCACTCCACTAATGACTCAGTCAGACAATGATGCTTATGGCTTAGATGTGTTGGTAATATTTCTAAAGTTGAGTGTAACCAATCTGAACTTTCAGGACCTTTCAGAATATTAGCAATCACAGAATGGTAGGGGTTGGAAGGGACCTCTGTGGGTCAACTAGTCCAACCCCCTTGCCGAAGGAGGGTCACCTACACCAGGCTGCACAGGACCTTGTCCAGGCGGGTCTTGAGTATCTCCAGAGAAGGAGACTCCACAACCTCCCTGGGCAGCCTGTTCCAGTGCTCCGTCACCCTCAGAGGGAAGAAGTTCTTCCTCATGT
>Ga0065711_1028390_pt1 | contig 41561 bp, 21 predicted proteins | sample Hoacrofraction12_FD_59098 | JGI IMG/M metagenome (GOLD analysis project Ga0065711, IMG submission 59098) | Hoatzin crop microbial communities from Cojedes, Venezuela - Epithelial fraction 12 v2 (version 2) | ecosystem: Host-associated > Birds > Digestive system > Esophagus > Crop | place...
TGTGCAGCCTGCTGTAGGTGACCCTGCTTCGGCAGGGGGGTTGGACTAGATGACCCACAGAGGTCCCTTCCAACCCCTACTATTCTGTGATTCTGTGATTCTGTGAAAGGCCAGATGCTTAGGAGTGATCAGCACAGTCTCGCTGATCAGTCTCCTGGAGGAGCCATCACCCATCTTCTGACACTTGCCCACCGTGCCAGCATGTCCACAGCATGATAGGCATCTGTCTGAGCACCTGAGGACGTGGGAAATAGGGTCTATGGCCACTAGTCATTCATCTGGCTTGCAGCTCTCCTCCTGGTGCTTTGCTTGAGGTAATAAGCCCTCCTATGAGGCAGTTTATATTCACTTGGGCACAGAGCCATGCTAATGCAGCTCTCCAGCTTTCCAAATGGAGCTGGCTGGGAGCTGGCATGAGTCTGGCCAGCATGGAACACAGAGAGAGAAGCCTGTCCATGCAGACGTACTCTAAGTCACTCCTGAAATGTCTGATTTTTGTGAAGGCTCTGCAGACACGTACACATATGTAAAGGGATTTTCTAAAGCATGGGAGAGGCCAGCTCTTCCCAGTTTTTTGCAATGTTCTACCCTCAGACACTTCAGTAACAAATGTGATGGCATGCATGCAAGAAACAAATTTGAACAAAAAGGTAAAATCCTGTTTCCTTTCTGTGCACTCGCACGTGCCTGCACCCTAGGTATTATGAAACTGCACCCGGGTTTATGAAACTTACTCCTTGTCTTCCAAATTACAGCACCTTTGGTTGCAGAAGAAAAATGAAGTACTTGCCCAAAGATGGAATCTGAGATGGTGATGAGGGATGGTTTGTGCAGGTTGCCAGGTGATCCGACTGATAGATTATGAGGCCAGAAGGTGCCACTGCAATCATTTGATCTCATGTCCTTTAAGAGCCAGGCCTAGCGCAAACCTGAATTCATTCCTGCTTCAAGCAGCACAGGCCTCAGTCCTGCTCAACACCTACTTGAATCTCCAGGCATATAAATGCCACAAAATCAGGTGTCACTCCTGCTGTCAACATATCATGACAACTTTTGTCTTGCAAGTATAATTGACAGCCCAAGGTCTCTCTTCCCATTCCTAGTTTTCCAAACTCAAACCTATAACCTTCAGAAAGAATAAAATTTTCTTCATCACATCCTTCTTGTGCCACCACTACTCCTCTGAGTTCCTTCTTCACCACCTCGGAAAACTAAACAGCTTTGATGCCTCTTCCCAATTCTCTCAGCAAGCATGGGCAGGGACACCTGGTTTGTGATGTGCTGGACTCTTTCTTCATTCTTTCCCCATTTCTAGGAATAAAAACTTTCCTTTTTCATGGGAATGAGAGCCATTTCTCCCTTCACAGAGTGTAGCTGCCTGTTTCCTCTCTAGAGCCCTTGGTCAATTATCAAATTATGAATCCGCTGGTAAAATCTTTAAAAGGCCCAGATGAGACCTGAAATCTACCACATGCCAAGTTGCTGGGTTGGTAGGGGAAACATAAAGAGTGCTTTGTAGTTCTTTCAGATACAGCTCACAGAGCGCAAAAAAGATGGTGACAGTAATAGATTAAAGGGGAAGTACGTACTATATGGCACTAAAGTGAGGAATGAAAGGAAATTTTATTTAAGCCTAGTAAATTAGAGAGAAGGATCTTTTTTATAAGTTTGCCTCAAATTACGAGAATCACTGGAATTAATGGTAAATCTAGAAAAACTCAGATTAACACTTTACTGCCCTTTAGCTCTTACAGATTTCTGCAATGCAAACTAAGCAGTTGGAAAGTCAGAGATAAAACTTGCCTCAGTCATCCTCCAGGATAAAAAATTCTCAAGATCTAATGGTAAAAAACTACCCTTTTTTCTAATGTGGACAAAAAAGTACAATTCAGGACATCCATTCCCATCTATATCCAGAGCACCTAGAGAGCTTTCCCAAAAGTAAGAGACAACATCCCCTTCTCAGTCCCCCCAGAATGTCTTTAATACAAGGGTTTCTGCTCCCCATATAAACACACGGTACTCTTGGGCCAGTTCCACGCTGTCTCAAGAGAAGGCCTGCTGGACGTCATTTTCTGTCTTGTGTGCAGACAGTTGTAACACGGTGTACACAACACTTCTGTGAGCTGTAATCAGCACCTACAGAAACATCTCCAGTTTCCCTTCTTCAAGTACAGACAGATCAAATCAACTCAGGCTTGGAGGATGATGAGCACCCCACTTTAGTGGAGAAAATTGCTGATCTGTGATAATTACGCAGTCCCGCACACTTACAGCCATCAGCTGGGCACAGACATTGACAAGGGGGTGATGTAATGAAAGCTACCCAGGAGGTGACACTGAATGAAAACAGGATGCAGAAAGGACTGTCGCACAAATAATTCAGAAAGTCACAACAAAAGCTGCTGCAGCTTTGCAGCTGAGATTAACTGAAATTGGAGTGATTTCTTTGGTGGTGACAAAAGTAAACTGAATCGCAAACCTCTCTTGCCATTCTTGATGGAGTCTGCTTTGGGCCAACACAGGCCCTGGAGGCTCCAGCACATTAAACACTAAAAAAATACAGTAAACAACCATAAAACCCCAGAGGCACTGTAGTTTCAAATTTTCTGAACTGAGGAAAAATGTCACAGTATTGTGGCAAGCTCAAAGCACACGCCACTTTCTACTTGTGAGAAAATAACGTGCCGCTTGGAGGAAATTGTGCAAATCTTCAAAGTATCATTGCCCCCCTCCATTCATTCATGTGAAATCTGATCAGCACCCATGAGACAACAGAGATTTAGGCTTCAGTAATTAGACTTCGGGGTAAACACCTCTCTGGAGCAACACGGTGCTTCAGGCCCTTTTCAAGTCGTCAGGTAGCGGCACAGACTTTGACTCTCAGCCCCTCATGTCACAGCTGAGAGGGTATTTTAGCTTTTCGCTGTAAAAGATGAGACCTCGAAGTACCAGAAACACCCGTTCCTAAAGAAAAACTGTCTGCAGCTCAACCAAGAAGAAGCTGGAACAGTTTGTTCCCTGTTGCTTCGTTTAGATGAGGCAATCTACTAGCTATTTGAAGTATGCAGCAGAAACCAGCTCTTGATCCCAATAATTCTGGCAACAACTGCTCTGTTTCCAGTCTCCTCTTCAAGGTCAAAAGAATCAAGCAGATAATTGAGACCAAAACCAGATATCTGACCTCTGCCAATAGCCTAGACCATTCACAATCGATTTTGAAAGGGAAGCAGCATCCAGATTATACTGGTGGCATTGCTGAGAGAAGTGATGGCTGCTGTTGGGAGGCAAGTGGCCAAGCAGATGTATTCGTAGGTTGTTCAGCCTCCTTTGACATCAGCAGTTCTTGTCTTTGGGAAGACAATATTTTGGGGATCTGGGATCTCAGATGAAACCAAAAGGATCTTAACAGTTATTTGCTTCTTTCTGCCTCAAGGTACCTCTGATGACTTCAGGTGAAGTTCTGGAGGGTTCAGTCTTCCCTCCACTCCACACCAGTACACATGTGTGCATTCATGGTACTGTTTTCACGTGGGTGCAATGAGGGCAGCTTGCTGAGCACCATACCCAACACAGAGAAGAGTATTATATGAAAGAAGAAATGAGTAACAAGCAGTACAGAGAAACCTTGGCAAGACAGAGGTGATGCCTGCCCAAAAGGGTAATATTTACAGACAGGGAAGCTGGAAAAGCAGTAACACCTCAGCTCAGGGTATCTGTCTCCTATCTGGTAATATATCATGCAGCCTTAGGGTCTGTCTGGACTTGTCACTATTACAAGACAACATTTTTCCTTTCCAGCACTAAATCAGGAGATTGAACCTCTTCCACACCGAAGACAGGGAGACTTTAGTGCATATCCTTGCCGACATAAGACTGCAGCGTTATGATGTTCCCTTGCAGAGGAAGATGGTAGGAGCTGTACTCAATTGCCAGCTTGTACACGCATGCTCTAGACATAGCAGCGTTTCTGCTGCTACCAGAGATACCTGCTGATACCAGAGATAGCAACAACCATCTTACTGCCAAGGAGCATACCCCTCTTTTCCTCCAGTACCATTTTAGACAAACTTCAAGCTCTTGATGCTAATCTTACCCTTTAATGACAATTTTTCAGACTCTAATAGGTGGCCTCTCTACCTCAGGTCTTCAGTCCAAGATCAATGCAGATGCTCAAGTTGATGAAGAACAGGTTGAATCTACTGAAAGCAATTGGTGGACCCCTCAGCAAAGGCACTTCTTTAAGTGAAGAAACCCCATTTGAAAGGAAAGCTGCCTTGAGAACTCACCAGCCAATGCTAAGATATTTGACTCTGGCAGACTTGGTGTGCATGTATCAAAACAGTAATTTAATGATGAAGTCAAATTTTATGTGCTGCAAACCTTCTGATATACCACATCATGTGACTCTCGTAATGGTCCTGAAATTCTGCTTATGAGGCAATTCTTTTTACCAGCTGCCAGGGTACCTTCAGTTTTACTTTTGGATAAGTCAGCAGCTTTTATAGGAAGCATCAGATACTGATCACTATTCTAGTATTGTGACAGTGCTTTTCTAGTCTCTATGTCTTGGCAAAACTTGCAGTCACTGATAGCGATCTGCTCCTCTCAATATCCTGTGGGAAAATGTATATCATACAAAAGCCAGCAATGGTTCTTTTTACTCTTGGAAAGTGACACAATCCAGTTACTGGAACTCTTATTTTCTTTTTTTGCCCCTCTTTTCTTTTTTTTTTCTTTTTATGTTCCCTGTTAAAATCAAGAAACTGAGCCACATATTTTTAATAATGAGAATCTGGATGAGGTTCAGTCTAAATTTTGAAAATATATTCCAATTAAAGACTTTAATAGATTCTTGGCTTTCCCCACATCTCATTGCCATGTGCATTCAATAATCCCAAGCCCCCTTTTTCCCTAGTAATAAGCAGACTGCAAAGTGGGTGACATCATTCTCCAGAAGGTCAGCCTCCCCCGGACTGCTGTTTTCTGAGCATTTCTTGCAAAGTTTTTGTTCAAGGGGACTATTTTTTTTTTTCAAACTGGCTGCAGATCTTCCATGATTGTTTCATACATGGTGCTTGCCCTTGTAAAGCCACAATGACTTTTGGACTGTGGCCTCCAAAACAGAGGTTTTGTAGTCTGTCCAGAGGGTTTCACTGACAGAAACAGCATGTTCTTCTCCTTGGTAGGACAATACGGTGATCACTCAGGTCACAGACCGGTAGCGACTTGCTGATGCACTTTACTTCAATGGCAACATGTGCAAATAAAACTCATGGACCACAAGTGTCAGCCACACCAGGCATCTGTGTGACTGGTCATGATATCAGGCTGTCCAGTTTGTGTGGCAGCTGAAACCTGTCATTGTGTAGATCACAAAGTTATTTAATCTCTGTATGAAACAGCTGCATCCAGCGTGCCGAGTATCGATTCAGTGTGTCACTGTGGCCCTTGCTCAACATACAGCTTGGGCCAAATGAATGAGCAAAGCACTAGGATGCATGCTGAATGGGAGAAAGGATAATGTGGAAAAAAACTATAATACTTTTAGATAATTGCATCATGTGGATGCATCTGGAATACTCTGTGCAAACTTGTTTTTAAAGAAACGATTAAGGACCTGGAAAACTTCCCACTTCAAGAGAAAAGAAACGACTGGCACTATTCACTGTGAGAAGCACAGAAGAAGGCCATTAAAACCTGTGAAACGATTGTGTGAAGAAGGTGGATGAGGGAGATCTTCTGTTCTCCTTATCTCGCAACATCCCACAAAAGGAGATGAACATTCAGTTAGAGTAGAAAAATCAGAGCCACCGTAATGAAGCATGTTCCACACAGTTGTGTCATAAAAACATGGCAATCACAATCACAAGAGTCTATCGAGGATGAGTGACGTGAAGCTACCACATATTCTTTTTTCTGCTAAATGGTGTAGGACGTAAAGATTCAGTACTTGATCTTCTTTGTGATTAGCTATGCACACTCAGCTTCATTCTCAGGCATCTTCTCCAGCCAACAAATTGTTCCACCTTTTGCTCCCTGAACCCTATTCAACCTCTTTCCACTCTTCAAAAATAAGTACAACAGGAGACTATATTGTGTTGTCAGTTCTCAGCTAGGAAATTGTCTCCCCACTGCTTACCGCTATTTTTTCTCTACACCAAAGATTGCACATCCCTTTTTATCACAGTATTACATACTCCCTTGCCTGTGCAGTGGCTTGTCCTCAGAGACTCCCATATTTTTCTCAGCCACACTTTGAATGCATGCAGGTTATCAAGAAATCTCTATTGCTCTTCATACCTTTGTCTCCATCGTTACTGACAACTTTGCAGTCTTTATAAGATTCATGCCTTTTGGCAACTAGACTGTTTCATTTAGTTCTGAACAACCTAGTGCTGGAGCCAGTCTCTGCAGAGCATCACTGGGACTGTCCTCACTGGATGGTGTTTTCACATTTACCCCATCAGTTTTGAGATCAGTTAGCTACTCATTTTTTAATACGCTAATGCTAACTTTTCCAAGTTGGCACAGGTGGCAATGAGTTAAACGCTCTCCAAAAATCCATCACACCTATGTAGTTTTTTCTACCAGTCAAATCTCTAACCTAAACAAATAATTCCGTTAGATTTTTTTGCCGAAATTGTTTTGGAAAAGGCAGACAATACTTTTATTTCATAAAACAATTACCGAGTGACAAAAGAAAAGCTAAGAATCCATAGCAATCCTCAGCACATGAAAATCCAGGTGGAAAGCAGCAAAGGCACCTTATTTATACTGCTGAAGTTCCAAGCTTCTGCCTCAGAAAGCATTGTTTTTTCTACCATAATAAGGGGAACTCTGGCCCTGAAAATCAGGGTTGAAATCCACAGTTCCTACAGGGGATCTGTTCCATCACTTCGCTAGATTTCATATAGCTGGAGCCTATTTCCTTTTTTCTCTCCATCACAGACAGCATCTTATTTCGGCACTGTGATGTCTTCCCTCCCCTCCAGGCTGAATAACCATAACTCACTCCTTATCAGGGATGTTTCTTCCTAGGCATGTGGCCATTTTTTTGCTGCTCTCATCTTGTCTCTGCAGTAAGTGTACCCTCCTTTTAAGTTGCAGTGGATACATCTAGGCTGCATGTAGAGCCACAGTAGAGATGAGAAATGAGGAAGGATAGTTCACACATCCCACAAGTCTCCTGTAGCCCCAGAGCAGTTTCCCAGAGCCAGCCATGTAGCAGTCTTCCCTGGTGCCAGCTGTTCATCTCCCCAGCAGCTGATTTGCTTCTTATCCGCAGCCGTAACTAAAAATATCCATTTTGGTGTCAATCCTAAACCAGATGCAGCCTATGCAAAACTAACAATTCAAGGGATAAAATGGAGGCTTGCAATTCCTTGAGTGTTTATTCGGAAGTGCCATATACTCACCCAGCTTTGGCAACAACAGAACGATCTAGAATTAAAGTGTCTGTTCAGTAAAATAGCACCCTGAAAACTTCTAATTCATAAATAAACAAGGGCATGAGATAACAGCATGCAGCTCAGAGCACTGAAGCTTCAACAGGGAGAGAGGAGTAGAGTCCCAGGCAAGTTCCTTACATGAAAAGACTGGCTAAGGCTTAAAGGATCTGAGGTGCAATAGCTTATGCTGAAGTCAGCTGTTAAACACCAGTGATTTACTCACCTGTCACATAGTTCACGTGTTAGAAAGCAAGGGCATGAAGAGGTATAGACACTGTACACCTTGGTTGTCCTAGGTTTGGAGGGAAGAATCACGTGTGGCTTAAAGCCACCTCAGCATTTCTTGTTTTTTCTCCCCGCAATTCCAAGACCTCCAGACCAGCATATTTGTGCTAGCCGCTGAGGGTTGTCCTGGCCTCCAGAAATAAAAACAGACTGTGTTTGTACCTTGGCTTTGCACCTATCACTGAGACCAGGGATCAGCTTGTTATAGCAACCACTGGAGTGGTGAGCACTATGATGGAGGGAATATTTCTGATTCGTTATCTTGAGGTTGTTTCACAAGGCTAAATGCAGAGCTCGAGACCACTGTTTTGCAGTGAGTTATTAAGCTTTGAGACTGACCTGCAGAAAAAATTTTAGTTAATGGCTGCCCTAAACCTAGTGGTCTGTGGTGCGGTGGTGGTGGTCTGCACTGAGCTGCCTGGTCACAGGGTACTGGCTTGCTTCCTGATTTTTCAGCTGCCAAACTATATTAAAACAAGCTAAAAATACATTAAATATTTTCCTTTCCTAATATTACCTTACCACGTAAGCAATAGCTGGACTTGCTACTAGGATGTTATCTGATACCCATTGGGAGGGGAGGGGAGGCGTGCGAGCCCGAACAGGGGGTGAGACAGAAGAGGGAGGCTGCTTCAGTGATTGTGACCAGGAGGAGAGGCTGTTATGTTTCTATTTAGGAGGGTGATGAAAACATTTCTGAATCCTAGCTTTAACCCATCTCTGACTGCATGTCCCACCGCAAGTGCTCCTTGACACAAGCTCCTGAGCTGGTGCAAAACCTCTCCTGCCCCGTGCTGAACTGTTTAAGCAGGGTTGGGTGGTTGCGTAAAGACTGTGCATGGGGAGTCTGTCACAGCCAACAGGAGTGTGGTCTGTCCTCCTCTGGTGCTGTGTCATCAGAAAAACAAATCAGTGGATGAGCTGGGCTCTGGGGTGTTGCACAGAAAACTGGCATGGGGAATGGACAGGCAGAAGAGACTCCCTTCTGATCCTGCCGTGGTGACAGGCAGCCCTGGCAACCACTGCTGCTACCCTCTTTCTGGAGGAGACCATGCCATCCCCAGATGGATTTGAGGTCTGGTGGGAAGTTTTGGGGTGATGTCAAGCTCAAGTATGAGAGGTTGGAGAATCTGCTACACAGGGCATGCATTTGTTCCTGATTGTTTAACATCACAGGTGTCACATTTGAACACAGTTTTGGAATGTTTTTCCCTTGCATTTATATCGGAATAAAAGAAGTATGAGGTTGCCTTGATACCTCTGTTCCCAGAGATCACTGTGTTTTTAACTAGAAATAGCTGCAATGAAGTGAATGGGGAAGTCCTATCCACAAAAGAAAAAAGTAACACAGTCTGAAACTAGAGATGAAAGCCCTACTTAACAAATGAGACATGTAAAGGGCAGAAGCTATGAAAAGACACAGCATGAACAAGTGGAAAACATTTGGCCTACTCAATTAATTCCTCCCAACCCTGTACTAACAGAAAGCCTCCCCAGCAAGGCCATCAGGTTTCGAAAGCGAGGCAGCGTGATCCTGGGGGGATGCACATTTCTGGTCTCCTAAAGCTTCCAGAGGACATACACCCCTTCCCCCTGTGTTTCCACACAAATGGCAAACTCTAACTGTAAATGGAGAGCAATGTGTCTGATGTGCTGGAATGTTTCCTCAATCTCTCTCTGCTCTCTTCGTGCTTAACTCGACTCGTGCTGTGTACTTGGGCGGGTTCTCCCAACCCTGCGCTCCTTCCCGCTCATCCTTCTAGCTCTTAGGTGCACTGGGAACACCAGGGAGATGAAGAGGCTCCACTGCACCTCGTAAGGCACAGTCTGTCCACCATTTCCATCCATGCTCTCTGCTGTGTCCTTTCACAGTAGTCAAGAGGTCAACAAGGTATGTGACCCCACTGGATGCACAGCAGAGTGCATTGCTGCTCTTACACCCTCTTCTCCTCCTCTTTCTACAGCTCTTTGCATGCCCTCTGTACGCTCACCTTGCTGCTTCTGCATGGTAGTGAAGTCTTCAAAGGTGAGAGTGCGCACAGGGGGCCTCCAGAATGCGTAGGTCTCCATAATGGCCTCCAACCCCGTCCTGTGCAATGAAAATAAAGCAAGGAGAGAAGAATGTCAGTCAGCTGGCAAGGGTGAGACACGACCTCACTTGACATGCTACCAGCGGCCACCAAAAGGTCACCTTGACATCTGTGAATTCCTCAAGCGAGCCTTCCTGCATAGGTGCTAGCCACTAGAGTAAAATGAAATTTCTCTAGCCCAAGATTTCAAAAGCTCCCAATGGTTTTCCAGCACCTTTTTCTTTTTTTAATAAGGATCTCAAACTTTCTGTCTGCTTTGCAGAGGATACATGACTGTCAGCTCCTCAAGGCATGCTTTATCATAGAGCAGTCTTCCACACTTTGTGGATGCAATCTGTGATGCATATGAGGGAGGTCTGGGATTCAGCCTTCAGAATCAGAGTGATTTTGTGAATTACCTTTCCCTGTCACCTCCTAGTTCTGGACACTGCTTTGAAGTGCTGTGGGAAGCCACCCAAAAGGGAATCTCCTTGGTTTTGGACTTCAACTAGAAATGCATAAAAGGTTTTTTATAAAATATCTGTGGCATCCTCTCTTTGGGTCCCTAACGCACCGCAGAGATAGTACCAAAGAGAAAAAGCCAAAAATCAAGTTAGAACTTTTCTTCTTGAAGGGCTGGGGTCTCAGATTTGTTCTTATTTTCACCACAGAACGCTAGCTGTGCTGAAAGTCTCTAGCTCCGCAGGCTCCGTGAGGACATAGGTGCATTATCAGGAAAAGACCTCCATGTTCTTTAAGAGACAACCCCCTAGGGTTTCTTCCCAGGTAAGGCTCTCCTTTGTGGAAGCTGCACATTGCTCTGTTCCCCGTTCCTCATCCTCCCTTGCCTCTTTTCCAGCAGTAGGTTATAACCCTCACACTGACCGAACACAACTAGAGATGCTTTGTCAAATGCGAGAACATATCCCCTTTCAATGCAAAAGGCTCTAACATCCCCAGAGCCTCTCATCAGATGTTGACTTGATACTAGAGCTGCCTTTTGCTTCTGAAAATGTCTTTCTGCACGTGCCTCCACTCACTCAGTTAACTTTCCAAAGTCTCCCCGGAAGCTTGGATGCTTTAAATACATTGGAGTTGGCAAACCAAACTCTGTATTTTAAGAGGAGGTTTAGAAGAGAGGTTGTTGCATGGTGTTTATTAGCTGCTAAGCTGTTAGAAGTAGAAACAGAAGACATCTCTGCATAGCAGTCTCACACTAGCACTGAGCACATTACAACAAAACTATTTGGTTAATACAGTGGCCTCTGCCAGCTCGTGGAGCTCCGAGACAACAAGGCAGTGCAGAATGTGAACCCATCTGCTAAGCTGGGCTCTGTGTGCAAAAGCCGCTCTTCAACTACCGGTACCACCCCCGGGATTTCCTCCACTCCCCGTGTGAGAAAGCCACACACGTTCAGACTCAATCTGCTTCTCGACACACAGAGTTGAGAAGAGAACGGTACCTTTTTGCACCCTCATGAAACAATTTCCAGCCCAAACATCAAGAAAGGACTTTCTCGTACTGTATGTCCAAGGGGCATAAAATGCCCTGAGCAGGTTGCAATGCAACAAGACCTGCTGTTGAAAGGACCTGCCCTGATGATTAAAACCAAGTAATACATCCAGAAATGCAGACTGAAAGTTCCAGCTGTGCTAATCCAGCTGCTCTGTGTCTGCCACAAGGATCGTGCAGAGAAGCAGGGAGGCCAGCTCACTAAAACCAGTCTTCACACAGTCTGGCTCAGTCATTAGACCCTCGTGCACAAAACCCCACTCTGCACCAGCCCCTGATTTCTAGCTCTGCTCTCATGACTCCCTTCCAGTAAAATCCAACCCCTAACAGGAGGTAGCTCAGGGAAACAGTAAAGACAGGTTAAAGCTATTACCCCTGCCTCTGCCTGGAGCCTGCATCGTTCTCAGCTCAGCTTCACTCGCAGTTCAAAGTTTCTGGCTCTCTGTCTACCACTTTCCCCTGTATCAATACAGTTCTCACAAGTACCATATAATTTGTGCTTCTAAAAGGAAAGGAAAGAGGAGGTAATAAAAAGAAGAAATAAAAGAGTAAATCAGGAATAATAAGCTGCTTTCAAGGGTTGGACTCCACTGTGCCTGCGAACCCAGAGAGGGTAAATGGCAGCACTGAGTGTACCAGAGCAGCTTGCAAAGCTGCTTTATTCTTGTTCTGTATGCCAGGGAAAGGAGGGATGCCACCATGGACCCACCTCCTCCTGCTCCAGGGGAGTAGGTCTAGAACAGCCCCTTGCTGTGGACACGGCTTCTGTCACCATCCTCTTTCCATATTGTAACTTGCTGGCAGCAACACTGTGGCTTCATCAGATTCACAGACTGCCGTGTAATGCTCTGGGCAGCTCTGCAGCCACAGGTACCTGAGGAATGGATGCCCAACTCCACAATTGGCTTAAAGCCATCTCTTTCACCTCTTTGGTCTTCCTGGCCCAAACAGGAGTCCTTTACTCCCCCTGAGGTGTGCACATGTGGAACACACATTATAATAGGAATGGAAGAGGCTGCCTAGGGAGGTGGTTGAGTCACCATCCCTGGAGGTGTTCAAAAAACATGTAGATGTGGCACTTCGGGATATGGTTTAGTAGGCATGGTGGTGTTGGGTTCATGGTTGGACTTGATGATCTTAGAGGTCTTTTCCAACCTATGACACCCTCCCTAAATACGTGGGTGACAGAGCTCAAAGTTACGTCCAGTGCCCCTGTACGAATTCTAGGTCCCTGTATAGATCATTCTATTTTTTCCTGTTTTGTTTTGATTTTATCTTTGTGCAGAACAAATTCTGCGGGTGTTTCTGAAATAGCATCTAAGCAGAACACATCCTTACTGAACTTTCAGATTCTTCCATGTGTCATACAAGATTCATGAGACAGCAGCCTCCTGTGCTAACCTGCTAGGCACCTACCACTCCATGTACGGAGAACTGCAGAAAAACAATGTGCAGCCATGCAAAACCATGTTGGGTCAGAATGCACACCACCTTTGTGTGACTGATTTTACAACTCTATCCTGAATCTTTCAATATACTTTTTTTCCTTTTACCTCTGATGTATTCTCATTTTTGTAAAAAAAAATGGTGGGGTGAGGGAGTGGGAATCAAGAAACTCCATCTTTGTCAACTCTAACAAGCCTTTCTCCCATAGCAGTTTACGACATTAGCATGGTACCAAGATGTCCAGAGCCACATCACAGACCTCCACCACAGGACAGAAAGGTAATGCTCTCCGAGTCAGCAGAAATACTGGTGTGCTACTCTGCGTGTGTTCCAGCCCCTAACAGGGAAAACAAACCCCATCTGGACAGTGAAGAGACATTGTGGGACAACAATAAATGCTGACAAAAAAAGGAATTGTTTTCAGCATTTCTGAAATCTCAGCAACTTCTTTTGGGCTTTGGTGAGGGCTGCTAGTACCAAGTGTGCTGAACATTATCCATGTGGCATCCACTTTCTCTTCCAAAGAACTGCACTGAGAAATTGACTTCATACTGTCTATCAGGCCATAAACCCTCCCCTCTCACACCATCTTTATGAAGGAAGTAAAAAAAGTATCAGAAGAGGACTCACTGCCAACTTTATTTTAATAAGGTCAGTCCTTTAAAAGGTATCCAAAATTCGCTCTCTCTTATTCATTCATTTTTTTGTTTTTAGTGCTATAAAGTTTTAATAATAGGCAATAAATGAAACAGTTCCATTGTCTGAAAAACGAAAAAAGGTGTACAAGCTATCTGTGCACCTCCATAATCCACCCCATATGGCCGACCTTGCCATTCCCGCTGCACGCGGGATTCAGGTCATCGCTTCATTGTTCCCTGGGGAAGCCAGACTATTGGCTCCAAGCGCCCTCCTGGCTCTCTTACCCTAGACAAAAGCTCAAAGAGCATTTCCAACACAAACAACGTATCTACTTTGGCTGCCCACATCTGAAAGGAAAGTGCTGTTGCTTGCCTTTAGCTTAGGTTTTTTTAATTCCTTCACCCTGCTGGGTTTCCTGACTGTTGTCCATTCTGGCTTCCTCCCGGATAAGGAGCTCCCCTGAGCATCCCACTGTCAAGTTAACTTTACTCAGCCTCCAAAAATAGGCTCTGTGGCTTTAAATCTACACCCTTGCTGCCCAAACATTTGGCTAGCTGAGTTCCATATGTCAAAAACTTTGGTTCTCCATCTCTTGAAGCTCAGGAAAGCAACCAAGTAATACCTGCCTTGTACCTACATTATGTAGGTATCCTTTCACCACCAGGTGAAAGAACTGGTTCTCTTGTTTCACTTTTACAGATGCTTCACCTGCTTTCACAGATAAAGCAGAGAGGGACAAAAAAATCACGTAAAGGGAATCTCTAACAAGAGGGAACTGAAACTGGGCCTTCTAACATAGGCTAACTCCCTAATTCATCAAGGCCAATGGCTAGATTTCTGAACAGCACAAGTTAACATGGTTTCAGTGCTCCAAGACTGCAAAACAACATCCAGGCGCTGGAGCTGTTTGCATCCTTCCTTCTGAAATACCTCACTGCTCCTTCTTCCAGTGCAAGGACTGAGGCAGTCAGCTGTGAAGGGAGACAACCATTCAAGCAACTGAAGGAGATCCAAGAGGGGATCCGTGGAAAGATCACTCCTCCAGATGGCTACAGGCACTTACATCGTGATGGGGTGTCCCCAGGGCAGCGGGATTTTAGCAGTCTCTTGGACTAATGCACACTTATAATGAAACATATGCAAAGGTTGTGAGCTGACGGAATTGAAAAAATTGAAAGGGAAACTAGTTTTAAAAATAACAGCCAAACCCGTAATTTCTGCAGCAGGCAACAACAGTGAAACAATAACAGAATAAGAAATAAGTGAAGGAAAAACATCCATCCTTCTTTCACAGAAAAGTCTCAACACAAAGCAGAAAGGAAACGTTCTAGGCAAGAAGTGGCCTAAGAGTTCCTCTTCTCCCACCATGCTCTGTTTTTTCCAGTGTTTGGGTTTTTTTCTGCATCGTTTGCTGGCAAACTCTAACCATGGCTCTGATTCAGTATCCCAATGTCTCCAGGATATGATGCCCTGGAGCAGCCTCAGACATTCTGTGGCCCCTACTGCTGCCACACTATGTTTTTTTTCTTTTAAGACTTTTTACAGAAAACATCTTGGACATATAGTATACTTCACAAATGGCCCCTTTTTAAAATTACCCTGTTTCTTTTTCAAAGGAGGCCTACATTTTCAGTGAGACATTTTCCAGCTACAGCCTGATGCACTGTAGCCAACCAAAGCTGTTGTGGGGATGTGGGAAGCTACAGAGCATCACAGTTGTCACTCCAGTTAACCAGTGATCCTGATGAGATTAAAAAGTCACAAGTGGAAGAGGAGCCAACCAGCACAGTGAAGTCCCATTTGGTTAGTCCTTTGCACACACAGCTTGGACATTAATGCTTTTCTCCCTCCTATGTACGTGTCCTCTTTAAAGGGAGCAGCTGAGCCTTAGAGTGTCCTCCACTAGTTGACAACAGCGGTGCAACCTTAGCCAGACCACTGCTTGTGAGGCAGGCGCCTGACTGCTATATATGCTTGCAAATACCTTTGCCTGTTTTTTCTTCCTAAAGCCTCAGGCTGCTCTCTTTGATGTGTAATACCTTAAAGATTTTAATTCCTCTTTACATCAGCAGCGAGTCTTACTGAGCCCTCCCCACAGCTGCAGCCGTGTAGCAATTTCCTGCCCTTTCTTAAATCAATGAGCTACAAAGATCAGTAATTCCCAGCCTTTTCAGGAAACTGTCCAAATTCACTGGGCTAGGACCTTATTAATGCCTTCCACATTAATCTAGCCCACCGTGTACCTGGAACTGCATCAATCCCTCTTCTAAGCCCAGCCTCCAGTGCAGCTGTGGCTCTGCACACAGTGAAGATCTTGTACCCGGTGCACATCTTACTTCCCCCACACAGGAGAGAAAAGCAGGGTAAAAGTCACATATACCTTCAGTATCAGAACTAATGCTCAGGGTGGGAATTATATAAGGGCGGTAATGTCTTTTTGCATTGCTACAGTAAGAGGAAGAACAAAGGAGCTGAGCTAGGAAGTCGCTAGGTCAGTAAGACGTCTTCCTTGTGATCATGGAGAACGTAGCATTTAAACGGGTGACGGGAAACATGGGGCAGTTACCCATTCACTGAAGGCTTCCCATACCAAACCGTCAATGAAGCAGCGGTCCTGGTGAACATGCGCAACAGGAGCGTGCAAGGTAAAACTGAATTACAGGGCCCGTGGGGACAGCAAATGAGGGCTATGCACATGACTTTCACTCTGGTCTGCACACTCAGAGCCTTGCTTTACAACCCTAGAGTTCTTGTAACGTGGTCATATATGTCTAATTCTATAACTAATTTAATGTTTAAAGCCTTTGTCATGCTGATTTAAAGGATAGTCACGTCATCTGGATCTGAAATATTTAGATCTGCTGCACACTGCTGCATTCATGAATGGCAGAAAAATTTGAAACTTTTTGTTTGGACTTTCTTATTCTATTTTGATACCTCTGTAATGTATTTTACTAACACAAAAGGGTTTTTTTATTAAAGTTCCTGTTTTACTACTGTGTTGTTAAAATAGAACATATCCTAAATAACATTCAAGGTGTTCTACTTAATCTTTTCCTAAAAATCCTGACACAGTTAAGTGACACAATTACAGTGAAACAATTTGACATCACTGGAGAAAACCTGAAATTGTTTGAAACTAGAACATTTTTATACTTTTTTCCTGAAATCCTATCAGAAACTCAACTTTTCTTCTAATGTAAAGCAAGCATTTTTGCTCCAAGTTTAGGAACTTTCTGTGAAAACTAAAACTAAAAAATGCCCTTCAGCCAGCTCTACATATGGTAAAGAACAAGCAAAAGTGTCTAGGTCCCCTCTACTACAACTTTCATTATTTTGTAGAGTGTTAGCCTACGACCTATTTGTCGGATTTACAATCTGCAATCCTCTGTTTTTCTACCTCTGTTTTTCATTTTAGTAACAAAAAAAAAAATTTTAAGAAACTCTACAGTATCTTTACAAGTTCATTTATTTTACCTAACTCTCTGGACATCATGGCTCCATATCAGTGATACATGAACAGTTTACTAACAGCTTACCAGAGATGCTGAAGAATATTTTAATTGTGTTTCTCAACAACAAATGGAAAAGCTCAAATGAACATAAAAATAATAGCAAGAAGCATAAATCAATTAATTATCCAGCAGGAAAAATAAACAACAGCATAACACTTATACAGAAGAAAACAGCCTTGAAAGTAGTGGTAACAGGTAGTGAACAGGAAATTAAACATAGGACAGCAAAAAAATAGAGTGACGGAAAAAATGTTATCAAGCAGGAAAGTAATAAGCTATCTTTACAGATATGTTGTCTAAGAATATCTAAAACTGTCTGTCAGGGTTTGGGACTGCAGGATCCAGGCAGGCGTATGAGCAGTACTGGAGGAGACTTCTGAAAAGAAACGGCGTCAGTCTAGCTGGCTAACCTGGAAAGTATTTTCTAAGGAAGCCATCATTATACATTGGATCTGTCTAGACAAAGTAGAATGGCTCTTCTAGTTCCTCTAAGAACTAGTCTATAGAAAACCTTTCCTGCAAAAATTAATTAGAATCACAAAATGCCTTCCTTGGCCTTAGACACATGCCCTGTGCACTCATCAGGGAAAGGAGAGAAGAGATCAGCGAGGAAACACAAACAAGCTTCTGTTACCTGTTTCTCCCAGAATCTCTGAAACCTTTAGCGAAGGGATTTCTGTCAATTTTTAATCTGGTGATCTACAAAGGAATAAAAAGAGAATTAGTTGATTTCTCCAAATTTTTTTTTTTCAATAAAGGAAAATTACTGATGATTACCACCCTTGCCCAAACCACGTGTACTATGATCTTTCATACTTGCTTCCCCAGACTTACATTAAAGTTGCCCTTCCATTCTCCATGAACTGATTATCTGCTTAGCAAATGAATGGTGCCAGAGGCAGAAACTTGGCAGCACTGGGAAACCTGGTGTAGCGCTGGGGCTGAGAAGCTGTTCGCACACCTTGGACCCAGGTGCAAAACCCCAGGAGCCAGAACTCATTGACAGCCGTGTGGTTTGGGAAGCAGGTGTAATGCTCAGGTTTGGCTGGTATCTGGGTTATCCCAGCCTCAACTCTCCAGATAGCCAGCAGCTGGATGCACTCCTGGACCTTCAAACAATGCTAAGCAGAAAAGGCCAAGCAAAGCACAGGCTACAGCCTCCAAAGACAGCAGCTGGCCACCCAGTCACGTGCACAGGATCCTGCTCTTGTGGTCAGCATCTGGGTGGCCCTTTAAGGGTTTTCTGGTCTGGAAACCAATTTTTTTCTTTTTTCCCCTCCTTTAAACAAGGAAGACAACAGCCAGACTGAGTTCTTCGGGAAATGTTCCTTCCTGCTTTCTTTTTAGGCAAGAATTCTGTGTTGGTAAATATGGAAAATAAAATTGAGATTTTGACCTTGCATCCCACGGTATAATACTTCCTGTCAGCTATTCCCCAATCTGGTGCACCACGAGAATGTCCCTCTGTCAGCCTCACCTTGTCCTGGAGACCCTGTCTCTGCAGTGAAAACAGAGCGGTATCTCAAGACCCTACCAAATTTGAGGTGTTTTTGCTGAAACTGCTCAGAAGGGACCAGCTTAATACAGACTGATCTGAAGTGGATTTGCAGGTGTTTTGCTTCTGTCAGAACCAAGCCCTTACTCTGGATATTAACCTCAGATCTGGAATGCAGCTCCTATTTTTGCAGAAGCTTAATTTGTGAACTTAATTTCCGCTAGCCTGACTTTGCAGTTGTCCTGGGACTTGTGTGTACAGAGACACATGTTCCATGGAGGATGGAATTACAGCAGAGGGAATCCCTGTGGTGGATTTGCTAACTTTCTACAGTTGTTTCCAGAGACGCTTCTCCCAGTAAGACAAAGTTTTACATGCAGACAGATTCAGGTATTTAAATTTCTTTTTAATGAAAAGGTTTCTCCAACCCATCAGAATCTCCTTTACCAGTATTACAAAAATGCCCCCATGCCCCCATTTTTTTGAAGAAAACCACCAAATGTTGGGAATTCAGAGAAACAGGAAGAAATTTCAGTGATTTTTACAGTGAGGTGGCTTACAGTGCCAGTGTCTGGCACAGATCCCTCCCTTAGCACCTCCCTTACCTCTGTAATTACGTTACAGATCTGGTCATTTGGGAAGAATGGCAGGCTTATTTCCTGCCATCTCTTTGCCTTTCTCTGTCCTCTTTCCACGTCTAGTCTACTGTTAAAAGTTTGTACAGTACATTCATTTGGGTCAGGGGGGAAGGAAATTTCCAGTGCTTCAATGACAGTAAACCCACCATTGTGTTGCGATTTTTTTTTCTACTGGAATAATTGATCGATTTTGGATCCTGATTTAAGCCAATTCAAGTGGACCAGACCGAGAAAAAGTTAGCAGTGGGTCTGCAGAAGCAGTCATGAGAGCACTGTCAGCAAACGTGCTCTCTCTTATATGTTGCATAATAAAATCTAACAATTCACTGAATTATTACAATTCACAATTGTTACAAATTGGCTAAATATTACAATCTTTCCTAAACTGATTTGACATGAGTCTGCCCCTCAGTTCAGGAATATTAATGATGTCCACCGAGTTCATGAAGCCATTCTCCAGAAGCACAGATGTTGTCATGGAGAAATATTTACCTCACCATTTCCGATTCAAGACTCCTCTGCAATTTATGGCAGAAAATTGTATAACCTATTTTCCCAACAGGCTTAATAACAGATTATTTTTCTTCCAAGCTGCTTTGTACCCTCACTCTAGCTTATAACAGTACCTCTCTAAGCAGACACACAACTGACACAACGAAAACTTTACCAACTGTGATTCTGTTTCAGATGGCTGAGGAAAAATCACGTTACACGGCCCTTTTAATGCCATCACAGCCCCCAGCCCAGTACGGAGGAGGAAAGGGAAATGGGATGTGCACAGCCTGAGAATAAAACAGGGACTAAGTGTACACGAACAAGAGAAGAGGAGCATGCTGAGTCCAAAGCACAACAGAGGTGGTATGAAGGCTAAGGGGAATCCCTGAATATTCTGGCAGATGAGTGATATGTAAGCAGACTACAAAGGGAAAGGGTGAACATAAGGAGCTCTCAGTGTGTGCAATGAATATGCCTGCAGAAGCGATGAAGCAGGCCACCTCCTACTCAAAGACTAGGACACCAGCTTTCACTGGCCACTGAAAGAGAAGGAGGAGCAAATGTGTGTAGTTTACAGTGAATCTTTTCCAAAACTCCTTTCTTTGCTGATGTCTCAGATGCTTACATTCTCAAATGCTCACATTTTCTTAGCAATTAATTTCCTCTACCAGATATCATATCTTGGGGGAAAACAGGAATAGATAGGGAATTCCATAATCAAACACTAGTATGCACTGAGATTACGTTTCTTAGTGCCATGAAGTAGAGTTTAAGAAAAAGAGCAGATCAGTAACAAAGCTCAGTAGTCAAGGCCTCTACAGATACGATCCCACTGTGGCAGCTTCTTTTCCTTATGACAACCGGAGTCAATTGTCACGCTCTCCGCTGGAAACTGAGCAAGATCCGAATCAAACTTGAGCTATGCATGAGAATTTTAGGTCATATGCAATACATGGACTGCTGCTTCTTATGTTCAAAGGCTTCTTTTGTCAGCAAACTGATGAGATTCCTGTTCTCCAAACCTTTTTCCTTCAATTCAGCAGTGAAAAAAACCCTATGTGTCTTCTCTGCAAGGTAACAGATCTGGACTAGTTGTACTGCCTTAAAATCACAGCGGAAACAGGACACTGTAGTTTGTACCACGAGGCAGCAAGGAAAAGTGAACACAGTACATCTCTTTGTGGTTGATCTCACCTACCAGCTTTACAGTAAAAACTGCAGGCACCTTACCTGCAAGATGGCTTTCTGGCTAGACACCTCATGTCTACGCACTGTTCCATAGCAAGCATTTTCTTTTTGTGCAGAAAAACCATTGAGCCTGTAAACTGTACACTATTCTTGAGCGATGTTTCTTGAAGAAGTTAATGTCTCAAACACAAAGAGCACGCTGATATTTTTAAGAACACCCAACATAAAAGGAACCTGAAGGCACACAGCTTTACCTGTTGATTTTGGTAGGCTGTCACTGTGGTGAAGACAGTCTCAGGGAAGTTGAAGGTTTTCACCCCATCTCCTGAAGGGACTGGCTTTGTAGGGGAAAGATCACTGCTGAAATCCTTGCGGATGACATGAACACGGGGCTGGTACTTATGCATTGAATGCAAGATTATCTGAAGAGAAAACAAAAGAAGGCAAAGAATTTTTTTTTTCCAAATACTCTACACTACTTCCAGATGTACAAGGAAGCAGGGATGGAGTAAGGGCTAACATGAAGAAAACTACCCTTTTCTTATGAGCATGTATGAGATGAAGTTTGCGCTACATACAGGGAGAAAGAGTTTATTGCTTTATAGGGTCAGGCAACATTTTGAAGAAATGTACTGAACTAGGGAGAAAAGCTCCATAACTCTGGAGAGTGGCTACAGGTACTCGTGCCCAGCAGGACACAGGAGCATTGGAGCAGCAGCATCACCCTTTTGAGTCTGAGAGGAGTGAGGCTAGGGCAGCCAGCACCAGGATTAGCTTCTAACTTACATGGCCTTGATCATCAAGCTCGTTGTTGGTCAGCTTGAGCTTGTCAAAACTGACAACCTGCCTCATCCAGGTGTCTCCAGAAGCCAGCGAGTCGGGGTGGATGTAAACCCTTGGGGGCACTGGGGAGTCAGCATTGCCAGCCACCATCCACTTGGAGCTGTGATACACATACCTGAAAGAGGAAGGGGAAATGGCTAAGGGAGGCTGTCACTCACTGGAGGAACATTTCCAGGGCTCCCCCTCCCCTGCCACCCCACCACACGCCCCCCAAGCTCTCATTTGCAGTCAGGGGAGAATGTGCTTTATTGCAACCTCCTACCTTCTTAAATGAAAGCCAGATTACCCCTGAGCCACTTGTTCAGGCTTGATTCCTTATTAAAACCACCTTTGCAGTTATTCTTCCTGTAAAACTCTGCCACATGTGCCTTCTCAACTCCTTAACCCTCTCTGAGCCAGAGTAATAGGCTAGAAAATATGGGTTAACAAAGCCCTCTCTGAAATTATTAATAAATGCCCTGTAATTTCTGGAAATTTGCACTGGCTGTTGTGCCATACTGTGCAAAACACATGCATCTTCATCCAACATGAGCAAAATCCAATGGATACCACTAGAACAACTGATAAAACAGAATTCTGGTTTGAAATGTTGTGAAACAGGAAATTCCATATAGTATTACAAATGTTGGGATCAGAGGGAAAAATAATTTTTGTGTTCTTGGTCTTCTGTGATCTTTTGTGTTCCTGATGTAGCCATACTACATATGCCATAAATTTCTCTACCACAGCTTTGCCTGGACGCTTTTTTGCTTTCTGTCCTGTGGCTCCTTCAGCCTAAAGCACTTCACAAACAATCCTGCTAACACCTCTGAGTTCTGCTCTGTGCTGCCTGCCCTTCATTGGGTCTCTTCTCAGCTCTGCTAAGTCTTTACCTAGAAACAGTGACTCATTTCATATGTTTTCAAAAGAAATGAAAAAAAAGAAAAATCCATGCCTTCACTGCTAGTTTGTTCTATGTTGCTAGCAAGCTAATAAGGACAGAAACAAAGTAGAAGACAATATATTTCTTTTTTACATTAATGCTGTCAGAACCACACTCAAAGAAAGGGGCAAAACATCTAGCTGAGTATCAGGAACTATCTTGATGCTTCCGAGGAACAGCAATTTCCCGAGAAACGCTCTGCACAATCAAAGAGCAAAAACGTAATATTCAGCATTTGAAGCAGAGGATCAATTCTTGAATCCTTGAAATGTGGTGCAATCAAGATTATTTGGGGAAAAGACTTGCTCTCAGAGGTCTTTTAATGAGCACAGACAAATCATCTCTGTCTGGATAGTTTTCTGGGATGCAGAGGAGCATGAGTTTTCCAGAGTATTTGTCAGGATTGGGAGCCCATCCTGTCTTTCAGCTCAGTGGTGGAGATTCACCTGAGGGTTTCTCAATGTCTCCATACTGCAGGTCAGGGCCCATACGTCCTGTGGCTGCTGTGCTGGAAAGCGAATGCTTTTAAAACAAAGCCCACCCAATTCAGTTCAGGCCAGACCTGAACTGCCACTTACCCATTCCTTTCTTGCTGAAATAGTTTCACAGGCTCCGGACTCCCTGTTAATAACTCCATTTATCAGTTCACTCAGACTGTCATTACTAATTATGTCAGCTGTGAAATACATACTAGGGATCTCCCTGATTAAAAACTGCTATTTGAAAAGAGCAAGATTTCAATCCAAAAGTGCAAGAGGATATATTAAACCTTTGGTTTTTTGTCTTACGATTCTGGTCAAATCAGTTATGTTGATGTAAATTAACATGGTCTCCTCCAACACACCTTTGAAATGGTGTATAATGGCTTGTGTCTTTCCTAGGCTTTCATTGACATGAAGTTATCACAATGTTCCTACCTTTGCACCTAAAAAGCTTACCTGTATCTCTTGTTATCCACAGGCACAATGTCCATGGCAATATAATACTGCTGGTGGGGATCCAAGCCTGTAATTTTCACTCTCATGGCTGGAAACATTCTCCTAGGAAGAGTAGAAATAAGGAAGAAAATGGTGAATAAGGTGCCTGAAGGGGCTCTTTAGACTCTTCTCTGACACCAGAAGTACACTACTTTACACAGCCTGGTTCCTGGTATGACTCCTCTGAGCTCGGTGTGGGAAGCAAAGACTGGTTTGAATCTTGAAATTTTCAACTTAAGAAAAGGGGTAGCAGGATAACTTGCTACTTGTGGATAATAATAAAACACTCCTAGTCAAGCACTCTGTCTGTTCCCAGTTCCCAGCAGACAGTTCTTTTATGCTCCACAGAAATTGTCCTTTCTAGGCATTTCAGGACAAAGATGGGCAATCTACCTTCTTCCTGCTGTTCTTCCCATTGGCCATCCATCTAGAATTATTCTCTCATATCACTTTGCCCTGGTTTCAGCTGGGATAGCATTAATTTTCCTCTCAGGATCTGCTGTGTTTTGGATTTAGTATGAGAAGAATGTTGATAATGTTGATGTTTTCAGTTGTTGCTATAAATCAAGGACTTTTTCCAGTTTCTCATATTCAGCTAATGAGCAGCTATGCAGGAGCTCGGAGAGACCATAGCCAGACAGATAGCCAAGCTGGCCAATGGCAATATTCCATACCCTAAACGACATGCTCAGTTTATGAATGGGCTTGGCTAGGGGGAGGAATCTATTGGCTTTTCGGTTTACCGGGAGTTGTTTGAATCCTTTCTTGGCTGGGAGTCCATACTCCTTTTTGGGTTGTGAAACGGTTGTCAGGCGGTGAGAAAAATTATATTGCGTATAGTTTGTTTTGCATATTCATTATTACCATTGTTATTATTATGACTATTAGTAGTAGTAGTAGTAGCAGCATTTCCTTGGTTGCCTTATTAAACTGTCTTTATCTCAATCCGTGAGTCTCCCCTTTTGTCCATTTCTCCTCCCCATCCTGCTGGGGGGGAGACGAAAGGTGAGCAAGTGGTTGTCTAGCACTTGGCTGCCGGTTGCCAGGTTAAACTACTACACACATTAAATGCAGGATCACTTTAGTTCTCTTTTTTGACAAAATCATATTTCGGTATGGAGCTTGATAATACTGGAGTAATATTTAAAGCAAATCCATTATCCTGAAAGATTCTCTTGCTCGTACGTTTATAGTTATTTATGAAAGAATGTCCCTCAAATTAATCTGCTTATTAAGCATATACTCCACATTTACCTGAAACACTGGCATTATCATCATGGTTTCCTTGAAGTCTAGGTAATAATTTGAGCAATCTTTTTAATAAGTGTTGTCTTTTTCTATGATACATGATCCAAACCTGTCTTAAGAATTTTCTCCTGATAAGCAAGTTATGAAACTCTACATCAGCAAGAATCAATTCCCACCCTTTCTTTTCTTGTCTGAGCACAAGCTTAGCTCTGCTGTGCACTAGTCACTGTTCTGAAGGTGTCTGTAGGTAGGCAACTATTTCAGAAGAGAAGAGCTCAGAACAATTTTAACCTCAAAACATGTCAGCGTTAGTGTGGCTATGACATAATTTCTCCTTAAAAAAATTCTGGCTGCCAGTAGTCCGATTGCCATTTTACCCTTCCCTCAAACAGTATGCTAAGCGAATTGTTTATGCCGTATTTTATTTGCAACAAATATGGTATTTTAAAATCTTCATAAAATCTGAGGAGCAGAACTGGGTGAAGCGCAGAATTAAAAAGTGCAGCAGAGTAGAGCACTGAAAGAAATCCTGCATTGTTTCAATGACTGTTAACTCAATCCTGAGTTCTACTTGAGCAGCTTCTCAGCCCTTATCTGAGAAAATCTCGAGCTCAGGTCCTACAGGATGGTGTTACTCAGTTGCATGACTTCCACCCAGAAGATACAGAGCTTTGTTAGGAGAAACTCTGAAAGTACTGGATGCTCATACAAAACCACGTTCTGCTCCTCTGATAAGTAGATACATCCTTATGGAATGAGGGTAGTTTGGATGGAAGGAGGATATTAAAATGGAATTTAAAATCCCAATGCCAAAACTGTGCAAAAGTGTCCAAGGAATGTTTGTCCATTCTTTCCAGGGGCCATCCCTAGAAACCATTGTGACACTTTCCCTTCTATCTAGTAAGGATTAGTGAAATGTCAGAGAAGACTGAAACTTCCTCCCAACATTTCTGTTTCTCAAAGTATTGCCAGTGGACACAACCCGGAGGAGAAAGAAAACAGGAAAGTTTATGTCAACATCTCCAAACATGTCTCTAATCATTTGAACCGAAGGGATGAAACCATGAGAAACTATTTTACTCTTTCCCATCCAGGCTACACATACCCACTTGCAGAAGACAGTGGAAGGAGGAGGCTGGTGCTCAGCCTTCGACCTACTTGCTGCTCTTCCATTTCAGGCCACCAAGAAGGAAAGTTCTGACCCGTTAGTAATGGCATCTGCGTTGGAAAAGGGCATTTATTGTGGGGGGCAGGCAGAGCACCACCCCACAGCTGCCAGAGCACAGCTAACCAGAGTTATGAGAGACATAAAACTGTCAGGAAAATTGTCTGCAGAAACCCTTCAAGGAGAGAGCAGAGTTGTGCAATGGATTGTGTGAGTTTGCCAGTAGAATGATTTGGGGGGAAGAACAGGAATAATGGATTAATCTTCAGTGGCTTGAGGGCATTACCTTGTTTCTACCACAATGGCTCATTAAATCTGCCAAGACAAATGGGTACAGGATGTGGCATTTTACAATCCAGCTTTCCTTAATTGGAGGGAGGTGGCTTGGGAGCAGCTTAAGAGGTAGGTCATGTTTCAGAAGGTTGATGAGAAACCCAGGATTAAATCTGAGTCTCTTTGGGTCTAAGTCTGTTCATTGTATTGGTAAAACTGAACACTGTGTTCCAAGAAGCTCTCTCCAAATCTGCAGCCCCATGTGAAGTTGCAGTATAGCCTGTGGGGTTGTTTGCTTATGAAATACCTTGTAAAAGATTACCGCAGACCATTCAACAGGCTTAGAGGCTAATCTCTAAAATGGTCAGAGAGAGCACAGCTGATCCCACTGCTTTCTCTAAGATTTAAGTGTACTTTTAAAGATTTGTAAATGATTACTGTTTTTCTTTTTCTGTGGGTGTAAAAGTAACTCAGGTTTCTTTGCCATAAGGATGTGGCCTGGAACTGTCACAGCAGGTCTCCAGCAGCACTGCTGCGTGGAAAGGGAAAAATGGAAAGGCAGAGTCAAACAGTAGCAACTTAAGGAGGTGTTCAGGTGTAATCCTGGTTAAATCCCTGTGCTCTGTGTTTCCTCTTGGCTGGCTCTTGGCACCCCCAGAGGCACTAACTCTGTGGAAAACTGGGGGCTCGAAGTTTGGAAGGAACTCAGGCCATTTGAACATGGCTGTGTTAATAAACAGTCAAGAGGCTTCAATCTAGAAAGGTATCAGCTATCTTAGTAGTCAGCAGCTACAGACACGAAGGCTGTCTGTTTTCATGGGGAGCACGTGATGACATCTGATATAGTTTAGGTGGAGGTTTTACATCAACAGCAGTTTGGGATGATGAAGTTATTTTTATGTTAGCTTTACCACTCAGCAGGAAAACAGTCTTCCTAAACTTAGACTGTGAACTTACACACAGTACCCTTTTAGGGGAAATATGATGTGATATGAAGTTACTACAATTATTTTAGGACCACTTAAAAGTGTTTTACAAAGCATTTTTGTAACAGTCATGTGCCTCAGTCTATTCAATTCCTGTTGCCTTCCATAACACGAATGAGGTTTATGAAACTCTGAATGTGAAGAAAATTAATGATATCTAAAGATCTCTAGAACTTCTTTAAAACAGAATTTGCCAGCACAGTGGTGTTCTGATATTAAGGACCACATCTGGAAACTTTCAGCCATAGAAAGAAATAGTTGAATTGTGGCAACCAGCTATTTTGTTGTTATTGTTTAAAAGTTTTATTTAACTCAGAAATATAGTTCAATTTTCCTTTGTGAAAACCGTTCAAAGAAGGACGATCACAGGTCTATCCCCAAACCAGATTTTTTTTTTCTCCACAGAGTATAGATCTTCGGTTTCTAACCCTTAAGAGTCTCAAGGTGCCAACTCGTACCCCTGCCCCTTGAACCAGCACATGTGAAGCTTGTCTCAGGTTGGATCTGTCTTCAAAATCAGCCTGCTCTGAGTGGAGGTATGGGCCAGAGAACATCCAAAGATCCCTTCCAAAATAAATTCATTCTCTGTTTAACAGTTTTAGTTTCATAGCTTTAGAGAGGGCGATTCCCCATTAGGGGATAAGATCTTAAAAGACACCTGGCAGGTTGTCTCAAAATACAAATGCAATTCCTTTAAGCTCTTCAGACACTGGAAATACTCCTGTACAGACAGCTTAGTGGACAGAAGTCAGATGAGGGTTTATAAGGACTGACACAATTTCCTGGATGGTTTTCATGACTGTTTTGTGTAGTGATTTGTATACTATGTAGACAACAACTTAAATAAGATTAAATTTCCTTAAGAGCAACATGTGCTGAATGCAAATCCTAAAATGAAGGGATGTGCTCTTCAACTGTAGAAAAATACAATTTGTCTATTGACAGTAACAGACAGAGTAGTCATTTCCCAGTCATAAAAAAATCTGATTGAGAAACTGTGCAAAATACTCTGATTTAGATATTCAGATTAAGTGTGCACAGTGTTTACAATATGCATGAGTTTACAGGGCAGCCTGAAGTTACCATTGCTATTTTATACCTCATCTTTCCTTTCATGTAAGACCAGTGCCAACAGTGTATTTCTTTGTAAAAACAAACCTGTGAGGAATGAAAGTGAGGGGGAAGGGAAGGGAAGGGAAGGAAAGGGAAGGGAAGGGAAGGCAAGGCAAGGCAAGGCAAGGCAAGGCAAGGCAAGGCAAGGCAAGGCAAGGCAAGGCAAGGGAGGAATGCCTTTCTGTTTCCCTCTGCAGCATAGGATCATGTCGACGAGATGTTTGTGTTGAGAGAAAAGGCTGAGGGCAAGGTCTGGGAGAAAAAAGGATTTATTGTTTATGAGGGAGCCCAGCAGATTTTCTCAGTAGCTCCCAAAGGGGACATTTTTATGGAAGCTGGAGAAAGCTTATCAGGCCCACTGGGCCAGGGCCCCTGGGCAGCAGCTTAGTAACTGTAGCCTGCTGGTCCTCCCTCTGCGAAGTCCTCTCCATGTGCCCCTTCGGCATCAACAGAGATTCGCAACAAAATCCCGGCTGCTGTCTCTAACTGAAGAGCATTGTGGGGCCCTTCCTTCCATCCACTGGAAATTCAAAAAAAAAAAAAAAAAAGGGTGATATAAACAGCCCTAAGTACACATTTAAAATGACTCAGACTCATGATTTCAAAGGGGCAAAGAAACTCCAGACAAAATGCAACTTAACCTATCGGGAGGCACAGAGAGAACAAGGTCACCTGTTCCACTCACTGCTGTTTTTTCCACTCTTATTGCTGAGCACTGTCTCAACACCCAGGATTAAGCCATCCTGCAGCACAGATATGATATCTACGATATGACAGATTAGATCATTTCCCTCATTGTTGAGAAGAAATGCTGGGTCTGTGACAGGCAGAACCTGGGTCCCCAGAGGAATACCTCCTGGCTATGCTTGTGTGCGTGGTCACACTCATATAGCCACGTCCATAAAGAGTAGGCAGTGCTTCCCTTCCAGATCAGGGCTCCAAGCACTCTTTACAGTGTCAATGTCATGTCCCCCCACTCCAGTAAGCAGTGCACATTGCTTTCCCTTTTGGGCAGCACTTCCACACAGCGGTTAACGAACAGTTACCCCTGCAGCTCACGTGACCATGGTCTTTAGCTATCGACTATAGGGGTGTGGGGAAGAATCCCAAATTCCTCTGATAATGTTGCTGTGGTACATGCGTGATCAGCATTGGTAACGGAGAGTAGAGAAAAAGAATTAAATATGTTTTTAGGGCTAATTGCTTAAATCAGCATAACCTGGGCCTTAGAATGAATTTATTTTATTTTGTACAGAGTCTAAAGTTACCTTTCCAACAAAAAGGACATAAAGCCAATTGCAGATTTGAATGCAATGCAGCTGACAGAAAGCCTTTTGCATCTTTTAGAGAAAGAACACAAGAGTCTTGTTATAAGCATCTTGTTAAATTCTGAATAACAATGTTCTGATGGAAAGGAAGAAAGGAAAACCTCTACAAGGACTGAGGTATGTTTATGAAAACAGACAAAAAAAGACATCTATAAATATGGCATCAAGAAAATGAAAAACGAAGCAGAATTAAATGTGAGTGGGAGTCTGAAAGTTGAAAAGCGTAGTAGGCCTGTCGTAGGCAGGATATAGCTCCAGAAATATGTTTAAAATGAGAACTTAGGTTAGAAACTAGCATTACACAGTAAGAGCAGAAAGACATTGTGGGGTCAGGCAGGAACCAAGCAGTGCCTTGCGAATCACAGAAAATTAAGGAGCAGCTGTAGTTATAGGCAGCTGAGTCTGTAATTATAAGGGCTTTCAAAACAAGAAGACCTTGCAGAACTCAAACAGGGTTTCCAAAGAGAAAGCAACAAGTAGAGCAAAATCTTCCCTGGGCAAGCAAGACGTTGCAAATGACACTGTGCATCTGTCACGATTTCAATAAGTAGTAGGGAACTCTCAGGAAATAACACCAGTTCTGCTACTTTTGCCAGAGATCATACGATCTAATCTATGGGATGCATCATGTATCACGCATGCCGTAAGGAGAAACAGGACTGCTAGACTCAGCTCTCACCCATCACAGACACATCCTCTCTGAAAGAAAAATGTTTCACCTGAGAGGTTAAACATTTAATTTGTGAATTTTATCATATCTCTAAGGACCAACCCTAATAAACAGATGTACTCCCTAAAGAAATTGCCCCACTCCTCATCATGCTTTGCAATGGTTAACCTACAAATGTAGGCATCAGAAAAAAAATCCCCTCCAATCTTGTTAACATCACATCTGGAGAAGAACATCATCAAGCAGAAAAAATAATTTTATTTAGTAACTATATAGATTTTGCATGGGCAGCCAGTGATGAGCCAGTTGGCCATCGGGACTGAAGTAATGATAAGCATCTCGTTTCAGGAAGAAAGTAAGTTATTCAGGATTGTAAAGAATATATGATTTGTACAGCAAGTTATGACTCTGTATGGTGACACATGGTATTTCGGAAGTGGAAAAATAATGAAGACTGGAGCTTGCAAAGGCACTTGAGAATGCTGTTACTGCTGTTACAGAAAAAAATCTTGGAAATAGAAATATTCTTTACAGTCCGTACAGGTTTCTCTACCTCTATTCTCTACTAAAAATTATCAAAATACATATAGTTTTAGACTCCTTAAAATAAAGTTAGGGTGTCTGTCTGTCATAATATGTGCTGTTAAACACCTCTGACAGCTATAGAAATAGGGAAAGAAATATTTCATCAGAAAATGCAGACCAATGAAGGTTTTCCCCAGAGCATGGAGACCTGTCCTTCAAAACATGAAAATCAAAATCTTTGAGCCAAAATCTAAGAAAAGCAAAACAATTTTATTTCTTTTTTTTTAATTTGGAGCCAGGTCAAAGCAAAGAGAAAAAATCAGGAGGGAGAAGTGAATCTGAATGTTTTGTTTTGAGATACTTCTTCACTAAATCTGGATCATTTTTCCTGGCATGGTTCTTCACTGGAATTTTAGTTCAGTCGCGTCATGTTCCCACATGGAAGAAACAATGTACATCTCACAGTAATTCTTGATTAGCTTCCTGTTATTACTGTGTAATTAGGGATAGGTATCGATTGCTTGTTATGATCATATGCAATGTGGGAAGACATATTTGTCAGAAAGGCAACACGAATGGCAAGTTCCATGAACCACTGCTGACATGAAACTTTTTGATTCATAAATGTGAGAAAAAGTTTTGTATCAAAAGTGCCAAAATATATACTTGAGAAAGCTCCAAGCAACAAATAAGAGTTTGTAGCTTGAAGACAGCAGATGAAAAATTTCAAAAAAAATTTGTAATCAATATTGTAATTTCCTACAAACTTCCAAGGAATTACAGATTCTTTTTTTGTGTGTGTGCATCAGTGTGACCAAATAGAAATTTTTCATTTTTTGAACTGAACCAAAGTATTTCATTTCGTTATATCTCCCCAGAATGTTTCACTGTGGTTTTTTCCATGAAGCTGTCCTTCTCCAGGACCTCTGCAACTGCTCTCAAGGCTTCTCTGAGAAGTTGTGTTGAACAATTTGCAAAATTGCAGTGGTTTTGATGTTGCAACTTCTTGGTGACTTTTTTTTTAAATAAAACTATAGCCAGAGTATGGCTTTTTAAGATCCCAGAAAGGTCAGCTACTTCATTCAGAACTGTGTGAGCTAAGCTCTGGGCATTTTAGTGCTCACTGGTGTTGGTGGACTTCAAGACATTTATGCTGCTGTTAAGTCTATCTACTCCATGTATCATGAGAGAATTAATTATAGTTAATCGAACAGGTAACAATATATTATTTTAATTTTCTGAGACACCATGGCCCAGGCATCAGGGCAACAAAGTCAGAAGTGAGAAACTTTGTTCTTCCAGTGTCTTATTTAATGATGCTGAACAGATCACTTAATCTGTTTAGGTCTCCGTTTCCACCCTATGAAAAGAGACTAATTACAATTTTCTCTGTGGCTGCTTTGACATCTGCTTTGGCTTTTTTGAGAAAAGGTATTGCGTGACAGCAAGTGTTATAATTTCAGTTACTTTGCCTCTTCCATTTGAAGCAGAAGGGCAAAACCAGCAGCGCACTCTGTGCTGATACAAAATGCTTCATGTGCCAGTGAGTTCATATATCTAAAACCAGGACCCAATCTGGTTCTGATAATCTTCTTCAGTGATGATCTGGGTTCTTCATCTGATACAACTTTCCTCAAGTTATCTGGACTTTCTGGGGCTACAGAGCAACAGTGATCACTTCATTAGAACACGAAACAACAAGTCTAGCTGTTCTGGCAAATTCTGAGAGCACAGACATGAAACAAGATTATAAACAGTAGAACACATTGTTTTTTCCAAAAAAACTTGGGAAAAATTCCCTCCTGCTTGTCTGCAGAAGGGGTAGAACAGCTCCTGGGACAGTCACGTGGTTTGTTCGCGTTCACGGGCTCTGTCCGTGGTGCTGACTTCCTTCTTCACAGCATTAGTTGGAATTGAAACGTTATCGGGCGGAAGCAGGGAACATTACGTTAATGCAAACAAGGCTAAAAATCCGGGATCTTTTACAGTTTGAGAGATCTAGAAATCTACAGCTAGGTTCAAGTTGTGTTTTGGCAAACTGATTTTTGGCCATTTTTTAATTGTAGACAGCAATGAAGATCTCACCCTTGGCCAATGGGATGACAGGGTCAGTTTTTCTTTTAAAAAAATCTGGCTTATTAGTGGCTCTTCCTAACCTCAACTAATATGGTATTACTTGCAATAGCACAGAGAAACATTAAGCCTGCACATTTTTGATATAGGAAGTCATTAACACTGTATCTATTCAGAATTGCAGGAAGACATTCATTTGGTGCAAAGGTGAGTTTGAATTTCACTATATTTTAGATTAAATCAACTAGCTCATGAAGTGCTATGGGAACTTAAGAGGCAACTCAAATGTCTCACCCCCAAATTCATAACTCATCTTAAATTCAGTACAGCCAACAGTACAATGCTCATTTCCTGATTTACTTGCCCAAAGAAAAGACTATGCTCAACAGTTTCCTTCAGCTGACAGTTCTCTTTTGGAGCCACTGATTTAAGCAGTAATATGAAACTACTTTACCTGTCTTAAGAAAGCTAGCAGGAAATACAGCTGTGAAAAAAAGATATTTTTTATTTTGTTTTGTTATGATCTGTTTTTAAACTAGACAGAAAGCCAAAGATATCTTACCTGCCTGCTTTCGTGATGATCATCTCTGTCCCAATGTCATGAAATCTTTTCCAGAGGTCAGCACACTGCAGCTCTACCTGGATCTCTTCCATGGATGAAGGTGGAGGAGGCTGAGGGCCTGAGCCACCAGATGTAAGGTCAGAATGGGAGCCAAATGAGCAGGACGTCCTTTCTGTCAGCACCTCGTTGTCTGACCCAGTGCTCTGCTCTGAGTCTGCAAAGTAAATATGCCAGGTAAGACACTTCTGTTCACCTGCTGTGAGTGGTAAAGGGAAGGAAAAGGAAGGACAACAAGGGAAGCGCTAAAGAAGAGTACCATGGATTTATATATATATACACATACAAACACACACATACACATTCATACTTATGGTTTGTTGTGATTTATGGCCTGACTTGGGGCTTTGGGTTTCCAATATGACATCTGACATTTTTGTAAAGTTTTAGAAACAGCTGAAAAAAGGACCCTCAACATAAAATATAAATAGTAACAAACATCACCACAATGCTGGGAATGGAGTACAAAATACAGATGAAAAAAATAGAAATTAAAAAAAACCTAATTCAACCCATGGTTTCAACCCAAGATTAGATGGGCTCACTGCAAAACTACATTCCATTTAATTTAATATCTTCCCGCACTACTATTGAAGAGTTGTGGGTTTTTAAACAATACATTTTTTTCCTTTTAATATCCTTGCTATCAAAAATAATGAGCTTTTTTTATTTTGCTATTTGGCATCAGTGTTTTGGAAACGTGTTTTTTTGCTCCTATAACATCTTTTTTGCAACAACTATATTTCCTGGGAAAATAACTATGAAGTTTTTGGTAAGGAAAATGCTCTAGGCTACTGCAGGACAAAAAAAGACGAGATAGTAAACATATGGAAAGCAACTGAAGCAAACTGCAGAAAAGAGCTCATGAAACAACCATCTCTCTTTATGGGGGAGAAGAAGAAGGAGGCTTGCTCAAAAAATAAGGAAGGAAACAAAAAAGTGAGGTTGGACTGGGTTAACAGTCCAGGTTAGCATACTGAGTCAGATGGCCTTTTCTCTGCCAGAAATATCTCATGTATGTATTAGGTAGCTATGATATGGCATATGGTCTTAACTCTCATACAGTAGGGCTAAGGTAGAACTTTGCAAATAGCAATGTTGTTTTGCAACAGGATGCACACCCACATTACATCAAAATAATTCACAACACATTCTGCAAAGCAATGTGTTTATGTTTTGAACCTGATTTTTAACAAATGGACATTAGTAGTACATCGATGGTCGACACTGGAATAAAGCGATGTGAAGCACTCAAGTCAAATGGCTCTAGAAGAGCTGTGTAGATTTCACAGATGGTACAGAAACAATACTGTAGTGTCCTCATTCATCATCTAAATACAAGCATCCCAGTGAAGCAATGAAACGGCTATTTATAGGTATTCTCTGCAGTTTAAGAAAGAAAGAGATCTCTCTGTCTGAAAGGGAAACTTAAGGAGACAGTAACAATCTGTGTTTAAAATGTGATTAAATCACCCCAGCTAAAATATCTTCTATACCAAGCAAGTGCCAGAAACTCTTTAATAACCCTGAGGTCATGCAGGCTGAGTCTCAGATTTATAGTCTTTCTGAGACACAGTGTCTCCCAGACCAGCTTGTACACCAGTGCACAGGGCTATAGTTAAGAAGAAGCTGGGGGTGAAGACGCCACCTGCAGAACCACCAGCCTACCTCCATGGAAAAAATTCGGAAAATTCATACTGCTGCAGTGGCATGGACATGAACTCTTTGGCATATGAGAAACCTATAGCCCCCAGTGCAATCAGGAAGCCTTTATCTTCTGTGAGGACCCTAGGTGAATATGTCATGGGATAGTGGGCTCGCTTGAAGGACATTTTCAGTAAACTTTGCCAACGACTTAGACAACCTGCCAGTATGATACAGAAATTCTGTAGGACATTAGAAAGGTTTGGTATATATTGCTCCCAATCCATTTTGAATATCTGGTCCTTTATGTCTCCCACTGACATCCAAGACAGGCTGAAGCAATAACAGGCCCATCTCTCTAAAGGAGTAGCACAAACCCACACGACCGTTACATGGTACCCAGTACTACACCCAAAACTGATCTCCTAGACACAAGCTGATTCAAGATATTATGAGATAACCTGCTGGGCTTCTGTGACCACAAGACAGAGAATCAATCTGAGCGTACAGAGGGGCTGAGACATTAGCTTCCTGTTTCAGGACCCCAGCGATGCAGGACCAAAGTAATATTTATCTGCTGCTTCTAACTCAAGTTATTCCACCTCAAAGGGCTGGAGTGGGTAAACCCGAGTAGGGGTCACTATGCTTAGGACATTTGTTTTCCTAGTGGTGGTTAACCAATTTACCCTTCAACAGAAAGCAAGAGTGTGCTTCACAAATCGCAGTAACAGGTTTTTGTATGTCTAGTCATGTGCTGAATCATTAATCAAAATTCTTACATCTTCTCCGAGGTCCTAAGAAAGTAAAGGTAAACTACACTGGGTGTCTGAAGAGACTGGACCTAGGGAAATGCTTCTGTTATGGAGTTCTCCTGCCTGAATGAGGCACTAACCTGCAGGTTTGCATCTAAAGATACTTTTAGGCCATATCATCTCTGCTTGGTTCAGGCACTCAAGAAAATCCGTGCGTCCTCTGAGGCAGTATGGCAAATGGCCAACAGATGGCACTTGGTTAGACGCTGTCCCCACAACATTCCAGCATTTCCTGGACAGTCTTTCAAACTGGGCATGTGGCTGGAGTCTTGAGGATTCCTGGGAACTGACTGGAATTGCATGCTGCAGAAAATTAAACGTCAGAGGATGAAGGCCCCTCTCACTGAGTTTCTGCCAATGTCATTCCAGTGACTTTGACAGAGTTTTGGAGGGTTTTTTTGACAATGATGGAAGTGGTGGGAGAGCCACACAATTGGATATAATTTGCCATGCTGGCGCAAACCAAAAATTGCAAAAGGAATTCAGTAATTACTGATATGTCAGTATCTACCCAACCATGCAGTACCTCAGGAGAAAAAAAAACACCTTGTTTTATTCCAAGAACTATTGTTTTTGCCCTGAAATATGATCTATAATTACCCCCAAATTACTGCACAGAACAGCAAGTACCTCCCCTTCCTCCAATTTTGGAAATGGGAGAGGGGGAGTCACTCGTGTTGCTGCTCTTAGTTCAGTCTCAGTAGGCACTGAGATGGGTTTTGGTGTTTCCTTCAGCCTTTCCTGAGCTAAGCCCTCATGAATGGTGTCATTCAGTTTGAGATGCTGAGTTCATTCAAGACTCAGGGAATTCAGAGGAAGTTGAGTGCATGTGACATATGAAAATCATCCCCAATGACATCCAGCTCTATAAGACTCTGTGACTCTTAGCTAGAGTTGTCTACATGTGTCTAGATTCACAGAATCACAGAATGGTAGGGGTTGGAAGGGACCTCTGTGGGTCATCTAGTCCACCCCTCCTGCCGAAGCAGGGTCACCTATAGCAGGCTGCACAGTACCTTGTCCAGGCGGGTCTTGAATATCTCCAGAGAAGGAGACTCCACAACCTCCCTGGGCAGCTCAGTCAAGCTCTTTCTTTACTGCACATTCACAGTTCCAAATGAAGGCCTGTACAAAAGCAAATGATGAACGTTTTTGAGAAGCTGGCCCTCAGATTAGTTAGCAAGCTCTGTACAGAATAAAGGAGGATTGATCTGCAAAATTCAACTCTATGTCCATGTGCAAGTCTTCCCTAGAGTCCAGCAAAACCCCAGTTCTGGACCAGGCAGTTGCTGTTTCTCCCCATCAAAAGAGGCATCAGTCCCATCCTTTTAATTACAAACTGAGTCTGGAACCCAAGTTTAAGGATTCTCAGATCTAGTGTTTTGATTTGGGCATAACTGTAGCTCTGAGGAAAAACAACAGCATTTTTCCCTTAGCAAAACTATTTGAGATCTGTTTCAAAGAGAGGAAAGAAAGCAATTATGTTAGTTAATGTCTAATGACTTCTGCAGGATACAGGGACTGCTAAAGTAATTGTGTTTTGTTTTATTTTATTGCAGAGGCAAAGTAGGAGTAATGTGAGAAAGAAGGGTCTCCAAATATCCATCTTTAGCAAACCTGTTCAGTGCATGCAAGGACTGCACCAGATTGCACTGAGGAGAGTGTAATGTGTGAATCGACTGAGATCATTCCATGGTGTTTGGGCCTCATTTGCAGTATTAGATCCACTTTAGAAGTATACCACATTTCATTCTGACAGGGAAAAATGACCCGGAGAGGAACAAAACATTGTGGAACGGTGGTTTCACTAAGGCTTGTATGTTGTCTACCACAGAACTCCCTGGCCAAACACTTTATGTACACCCAAACACACAGTACACCTTACCCTCTTCAGTGCAGGTATCTGCAGGATTGCTCTGCAAGTAGGGGAAAAACTACCAGTGAATAGAACAGCTAAAGGACTGAGACACAGAAGGTAGAAGCCATGAGCTGCCCGAGACCATTTAAGTGAGGCAGAACCACCTAAATTCTTGGGGACCATCCAGCTATAGGCTGGGGATTCCAGCATTACCCTACTATCAGCACCAAGCTGCCCTGTTCAAAATCCCTTCCCATGGTGCAGACAGTCAACTAAGAGTAAAACTGAAGAGAAACACGAAAGTGCCCTGCAGATGCGGTTCGCAGTGTTCAAAGGGAAGTTTGTTATTCTCATTAGACAAGAAGGACACTGAGAGAATGAAGGGATCTGCTGTTGTTTAATACTGGTGCTTCACAGCAAATTTCTCATTGCCAGCAGGTTCAGTTATAGACCAGGCTGGCAGCTAAAAAAGTGTCAAAAAATTTACGTGTAAAAATAATCTGGCAAGTAGACTAAGTTGTGACAAGAGATAAATATTTTCCTTGGTCTTTCTGCCTTCTTCTACCATGGAAGGGGCTAAGTTGTGTATGAGAAACATTTTCTGTTCACGTCACACCTGATAGCACATGCTGCCAGTTGCTCTCTTGTACTGATATAATGGAATATGAGCCCCTTGCAGATGATAATGAACTCAAATGCAATACTAAAACCTTCTCAAAGAATAGGGGATCATTAAGATCTCCAGTCTGAAGATGAGACAGCTGAGAAAAACAAAGGTGAAGTCATTTATCCACAAGAACATAAGGAGACTGCAGCTGAAACAGGAACGGAGTTCATATTTCATGAGTGCCAGGCCCATTGTTACCCCAACGCCCTCCTTCCTCCCTCCAAACAGGAATACAGTAAAGCTATTGTGCCTAATTCAGCAGTCTAGAAAATTTTTCAGTGAACAGTTTTGCCACAAGCCATGAGAATTATCAGAACAGGAGAAAATTCTCAGTGGCCCTGTAAATTTCTGCAGAGATCACAAGTTTGACACTTGAGTTCAAAACACTTCCAGAGAACAAGCTCACAGGTAGCAGTGCACTGAGCATTTCCACAAGGCACAAGAAATTAATCTCTATTCATCTCCTAGAGTACAGAATGAGGAATCAGAAATCACCTCAGAGTATTTGAAAAAGGGACCATATTTGAAAAGGAGTAGTGAAGTTTTATGCAAGTTGCACTAGACGCAAAGCCACTCCAATAACAATACACTCTTCACTGCTTTTACTTTATTGGAATCTCAGAGAATTTAGCAATAATCAAATGATTTAAAAATTATCAGTGAGCAAAATTTCCAAACCATTTTAATTACAAAACACTCATTTGTAATATGTCTAGGAGACTTGACAAAAATGGGACCTAAAAGCAGCATTACTGTGGATCCCATAATTATGAAATTGTAGCATCCATCAAAATATAAAATAAGATGCAGAGCAGGAGAGAGAGACGCTTGCATAGATCCATTCACAGCGTAGTCCAAAGCATGAGAGAAGAATGCCAGCACTTGTCAAGTTAGATATAACAGACATGAGAAACTGGCCACAGATAAAAACAGAAGTGGACAACTGAATTAATATTAACATGGAAAAAGTGTCCAGTGCCTTTTACCTTGCTGCTACTTACGATGGTATAAGAACAGGAGGAAAGGTTACACTGGGAAACTGGCACGGCTCTGAGAGCCGGCTATGAGAACATTTGGTTTAGACCAGGATGAAGACCAAGCGAGCTGGAGTGTGCCTTCAGATCTGTGCAACCTCCAGCGCACAGCGGATCCAGGGCGAAACTGTAGATGGAGAAGGACACTTCCCATACCCTTTGAGGGGCTCAGGCCTCACACCCTAGAACATCCACTGCAGGCATAAATAAAGGTGCCAAATGCAATGAAGATTGTTGGCTGCCTTCTGATTTAGTGAAGTATTCCAGGAATCTTGCTTGTACAGTTTCCTCTGTTCTTTAGTAAGCTTCTTTTTGCTAATGATTTAACCTTTAGATGACAGTAAAAAGCTTCATAAACCCACATTATGCAGGCAGCCAGAGTCTTTCTCCACCCACCAAATGTTAGAGACTGATACAGTCAAGGTTCCCTGTCTGTCACGAGACAGCAATCTTACTAATGGCAATTGCTAACAAACCTCCTGAAATCGGTAAAGCACACAGCCTCCAACTCCACAGCTTCTGCCTGTCCAGAGCTCTTATATGCAGACAGCTTACATCTTTAGGCTTGCAATAAAAACCTGGAAACCAGGTGCCTGGCATTGATGCTCCATTAGAGGAGTGTAAATCAGAGTAAATGAAATCAAGGGTCAGCTGCACATGCAGCAACACTGCTTCCTCCCTACCCTACCTAACAAAGTCAGTCACCACCTGTGAAGTATTAAACATGCACACGTTTATCAGGTGGTTCTAGAAAAGAACAGGAGGAAGACAGAAGAATTGGTATCTGGATTTTCTGTGATTTATGTGGATGTCTTTCAAACTCCCCCCTCCCCATTTTTAGGTTTTCACAGGCCTAATACCTGATGACCCAGCCTGTTTTCTAGCTTAACATGCCAGATGACAGGATGTCAGTTTTGCCTTAGTCACCTTTTGAAAGTCATGTTACACCTCTGCTTCCCATACTGCCTTGATTGCTTATAACCTAGTATTTGGCACAGAGGCCGATATCTGCAGCAGGATGCTTTCCTGACTGAAGCAAGGATTTTATCCATAATGTGGGCAGGATTAAAACCAGGTCTTGTAAGGTACAGCAGGAACTCTTTGCTCGTATGAAGATACTCAGCACTGAACAAAGAAATTAAAATAAAAGATAATATATGGGGTTTGGTGGTTGTTTTTTAAAATCAGTGTATCCATATGTGAACTATAAAACGTGTTAAGGGAGTGCAAATAGAATCCAGAGACATAGATGCTAATCCATACACAGTACTGGATACACAGTGAAGTCTTCTGCATTTCTAGATGTGAAATTTAGGTATTAAATGGCAGATGTCAGTCAAGAAATGACATGTCTGCAAGTTCATTTCAGGTAAAGAATTTTGCCAAACTGCTCTGGCAGGAAGGCAGCAAGCAGTACTATGTGCTTGGCCTCTGAATTCAAAGTGATAAGACAGTTAAATGAGTTCCTTCAGCTCTATGAAATGGCTCAAATGAATTGTTTCAGCTTGCTTCTAATGCATGATAAGATGCATGCAGTTAGGAGTGAATTAAATGAGAAAAATGCAAAGGACCGATCATGTTTACAATGCTGTGTGAAGAACAGCAAGAGAAGAGATTATCTAAGCACCAGAATCATCTGAGACCTACATTTTAGAAGAGAGATTTTTTTTTTCCCCTCTTATTAACAGAAAACCCAAACAATGTGATTTGTCAAATGGTACAAATCAGCTACATAATTCTTCTCAGGTGGCCTCTTGGCCATTAAAAATGGAGAGCTGAAACCTAAGACCTTGTTGGAAAAGAACTTTCTTATCACTAGTACAGTATATCCCAAATACGGATGTTTAACCTGCTCCGGAAAGCTAAAGTGATATTTTTATCCCCATAAGCACGATAGGGCACACACACCAAAAAACACTCTGCTTGGCCCAGACCGCCCAGTAAATCATTTATCACAGCTGGTGAAACCAAAGTCCTGCATCTCCAAGTCCTGTGCTTCTTTGCAAGGGAGTTTGATTGCTTTCCGTGCATTACTGAAATAAGGGAAAAAGAAAAAAAAAAAGGGGGGGG
>Ga0065711_1005527_pt1 | contig 41559 bp, 17 predicted proteins | sample Hoacrofraction12_FD_59098 | JGI IMG/M metagenome (GOLD analysis project Ga0065711, IMG submission 59098) | Hoatzin crop microbial communities from Cojedes, Venezuela - Epithelial fraction 12 v2 (version 2) | ecosystem: Host-associated > Birds > Digestive system > Esophagus > Crop | place...
ACGGAGCACTGGAACAGGCTGCCCAGGGAGGTTGTGGAGTCTCCTTCTCTGGAGATATTCAAGACCCGCCTGGACAAGGGCCTGTGCAGCCTGCTGTAGGTGACCCTGCTTCTGCAGGAGGGTTGGACTAGATGACCCACAGAGGTCCCTTCCAACCCCTACTATTCTGTGATTCTGTGATTCTGTGATTCTGTGATTCTGTGATTCTGTGACTGGTGACACTGTAGTCGAGGTCTGCTCCAGGCCACCCGATCAGGAAGACCAAACAGATGAAGCCCTCTACAGACAGACAGGAGAAGCCTCACATTCACAAGTCCTGAACTTAGGGGGTACTTCAACCACCGCGATATCTGTTGGTGTGACAACACAGCAGGACATAAGCAATCCAGGAGGTTCCTGGCGTGCATTGAAGGTAACTCACTTCTCCAAATGACACAGGAGCCCACGAGGAGAGGTGCTATGCTGCACTTTGTTCTCACCGACAAGGAGGGGCTGGTGGGGAATGTGAAGCTCAAGGGCAGCCTTGGATACAGTGACCATGAAATGGTGGAGTTCAGGATCCTTAGGGCAGCGAGGAGGAAGCAGAGCAAGCTCACTACCCCAGACTTCAGCAAAACAGACTGACCTCTTCAGGGACCTACTTGGTAGAGTACCATGGGACAAAGCCCTGGAGGGAAGAGCAGCCCAAGAAAGCTGGTTAATATTCATGGATCACCTCCTCCAAGCTCAGGAGCGATGCATCCCAACAAAGAGGAAGTCAGGCAGAAACACCAGGAGGCCTGGATGAACAAGGAGCTCCTGGACAAACTCATACACAAAAAGGAAGCCTACAGAGGGTGGAAGCAAGGACAGGTAGCCTGGGCGGAATATAGAGAAATTGTCCAAGCAGCCAGGGATCAGGTTAGGAAGCTAAAGCCCTGATAGAATTACATCTGGCCAGGGACATCACCAGCAACAAGAAAAGCTTCTATAGGTGTGTCAGTGATAAAAGGAAGAGTAGGGAAAACTTAGGCCCTCTCTGTAAGGAAATGGGAGACTTGGTTACCCAGGATATGGAGAAGGCAGAGGTACTCAACGACTTTTTGCCTCAGTCTTCACCAGCAACTGACTGCTCCAGCCACATCACCCAAGTTGCAGACGAGAAAGGTAAGGACTGAGAGAATGAGTAACTGCCCACTGTAAGAGAAGATCGGGTTTGAGACCATCTAAGGAACCTGAAGGTGCACAAGTCCATAGGATCTAATGAGATGCATCCGCGGGTCCTGAAGAAATTGGCAGATGAAGTTGCTAAGCCACTATCCATCATAACTGAGAAGTCGTGGCAGTCGGGTGAAGTTCCCAGTGATTGGAAAAGGGGAAACATAACCCCCATTTTCAAAAAGAGTGAAAAAGGAAGATCCGGGGAACTACAGGCCAGTCAGTCTCACCTCTGTGCCCGGCAAGATCATGGAGTAGATCCTATTGGAAACTATGGAAATATAAAACATGGAAAATAAGGAGGTGATTGGTGACAGCCAACACGGCATCATCAAGAGCAAATGGTGCCTGACAAATCTGGTGGCCTGCTATGATGGGGTTACAGTGTTGGTGCATAAGGCAAGAGCAACTGACATCACCTACCCGGAATTGTGCAAAGCATCTGACACTGTCCCACACAACACGCTTGTCTCTAAATTGCAGAGACATGGATTTGATGGATGGACCGCTTGGTGGATAAGGAACTAGCTGGATGGTCGCACCCAAAGAGTTGTGGTCAACAGCTTGATGTCCACGTGAAGACCAGTGATGAGTGGCATTCCTCAAGGGTCGATATTGGGACCAGTGCTGTTTAACATCTTTGTCGGCGACACAGACAGTGGGATCAAGTGCAGCCTTTGAAAGTTTGCTCACAACACCAAGCTGTGTGGTGTGGTCAACACACTCGAGGGAAGGGATGCCACCCAGAGGGACCTGGGCAGTGGGCCCATGCAAACTTCATGAAGTTCAACAAGGCCAAGTGAGGGGTCCTGCACATGGGTGGGGCACTCTTAAGGACAAATACAGGGTGGGCAGAGAACGGATTGAGAGCAGCCCTGAGGAGAAGGACTTGGGGGTCCTGGTTGACGAGAAGCTCAACATGACCCACCAATGTGTGCTTGCAGACCAGAAAGCCAACCGTATCCCGGGCTGCGTCAAAAGAAGCATGGCCAGCAGGGCGAGGGAGGGGATTCTGCCCCTCTGCTCTGCTCTGATGAGACCCCACCTGGAGTGCTGCATCCAGCTCTGGAGACATGGACCTGTTGGACTCGGTCCAGAGGAGGGCCACAACAGTGGACAGAAGGCTGGAACACTTGTTCTGTGAGGAAAGACTGACAGAGCTGAGGCTGTTCAGCCTGCAGAAGAGCAGGCTGTGGGGAGACCTTATAGTGGCCTTCCAGTACTTGAAGGGGCCTACAAGGAAGCTGGAGAGGGACTTCTAACAAGGGCACGTAGGGACAGGAAAAGGGGTACTGGCTTTAAACTGAAAGAGGGTAGATTTAGATTAGACAGGAGAAAGAAATTCTTTACTCTGCCAGTGAGGCACTGGCACAGGTTGCCCAGAGAAGCTGTGGCTGCCCCCTCCCTGGCAGGGTTCAAGGCCAGGCTGGACGGGGCTTTGAGCAACCTGGTCTGGTTGGAAGCTTACCTCCATGGCAGGATTGGATTTGGAACTGGGTGATCTTTAAGGTCCCTTCCAACCCAAACCATTCTACGATTCTGTGATTCTATGAACGTTACTATTGGGGATTACGTATTTTTTGAGGTGAGTTTCCCCTTCTCCTTTTACTGTCTACGGAGGAGTGACACACACTTCCACGGGTAGCCTGGGGAGGGGCGTGGAACAGACAGGACAGACATTGCCTCAGTTACATTCCTTCAGTGAGTCATGCTTAGACGATGCTGGCTGGAGGGATACTAACGCAGTTTCTTAAACCAGAAAGACACTGTATGTTTAGAGCAAGGTATATCTATGAGAGCAAAAGGCATAAGACTCTCTTTAGACTCCAACAAAGCTTACAGAAAGAAACATACCTGTCAAATGCTAGACCCTAAGATCCTGAGAAGATAATACATGAAATTTTGGGTTATTTTAAGAAAACTGTCATTGGCCAAACAGACACGAGAATCGTATAATAAAGTAACAAGCATGTTCAGTAGTAAAAACAAGATAATAAAGAAGAATAATTTTGTTTTATGCTTCCAGTAGGCTATTACTAAACAATATCATATGAAACTATGAGTTTAAAATGAAAGTTCTACCAGGAGTGTATTTTTAAGCTTGTTTGTTTTTATTTTATTTAGAAATAAATGCATGTAGATACTTATCACCAGCATGCAACTTAACGGAGATGAATTATAAGTCCTTGGAAAAACCTGAGGATTTTAAAAGAAAAAGCCAAATGTACCTTTTAAGAAACACATTAGGATATTACCAAAGAACATGCTGAGTAAAAACACATTTGATTGCCACATGTTCTCTCGGTACTTATTTTGCTTGTGATTTCTGCTGCATGAGAGCCATCACTAGCAAATCAATCAGATTGCTAATGAGAATAAAGTGCCCTCTTCCAATAAAAGCAGAGAGAAATTCTCATTAAAAAGCAAACCAAGACAATAGGGTTTGACTTTCTCACTCTGTGTAACTCCCCTACCCAGTGCCTACCATCTCACGAAACAAGTTTAACGGCACAGGCATCGGGCTGGGGCTATGCTAAGCAAATCCAGGTAACCGGAAGAGATTTTACTTGTCATCAATATCTTGGCAATAATAAGGAACATGATATCAACAAGCTGCTGAAAACCATTTAAATGGCCAATAAGGTCTGAGCAAAATAATTTTAAGTCATTTTAACAGCATCTGTGTTAAAATGGTAACTAGCCATGGGGAAGAACTTGCATCACAGAAGTATGAAGCTCTGCTGAAACTGGTAGGAGGTTTTCCTCAGCAGAATAAAAATGTAGTAAGAAAATCAGAAATTTAGTAAGGATATCAGGCTCACATGCAAAATCACATGAAGTATTTGAGATACGATTTTCTTGTACATGGCAAAGCTTTTGCTTAAGGACTTCTAACGCAGATGACAGTGGGCAGCAAATTAAATGCTAACAATGTATTAACATAACTTACTCCAACATCAGCCACCACATTCATCCTCAGCTGGAAGACATTTACTTTCCTCACTTGCAACTTCCTCTCTTTAGCAATAGCCACAGGGATTGTTACAATCTATATTCACATATATCTTTGAGTACAAAGACAGGATTCTGAAGTATTACAAAAGGCTGGTTTATGTGGATGTTAATGTAAGCCTATGAATTATGTAAGTGCAAAGTGAGCCAAAAAATATATCATAGATTATCTACTTACCTCTATTCACATAATGTCTAACAGTATGGCTTCACAGTAGAAAGGTGACAGCCACAATTCACACATTTTAGGTTTTGACTGCTGTTAAGGAGCTTCACACCTTTTCGCTTCTACATGCCTGTTGGCAGAAGAGGTCTGTACTCCACCATAGGGGGATTTTCAATCTAAATTAATTACATATCAGATCTATAAGAGCAAAACACCAAAAAGCAAGCTCCTATGTGAAATGTGAGATAGCAGTATTTGTTCCTTCTGGTTAAGTATCTTGATCTACTTTTCTCCAGATGGCCACACTGCTAATCGACTTCTTTGTCAACTAATACCTTCCCTATGTGTTTCTTCTGCAACCGCTGAGATAATTTCTCGAAGCTATAAATGAAACAAAATCCATTTTTACCCTCACGCAGTTTTAGTAACAGATGCAGGCATGTATCCGTCTTTGGACAAGTTGATAATCCTCCGGAAAACCTGAATATGTTAGGACTTTGCTCATCTATACCACATTAAGCTTCCACTTCACTGTTTCGAATCACCGCTAGAATATTTAACTGCAGAATTTTGCAAGCAAAGGCTTTTTACTATATTTGTAAGATGTTTGATAAAATCAACAAACTTTATAGCAGTTACATATTTTTTTTTCACTTGCAAGTGGAAGTTGGGAATTGTATGAACAAAAGATATTGTCACGCTTATTCATTTTTTCTCATGCACATTTCAGCAATTACAAGTTATAGGTGTCGTATACCCAGTTATAGACAAAATAAGTTAAATTTTCCTTTGGTTTGTGGGTTTTACCCTTTCAATTAAAATAGTTCTCTAAAAATGTCTCAACTTACTATGCCTTTTACAGACATAGGAGCAGATTTCCTGATTAGCTGGAAAAGATTTTGTATGACTAATAGGATAAATTTGGATTTCCCCTATATAGTCTCTTCATTTTTGGAGACAAACACCACCAATTATGTTTTGACAGAGGCTTATGGTCAATGAAATATCTCCTGAGCACAGTACTGCAGTATGGAATGCTCAGACATCAGACTTTACACCAATTAACTTCCCTGCAAGAGCAAAAGATGTTCAAGATATTTTACGCATATGTGAATTCATCATTGATAGTATTTGGTTTAGCAAATTACTTTAAAATCAGGTTTAAATTATGATTCAGAAGACAGATGAAAACTGAAATCCAAACTTAAACCACCAAAGAACAGAAAATTCATAAATAGTCTTAGAATGGCAATATCAAAAACTGTCCTATTTGTAATTCTTCGAGATGTAAATACAGCTAAATTCTTGTAAGTCCGATGTGAAAGCTTAACACATGAGAGCTCAAACTGAGGAAAACAAGCCTACATAGTGATTCCTGTCAGAAACCATTAACTTCACCTGCCAAAAAGAGCCACTGTTGTAGCTGAAACAATCTCCCAGAACGCAGTTCACCAGTTTGAAAGAAAGGCTGCACACTTATCACAGAATTCCTCTGCTAGGATTTTATGCATTGCTGAGACATATAGAAATGCCTGTGGATGAATTTTGCCATTTTACTGCTGCATTACACTAAGTGGGTGGAACACACCCATGTAAGCAGCACTATCAGAGCTGCTGTAGGACCAAAACTGCCTTTTTTATTAATGTAACTGCAGAAGTTAAACTTAAAGGTATTGATGGGGAAGAATATAATTCCTGGAATTAGAATACTTTATTCTGTACTTGTACATCAAAAACTGCCTAGTGAAAGGAAAGAGAATCCCAGCTGTAAAGAGCCTGTAGTCTAAAAAAGCCTCTCACCATCTCACCTCAATTATTTTTACATAGAATAACACTGTAGATAAAAGACCTAGACTATTTTCGATATCCCTAGACATTACATATGGCCAAGATTTTTAAAAATTTTTGTTATTTTATAGAATCTTCTCAGAAGGGTGCCTATCCTAACTAGACAAAGAAAGGAAATACCCCAAACCTCTACATCAGTCTTGTCCTCCCAGAGTACTGGCAGTAGATGGAAAGGAGGATAAAGAGACTATGTTTTCCCACAAACATACGGAAAACAGACTCCTGATGCCATCACCAGGTAACACACACATCTACTGAAAGATAAATAGGTGTCTTCAGCTGGCTGATCTATGCCAAACAAGCAGTCTACAAAATATTAGACTGACCTAAAAATTAATTACACTCCACAGGAAGAATTTGATTTGTCCAGATTAGTTACTAAAATGCCTGCAGGGGGTAGACAGAATTTTTCCTTAGAAATGTAATAAAGATATGATTCCATGTCATGCTTTGAACACATAAACAATGTTTCCATTATCAAAATTTCCATAGTAAACTTCATTAAAATAATAGCCAGTATAATATTGTGAGGTATCTGAAAGAAGAGTTGCCAAGAGGAAAACCTACTTTTATACGTGACAAAGGTATTTAGTTAACCTGGATAGGTACAACTAATTTCATTACTGTATGCACACATTTTCCAGTGACTTATTAGGAGTCATACGCTATGAAAATACACTAAAACATCAACAGACTTAGCAAGGTTTATCATCTTCCAATGAGAACACTGATACTTGATGGATACAATATTCTACAATAAAAAATGCACACAAGAAGTCTTCCAAGGTGTTTAAGCTACTGCTTTTACAACAACAATATCAATGCACAACTAATTTGATTAGCAAACTGACAAAACACAATCCACCACTTTCAATTCTTACTTGTTTTTGAAATTCAGCCACTCTTGTCTTTTTCCTCAGGCATCCATCCAAAAGACACTAGAGAACCCTTATAAGGAAAATGTTAATGATGATTTCATTATCTGATCTTGACTATGGTTTCAATTCATCATGAAATTTCAGACTTCCCATATATATGGGCTGGAAAATTCAGTTGCTGATATTTTAAAAATAAAAAAGTTACAAACTGACAAATTTTCTGCTGCTCATAAAGACTGCATAGCACTGTATCAAGATCTTTTCACTTTCTAGCAACCCTTCCATACAATTTACAAACCTGTGCACTGTCCTGTTCCTAGACCCCAAGTGTGTTTTTTTGATATCAAAGCCTAAAACGTCAGCAACTTAACAGAAGAGAAACAATCCTCCATTTTTATTCTACACCTTTGATGACTAAACTGAGCAACTTCTGAAAGTGGAAGCAGTCAATTAAAAAAAATATGCCTAGTATTGGGTTAATTAGTGTGGGGTTTTTTTAAGCTGTTTACAACTGCATTCTGTCTTTGACCATATTTCTAACTACTAGCCCTTAAAAGAGAACATGTAATTGAGCAGCAAAAATCTAAAAAATGTAAATGTTAACTGTAAGAGTGAAAACATCTGAAAAATTATATAGGATGGACGCTTAACAACAACTGTAAATTTGTCTATAAAGAAGGCCATACTTCTAAAGATCCACAGTCATAGACGCAAATGAGACTAAGCTGGTCTATGAGCAGTCAGTTCTCAGAAGTCATTGTCACAACAGGTTTTTAAATAATAGGAAATTTAAAATTCAAACTAAGAGAGGACGGAGAAGACAGAAGACAACTAAAATTTGGATATTCATTTCTATGTCAACAATATAGCATTATCACAACTTGCAAATGAGATTAAGAAAGCCTTATGAACATTTTTGCTACAATGGAACTAGTCCATCATAAATCTATGAAACTATTATAATAAAAGTATCTAAACCATGAGTAAATGACACTTAAATTTGTGGCTTGCACAAATCACACATTGCTACACACCAGAGTTATATGCTTTCCATGGCATGAAAAATGATGAGATTTCACATAAAACACTGAAAGACAAAACAGTTCTTCAGACCAACATTTAAAGTGCTGTAAAAGAGGTCTTAAGACCTCTTCAAATTGATTGCACACAACTGTGAACTCTAACTATTAGTAAATAATCAGCTTTATGAATTTCACTACATCACTCATCTTAAATTTTCTCGGACTTAACACAATCAATAAGAAAAGTTTCTCCAGAAAGATGTGGTACCTGCAAACAGCCTCTCTTAGCATGAAATTAAAGTCAGGCTCCCGTGAATAGGTTCCCCCGGGGAAACTCCTCTCGCGCAGGTTCCGGGACATTGCCGGTTCCTTTTTCTGACTTGGACAAATGACTTCTCACAAAAGGCTACTCAGGAACTGAGCTGCTTTTTAAAAAAGCATTAACATGGCCCCACACTGTGCAGTTACAGACTCTTCTGCATGAAGTCTTCATTACTCATACATTTCAAATCTGTTGCACAGCACACAGGACATCAAAACTAATCATTCTGTCTGGTCTTCTGTTTCAAAGTCTGCAGAGCTACTGTTTCCACTTGCTACGGGGGAAAATAGGCTTTTTCTTTACCACATGCTTGCTAGTGTCTGACCTACATCATGAAGAAGAATGAATCTTCCACTAATCCACATCCTAATAGCCAGACTTTCTTAAAGCCCGAATAGGAAAGCCAGGCATGTGACAAGAAGCATTATTTCTGCTCCCACCTTTTATTTAATATTCTTGCTCCTCAACTTCTTCTTCATATCCTTTTGTTCTCTTTGCAAAAATGTATCACAGTGAATTAATGACATTTATAATAATCTGCTGTGTTCCTAAATTACAAAGATACGATCTGCCAGTACTCCGCTTATCAGAAAGCCAGGCATCTCTGTTGTAGTTTTTAATACAATAAACCTTTTAAATCAGCTTTAACAGAACTCAATCAGAATGTGCTTACAGTAAGTAATATTATGTACTGGACCTGCAACTTGTTTATTGAAACACTGTCATCTATGCCACATTGAATTTTGAAACCCAAAATTATACCGTGGATTTTTTTTTCTTTCCAAAGATTCTCTTCTTAAGCTGATTTGGCAGCCTACAGACTTAAGAGCACCCGGTAACTGGAGCTTTCACCTTCTCAATTAGTGAGAAGACTGGTGCTGACTGAAAATTCTATTACACTGGACAGGCATCTTAGGAAATGTGTATTAGGTATTTTTGAATTTAGGGCTCCCCTCCCACCCTTTAGAAAAAAGAACTATTTGTAGCAAGTCTTGTATCGTCAGTAGCATACTGGCAGTTACACCATGCAGCTTGGAAATTCAGATAGGAAAACAGTTTCCTGACAGGCAACAACACTGTTCTCTGCCACCTACCCCCTTTTTCATGAGTAATTTAAATCTTTTTAGTATTTTTTTTATTAATTCAATGATGCTTAATAGGCTTGATTAACTATTACATCACTGTGCTTTTCAGGCAAGCATTCACTGCCTGATGAAGAACTCAGTCCTATTACGTACCTTACGAAGCTCATCACAAAGTCAAGAATGGGATTTTTAGTTTCAGGTATGACGTTTTGCTGAATAAACACAGATTTACTTTGTAAAACACTATTAATTCTACAGATGAAGAGTCCCATGTATAAAAATTTACATATATGTATGACCAACAAATTTGGGTTTTTTTTCTTCTGCTGTCTCCACAGGACACATGTAGATAGGGACTGAAATCCTCATCCCGGAGATCTGCTGGGTGATTTGGCTCTCACCTCCCACAGCTTCACTACCCAGAACATCTCCTGATGATGCCCCAGGTACTCCTGCTGCATCAGAAACCCATACAAGTGAGGCCCATGGTGAACACTGTAATGAAATCAAGACTTTTCCCTCTCAACCCTTCACTCCACTCCTAAAAAAAGGGTGACAAAATAAAGCCATCTTCCCCCCCCACCCCCACACCTCCCCCAAAAAAACCACACAGACATTTATCAGGTGGCAAGTGTAGCCTGTTCATGAGGTTTTATTAAAGGAGAGGAGACTTAGCTGTAAGACCCTTTTCTACCTACATCCCACTGGGGAATTCAATTTCGTTGTTGTAAAGCTCCTGGGGAAGCTCTTCTGTCCCTGTTCTGAACACCCTAAGTCTTAAAGAACCATCATCAAACCTAAATTTTTGTTAGAAATGTTTGGCCTTGTTTGTTTTCGAATTTGCTTTTTCAAAATTTTATTTAAAAGTCTTGACAAGAAGCATTTCAGTATTTGCTTCCTCACCAAGCATGTTACATGAATTTACCATTCTTGATTCTGGAAGGGGAGACAAGACACAGAAAGCATCTTCCCTTTTCCCGCTCGGTTCCCTCAGCATTGGCAGCTCTGAATCCTTTTAGAAGGGAGTTAGTTGGCTGGGTCTGAGCAAAGGCATACATGGTCCATGGTATAATAACTGTCTCTGCCCATAGATCCCATTCCATAATATAACTGTGTGATTTTGATTAATCACACCTGATTTGAGTGGACTGTGGTCTTTGCTTCTGATTCATCACGAACACAATACCAAACAACATACTGGGTTACGTATAGACAGGGCTCTTCACAGAGGTCCACAGGGCAGATTTTTTATGACGGTACATGTACTCTTCCTGTGAAAGACATCAGGTCTGATGTCCTGCCACTGAGTATGGGGTTAGAAACAATGCAGTCAGTAGCCACTTGAAACATTTCTATGGCTTCCATCAAATGCAATCTGCCTGTGAAAAACTTGACATTTAGTTAGAGTTCATTTGTGTCTTTTCATTTGCACGCATACCTTTTCCACCAGGTAGCTGTATCAGGTTTGCAGTTACCAAGGTATTCTTCCAGTGTTTAAATTCCCATCCTATTTCTTAATGCTATGTGTAATTTCACAGCAATATTAGTTAGTAAACTGCTCAGAATTTCTCTGCTTCCTTAACTGTAAAACATCATCATGTTCATTCAGCAGCCAACAGAGGAAACAAATTCTAAGAGAGAGATTTTGAATCAATTTCATAATCCTTTTTTAAAGCCAAGTGATTTAGATATGGAAAAACAAAGAGTGAAACATTCACAGCAGTGTTTCTTCAGGCCAGAAACAGAAAATTCTGAGCTAAGTACAAACTGAATTATTAAGAAAAGACCATATTGTTTATTAGACTTGTACTGGTTTCTGTAACAAAAGACAATACCACTCTTAATAAATCTTCCTTATTTTCATGGACCACAAAGGCAATGACAGTATTACTACCATGACATAATCCTTCTTCCATTTTTAAATTAATGTATTTTTCAAATGTAGATTTTAAATTTCTGAAAGTGTGGTTATTTCTCCTCTAAAGCACTGCTTATCTTTCTAACACAATTTGCTGAATGTTATTTCTGCAAGAGATGCATGCTCTTCACCAAAACCAATCCTGCAGCTCAAATAACCAAGCTAACTTTGAACGAGCTGGCTTAGATCCTGACCAACAGCACTGCATCAAGGAGCTCAGTGCAGGGCAGGCAACAGAATATTCATCTGGGGAACAGGTAGGCTTAGAGAATACACTGATAAACACACTACTTCTGGTGCTGTGCTACTCACTGAATACTAGTTCAGATACTTGCATCTTAGCTACCATCACAATTTGGACTTCTCTCTAAATATTCTGGTGGGAGGAGGAGTGCTATTTTCCTTTTTAATTTATCTCTGCAGCTTTACAGGTTATTAGTTAACTGTAAAACCAACACCTGTCTTGGAAAATCATAAAAGAGCAGGTAAATCAAGTATGCTTTCAAAACACCTAAAATATGCTCTTGTGCCTTCTTGCTAGCTTGAACAATAATATGTACACACAACACATAACAGCAGATGCATTTAGAGGTTTTACTGAAAAGTGTCAATACAAAACATTAAGAAATAAAATACAGAGAATATGATACTCATCTTTTTTATTTAACCCCAATGTAGTTATGAAATTGACAGCAATATCACTTATAGAAAAATTAGCAATGTTTTGGTTTTGTCTATATAGCAAAAAGAAACACAATTAGCATAAGAACTGGCTAGCACTTTTTAAATATTAAACTAATCTCAATACTGCAGACAAGTATCTGTTAGAATTACATAAGAATATATGGAGACTAAACAGGATGCTAAAAATAAAATATATTCTCATCTACTGCATTTATGGGATTACAAAATCACTGGCCCACTTCCATTTAAGCATGACAGAATGAAATCACATCCTCAAAAGAATTAGTTAAACAGTCCTAATCCTTCATCTTCCAAATCCAGCCCTACCTCTCAGCCTTCATATTGTTTAATCTGAAGAGGGAAGACAACTGTCATCTAGTTCTCTGAATTCCATGCTGATTAACCCTTCAAAATGAAAACCTAAGGCACAGACTGAAGATTCAAAGTGATTAAGATTCCACATTCGACTAGGCAGTATTTTTAACTACAAATGTGCCTAACCATGTAAGCTTTGCTAATCAACAGCAAATACACAGCAAATATCCGTCTCTCCTGGAGGCAAGAATTAAAATAAGGGCCTTTCAGCAGCTCAGCTGGGTGTTTTCAGAGAAGGAGAATCCAGACAGAGACTGAAGGAAGAACAGGTAAGAAAAGATAGACAGGAAAGGGTTCAGCACAGCAGCAAGAGAAGGCATAGATCAGGAGGAAAGATGTGGGGGCAGTGAGAACACCAAGAGAGTTGGGAACTTACCCTGTGCTTCCACTGCCTGTAAGCTAACGAGAGTGCAGGCGTTTGCTCTCAAACAAGGCACCTACAGATGCCCATAGGCATCTTACTGGGTGCCGGCTGTATTTCCTGGCAATACTCTCCTCCCGTCAATAGCGAGCAACTAAGTTCAATGTGAGGAAAAGCACCTGCTCCAGGACGATGGCACTAAAAAACACAAAATACCTGTGAAATTGCTAAGACCCATCTAAAATATCTGTTCAGACCACCTATCCTCAAGAAAAATTTACTTATATTGCAACAGGCACAGAAAAGGGCCAGGCTAAAAAAGCTGGGCAAGTTTAGTCTGGTAAAGCAAAGGTTCAGTGGGGACAGGATTAGTCAGTATGTATTTACAAAACGAACCTGATGTAAGAGAAAACATGCACAAACTGAGCAGTACTGTGCGAACTACAAATAATAGCAGTTTGGTACAGAACAGGCGTGCAATAGCAACAGTTGGACAGAACAACCACTCTACTGTGGGCGTGATCAGATTATTTCAGGATTACGTGCCACGATTGCTTCTGGCAAGGTGGGGGATGAAGTCTCTTGGCCTCATTTTAGACACTAAAATTTATGGGCAATAAATACCTGCCAAAAAAGTAGAGCAAGTCTAGAAGACTGAAAGAGTGAGCTAAATTACCTCATTATAGTATGAATTACAAAATATTCTCCATCACATGCATGTTGTTTTGTATTCATAACTAGATTAATATCCATATTAAAATGCCAGATTATTTTCAATAAAGACTCTGTGTCTTTCAGATTTAAAACATTATTAAATACTCAATAACCTTCACAAATTGGAGGGGAGGGTTCTGAAGAACCTAGGCAAAATACTGAAGCAGTGAGTTTTTCTCAGTGCATAGTATTTCATTTCATTAGAACTTCATCAACGCCAATACTGCTCCAGTAGCATGTGCCAACCTAATGATAAAAGGTTATTTCACATTTTCATATACTCCAGATGGCAATGATTCAGAAAAACTCTCACTCTGTAGTTCAGCAGGATTAGGAAACCCTCTTACAACAACCTCAACTGACATTTCTCATCCTGCCAGCACTACAATGGATCATGACGCATGTGTTTCACATTGCACTTGCCAGTATAATTGTCCTATTACAAACACACTGATTGAGAAAATACGTATAGCACTGCAATAAACACAAAATATGTCACAAAATATGCAACAGAGGGCTCACAATGAAATGCAAGCAAGTCTGGAATGGGATAATATTGCTCATTATTTTGCAGTGCTATAAATTTCAGCAATTCAGTACATAACTACAAGAGCTGAATGAAACCCAGAATGCTTAAAGTATTTTTACAACAATACTCACTGACATATGAAACCAGTGAAACCAGTAACCCGTTATTCTTCCCTGTATACACCAGAATTCTCTTCAACAAATATTTCAGAAACAGATCCAAATGGCCTTCGCGACACTCAAATATTTTCTAAAAAATGTGAGCTTCCCCCATTCTTTCTTTAACAGGTTCTACAATAAATTCGTATCAACATAACATAGTCTCCCACTATTCATTACTGCATAGTCTTAGGCAAACCAAGCTCTTCTCTGTGAAGGGTTGAGACTAAGATATAAGAACTGAAATTGATAGACATTTGCCTTTTAAGGAAGCCGTTGACAGCTGGACTGGATTTTTTTTCTCTCCAATTTAAGAATACAAGCATAGTAGCAGCAGACATTCACAGTACTTGAACAGATTAAGAAATACTTTGTCTTAAACAGAATTCCTGTTCTGAGATACACTTGCATTCAACAAGCCAAGGGGAGGGATCTCCACTGCAGACCACTTTTAACACAGAACCACTTCGATATACCATAACTGTAAATGTAATTTTGAAGTCGGGCAACTCCCTGGCTTTTTAATGTACTGATTACCTTGCTCTGCCTTACCTGCCTTTCAGAAAATAGTACAGGTGGTCAGAATTTTCTGGTTTCTAACTTATTTTTCCAGTAAAAAGGAATATACACAAAGGCTTACTGTTGCTTATCATCCGTACACGATCTACACATGATTAGCATCCTTACGGTTAGTAGATACAGGCTGGAAGGAATCTGCCAACCAAAGACAAATGGAACACGGCAATAAAACCACAATCAACTCAGTGCCTCTAAAAAGGCTTTAGGATGAAGGATGAAAACTACAGCTAAAGACAGAAAAAGGTTACCTTCTGATCAGGTGAGACAGTAATCAACCCATGCCACATTCATTCAATTAACAGACTCTGCAGCTTGCAAACACCGATAAGGGCACTACAACTTAATGATCTAATCTGTATTCCTAGAGAACAAAAACTTTGTTCAAAACACACAGTTTACTTGGATTTCCAGTGCAGGCACAATGTATGGCAAGATGAGCCTTCTCTGCTGTGTACCGGCAGGAAAAACTGGACAATTAAATCCCATAAATATAGAGGAACAAAAAGGAGGATTAAAAACACTTGCAGAAAAAGGTATGTCAAGTTCTAAAATGCAGCACAATCTCCTGTGCCAAAACAAGAGACTACAGAAATCTCTGTTCCCTTGCAGCGCTAAGCCTCGTCGTCACACGTCTCCTCCTAACCACTTTGCTCGTGACAAACGCAACTATTTCTCGGCATGTCACTTCTTCCTTCCTATCCGTAATGCTGGTGAAGACCAAGAAGAGTAAAATCCCTTATCTTCAAGCAAGCAATTGAACTGGGATTCAGTTATCATGAAACAAAATGATGCAAAAGAAAAATCTTCTCCAAAGTGTATTTAAACTAAGAGCGCGTATCAACAGCCTAAAACACTCAATGTTCTCTAGGATGTGACTTGTTCTGAACAGGATTTGTAGTTTCTCTGCATCCTTTTGCAGCATATCCTTAGTTATCTGATTGTCACAAGAAGAGCTCATTGTTTTATGCAACACAATATTCTATTGACACCCTTCAGACAATGTTTTCAGAATAACCCATCCGTAGTTATCATACTGCTCTCTTGGAAGATAACAGATACTTTCTGAAATACATATTTAATTAATGCTATTTAATATACAATTCAACTGAAAGGCAGCAATAATGAATTCATAAAATCTGAGATTATGAGGCAAACACTACACATGGAATTAAAGCCATCTTACACTGAAACAATCATCTGAATCAATCTACAATTTCTTACAGTATCTGCAAAGTAAAGGACACATTATGGCCATCNNNATAATCACATTAAGATTTTTGGCAATGCTTTACAATAAAAGCTATCTGCAATAGTAGACAGTAATTGTTACTAAATTGTAACAGAATCCCAATGGAGTTAGGAAATATAACCATATTAGTCAAATAAGTTCAGCATGATTAATGACACTGCAAAAAAATCAAGATTTTAAGCAATAAACCCCTTACGGGCAAAGCCCATAATTACTTACGTCCATTTCCGCCAGAAGCCAGATATAGTCAACTCTCATTGTTGCCTTTTCAGTGTAGTCATCTAGCATCTTTCAGGAGCTGGTGGGGATCTGGCCCAACAATTTTCCTTATTTATTTGAATAGTTTGAATCATGTCAGACGACTTAAAACCGTAGCGTTTGTCCTTCAATGCTTTCTTCAACCTTAAGAATGGAAATGTCCATTCCTTTCCAGGGGACATTCCCTCTGCTAGGTCTAGATTCAAACTCAGTGAGAATCCTAAGCCTTCTCTTCAAACATGAGTGAAGAAAGACCTCACAGCTGCCCTTACTGATACTGATGGACTAAAACCAAGCACCTTTTCTTTTTTAAATCCCAATTTTCCTCTAAGCAAGTTCCATTACCTGTATCAAGAAAATGCACAAGCAACATCCATGCAGCTGAAGCAAACTTCTTGTGCCTTCAGGGCATAAATCCCTGAGGATATACCTGTAGAGTATCTTGCAAAATGCAGTATCAGAGTAAGGGATAAGTAATTAGAACAACTAGGTCTATAAGCCTATACAAGAAAAGTAAATCCCATCCTGTTCTCTTAATGTTCATTATATACTCTGAGAAGCAAAACTCCAGAACAATTTGCACTTAGTATAATAATTTTTCAGCTTTAAATATACTCAGTACAACTTTTAATAATCATATTTGAAATGTGCTCATACAGGAAAGCACACATCCAAAACATTCTGGTAAAATAAAAAGATTTAAAAGTAAATTTTTAAGTTGCCCTATCCAATTTCGAGCGCTGACAAACAAATGAACTGCTGCATGGCCTGTTACATTAGAACAATACTGTGGAATAATTACAAGTTCTAGGATAAAATTAAAATTACCATAATAATTCTCCTGCGAAACAATCCAATCTATGCAGACTACAAATTGCTACTAGGTTGAAAAAATATATTACCACCTCAAGTCAAGCAGATAAATTATTCTATTTCCATTAGTTAGTGTAGGTACTTAAGAGGTTATGCAGAGCAGGATGACAAACTGATTATTACAACAACTTACGTATTGGTCATATTTAAAGACCAGCTCTTTACTTGCACACCAGCATTAGAAAGGCAGCTATGCAAACTTTGAGTTAAGACATGATTCTACAACGGTTTCTCACTGACGAGAGCCAAAGTCCCAATCTATAGGGCCCACCTTTGGATACAACAGGCGATATCAAGTCAGGAACGTCTTTGTGCCTGTTTTCCTCTTCTGTTGCCTGTACTGTTTCCTTCAGAGTACTTTAGAGAAAGCCATTTTCTCCTCCTTACTTTATACACACATGACAAACAGAAAACTTTGCTTTGAAATCTAGACAAGACAAAGGGTTCCCTTATTACTCTACTCAGAGAGGTAACATTCAGGATTTCATGTTCTTACCCCCTGTACCACAAAACTACACATCCATGCTATTATAGACATCAAACTCCTCAAAGGTACCTGAAGCACTCCTTTCATTCTGCCTTTCATGAGAGCAGAAGGCACACCAGTATCTATAAAACGCTGAGCACTTTTCTGGATCTGATTTCGTCTGCTTGCAATTAGAACGGGAGTGTAGGCTTTTAGTCTGTTGTAAAACTGCAAAGGGAAAATTTAGACCCAGTCAACCAATGACCCTTTGAAGATTCCAATCATGCTCATAAAAGAGAAGTACCACTATCAAAATCACTTGGTTTTATGTCAGCTTTTTAATCATAATATTCCCTTATGGTTTAATTTGAGCTGTACCTACCACCATCAATCTGAATATACACCACTGCCCATTCATGATACATTTACAGTTTATAACACAAGTTTTATAGTACAGGAAAGCTATTAATACAAGCCACCTGAAGCATCTAACAGAAAAACCACCACAAAAATCATGATCATAAACTCACGTTTCTCTCTGACCCATTAGTAAAGAGAAACAGTCTATAATCTGAAAATCGTGTATCAGATATGGCTTTTAAGTATAGCTTTACAATCATATGAGAAGTGGAACCACAAGCGTGATGGGATGAGTAAATTAAAATGGGGTAAATCCATGTTATCTCGGTAGTGACTTAAATCTAACCATGGAATCAGAGGATCAGTCTTAACTAACACTATACATCTTGGTTTTAAAAATGTGTGTCTTTTTTGACTCTCCAAGAGAACTGCTCACTTATAAGCAACAAAACTCAAAGCGTGGAGAGCACAGGTATGCCTGGCATGAGCATACGTAAGACCTCCAGCTGTGAAAGGCACATGCAAACGAGGTTTCAAAACATTCCTGCGATTTCCATTTCATATCCTCTCCCTTCTCAGGAAGGGGTAATAAATACAAGGTGCCATTGTACAACACTACAGGGAAACAGAAGACTTTAAAGAGAGACTGAGGCATTGTGTTGGTGTAGAAAACAACTTTGGTAGACAATCCTGCAGCTCAAACCAGACTGATGTTTTTAAAAACAGTCTTCACATTTACCACAATCATCCAGGACAGACCCTAAGGGAACATCTGTTCTTTGCCAGCTTTCTTCCTGCCCTTTCTCCTTGCCTAGTTTAACTTCTCTAATCATTTTACTGGGGCATAATTTCCATTTACACAGATATGAATTCCTGGATTCAAAAACATAAATTACAAGGCTGTTTCAAAGGTGACTCTCTGTAGTACATTCTACTACAAAGATTCAAGATCTTTATCACCGCACTGTCCTTCTCTCACAGGTATTCCCTCCATTTCCTTTTTAACATTCTTTCGTTATACAGATACTATGAAATGAAGATAACATTTTTAAAAGACAAAGGTACACATACAACTTGAAATAGAGAATTTTTCCATGTTCAGGTTCAGAAGGATGGATCTGGCTTTTACATGAATAAACTAAACTGCTGAAGACTTCTATCCGATTTACGGTTTTGTGATTCCCATCTAGACAGAAGCCTGTCACCTTTAAATACTTGCCTATTATCATCTTTTCTGCCAAACATTGCAAAATTATTCCAATATCTTTGGTTGGAAGAAGTTACTAATGGGTCAGGTAAGGGATTAACTTCACATCTCAGGAAATGGGAATATCACAATTTTTTTCTATCACGAAAAAGCTTTCCCAAAGCAGATCATCTGTAGCTGCTACTAAGGATATAGAATCTTATTCTAGCCATGTTCTAACTTCAAAAGAGATACTACAGAGCACCGTTAACCACAGAGCATTGTTAACCACAGCAGTTCTTCTCTGAGTACATTAAATGTAATAAAAAAACTCTTCCTGGAAGAGTTTCTCAGAAGCCACTACTAGAGCACAGGCAACTGAACTGAGCACTGGGACCACAATTGTTTAGTCTTCTTCATGAAGACCATATCTGAATTTTATTAACAACACATCGGTCTAATCTTCTGTACACAATTTCTTAATTATATATAAGTAAATAGCACTCTTTAGGACTTCACTCCTTCAACTGCCTACACATATAATTGTCAGTGGTTGGTTGACTACAGTTGGTGCCTGTGAGTATGATCAAGAAATCATGACTGAATCTACTTAGATTAATTCTTCAACTGGTTACCTTTCACACTGTATCTTGTGATCTCAGATCATCCTGTCAATCTTTATTAGTATATGTATGCTATTATTTTTCTTCAGGGAAGACTAAGCAGAACAGCTGTTAAGCATTCCTGCTTTCACATCTATTATATGTCCTTCTGTTCTCCTATCTTCCACATTATTTTCTGTTTAAAATTACTTTTCATCCTTTATAATCTTGTAAAAATGCCTTAGTCATACATAAATGTATATATATATGTATATCATACCTCCAAATAAAAAGGTGACCTAAGTATGAAGGAGTTTGGTGTTTCACATAGAGGGGGTAATCATGCATGGGAGAATCTAGGCAAGCTATGAAGTGGTGACAATCTTCTAGTGTAATCAGGGCAGGTTCTTTCCTGAAAATTGGCTCAGAATTAAGAATATAACATTAAAAGAAAGAATATTAAAAAATGTTCTTTTAGACCAGAGCTAATTAATATCAAACGGCTTGACTTAAGGGAAAAAAAAAAAACAAAGAAAACCAAATGATATCCTGTTGATCTTTGCAGACATTTTTCTCGCAGATCTGCTGATCCTTCTACTGGTCCTTGGAATTAAGGTATCTATCATGTCTAGCAAAGGATTTTTTTATTAAATATGTAAAGGAATGTGTTGGTCTTGAATAGTCTTTTTATCTTCTATAGCATCAAGGAATTGCAGAATAGCACGTGACACATCTGTGACCTTCCTGATTTCCCAAGTTTGAAAGAAATGAAACTATGGCAAGCTCCTCAGGAAAGAAACAGTGAGTACGTCAGCTTTGCATGTTCCAATGCAATTTAAAAAAAAAACATCTACAAGAACGGTAAACCAGCAGTAAGTAACAGAAGTCCTCCTGACAACCACAGGTCTTATCTACCTTGAAAGCATCTTACCACACATGATTACACAGCTCTTAGGCAGCAACATTACTCAGTAACAGAACTCAGCTCCTCTATCGGCACTGTCCTTTCATAAATCTAAACATGTTTTAAGATGGAGAACTATCTGCAGCTAGAAATACCTGCAAAAATATGCCTATTATTGTGCAAAATAAAATGCGCAGAGCTGTGAACTTTGGCAGGTACAAGATTTCACAGTACATGAACACCAAACATGAACCTCAGCCTCTTAAAAAAGCAGTAGCAAGGGAGTCTGCAATTTCACCAAACTGAGGTTTTCACTGTCCTCTGACATCAAAGGGTCCGTACACTCCATCGCTACATCTGCACAGGAATTCCCACTCTTACTCTTGAGCACAATACTATCTGGTACTGGCTTCCAGAAGCTTCCTTCAACATCGGTGGAGATCTCCCATGCTGGGAATGAAACAGCCCTATAACAAGAGAGATTACGGATACACACCGCAAACTATCTAATACAAATACACTCTGCTTGGTCAGGACCGTGGTATGGGAGTGCAGAGGATATTAAAACCATCTTTCTATTACAAAAATTAATGCATGGAGGGGATTAACTGTTGTGCATGAACCTGTATATGGGCATTGGTAAACTACTGTTAAACTTGGTGAAAATGCTGATCTCTTGTTTTTATGTTTGGCTTTGTCTTGTATGTTTTAAAAGAGAGGGTAAGCCAAAGGACTACACTGCAACCTAGTACTAATCTGGTGCTAATCTATTAAATTATGCAAAGGAAAAAAGCCACTGTATCCTATTAAATCGTAGTGCTAGCTAGAAAAGAGGAAGCAGACTATCCTTTCATGCTCTGATAAATCAATAAAAGACAATAGGTGCAACCTTCCAGAAATACAAGTATAACGCATACTGTCAGCATACAAATAAATANAAACCAAACCCAGGATTTTCTGAGCACNCAGATTGCCANGTTTTCGCCNGTGGAAGACAAAAATTACCTGTTTCCCTGGACCCCTTGAAAGAAGTTTTCAGCAACTACGAGCTGCCATGAAACACCACCACATGATTTACTAGTGCATCGAGGCGCTGAAATAGGGCTGCCTCTTAGCGTAGCTTCAGCGCCCAAAGAGTCCACAGAAGCTCGAGAACTGCATGTGCCTCTACGTGCATCTTTAACAATGCCTGAAGCAAAGAGTCCATCGCTCTCTAAAGGTGTTATGTAAGCCAATATATGTCAGGCAATACAGTCTGCCTGCCATAACTTCTGGTCCTTGTGTGACTTCTGTGTTTTGAGTTTACACTGGCTCTTCAGCCCTCTCACCTCACTGCTTCTGTTCTTTCTCAACTTCCGTATGAAAATATTTATTTCAACCTGATGGCTTCTAACATCAGAATGAGAACTGTAGTTAAGAAAACTGAGACAACACATTCTTTGAAGATATTTCTTATGTGTATGTACCTTCAAAACCACCATATTCATACAACAAAGAGTGGAAAAAACAAAGCCTGCTATGAAAAATCATAAAATTCCTTTTTTCTTCTTGTTGGTCAAACAACAGGAAACCAGTAAGTTTAGTCCAAACTAGCCTGTGGATTGAGTGGGATCAAACTCCATATACAACTTGGGGCAATCTCCTATTCAGGCTTAAGGTCACGGGTCTAGTAAAACTCTTCCTCTGTTTTCTGCCAGGTGAAAACTCCTCACAAAAGCTCCTTGATCTTACTTAAAATAGTGCTTGACACTTCTGAGCAAGGATTAGCGATGAAATATGTACCTAAGTGTCGTACATGCACATAAATAAAATTACTAATATACTCACCCCGTCAGTGTTAATCTAAAAGAAACTTCATCCTTTCACTCTGTCAGTTCTAATCAACAGACAAGATCGATACCCTAAGCATTAGGTCGAAGCCCTAGTAAAACAGTATTCACACCACGTCCTGAGGCTCAACAAGTCCAGCCAAGAGCCTAGCAGTCCTCCAGTGAAACCACTCCGTCCAGCACACCGAGAGCGGCAGCTCCGGAAGTGGTGCCTGTGAATCAGACACCAGTCCCACCTTCCTTACACCATATGGGAGAGACCCCCAGCACTCTCAGACCCCAGTGGGAGGGGACCCAGACTGCAGCAGGGAAAAAGCATGCGGAGGAAGGAGCAGCAGAGACGAAGTGTTTTGAGTTGATCACAGCAGCCCTCTCCCCCCCAACCCTGGTGCCCACCATGCTGCTCAGGGGAGGAGGTAGAAGACTCGGGAATGAAAGAATGAAGTTGAGTGTGGCAAGAAGGGAGGGCTGTGAGCAGGTGTTATTAGTTTTGTCTTTGTTTATCACTATCCTACACTATTTTTAATTGGCAATAAACTAAATTAATCCTCCCCAAGTCGAGTCTGCTTTCCCCTTGATGGTAACTGCTGAGTGATCTCTCTGTCCTTATTTCAACCCATGAGGTTTCTTTTCTTATTGTTTTCTCTCCCAGTCCTGTTGAGAAAGGTGAGTGAGAGCCGCCAGCCAAGGTCAACCGACCACAACACGTTTGAAGATTGACATCTTACAGTCAGCAGCAAAGCAGGAAGTAAGTGTACGAGTGAGATACTCACCAGACACAGAGCACCTTCAAGTCAGCAAGTTGTGTTTTATACTTATTCACTAGTTATCTTTGCAACATTTCACACAGTCACATCTAATCAGATCTGGCGGCATCTAAAAACATAGGGCAGAGTGACAAGGCCAGCCTTTGATATAAACTTTATCTTTGTGACAATCCGCCTCCTGCAATAACCCTACATGCAGGCCATGCAGGGAGGACGACAAGAGATTATTGCAGAACTACAGAAAAGAGGAGACCTGTAGACAGCCCCTTCTGTAATCTTCCTCTGAGACAAGAAGTGAATTCCCACATAGTATTTTACTTATCCCTGCTATGACAGAATCAAAGGAATACCATCAATGGCTGCCAGGAGAGCATTTTTATCTCCCCAGAAACTAGGTTAAAATGCTACTGATGGTTTAAATTGGCATTCGGTGGACATTTGACAAACTGACCAACCCCAGGGGCTACTGAGGTGTCCTGCCGGTTTATACTTTCCAGACACGGTCTCTGTTGCGTATGGCTTACCACTCATGGCAGGGAGGCCACTGAAGTGCAAGCAGGTGGTGATCTCTACATCAAGCAGATGTGATAGCGTTAGAAATTACGAGATGATGCTGCAACACCAACACTCTGATGCAATGCAAAAAAATCTCTATCACAGCTGCCAGGAAAACAGTTATCATTTCCACTCCCCCACTGACAAGCCAGAATGGAGTTAAGGGGAATTAACTACAATTGGAGAAAACCACGTAGGATGTGCTTAAACCAACAACCACACAGTCCTTTTACGTGAAGTGTTATCAGATTTGTAGCAGCCATTTTTCCCCTTGTCAGAAGTGACAGGCTTAATCTTACAGTCAATATTAATGCGAGGGGAACGCTGAAATACAATCTAATGAGAATTGCACTCATCCCATTCACAGGACCCTGGCAGATCAAACAAGGACCATTTCCTACTTTTCCAATAACATCCATTCTTAAAAGCCTGAGGCAGTTCTCCAGTCATAGGCATTGATACCTATAAACAACATCATCTTAACTGAAAGAATTTTTGAAATTTACCCAAAGGGGATTTTAAGATTTGATGCTAGCCTCTTCAATTACTGTTTACAGATACACTTTACAATAGTGTGTTTATTGAACTTGTTTCATTTAGACCAAAATAGTAATCAAAATAACTTCAGCAAAGCTACCTCTTTTACTGCTTTAACATTTAATCCCAGTTTAGAGTCACATGTACTGTATGCACTCAACAGACAACAATTTCTATTGCTTACTGATGTACAGCAGAGAAATGTAATCAATTTATATTGTGTGTATTAGTGTGCTTTTTAGAACGATACTATAAATCACACCTACTGCTTAAGGCAGGGTCGTTGTATTTCTGTTCCTACTGTTGTAGGAAGATGCTGAAAGTAGGAAAAGCACAGCTGAAACCAAGAACAAGGAGGTACAGGAGACACAGTGTATTTTCTTCTCTAACATCCAAGATATAAGATCAAGGAGAAGCTAATGTTAAACTGTGAGCAAGCAAAAAAACCCCAAAAAACAAATAAACAAAAAACAAACCAGAAAGAATTAACCTAATGTCTCCAGGGCTGAATGAACAGGCAGCAGGCATAACACTAACCTAAATGGTGACCCACCATGACAGTTGCCAGCAATCAAAATGGGAGAGTCTGACTGCATGGCACTGTCTTGGAAGAAACTGGGTATCTGCAGGGTAAGTCTTCGTGCATTTGAGATACATTCATCTATACGCTGTCATGCCAAAAAGGGCCTTACAGAACTTAACAGAACGGCTGTAGCAAAGCAACAGGTCTCAGTGGTTTTGACAAAGAAAACATCAAGGGCTTCACCTTAAGGTGAGATTATACTAAAGCAATGCAAAAATAACTGCGTCCAACTACAGTGTAAAATCCTGGCTTTAGCATTAAATGGTTTTCCTGCATGATCTTTCCGTAGCTTAAATATATTCACCTCCAAATTAGAAATTAGAAAACAAATCTAAAACTACATGGATACACCAACACACAATTCTGGAAAAGAAATTTGGTTTTAAAAGCTCTTTCTCCTTCTACAGCAACTGTCACATATTTATCAAACTAATCACTGTGCCACTTTAAGGCTCTGGCAGATTTATACAGATGTTAAGAAAGAGAACTTCGATTTATTTCAGACTCCTAGCCTGGAATATTGCTTACTTGGTAAGAACAGAAACGTCAATCAATAAAAAAACCCATTGCCTTCTGAAGTCCTCAATCTCAATCTATATGTTTATATGACAGATTAAAGTTTTCATACAATTTCAGATAGGAACAGCCATCTTTCCTCCCCTGATTATAAAGGTCAGCTTACAGCTTTCTACAAACTATTACATTTCGTTCTGTCAAAGATGCAGAGAAAATATTTTGATATGCAAAGAAACACCCTCCAAATCACAGTTTAACCTACTACTCTGCATGTATATGTGGGAGATCTACGTAAATCCACTCAGTTCAGGACTTGCACTTATTTAAAAACTTTATGCTATAACACATGTTCACACTTTAGTCTATCTGCATCTGAAAGACAGAATGTTTGGCCCAAACTATTACTCTCTAGCCATCGTCACACAATGACAGAATCACTCAGCATCACAGAATGTTCGGGGTTGGAAGGGACCTCTGGGGATCATCTAGTCCAACTCCCGTGCCGAAGCAGGGTCACCTACAGCACAGGACCTTGTCCAGGCAGGTCTTGAATATCTCCAGAGAAGGAGACTCCACAGCCTCCCTGGGCAGCCTGTTCCAGGGCTCCATCACCCTCAGAGTGAAGTTCTTCCTCATGCTCAGACAGAACTTCCTATGCTTCAGTTTGTGCCCGTTGCCCCTTGTCCTGTCGCTGGGCACCACTAAAAAGAGCTTGGCCCCATCCTCCTGACACCCACCCTGCAGATATTTATAAGCATTTATTAGGTCCCCTTCTCAGACTTCTCTTCTTCAGGCTAAACAAGCCCAGCTCCCTCAGCCTCTCCTCACAGGACAGATGCTCCAGCCCCCTCATCATCTTCATAGCCCTCCGCTGGACTCTCTCCAGTAGCTCCTTGTCTTCCTTGAACTGGGGAGCCCAGAACTGGACACAGTACTCCAGATGCGGCCTCACTAGGGCAGAGTAGAGGGGGAGGAGAACCTCCCTCGACCTGCTGGCCACACTCCTCAACGCACCCCAGGAGACCATTGGCCTTCTCGGTAACCAGGACACACTGCTGGCTCATGGTCAATTTGTTGTCCACAAAGTACTCCATCTTCTTTCAAAGTACTTCCAATTTGCCTGATTTTAACATCTCCTCCCATCACCACCTGTATCGTCCCATTTAACTGTTCTCAAATTGAGAAAAATGTCTCAAATCCTTCAAACAATACAGGATCTTTAAGCAGGACAACATTATCCAGTTGCCAGTCTCATTATTTGCTCAAGTAGGGTAAGAAAAAATACACTCATTTATGGAGAAAGTCTGTTTGTGTAAGCAAATATCTTCATATTCTACTAAACGTTTAAAAAAATAACCTCTAATATTCATCACAACAAACATAAAGCAAATGAAGTATTTAAGTGATGCAGTCTCTTCCTAGCATCTGGTCTACAGGTCAACACTAAAATAAAATCATAGCCGGATGAAGCCAACAGCAGTTTTCATCATTAGTAACAACAGGGCCAACCAAGGTGCCATTAATGAAAAGTGATATTTAAGTTTGCCTTCAAACAGTAGAGCTAACGTGCAGCCAGCCTTAAAAAGAACATAATACTGCTTTAGACAGCGTTCACCTTTATCTAAATCAGTGGTACAAAAGTACAGAGACAAACAACTTTAATCCAGAGAATTTGCATCCCTCTGCTTCTTAGATCAGAGCAAGCTAGGCTGCAAACAGTAATGGAAGAAAAAGAACGGATTAATTTGAAGACAGTGGACTTCAGGGATCCTAACCAATAAAATAGTTATTCTTTTCAGTAACACTGTAGAAGTGAGTCAGACTACTGCAGTTTCACAGGAATAATGAAGGGTTATGCTGAAAAGATCTGAATACGCAACAGTTAAAATTTTACCAAGTTACTGGGCGCCTTACTCTGGAGACTGGCTTCCCTTTATCCCTTCTCTTCTTAATCATGGCTCCATCATCTTAAAAGTTTATTTCAAAAGCTTCTAGTTATTGTAACTGTAATACTGTTCTAAAATCAATACCTCAGGAAATTCTTCCATAAACAAAGATTAATATATGATAGAGTAAAATATGCTAACCAAGAATACTCATAAAGTGTATTTTTTTGTGTATATTACTCAGAGAGTCTCATCAGAACAAGTAAAAAATGAAATCAAAGATCACAGAACGAGAACAACAACAACAAACTAAAAAAGAAATATCCTTAGCACTTTCAGTGGAAGAATTTCAGACTTAGGTGAACGCTTCGATAGCTTTTTAAAATCTGAAGAGCATTAATGGAAATTTTCCAAAAACAAAATAACAGATCAGAACAAATATTATTATTGCTATTAACTGCTTTTTAAGTGTTGCCTAGAAACCCAACTTAAGATCAGAGGAGCAGCATGGCAGACACGGAGAAAAAAAAAACCACAAAAAATGCCCAACGCAGAAAACCCTAAAAACCTCAACAAAAATAACCAAGGAAAAAACCCTCTCCACAGCTTGTTTTCACCATAGTAAACTGAACTTGAACTTTTCAACGATTGAAGGGCCTGATGGAATGAGTTAATATTCAGTCTTGATGGAAAATATACCACATAAAATTCCATTGTCTTTTTTGATTTTGTTGTGATTGTTTTGTTTCTATTCATGTGACAAAAACAATTAAAAATTCTATTTAATGTACAAGATTGCATCATGTATCACAAATACAATAAATAAATCCTTACTGTGGTCATATGAATGCTGTATGTTGAATCCCAGTTCTAAGATTGTTCCCTTGTAAGTGGAGCCCTGTTCTAGCACAAAGCTCTGGCCCAGTCAATGCAGGAAGATTATCCAGTTGGTAAAAGGCATCACTTTTTTTTTCCTTTATTGAGATTGATCAAACCCATCCTTATTGCTTACCAGAAACAAAAAAACAAATATTGACTTATCAATTATACGTACTTTTTGAGAAAACCTGTACTTAGAAAATTGTTTGGTATTCTAACAAACGCAAAATCTCTAGAAATGAAAATTTTCACCATTACACAGAAGGATGGTATAAGCCCTTGCAGTTTTACAGGATGCTAAAAATCATTGAGCCAAAAGCCTGTTATGTTTACAGAATTTCAGAGGGAGAGCAGTTTTTGCCTTAGATTCCATCCATTCAGGCCATCAACAGGTCTGATCAATTTTTGATTTTTGCACCTAAGTTATGTTCTTCCTGCATTCTGAACATAGCTTACTTCTGCAACATACCTGGAAAACTGTTCTTGCAGCCCACGCATCTGAGCTCTGCTACGCTCCGACTCCAGTGTCACTTCCCGTAATCTTTTTTCACTCTCAAGTCTTAAATGTCTTTCTTCCTCCAACTCATGTATCAGCTTGTCACGCTGAAAGAACATAAAAAGTTATTTATTAATTGTACACACATAAAACATACTTTTAGAACAAATTTAAGATTTAATTTTGGAGAAATCATCAAACAATCAAAATAGTTACCCTAACTATCCAGTCCCATCATTTTTTATATGGCAATGTTACGCAGCATGACAAACTAGAGATGGAAAGCCTTTCAGAATACCCCAGTCAGGTCGAGCTACTCTTACTCGGCTCAGACTCACTGAAGTCAGCATATTTAAAACCAAACATCCACCCTATCCTTCAAAGCTCTTTTTCTTCACCTCCACTCAAAATAAATGCAAAAAACAGTATCTGAGATCTGTGATCTGTCTTGCTTGAATGCAGACACAGGAAGCATGAAACAAGTCAAGAGGACAACTTCATGTTTCAGCCTCACGAACAGAGAAGGTCCTGCTTCTGCACCACTGCTTTTCTTGGTTTGGCTGAGAGGAGGATCCCTATCAGCAAGACAGAGTCTATTTGAATCTGTTGACTGAAATACTATCACATATAACATGTTTTTAAAAACTGAGTACCAATCAAACAAATATGAGAGAAATAAAAAAGTCATTAATTTTACTAATAGTTCTCAAAGGCAAATAGCATATGGTTGTTGCTATACAGACCTATACAGAGGACCAAAAAACCCAACCCACAGCATACTGCGCTACCTGGATAAATCTACATACGTCATGGCGTAATTTTTTTTTCAAAAAGAAAGAACATCACGTAAAAGGATACCTAATGATTTCAAAACCCTTTTTTTAAAGTAGTAGCTAAATGCAATTTAGGAAGAGAAGAGAAATGAACTGAAAAGTTATAAGAAATTCTACTGGAATTAAAAAAATTTATATACAAGCCTTTTCCATGTGACCGTTTTACACAGAAATAAAATTAATTTTTTCCTTGTGCATTTAAATGAGATAATGAATCAATAAAAAAACCCCATGCAATTTACTTGGTACTACATTATACTCCATCAGCACAGGGGTTCCAATGTCAGTTGTCTAAGAAAAGGTTAAGTCATTTTAAAGCTACAGTGAGTTCACCACCCATATGCTTTGAAAAATCTCTGTGCCCATGGAGCAGCGTAATTTGTAGCCTGTCAGACAGTCTGACGTAGTTCCGTTGCTGACCTAAATTTTCATGACATACCTGCAAAAATGTATCTAGAAATTATACATACAGTTTCACTAGAAAATAACAAAGGTATCTTAGTGTTAAGCCATTAAATGGGGAAGACAGATTATTTGTATGAGTCTCACAGCTATAAATCTTACTGGATAATAATTTACCATAGCAGTAACCAAGGGACAAAAAATATGAACATTACCAAGTAGAAAAGGGATCTTAAAGACAGTGATAAATAAGTGCATGCCACAAAGGAAGGCGCAAAGGATTAAATTAAATATCTATATGCTTGTGAAAAAATACAGGGAATTACTCAGACAACAGAGGGCTTTTGTCTAGTTGGTCATTTATAATATCTGGAAAATGGAAAACTGCAAAACAAGAAACAAATTACTGGAAAATAAATACATTGTTCTAACTAAATTATCGAATTACTGTCCTTAGTGTTACATAACCATGTTCTGGCGGGTGCTGAGTAATCCTCGCTTTCTGCCAAGCTAAGAACAGCAGAGAATGCTCAGCACCAGGCTGAAGATACGCAGCAGCTTCAGTACAGAGAGTACGGCTCATGAAGGATAACTCAGCCTAATGATACGGGAAGAATATTCAAAGCAGTTAGTATTTCTCCAGCTTCGATCCCATCAACGCCAGCTTTGAAATCGTACTGTTCCAGAGGCCCTTGCTGAATACTGTTAGCATCTTCTCTTACAGAAGCATTTCACTGCTGCTAAAGAGACATCTAGAGCTTCTGGCGAGCAGCAAGGAACATGACAAAGGAACAAATAATATAGTTACCACCCAGGGCTTAAGACAAGCTTTCAGAAGACACTGGTATCTACAGAAATTAGGCTTAAAACCAAACATGTAACTCTCCCTACGGTAACTGACAGGCCACCCTGGGGGAAAATCAGGTGCTGCTCTGAACCCCTGAGCACCCGACTTGGCTCAAAGCACCAGGCTGTGCCTGAGCTACCTGATGCAGTAACAGCTTACGACAATGGACTGAAGACCAGAGATTCAGCCGCATCTTCGAACGCTCATTCAGCGTCATTACTGCCACCAAGATCTGATGCTGATACAGCAACTACCTCCGTACGTCTGCTACGCTGACCATGCTCCGGTCCTCTAATAAACCTTCCTTCTACATTAGGTACAAAGCCAGATCTCAACAGATGAGAGAGACAAAACGTGACACTTCAGAAAGCAGACAATTATCCTGTCCTCCATCTCACTGCCAGGATGCTTTGCAGTTGCACACAGCTCCACTGACCGTCCTGCAGAAAGAGTATGCTCTATCTACGTGCGTGGCCCTGCTCATGGTAATGACAAAACCACATTTTCTAGCAGAACACTGAATACTCAGCAGAGATTCACAAATCCAGACTTTCCCCTAGAGGTCAGAGATGTATAAGCCACTTTCAGGTTTCATTTACCTCTTGCTGATAGGTCAGAGGATGCTGTTGCTACCATTTACTCCTTCTATTTATGTATGGAAATCTGTATTATCATCCTATGCAAAAAGATCAGCACATCCACGTTTTTACCTTCTTTTTTTCCTTTAGGAAGAAAGGATCTAGGAATTACTATGAGTACCCATAAAACAACAACAAATTCACATTACAAGAACAGTAACATTACAGGAATAAAATGTCTAAACATTAGGAAATTCTGGAATGAGTTAAATGTCCAGTTTCAATTCAATTAGGAAATTTTGGAACGAGTTAAATGTCCAGTTTCAATTCAGCCACCTCATAGGCAAGCACTGCGACACGGTATTAGTTATACGGGCGCACAATATTGCTTTACAAAACTTATGCTCCTTTCAGGGTAAGGGATGAACAACAAACAAGTCACAAGGTTACAAGGCCAGAAACAAAAGCACCAACCTACGGCCATGAAATTCTGGGTTCCTTTCCCAGCTACCACAAATTTCCTGTACGAATGGGGAGGAGGCTGCCCACGGGATAGCTGTACAGCAGTAACACCATCAGCCTTTATTTTCGTGCTTCTTCATAAGACTTTATTGGCAACCTCGAGGCACTTCTGCCATTTCTTGCAGGCAGAAAGCAGATCTGCTTTCAGTCAGATCACAGACATTAAATACAGTGAGGGGGGGAAGGAGTAAGAGACCACCCACACTCGGAAAGTTTTCAGTCTCCAGAACACAAAACACTCACGTATACTACACTCCAAAAGTAGCTCCCAGCAGTCGTGATCTTATCTATAAGAAAAGAGAACTACATTTTTATTCAAACCCAGAAAAGCCATAATGAAGCGTCAGAAGAGCGAAGTGAGCTTCATATACAGAAAGGCCAGTACTAAACAGAGATTTTTTTTTTTTTGGTCTCCTGGAAACAGATAACTTATTCCTGAATTCTCCAGAAATTTTGTATTGTAATAATCCCCTTCATAAGCTCCTCTGTGCTAACTCCACTTTATTCCTGTGCAAAATAAAGGTGTGTGAAAGGAAGTGAACTAGCGAGAAACAGTTCAAGGTTTTATAATGAATATAAGGTTACTGAAAAGGGATACAATTAGCATGTCATGTGAAGAAAAGGTTACATAAAAACAGAAAGCATCATGCAAAATGCATCAGTACGTTTTTAACACCAGGAAAATCACTGCCATCTTCCAGTGAAGCCTTATGTGTTCCCACTTGCCAATTCATCTGTAATTGCAACTTCTTCTCTTCATAAGCTCTGCTCAAACTATTTTTCCTTGCTTCCTCTCCTTGCCTTCTGCAGCACAGCTATAACCTTCTCCTCGTAGAAGTATAACCCTTACACTTCACTCTTGCTTCCCTTTTTCAGCCTCTCCAGATAGCCTGACTTTCATCACATCACCCTGTCAAATTCTTGACAACTTCCCAAACATGCACAAATTTTATGCGAACAAACTAGAGTGAAAGACAGGGTCAGCAAACTCCACCAACACTTCCGTGCAGTCCTGGAATATTTTAGCACTTGAACAAATACTGTTTGCAATTACTTTTTCATGAACGTTTCAGCAATCATGTTTCACTAGCTGCTCATTATGCTCGTGAGCCAGCGTTTGCACTTCAACGAGTTCCTTTTTGTGTAGCTGTAGAAATGCTCGTGTCAAAATGTTTCATTTCTCATCCAGTCAGGGACAGGTCCCACACATTAACTCGTCTTCTCAAAGTTAAGGAAGGAATCCAATCTGAGATACTCATGATCAAAACAAAATGCACGATAACTATTTATGGCTAGGCTGAAAATAGCGCATGTATTTGACAAAAATATCCGAACTGCTCCTCGGCACTCCATGAAGAGACCAGGAAACCCACACTTATTTTCAGAGCTACCGGTTAATAGCCGTGCTCTCAGTCTAAGGACTGACCCAGCGCAGCCACGTCACGAGTGTCTCCTAACGGGTGCTCAGCTTTAATTCACCTGGGACGTGTCGCAAACATCAGCACCTGCTTCTTTCATGTTCTACCAAACTGCAAACGTCTCCTCTCTCGAGTGACCCCTGACGCCGTGACAGCCAGCAGAAAACGCAGAAGTGACACAACCTGAAAGCGGTCGTGGCGGACGGCAGCGCCTGGTGCCGCGGGGCCAGGAGCCGCACCGTGGGCCCTTCACTCCTGGCCTGAGACCGACAGCCGGCCTGCAGAGTGAACACGCAGCACCGTACGGCTCTGCACGGAAGGGCTGCCTTCTCACCTCTGCTGCCCTTCTGGGCTATTTCACCGTCACCTTTCAGTTCAGACATGGACGACACTCAAGCCTGCCAAGTCAGGGACTCGCAGTTTAACTCCTTTACCTGTCATTGCACATAAAATCAGCAGATGTCTCGTTTGAATGACAGGACCGACTCCATGAAAATACCTTCTCAGAGAGGTACTCGGGGACTTCTCTCCACCGGGGTCACGCATTTGACTCACTCCAGCAGATCTCTCATTCCTAAACCCTCTGGTCTCATCCCGCCCTTTTGGCTGGACCTGCCGCTCTCCCCTCCTCAGCGCTGATGATCTTGTGCCCCCCCGTGTTAGAACTGCTTTATTGACAGCTCATTCCTCCTCGCCTTGCCACCTAGAAACATCTTCCCATGCCCCTCCATAATGTGCCACCCTAATGATCTGACATGTTCTTGCTGTCCATGGACCAGGCGCTGTGTCTGGGGCTGGGTGTCGGCAGCGGAGGGCTGCAGGGGCTCCTCTTGTGAGGAGAGGCCAGTTGGTTCCAGCCGCTTCCAGCCGGGTCTGCAGGGCACAGCTGAGCCCGTCAGCAACCCCAGCGGCACCTCTGGGAAAATGTATTTAAGAAAGGGCAAAATGCCGCAGAGGCGGTGAGGAGACAGGAAAATACTGTAAGAAACAGCCTGGTGAGTGCCCGGGTCTGGGGAGGAGGCGCGGGTGGAGGCGCGCCCAGCCTGGGGCGGGGGTTCCCTGCAGCCCACGGAGGGACCACGTCAGACGTCCCCTGAAGGGCTGCAGCCTGTGGAGAGCCCAGCCTGGCTGGGGAAGCGCTGAGGAGGCAGGGGGTTTCCCTGCAGCCCATGGAAGGACCACGGCGGACGTCTCCTGCAGGGCTGCAGCCTGGCCAGGGAAGCGCGTGAGGAGGCAGGTCCGGCAGAGAGGGGCTGTCATGGACCGACCTCAACCCGCAGCCCCATCCCCCTGCGCCACTCAGCAGAGGAAGCCGGGGAATCAAACTCTCCAAACTGCCCTTTGGAAAGGGCTTTGGAAATTTGTCTTTGTTTTATGTTATCCAAATCTATTTCAATTGGCAATAAATTCAATTAATCTTCCCCAAGCCAACTCTGTTTTGCCTGCAAGGGTAAATGGCAAGCAATCCCCCTGTCTTTATCCCGACCCACGAGCTTTTTCATCTTATTTTCTCCTCCGGCCCTGCTGAGGAGGGTGAGTGAGAGAGCGGCTGGGTGGGCACCTGGCAGTCAGCCACGGTCAACCCACCACACCAGAGTATTTTATTTTTAACTTCTAAATTTACCTTTCACATAAAAATCATACCACTCCTTTGATCAATGATGTTATCTATATGTTAAACAAAAATGCAGCTGTGCATCAAGATTTAAAACTATACATAATTGCAAGTGAAAAATTAAAAGGATTCAGTATCCACAGGCCATGCACACTACACAGGGTGCTGCGATTCGTAAGGGAGCCAGCGTGACTTCTACATAGGAACTGGTCCCTCCTTTTTCTGTTCAGCTTATGTTGGAGTCTCATGAAAAGCAACTCTTCAGAACAGCTAGGTAAAACTGGACTGATTAATTCAAGAATGTCTTAAAATTGACACGAATACTATCTCTTCTCATCTGTAAGGTTACCTTGTAAGTAGTGAAAAGGGCTACTGTTTAAACAGAAATAAGATTCTTCTGTATTCTTGAATTTGTTCTTTGCTTCCCCAGTGCATCGTAAGAAGGGTTTTACTATGGTACTATTAATTATGCTAACATGGGAGTACTATTTTGTCAAAAAAGGTCTACGTGAGAATACTTAACGCAGGCTTAATGTTGCTCAAAATCAGGCTAATAACCTTTGCATTAATTTTTTAACAACTATTTTAAAGCATTTGCTAAAGAGGGTTACAATTTCTGTGTAATTAATATTGATTTCAAACAGATACTTTGCAATGAATTTAAATGAGGGGAAGAAAATAATACAAAATTTTCTGTTTACAGTCTGAAGTTCCATTAAGTCATTGCTAACCTAAACAGAGTATTTATGTATTTATTTTTAATGCATTTTCTGATGCTATGCATCTGATACCTTCCCATAAAAGTCATAATTTAATAGGATCATAGCCTGGTCTGTAACACAACATCCTACGAGCCAGAGAGAATCAACTGGCCACAAAAGTAGACAACAACAACATCACAACAGAAGTAGACAACCATGACAACACAATTAAGCAAACATATAGGAACCACTAGAAGCACATTAATTTCTTTCTAGCAAGTCAATGCCCAATACTGTTACGAATAAATATGCATATTCTAAGTACTCAAAACCACTATTTCATCACCCTTGCATGCCACTGTTGACAGACCTGCTGCAGGCATGAGCCACAAACAGCCTGGGATAAGGGATGAGAGAGGGATGGCGAAACAGTTCCATTTTTCAAGAATTAATTATGAAATATTAATTGAAACAGAGACTGGAATTTGCAACTTGGTCTCCCAGTTGGCTACTTCAACAAAGTAACTATTTTTTTCCGATGCAATGAATATTTAATTCCCCCAACATAATGCATGGTGATCAAACGGTGTTTGTTCAAGTGCCACAGAATATACCTGAGCCCCAGCTGCCCACGGCCCAGGCTGCTGGTTAAAGGCAAGTACAAGTGTTCTCTATGGTACAGGTATGTTGTCAGAGCTTCTGTTTGGGTCCTGCAGAAAAAAAACAGGTCAAGGAATCCAAGGTGGTTGGCCCCCATCTGCCTTACATGGAAAGTGGGTGACAACTCTTTGGTGTGGCCACCTCCAGAGGCAGATGGACCTTCTCGTCACCCTCCTGAAAAGCCCAGGCTCCCACGCGAGGCGAGAGCTCTCCTCCAAACGCCCCTCGTGCAACCTGGTCCCAAACCCAGCACCCAGGAGCCTATGGCTGTCTGCAGAAACTTATTTCACTCACAGATGACAGGAACGGAATGTGATTACAAGAACAGAGAGCATTTTATTTCATCATAAATTGTACCACGCACTGTATTTTTGTTCAAATTCAAATGAGTCAAAGTTCAGAGTGTCCTTTGTTTGCTCCCCATCGATTGCTGTTAAACCAAATGTTTCTCATTCTGTAATCAATACTTCTCTGCAAAAATAAACCGAGGCACTGACAAACAACTTTGCAGCACATTGCAGCGTTCCTTGTAGTGGACTTTGACAGCATGAAAAAACACAACCCCCAAGAGTGAAAAAAAGAAGTGCATTGCTTATTGTGCTTATTACGATTTTTACAGGCTGCTTATGGCTGAATCATTTTACTGTAACAAGATGTTATTAAATTAGCCAGCTATTGAAACCAGAGCGTTCCAACAGTAGCAGTTAATACGCCTTTGTCTCTTGTTACTGTTTCCAGCTATACTGGGAATACTGACAAATACCCTCGAACACTCCAAGCTTTCCCAGGGATGAAGGTACAGGTGTTTTTAAAGCACAGCGAAGCATTAAGGTATAAACAGTAATAACTTAAGCACTTGGAGGGTTCATCGAGGGAGAGCTAGCTTTAGTTCCACACCTCTTCAAAATAAGAAAGTCAAAGGTGAAGTTGTGTGGCTGCTTTGTAATCAAAATGAATTACCCTTTCACCTGTTAGAGATTTGTACTACAGAGGCTAAAGAAGATATTCCCTTGATTTATATTAGGCCTCTACTTTTTTCCCCAATTATTTTACGATGTAATCATTTTTCCTAAACTTATTCTCGCTAAAGCTCTGCAACACTAAGATATAAATAGTATTAAAAGCAGTATCCTAATTTTAGGCTGGTAGCTTATTGCTTTTTCATTCCAGTACGAAAAAATGATGGTCCCTTAGAATAGGATTGTGCTCCTAAAATGACAGGCTGCCCAAATAAACCACAAAAATCTAACTGACACTCAATAATGTGTATTAGTATTTTTTCTAAAACTGCCTTGAAAACAGTTAAAGTAAATAATAGGAAGCAAATAATTTATTTTCCACTATGAAATTTCCATATGCTAATACATCTCTCTCTTCGTCCTCGTATCAGCACATGTATCCCGTGACTATCAGATGTAAGCTTCAGGCTTTGCTTGGCTCTAAGATGAATAGCAGATAGGAAACATTTCCTATTATTAGTGATATTGTAGCGACAGTAGTTTACACACTTTATATTCTTGGGTGATAACACTGCTCCAAAGTAATTCAAGTAAATTAGAAACTCTTTCTCGGTGTAGTTACCCCTTCTAAATAAAATAACATGCTAGCTTTCGTTGTGCACTAGCTCAAAATTGCCACCATGTGGCAGGACAGCAACTTAATTTAGCATTATTTATACTGCACTGATATGGTTTTAATTGCATCTGTACGACAGAGTAACTGCTGTGCTGAAGCTCCTTTATCATTGCAAGCCTACAATTAATCTGAATTAGGCAGGCTATTACACGAGCAGTACTGTATATATAGTTGGAGTTATGACAACATTTATTTTACAGAAAAAAAAAATAGTTAAAGAATTCACAAAACCTTTCCACACAGAGCTAGATGGCTAGCACCGCTGTCTGCCCATCGCCTTCACCAGCCGTGGCGCATGGCCAGCCCTCTGAGCGGGACCTCTTACTGCCCAACAGCTATTTCAGGCTGTGCAACAACCAGCCACGCAGAACTGCAGTCGTCTTTAAAAAAATATTAAATACCGAAAAAAACCACTCAGAAACAAATAAACTGAAGTCAACTCTGTGGGCCTCTTTTAGCACCTTTCCTGGAGCCACACCTACAGACACAGCGGTTATACACGCCATGGCAGCAACAGAGGCGCAGGCACGCGTTCTGCAGGTGGAACACCTCCATCCTCGGCAGCCGGCACTCCCTCAGCTTCCTAAAGGTCATCTCTCATTGTATTTTCAATGTTGAATGAAGGTGAGCAATACCTACTTTGATAATCCTGTCTCCCTAATTAAACAATTGTTGTCCATTCAAGTGCACAACTGATAGCCCAATTTCAAAGACTTGTATTGATCTTCAGTTTTTGGCATAATTAATTTTTCCATTTTACACATTATTTCCTTAGAGGGGGAGGGGTGGAGAGTGAATAGTCTTCATGAACTTGAAAATCCCACATAGTCAGATCATGGACTTTTTTTAAATTATTAATCTTAAAATTATAAAGCTTTTAAAAAATGAACTTGCAAATGTAATTGAGCTTCTAACAGCTTCTACAGGCAGTAATTAAAGAAATCTCATTTCTCTAAATTAAACATAATTAAATGTTTTTCAAGATCAAATAAAAACTTGGAAACAGTATCATGACAGACATAATTCGTCTGAACACCTAGTATTCAGAAGTGTGAGGAAAAAACCCTTGTCAATACCAAAATGAGGAACAGCGGAATTAATAAATAGTATGATGTAAATTTTTTTTTTCCCTGAAACTTCTTAGATTATAATGGCTAATTACAATTCCAAGCACTTTGCTACACGTGTTTTTTTTTGTAAGGTGACTTGCATTATGTTAAGATGTCTAACCAATCATAAAGGTGTCTGGTTTTTTACACCAGGTATATACAATCTTTTCTTATTAGAAACAAAGTTTTATAACCAATGTAACTTGTTTACAATGACCCTTTATTATTTCAGTTGCAAACAAGCAAAAATCCCCAGTCTGCTCCAGTCTTCCCCACTTGTTTGAAGAAAATTTATAATAATGGCATTTGAACCATAAAACAGCACAAAAGAGTGTGTGTAGACAACACCTTGCAAGAGCCAGCCCCCCTCAGGCCAGCAAAGTGTCCATGGTTTGACTGACCTGCAACCTTCTGCCAGCTCTGCAGTCCCTGACCACCCCCGGCAGGGCTGTCCCGGGGAGACGCAGGGAGCGCGGGCGGCAGGGTGGTTTGGCAGGACAAAAGCTCCCAGTAACAGAAATACAACTGAGGTTTCGCAATTTTTTTTTTTTCCCTCAGAACAAAACTAAATCTTTGAATAAATAAAAGTCACAGCAAAACATTCAGTAGTAACATGGTTATAGCCTGCATTTAAACATCTAAAGACTTCACAGACTTGAAGAGCTACACCCAAAGAGCTGAACGCTTTCCTGATGACTGACTGCGAGTCTCCTGGTCATTTTCTAGTAGATTTATTTAAATAAATGGGCCAGGGGACTCAACTCCCCACTCATAGCACAAAGATCAGAACCCAGGTGATTTAGAAAAAGATCCAGGCTCAAACGCTTTACCCCACAGGATGTTTCCTGTATTTAGTAACCAGAAATTCCACCTTGGATCAGAAGAGAAGTCTCAAGAATTTTTATTTCTAATAATAGGGTTGATCTGCAGCAAATCAACTATTCCAAAGAAAAAAAACATTAAAAAAAAATCCTAACTCAGGAACACAAACTCATACTATGTGCCCAGAAGAAGTGCACATTAACACGATGGCATTCCACTTCAGACACCTGCTCTAGGCACACTTTCACCCTTCTTGGTGGTAACACTGCAAATGATTAGGACACGTTTCACTATCTTCCCTGCCTAAACATCTCTCTGCTGTTTAACAGCATGCCTGAGGCTTTGGAACTTACTTTGACTTGCAGTGAGAGCCAGCAGATTGGAGCGAAGTTCTCTCACGTGCATTCCATGTTCTTTGGACTTTTTGTGACCTACAGCAACGCTTTCAAAACAACTGTAAGTTGTACAGGTCCATGAGATGAGCTCTAGGCCATATGATGGTTTCCATATTTCCACTTTTTATAGGTAAGTAATAGATATTTGCCGTCAGTTTGGATGAAATTCCAGCCTAGGCATAGACTTCGAGAGGAAGGAGATTCCTTGAGCTCTTTAAACCAGTGTAGTCCAACAGCTGATACTCTTTCAAAATTTAAGAAAGATTTTCAAAGGGGGCTTTAGAAGGCAAATAGTTTCCAGATCTTGTGTGCATTGTTTGGAGTGCTTGTAAAAGACAATCAGCCAGTGGTCGGCTCAGACTCGGAGATTTACTGAAGTTCTTTTAAAGAGGTAACAATATTTTGACAACCCACTATGTAAACAGTACTGCAAAACAGTATCACTGGCACACTTGCAAATGGTTATGAAGTCTAGACAGAGCAGGGAGAAAGCAGCCATGAGTTTGTACTCATGCTGGACTTTTGATTTCCGAAAGATTGATGTCTATCCATTTAAGGGACTTGCTGCAAGGGAATAGTGCTCCACCAGAAATAAAGCACAGCCTGTAGAAAGGATACAAGACAAGGAACAGGTAAAAAGACAACGAAAGGTGACATGTCACTCAAGCTACACTGCTTACACCTGGTAGTAATGTTAACCGATGGAATTCACATGAAGCAATACAGTATCTGCAGTATTTAATCTTACACTTTCCAAAGTACGCAGCGAAGGGACACAGTCCCAGAGTACCAGTGACAAGGAGGGCCCAGCCACATGGCTTCTTCTGGACCTGGCTGTAATGGCAGAAGAGGTCACTGCCCCATTCTGATCCCTCCTGGTCACCAGCTGGAGACTCACCAGCCTTCCCAGTCAGCAGAGAACTGCTGGAGGCTCAGGATGGGGTACCAGGCAGCCAGTCTAACTGAACCCACCGCCAGATGAGCTTTGCAGTAACGTGGTGGGCTGTGCAACCAAGCAGAGGATGGAGCGCTAGCATCATGCCCACCCACCCTGCTGTGGGGACAGTAACCCCAGGCAGTGACATCCCAAACGACTCTTCCTTATCCGCAATGCGCGTGCGCCTGCACCCAAAGCAAACAGGTTTTCTCCTCTGTAACGGACCAACGTGTTCTTTGAACGATACAAACAGTTTCTTTTCTAAAGGACTGGATGCTCACTGAACAAACG
>Ga0065711_1028391_pt1 | contig 41549 bp, 30 predicted proteins | sample Hoacrofraction12_FD_59098 | JGI IMG/M metagenome (GOLD analysis project Ga0065711, IMG submission 59098) | Hoatzin crop microbial communities from Cojedes, Venezuela - Epithelial fraction 12 v2 (version 2) | ecosystem: Host-associated > Birds > Digestive system > Esophagus > Crop | place...
TTTTTTTTTTTTTTTTTTTTTTTTTTCTCCTCCGTTTCCATGTCCAGAAACCACCGTGTTTAAAGTTTCCTCTGTGGATGAAATTGTGTATTTCAACTAGTTCTGAAATGACTGTTTTACTTATGTTGGGATACAGAATATCTTGTCTATGCACTGGGAGCTAAACAAGGATATCAGAGGACATGACAGTAGCTGTTTTATGCCGAATTTAAGAAGAAAAAAGGGGGAACCGGTTGCTGCAGAAATCTGAACTTGTAAATGCAGGATTCCAATTCCCTAAGCATCTTGAGGAAATTCTAGGTTTGTTATTACAAAATTTATCAAACTAATTTTGCTATCCATTTCTTGTGGCAGTTGTGATGTGTGTATCAGCCTGAAGAGCAAAGAAGAATCTTGTATGCAGGCAGTAAGCAATTCATAACACTTCTATACTAATAGTTTGGGAAACATGGTTGATAACTTTTCTCTAGCAGTAAAATGTTGCAGGTTCTTTCTGCCACTTCTTGTAATTAAGCCTGTATGATATGCAATTAAGGCCTATTATATGCGTCTCACCCTGCTGCTGCTGCTTGTCATCTTAAATCTAGCCTAAAAGAAAAACAAAACTGTTTTCCTCCACGTCTTTTAGGTTGAGTTGGAGCAGACTTAGCACAAGTGATTATGAAATTAATCAGATGTGAAAATATAGCTTTAGTTGTGTGTATATCTTGAATTTAGAAAAAGGAAGAAAATACAATTAGAATAGTAAAAGATGTGAATTGCATGTAGATTCTACATCACTATAATGCCACAAGGAAACTAAATAATTAGTTTGAAAGACTGGCAGACAGTGACAACTGTTCTGTATTCAAAGGATATCTAGTAGTACTGCACACTTCTACAATATCAGTTGTGAAACAAACGATTTGTTTTGTGATAATTTACATTGGCATCATTAGAAGTAGTTGTTCGATGACTTTGTAATGCAAACAACTTGGTGTCTAATCCAGTAAATCAGTGTGAACCTTTTGCTTTGTTTTTATGGATATTATGCCAGTTATCATCCACTGTCATGCCAACAGCAGAGTGTAACTGATGTGGTCCTGCTCTACATCTAACCCTGGCGTCCTTATGATTTCAGGAGGAAATCGCTACTGTCTCAGAAATTCGGTACTGCAGTGTGTTGTGTATGATGCTGTTCAGCAAATGAAGCCCCACATGTGTAGTTTCTGAAGAAACTGAAGTATACATTAGTGCATAGGCTAGTTCTTTATCTCTTTATGGTGAGAGAGGCTAGTGAATGAGATTCTACTTGAGATCAGCTGGAGTTGTGGCATACAGCTGCTAGAGGTCAGTGTGGACTGCATGCTTTCTTGAAAGTGCTTTGGAAAAAGTCCTCCCAGTTCAGTGTTAAGTAAATGGAACTGGCTGTGTTCATTTTGGTCTTGGCTATGAAGTGAGAGGTCAGAACATCCAACAGAAGAACAATTCTATTTCTTGAACTAAAGTTATGAGAGCGAGTGAAATATTTATTTATGTTAGTGCAGAGCCAAGCCCAGCATAGGGCCACAGCCGTGATGGCTCTGATGCACATCTTTCACCGGATCTGCTTGTGGTCATCTGGAAGGTGCCTTATACCCTGGACATGCCTGAAGTATCTTCTTCCTTGCAGAACATGCTGCAGAGCCCTGGCCAGAAATAACCTCTCCCATTCAGCCCCACAAACTGTGCTCTCCCAGCTAAATCTTGATGTCTCGTGACCTGGATCACATGATGGTAATCAACTTCTTTGCCTGTCCTGGCCCATCTTGCCTTGTATTAAGCCAGGTTTGGAAATGACAGGCTTATATGGTGACCAGTAGGCTTTCCTAAAGCAAGAAAAGAGTTTATTCAGAACAGAGAAAACATGTTATTTATAAGGTACATATATCCTTAGTGAAGAGCAGGTCACCTGTCATCTACAGTGGAAGAATTAATTAATACATATTGAATAATGCACATCCTTGTTGTAGACTACTGAGTATGGTGTAGAACCTGCTTTTTCTGTATCCCCAACCTCTGTTGACCACTTGTTTCTGCAGTAACTCGTCTGCTCTAACCACTTGGGCAGTAATACAATCACTAACAAGCCCATGCGGATACGTATAACACCTCTTACGAAACTAATGCAGTAATCTTCAAATGTTTGGTGATTCCATAGCATCTGTCACATAGTGCAATAGACTGTATTGTAAGTGCTTAAAAATAATATTGGAAAATGTGTTTTATCAGGAAGCCACTACATGTACAGATTTACCATAATTCATTCCAAGCTATGAAATGAGGATATAGGATAAATAATGCAGTAAAATGAGAATAATCAGGTAAGATTAGACCCTTGATACATAGAAGCATGAATCTAAAAAATTAAGATACTGAACGATTATTTGAGGATAATATTAAATACTGTTTTATACATTTATATCTAGTGAATATGGGAAATGAGTTAAAATTATAGACATGAACTAGTACTTCAGATTATAATTGAGCTTTTTCTTCAGTCAGTTGTCTGTTTTGTGCATTTTCTTTTTGAATACTCATTAGCTGAGGAAATTGGAGAATGGAAAGAAGTGGTTAAGATGCTCTAGTGTTCTTGCACCCCTCTATACCTTTTCATGTCAGTATTTTTTCTCTTGAATCCCGTAGCGGCATCCATCCCCAGCTCAATAACCATACCTCTATCTGCAGTTTTGCCATTCATATCTTGTGGGGCTCTGGCCTGCATGCTTTCTCACATCCCTGCCTCACAACTTAGCGGCTCGGAGATCTGAGCCAAGGTAGCACAGCTGTGCCGTACCGGCCTTGGGCCTGGGATCACAGGCAACTGGACCCTAAGGAGGAGGGTTACGGTACTTATAGTAGAAAAACATCTTTTTAGGCCTTGATTCTCCTCTTGCTAAAATACAAGTAAGCACAGAGCCCTAGAGCAAGTCAGGGTTCTTTCTGACAGAATATTCTCCTTCAGAAAGAAATGCTGATTCGGTGCAAATGTGAAACAGTGTGTGGGAAACAAAGTTTCAAATGAATTTTCTATTTAAATTCATTTCTTTGAAGAACTGTGTTGACATTATTGTTTTGACATCTTCTGAATAAAAGGATCCTTTCTTAATGATTCTGAATTTCTCGGAGTCCACAACCTAAGAAAAAGGACAAAATGTTTTGAAATTATTTGGAAGTTTCAGCTAGTCAACAGTGCTTTTTTTTTGTTATAAAAATCATTGTAATCTTAGACTCTTCTTCCTGATTTGGAGCAGAAGAGTTTTTGACAAAAAAACCCAAATATTTTCCCAGGATAGGAAAAGTGTTTCTTAGTTCTCAAGATGACTGATAATTAGGAATATTTTTGATAATAGTACTTTTTTTAAAAAAAGTGAATGATGCCATTGAATCTGAATTTTTGTCTAGCAGATGAGAAGATAATTAGAGACAAAATTGTCTGCCATCTTAAAGAGGAAGGAGGAAGATAAGGCCACGTGTATGCAAACTCCAGTTTTAGGAGGCTCAGGAAAAGAAGGGTCTTTCTTCTTATGATAAAGGAAAGGGAAGAAGCCAGCCACGGCTGTGCTCGTTTTCATATTATAGCTTCATCCCAGAGTATTTCTGTCCAGTGTCTTGTCTTTCTTTATGGGTTTCAGTATTTGTTCTCATTTTGAAAATTAAATTAGGCTTTCAGGATTACTTACATAACGAAGAGCAACAACAACACAGGAAAAACTGGGTCACCATGAGCCTGTTTATGATACAGGGGCTGACAACTGGGAAGACAGAAATGGGCAAAAAGAAGGATTTGCAGATTTGGATCTGGTGTCATGCCTGGCATTTCCCATCCAGGCGTGTGGGATTGCCTGGGCTTGTCTGTGCTAGGTGGACCCAGCAAAATCGGTGGTCAGTGGGGTCCAAATTGGCATTTGTGAAAGGAAGTGAATTGTCTATGATGGGGCTGCTGGCATGCAGGTGGAATCACTTAGCACAATGTCTAAAGCCACCATCCGTTCAGGGAAAGAGCAAACTTTTTGTGGTTACATGCATATTATGAGGTCTATTTTAGAGAATGAATGAAGTCTATGTAGACTGAAGGCGGGTTCTTATCCAGGACTGTGGTATATATCATGCCTGTGTAGAGAACTTTGAATTTACACATACTTGTTTCTTGCAAAGATATCCTGTTACTACCATTTCCAAATAAATCAAAATGGATTTTTTTTCCAGAGGTCTTCAATATGAACGAATTACACTTTTAGTCGCCAAAACTTGAAAAGGTCTACAACTTCAGTGGAAAAATACACCCATTTTACTACTTTTAGAAGAGTTACCAGCCCAGCTGCAACATAGGCAAGTTTGCAAACTGGTCTTTAAAGCGGTCCTCATATTTTTGCTATTAATGTGCATTGAAAGCTACCTGTCAAGGAGTCTGCCTCTTAATATAGAGGTATGTTTATGCTAATGCAATTTACTTGTATTATTTAAAATAAATCTAAAGGAATTTTGAGTATGATTTAATAAGAATATTTTCTTGGAAAGGTATGTGATAAAAGAGTGTTCAGAAGAAACCAGGACCGTTTGCATTAGCATCAAGACAGTTTCTTACAATAGCTTCCGAGCTCTCTACACCCTTTGTTGATTACTTGGAGAAGGCACTCATTCTTGATACTAGAACATCAATTTTCTCATATTCTTCCTACTTTTGGCACAAAAATTGTCTCCCGAGGAATGGTATCCTGAGGGTAGTGTCAGAGAACATCGGTTAGGCTGGTTGGACCCATGCAGTGGGGCAAGCTTTTCTCGGTGGAGAGCACCTCATGCTGAGGTTTCCCTCCCTTCTCTGTCACTCAAGTCCTGAGGCTGGATGCCAGCTCATTTTTCTCTGCTGGCTTTCTACCAGATAAGGGGATTAGATGTATTTGTGTTTTGGGTTGGAGCTAATGAAGGGAAGGGTACAAAAGGAGGGCAAAGTCTCCATTTGTGTGTTGTGGGAGGAGGCCCATGACTCTTCTTCGTGACTGGTGCCCTGTTAACAGAGTTCGTGAGGACACAGGCTGACCTGACAGGGGTGGGCAGACCTTCAGAGTCCTCTGCCCACACATCCCTTCATCTGGTCTTGGCAATTCATACACAATCTTGCTTAGCTGAACAGCCACTTGGCCAGAAGAAACTGTCTCTGGGTAGCTGAAAACCTGTGCTGGGAGGCTCTGGTTAGGTCACGTAGCCTCTGGGTAGGTCAGGTAGCCTCTCCCAGCTTAGCTGCAGTGTGTCAAAGACGGATGCCACCCTCTGTCCCGCACCTTTTCCCTTAGAGAAAACCAAGAAACTGTTCAAGCCAGGCCTGGAGTTGACTACACCAACATCCACTTACGAACTCAAAATTTGCTGTGGCTGCTGTTCAGAAACGTCGGGAAATCATTAGGAAATTGATGAGACCATCTGGGTTGGTTTTTTTTGTTATTTAGTATTTCCATTCCTCCTTATCAGGAGGAAAGAAAACTTTGTATTGCTTTATTGTAACAACTGTACTCTGGGATTATAACATACAGGTGTCTCTGCCTCTAATGGCTGAAACAGCAGTTTGTAAGTGTACTTTAAGGTAACAGAGGTGGATTTCTTTTGTTAAAAGCATGGCTCTGGAACACTAGTTCTTCTGTTAGACGCCCCCTTGTTGGTGACTTGTACCCCTGGGATCACACTGGAGAAACAACTCCCTAAAATTCTTACACTGAGTGAAGAATTTCTCTGTCAGACTAGTAAAAATGACAGCATTTTTTCCCCCTCATCAAATTGACCTCTTTCTTCTGTATCCAAATATAACTTCCCTTGCTTTTTTGAGTTAAATTATGCACAATTACAGCAAAACACTATTCTGAGTTTTGTCATGCATAGTAATTTCATGATTAGTACTTAGGATGTCTTCACACTTGGGTATTTACAAGTTGATTAAGTGCTGTGGTTACCTACTTGGATAGCAGTTGTTACAAAGTTGCAACATTTTAGAGGGAGAGGGGTTCTTGTGTCTTTCTAAAAATTTCACGGGGGTGTGGAAAAGGTATGAGTGTGGCAACCTTGGCTGCAGTGATGAACCAGAATGCAGGAAGCAGCTTTTCTTCTCAGCTTTGCTTCTTCAGCGCAGCATTTCCCTGCATGGGACCTGAGCTCCTCTGCTCCACAGTGGCTGGGCTGTAGTTGTCTTGGGCAATGCCACTGCTCAGAGGTATCTGTGCCTTACAGTAGTGTAGGATTGAAAGGGAAGAGTGGGCATGATGCAGCAAAGAGGCAGTGTCAGTGCTCCCTCTTCTTCTTCCGTTGCGGTGGGAGCTCAGGGATGTCGGGCTCTTCCTTTCGTACCACCGCGTGGGCAGGTCTACGTCAGTGCTGCGGGCAGGAGCATCTAAAAGATCCGTCTGGCAGCAGTTATAAAATGTATTCTTCTATGAAAGTGCCAGTTATCTGCCCCTAACTAAAAAATCCAGAAGTTAACGCCTGCTGTAAGCGATTTCACATTCTGCTTTCCTGAGCAGGGGCTGCAATTCAGGCTTAAGAAACGCCTCTGCCCTCCTACCTACCAACCCAAGGCCTGCCACGCACGTGTGTTCTTAGGAGGCTAGAAAATGTCTCTCCTTCCCATAGGATTAGGTAGTCATTGCAGTTTAAAAGGAGAAAATACATTAGAAATAAGTCTCACATCTGAGAGGGTTGTTATCTTGCTGCCCTGGGTTTTATGCTGGGTGGCATACTGGGCTGATTTGAGACCGTTGGTGTGTGCTTCCGCCGCCTTCTCAAAAACAAATAGTGTTGCAAGACTTTGTTGTTTGTATGTTTGTTGGTTTTTTAATTTCTCACTCGTTCAGTAGAACAAATGTCTCTTCCACTGTCTATACAGCCCCGCATCAACATTCTGTACATTACGTTTATGTTTAGTTCACGATCGCTGAAGACAGAAGTTCTCAAAGTGTTACTACTCCCCTTGCTGGTGTTTTGCAGTCATGGCGCTTAGATATTTACCCGGCTTTCCAGTGGTAAACTGCTTGCAATTTGAATTCATGAGGACGATTTTATGGAGAGACAGAGCAAATTTAAGAGTATAGGTTTTTGTCTCCTTTCTTATAGCGTGTGACTATTAAATGAATAGAATGACTTTCACCTGTCTTTTTGATTTACGCAGGCGTGGACCTTGGACGTGTGTAGACTTGTCAGCATATTTTTATTTGTGGTGGGAGCTATTTAAACAATGGCATGATAACTATTTTAGCTGGTTTGTTATTCAGAAAGATTTATTGTCCCGGATGAAGGAACAAAAAGGCTTTTTGTTAAAGATTTACTGATATTATAAATGGATTTTTAATATTATACTGATATTATTCAGGGATAATAATAATTATTAATTTTCCAAAATTTAAAAGCTGGAATTGTTTAACATGGTAACTGGGGTTTTTTTCTGGCCCCATGTGACTGATGAGATCAAGTGTTACTACAACCCCAGGTAGAAACCAATTCTTTATCACGCAAATAGAAAAGTGTGCACGGTGCTTTTTCTTCACTGTACAAATCATAGCAATATGAATTTACAGAAAAGATACAGAAGCTAGACCAGGTTTTTAGGGAAACTGGGATCTTCACAAGGAACTTTCTGGATTTTTTCTTCCTTTTATTAATACCTTGACAAAAGCTGACAGAAACAATGCAGAGCTACGTTTCAGGAATTCGTCAGCTGTGGCCCAGAATAATGGTCTCCTCCTGCATCTGGTGTTGCACTGGAATAGCTTTCACATGATTTTATATAAGCAGGACATAATTTGGTTTCTTCTTTTCCCAACAATAACGGGCCGCATGGGGCCAGGCAAAAAATCTGCTGAGTAGAGCTGTCTGGTCTCCAGCAGGTGACCATAAGCAGATTGCAAGGGAAGAATGCAGGAATAAAGCAAAAAATTTGTGGTCCCTTCCCCCAGGACTCTCCGAGTTCCACTTAGTTAATGCTCTAATGAGGTTTCAGAAAAACTTTTTTAAAAAAGAGTTTGTTATCCTTATTCTTGGGAGGGCCGAGCGTGGAGGAAGGCTGGTGTCGTTTCTGGGAATGGCACTGAATTGTAGCATGGCTTTAGGAAAAGTGCAGGCAGCTCTGCCCACAAAGTGCCAGCGCCCTGGGCAGTGGTATGACATACACAGCAAGACTTACAGGCATTGTAGACTGTAGTCTCGCAGGGCGTGTCCGTGTTTCACATGGGGTCTTCAGTGTCTTGGGGTGATTTTTTCATTTCAGGGGGTGGGTCTGTGTCTGAGGACAGCAGCCTGGAGCCCCAAAACAGACCAAGAATAGGGAAACGCACTTTGTCCTTGCTCATCTCTCTGAACAAAGTCAAAACAAATGAAATGGCGAGTAGCGGTGGATCTGGGTCAGAGATTGTGGTGTGCGCACCTCTGGCTTCTGAATATTGAGTCTGAAATGTAAAATCTGAATGTCAGCCATTAATTTTCATTGTAATAAACGGGTCCATTTCATTCAGGGTGCTTTGTCTCCTTTCATATAGGCTGTCCAGATGAGGTGTTCTGACCGTGTAGGGGCTCTAGAGATGCTTGGCAGGGAGCTTTTGTGGTTAGAGCAGGTGGACAAGTCGGGGGAGGATGTCACCTTCATCCTGTCATCTGTCACCTCAGTAATATATCTTGCAGAATACGCCAGTCTTACTCTGCTTTTTGATACAAGCAGTGGATTTTCCTCTGTGCGGACCTGACCTGAAGCCCATCTGTGGGAGAGTCTGTTTCTATTTAAGAGCATTCCTGTTTAAGGAATGGCGTTTTCAAGGTCTATAGTGAAAATATTAGTTGAGACATATTTTATTGTTTTTCTGCCTGGCTTTGTATGGCATAATGGAAAGATATTTAAAAGATCTGTGTCTGCAAAGGTTTCTGTTTGAGTGGGCTATGTTGCCTATTTTTTTTACCAAAAAAAAAAACCCACAACTTTTTTTAATTAAACCCCCCGAGGCTACATGTGGCTAGTTGAAAGCACTATGGGATTGTAATCCAGAAACACAGAACTAATTTCCTTGTTTTACTTTTAAATTAGGGGGTTTTTTTCTGTTAACTAAAATTGAAATGTTTCAATTATGAATACTGCCAGGAAGAACTAGCACACTTGACTGGGTTTAATGAATTGCGTGTGTTCTGGCTGCTTTGTGAATGTGTGCATGGCGGTGGAGTTTCTGAGACCTGTCACTTAATATATACTGAAATGCATGTTTTATTTATGATGTATTAATTTTAACGATCCTAGATTTTTTGTTTTATGAGCAGGGTTTCTGTAGAGCCCTAAGATCATTTTAATATGTTCAGAAGAAATTTCTGCAGACACTGAACAGCAGAGCTTTATGTCTCATGAAAGTGTAAGAGTAGCTTATTTCTTGTCTACATTTATTAGCCTTAAGAAGGCATTGAATTTTTCTGTCATGATTGAGAAAATCCTAAAGGGTGATTTATTCCTTCCTCTGGGTAGTTAGTTAGTCTGCATTTACAGTCCTTGGTATTATATGTCGATTGTAACCAATATTAGGCAATGCTGAAAACGAACAGAGAGGCAGCAATGTAAGTACTCTGCTAAAACTTCAGAACAGGTACTAACAATAAAACTGTACCTTTTCTTGACAGTAATTTGAAAGGTCAAATTGCGATTTAGAGCATCTTAGTATTGGTGTTTTCTTTTTTTAAGGAAGCAAAATTTCCTTAGGAGATTTGTACTTACTTCAGTGCATTTTTATGTTGTCTACATTTGAACAATTTGTCTCTTTTGCTGTGTCTTTTTATGTTTTATGAGTTGTTCCTTATCTTCTGTAAGAAATTGTTTACTGAAAAGCTGCATTTTAAGCCTTCAATTTAACATTCCAGAGGAATATAGCAGTACTTTTGACTAAGCCCCAGTTTTACAGTAACTTGCGAGCACACAGGCAAACTGCTCTTCTAGCTAACATCATTGATTATAATAGTGCAAAAACAGTGAGTGCAGCAAACAAAATTAATGTGGTAAGGTTATTACTTCATTAGAGAAACTGGAAAATATAATTCATGCTCATTAAGTGTGGAGACAAAAAAATATGCTTCCACTGAAGTGACATCCTATTTTGAAAAAATGCACAGCAGGCAACAGTGTTGCTTAAATTAGTTGTTGTTGGTCTTTTAGAGAATGACCCAGAGCTGTTTTACAAACTCAAGTGTAATTGTCAGTGTGAGATTCTCCACATTAAAAACCAAAGACAACATTTGAGGAAATTAGGAGCTCCTGTTCACAGAAAAGCAATGAATAGTTTTGAAGTGGCACCCAGAGATCTGATCACAGATCTGCAATGTGTCTGTGTGTGTGTGATGTGTTTATATATATACACATGTACAGAGTTTTCTTCTTCATTAAGAACAGTTTGTGCATCTTCAGCTTTCACCCTAATGAGTAGCAGTACAAAGGGCATTGGTATCTTTTCTGGGATTTCTCTAATTTCACAAATTTAAAATGTCTGAGGGACAGGAAAAAGACAAAAAAAAAAAAAAAGGATTTTTGCTTTTGGAGGTGTTTTTGTTTTCTAAGAGTTCATTTGTAAGCCAGGCTTCGCTAAGTGTATATTTTCCACTTACATCTTTGGAGAAGATAACTGAGCAGATGAAGCTACACATGTGCCCTGTAGACATGTTTGCTCCAGCACATGAGTGGGCTGTTACGGGGGAGGAATGGCTGAGTTGAGGTGGGCTTCAGTGTGGGGTGAGAGGCAAGGTTTGCAGGGCTGGTCCAGGGTTAATTCTTTCTTCTGTTTTTGCAGCATTACCATTCAATGGCAGACAGCTCTTAGAACCAAAAGAAGTGTATCAGTTCATTGGATGCTGTGTAATTTAAACGACTCACCATGGAGCTGACTATGCATCTCTTGAGTTACAGGAATATTCACATTGACTTTGATGCTACCTACTCAGGAAAAGACCAAAGCATTTGGAGTCATGTTTCAATAAATAAGGCTGATTTTAGGCTAACACAGTGTTGGTTTTTTTTAAGATAGATTTTGGTTGGCTATTTTGCTTCATTTTCTTTAACAAACAAACAAAAAAATCTTACTTCCACCCCTCCCACCAAAAAAAATAAAACGACACCAAAAAAAGGTGTTTGAGATATTGAGAACCAAAACTGTAAGTCTTGGAAGTGGCTGTGGATGTTATTTGGTGTTTGACTTTGTCACTAGGGGGCATTTAGTCACACAAAATTAGTCGTGGCTGAGTTGGGGTTTTTTTGTCAAAGCTTCATTCTTTAAAATAACTTCTAAAAATATCTGTTGATTTTTTTTTTATTATTGATTCAAGAGTATGGATGTATAGCCATAAATATCTGCAGACACAGACAAGTGATCTGCAGTCAAACATTTCCTCTGGGACACGGAATAAAAGAGGAAGGCTAAGGAGAGGCTACAGTGGAAAAAACCACTCAGGTTTTAGCACAGGATTTAGCGCAAAAATCATTCAGGCTAATAACATACCGAAAGGCTGCTCAATTAGAATTAATTTAATTAATAAAACCTGAAGTGGAACAAATTATCATATTTAGCAGAGGGGGAATAATCACACACGCAGATGCATTTCTTGAGTATCAAAATCTCTCTGCTATAATTTTATAAATGCAAAAATTCCCGTTGCTAAAAACAAACCAGAACAGAGCCCTTATTTATGCATACCAATCACAAAGCACCTAAAATACGAAGTTGAGTGCACTTTTAGAAAAGGGTTTAAAATACCTGACACTTCGTTCCATGCCATCTAGATTCATTATGCTCCTGCGGTTTGTTTTGCCAGACCCCACTGTACCCCTGTGATCTGCTGATGGGATGCTTAAGGTGCGCTGGCAGCCTGGCCACACATGGGCGTATTGGCAGCTCCCAGTGCACCAGTGAAGCTTTCTTTGTCTTGAGAAACAATGCATTTTACCTACTGGCTGCATGGCTGTGAGAATTTGCCATGGGACCTCTTTTCTCCATAGCCCTCTGATGGGTAAACAACCGCAGTGGGCTGGACAGTGATCCGAGAAGTGTCCCAAGCAGGTAAGGTTCGCTGTATTTTTTTTCTGGCTGTTACTGCCAGTCACAGCACGCAAAGGCGGCACTCGGGGACCATGTCTGCCAGGCCAACTTAATGCTGAAGCATGCAGAACACAAGTATTAGTTTACACATACTTTCAGCAAGCATGGCATGCGGTCGTAGTGCATCTGTTTGTCAGCGTTGCCCTCAGCTTCTGACCAAACCTTGCCACAGACGGCCTTGATTCAGTGTTATTTGGGGGGTTTTTTAGCTGCTGTGAGCAGTCTGACAGGTTAGTTATCAAATTCATCAGATGTAGTTAGAGGGTGGAGCCAGGGGTGAATATTCCAGGTGTGAGCCTGAATGGATCTGGGAATGGGAAGGGATGGTAACTGCCAGACCACTGGTGACGGAGCTTGGGAAGAAGAAGCAGTGACAAGGATCTAATGTGCTGGAAGCATACATTTGGTTGTTTGGTTTTTTCAAAACTTCATTGCATCAGATTAAGTCTTTGCTGGAAGCATATTAAGCTTGGAAATTTAAACAGTTTTGAAAACACATGTTCAAGTCGCTACATATCTAAGTGGGCATTTATATTTCCCTGTATCTCCTGCCTCACGTGGAGGGAATGCTGCTGCGGTGCATTTTGGAAGACCTGCGGGTGGGATAGTAAAATTGTAACAGCTTGCCATGATTTCCTGTATCTTTTCTGTTTTAGAACCATTGCTTTTGATTAATGGACAATGTATACCAGCTGCTACAGCATTGCCTTTGCATTCATGGACTCAAAGTCAGGACTGGCTCTCTGAGTGCCCTCTGCATGACTTTTGTCCCTCCACAAATGGATGTGGCAATATTTTCTGTTCTGTGGGTTGGAGGGAAACAGCATTGCAGTCCAGAAGTTAGTGTGTGTGTGTACCCTCTAACAAAAAAACAAGAGATTTCCTGTCTGTTCTGTATAGCTAAGGAATTTCAAACAATTCTCTTGGCCAGAACTGAGAATTTAAAATGCAAGTCAGATGTGATAACTGTGGATTATAGTAGTATCGCTTAGGCTGGATGGCAGGTCAAGACTATTGAGACAAACGTTTTCTGGGTCCCCATTCATGGTGCTGGCTGTCTGCTCTGGCTTGTAGGAACTTTGTCCTTTATGGTGCAGTCTTCTCTGTGCTGGCATCAAGGTCTGCCCTGCTGTAGCGTGTGCCAGGTGCTCAGATGGCCTGTATAAGCATTTCGGTGCACGGATCATATTGCAGGACAAAGATTTACAAGCTGAAATTCTTATTTCTCTGTCTGTCATGATGAACTTCACTGCAGTGCGGCTCCCACCACATTTCCTGGAAAGAGAAGGCGGACATCTGAATTCAGTCCCACTGAATGTTGGTTAAGGAAAGTTCAAATTAGGTTTTATGAAACCAGGATAAAATTATGCAAGAAATAAATAGCTGCACATTTCATAATGGCATTCCCTCAAATGGCTTGCAACCTAGAGGTGTATAACACTTCTTACTCTTGTAATCAAAAAGAAATAGATTAGAAATCAGTTATAATTAGAGTGGCTTTGACCAGCTAAATTATAAGAGTGAGAGTTTAAAAAATTTGAAACTGAAGTTTTCTCTTTTTGCTTCGTGTGCGTTTTAAGGGAAGCAGGTAGAGGGCAGTAGATGCCCACATTCAGGAGATCTTCTCCATTGTACCGGTGCTGGGCAGATCACTCGGCTGGTCTTCAGCCGTGATTGTAGGTAACCTGATTTTACATCGAAATAGACTAGGAGTACTCGCACAATCCGTTAACACAACTCAACGGTTGGAGCTGTAACGTCTTAAACTCCCAAAGGTGGGCCTCCTGGTAGGACTTCAGAATCAGCAATGAAAATAGCACAGGTATTGACTTGAGGGTTCTCGATGCAGGAAAACTTTAAAGATGACAGCTGGTTTTGCCTAACGCAACGGAGATATTTAGTATCTTCTGAAGATTTTGGTTTTTACTTTTAAAATAAATGAAGTGATAAGCATTATTTGCCATGAAAACAAATCTCTGGAAGAAGAGATTCATTTCCTCCCCTAGAAGGACGAAAAACCGTAGGAGGGTTACTATATGAACAAAGCTTAACTAAAATATAATTTTATTTAACCAATGCAGTATAATTAGAAATACTGCTTAAGAGTTCATTTTAATGGCTGTTGGGTTATTTGTATTCTTTAAATGAATGTCTACTTTATGAACAAACGTCTAGCACACCTCAGTTCTCAAAAAGGTTTGCTTTGTTTGTCTGCAGTGATTTTTTGTGTAGTTCCAAGGGAGCATAATCAGAAAACTATCAAATTGACAGGTGGTAAAAAATTCCTGTAATACCTCCTAAACACTTGGCCTTTCCAGCCTGTGTCATGGAAGAATGGTCTGGTGTTAGCACATGGCTTAGGATACTGCAAGTCAATCCCTTGCTCTCAGTACACTTTCTAGGTAACTTTGGAAGTTACTGAGGTCATTGTGTTTGTTTATTTTTCCTTGCACACACAGCCTAATACTTTTAGTATTCAGTAAGTCTGTTCTTCCTTTTCACTGGAAATTTACCTAAGCACTGGTCAGCCTCCTATGGTTGGAGGCATGTGTATCAGCTCAACAGGAAAGGTCAACAGCATCCTGTATGACACCATGGTAGCTAGGGCATCCCCCCCCAGAGCGGGAGGACATCACTGTGCTCCTTCGGCAAAGGAGGGAAACATGTCCTTCTGTGTTTAACATCTGCCACACGTGCTGTAACAACAAAACTGTAGGATGAAAAAAGAGCATTGCTCTGAGACCTCCCACTAGCAAGGTCCCTGAAAGCACAACAAGCAAAGGGCAAACATTTCATTTGTGACACCTGGAGGAGCTTCGGTGTGCACAGGCTGCTTCACTGCTCAGCACTGCCAGGGTTTAGGAGTCATTGGCATGACCAGAAGACAACTCCTATGCACACAGAGAATCTGAGTGCTGGAAAAAAGTGTAATAAACACCTTATGTGCCCAGTGATCAAGAACTGAGAATGGTTTCACTAGTTGTCTGATATATCTCCACTGTTGGGAGCAGTGCAGAATAAGGAACCCAGCTTTACTCTTCTCTTGCCTGCCTGCCACCAGTGGGCCATGTCAGTAAGCTGTGGTGGGCCTACTTACCGAGGGTGTCCAGACTTGGAAGTATTTTAAACTGGAGCCCTTTTTTAGTGTCATGTCTTGTTGCACATAAAGCTGCAATAAGGGATCAGGCCAGAGATTTGTCTCACTCAGTATCTTAGCAGCAGAGTGAAACCTCCTCACGTGACTTTCTCAAACTCCAGCAGTTTGTTTTTCAGGGACTTCCTGTGCCAGAGGTGGCTTCTGTTTGCTTATCAACCCCCAAAGGATTTCCTGTCTCTCAGCTTGTTCAGTTGTCCCCTGAATCCATGTAAAGTTCTAGCAGCCGTAACATCCCCTGGTGAAGAGTTCCCGAGTTTCCTTTCCCAGTTGTGTAGAGAGCTGCTTCCTCATGTTTGTTTTGAACCTGCCATCTGCCTGCTTCATCTGATGCCCCCAGCCTTGTGTTAGAAGAGGCAGCAAACAGCCAGTTCTGATTCACCCCTTCCATGTCGCTCACAATTTTACAGATCTCTATCGCTTCTCCTCTGGATCATTGCCTTGCCAGGTTTCGTAGCTGTTGCTCCTTTGTAAGCTCATCTATACTTTCAGTCCACCACCTTACCCTCTTTTATTCTTCTCTGGTTCTATGTATGAGTGGAAAGATTAGAGTTGCATATAAGACTTGATGCAAATGTGTGTATATACAGAAACACAGTGGTTTCTTGTTGTTTTTCCTCTAGTCTGCAATTAGCTTTCTCTAACTTGTGAGCACGGAGATGATGATCACACACAAGTTTTACCACCCCAAGATCTCGTTCCTGAGAAGCAATGTGCTCAGAACTCAGTTCAGAGTCCACCACTTCTGAGTTTAAATTAAAAGTTTTCACCTAAAACCTTCCAAGCATCACTTTGCATAAATTGCACTTCACATGTCATTTTGTTACCAACTCAATCTTATGAAAAGTCCTTTAGCCTCCATCATTTCTACCCCAAATAACTTAACATCATCAACAAGCATTTTCATCTCCCTGTTTGGTCCCATTCTTGGGGGATTTTAAGAACATGTTGAAGAGCATGGATGTCCTCAACATGAGGCAGCAGGACTCCACTGGTGACTTTCTTCTACGGTGAGAATTGACTGTTCTCTCGTACTCCTGTGCTCTGTTTCTTATCTTTTAACTGTTTGCCTGTTTTCCTTAAGAAATCTTGTGAGAGAGATGTTATCAAATACCTTTTGGAAAGCCAAATAGACAAAGTATCTAAGTATAAAAAAAGTGGAGTCCCATAAAATGCAAGCCCTGAAAGAAAATAGCAGGCGGGCAAAAGACTTGTTATTGCTGCTCATCTGAACTATTCCGTCACTTGTGACAAATTTTGGTTTTGTGGTGCTGATGGTTCAGTAGCAGCTGGGCAGATGAGGGCTCTGAGGATGTGGATGTACAGTAGGTTTATGCAGATCCACATGAGCTTCCCCAGAAGAGGACTTCTCCTTGTCCCCACCGTTGTTCTCAGGTACATGTCTGTCTCCATTTGCACAGCTGATGTGGCTGATCTGAGCTGATACGGTCAAAAAGCAGCCTATTTAGCAAGATGAGAATTTGTAGCTGAATTGGGACTGTGATGTGTCTTGACCCCGCGATGCAGCTGTGCTACTGCTGGCACAAAGGAGGAGGAGGAAGAGCATGTCTCTACACTGCGGCAAGAGCTGGGCTGTCCATTTTTGCCAGTCATTGAGCAGCTTAAGCCAATCATGAAACTAAACCCTAAGAAAAGGTATGCGTCTGCAAGTGGTATTTTTAGCTAAGATTATTTGGGTGTTGAGTATGAGTAGGTGGTTGTGTGATGCCGTTTGTTTTCCAGCAAAGAAACAGGCATCTGTGTTGTGTTAATAGAAGTTGTCTGCTCTTTTCTCAGAAACGAGAATTAAAATTGAGGGATCTCTTCATGACTGACTTTCTTTGTGTCTGTGTGGCTTTCTCCTGTGATCTGTAAGCGTAGCTTCCGTTATTCCAGTGCGTTTGTTACTATGTTTGACTGAAGTTTGATGCTATGCAGTAGCAACTAGCGGTGTTTCCATTTCTTTTCTGTGATCCTGGGAGGTAGTTACCGGTAATCCAAGATGACAAAAAGTATTGTTGAAAGTAAGGACATTACTGATATGTTTGTATGAACAGAAGAAATCTGAAACTCTGAGCTGCTTGCAGCTTTGCTATTCCAGAGTCTCTGTCTGTACATCTAATTAACTATCCATTTAAAAAAGCTGGCCACTGCTTTCACTCCTTGCCAGTAACATCAAGATGTAAAATTAATTTTCTGAAGATTTGCTTCTTATATACTTGCAATAATTGGACCTTCCTTTTATGTTGTAGACAATCCAAAATACACAAATCACTTCAATTATAGCAGTAGGTCAATATGTTAGTGATGCCCAAAAGCTAGGGGGGGATGATGATGATGGTGCTCAGTTATCACATTTTCTTTTTTAGATCTCTCATAAGGCAGGAAATTCAGACCTGTCAAACTGGTTCTTTTACTCATCACTAATTATTTAAGTAATAGCAACTGGTGTGGCTTTAATCCAAAATATTTTCTAATCTTAAGAGAAATTTGCCGTATTTCCTTTGTGTTTCTTTTCATGATCTTTAATCAGATTTCATATAAAGAATTGTGTCCGTTATAAATAAATACTAATAATGAGTTAAACAGAAATATGCCTTTTCCCCTTAATCTGTGGAAATCTGTGAACATCTTGCCCCTGCAGTTAGCAAGAAGCCAATAACAAGTCTTGTTGGTAATCATGTACAACATTGACTGTGTTCACCTGTCAGAAGAAAAGACAAATATCTCATCCGGAGTGCTCAATTCAGTAGAAATTAGTAATGTACTTGTGAGTAAAGGCACCAAATTATGACTGTGTCACTTAGTACTTGCGGAAGCTAACTTGGCCAGTAATTCACGTGCTGATTCACGTCAAGCATGCAGGATTATTTTTCAGTGCCTGAAAAAGAATGCAGTTCACTGAGAAAGAATAAACAAGGTGTTTTTTTCCAGTCATAAAAAACTATTTTTAATCATTTAGTACTAAGGCCTCTCTCATAATTACTTTTTCACCTTTGCAGAAGACACATTAACCTTACTCTCAGTTTGGGGTATCGTTATCTCTACCAGTATTAGCATACACTCATGGTTTGCAAACCGGAACTGGGTAGACTTGTGTCTTAAATCAGTCTGCCAGACATGAACATGGCTGTAATTTCAGCTGTAAATTCTGCCTCCCCTTGCTGTGCCCGGCATGGCACATTGTACAGGAAGATTTCTTAGCTTGTTGTCTGAAGGCTGCTGTGTGAATAGTAGTTGTGTGCTGTATGGTCACGTTCTTCTCGTAGGTCTCCATAAAACTGCACCTGCACATTTTATGAATGAAAATTGTACCTAGGTATCAGCTTTTGGCATGTACATATGGTCCTTTGCGAGCAGCAGCAGTATATTTTGTGGACAGAAAATGCTTGTGTGTACAAAACCTGCAGGTGTGGCTTTAAAGCCCATTTGACAGTTTACCAGCTGTGCGTGAAAAAGGCTCGCTCTACCTGAGAACATCTACTTAGACTCTCCCCGAGGAGTCAAAATGATACAGTGCATCATTTATGTTTTTAGCGTTGGAGTACTTTGTAGTTTCTGGGTGCTGGGTACCACCTTACTGCTGTTATTTTCAGTCTCTGTTTAATTAAAAGGAAACATTTAACCGTGTTTTCAGTGACATATGTGAGTTCAGTTCTCATAATGATTGCTCGAGCTGAACTTGCTTCGTCACCCCTGCCGCTTTCCACTTTTGAGCACTGCCAATATCCAAGTTGGCGTAGCACGGATGGCACGCAGAAAGAGGCACAACGGGCATTTCTAAAGTAAGCAAAAGGCTCCTGACAAAGCAGCCTATGGTGCTGTTTGTAAGGCTTGGAGCATCACGGTGTTTCACCTGCGGGAAAGGAGGATGTTGCAATTAGCTAGTGTGTGCAATATGCACTCAGTTGCTGCTTGGCTGGCCAAAGTTAGTGGTAGGGCAGATTACAAGCTTGAGCTGCAGGTTTGGCTTTGAAGACATTAAGCCTACAAGAGGGTTTGGTTGGTTTTTGGGGTTTTTTTGCAAAAGCCTAAACATACTCTTCTATAGTGGTGGTGAATCCTTTGCAGACTGGTGTACAGAGTTGATTTTGGATTTTTGGGAGGTGGTCTCATAAGATCTTGATTAAATAACTACTGTCAGTTCTCTTATGTGAATTTTTTTTTTATTTCTACCCATAAATTATTGTGTCCCCACCCCCCCCTTAGTCAAGTACCTTTTCAGTATGGAGGATACAGTTTGAGTTTTCTGATATTCAGAGAATGACTAAAATATTTTTATATATCTACTGAACTTTTTTTGTTGAGGATTGCTTGTACATCGTTATAGGCTCTTCTTTTAAGGAGATCCTTAAAATATCACCCATTTAGTACTGTTTAGAAAAAAAAAAACGGTACTAAAGTTGTGTATGCAGAAAGACAGGTATAGATGTTTAATATGGCCATAAAGTCCCATCTTTACCCAAAAACCTTATTTCTTTATAACAATAAAAACTGAGCATCCATAATCTTTTCTTAGAATGGAGGAACAGTGGGAAGAAGAGGTTTTACAGTGCTCTAGACAACAAAAATAGACTCAGATTACAATAAGCAAATAAATAGTCTTGTTTGGTAATGTAACCTCCTTTGGTAACATTTCAGTAATGTAGTCATCGCTGACAAACATAAAAACTGTGTATTCTCTAATGATTCACGTTCACATATCTGAAACTGACTGCTTAGATTAAATACTCTTGTCAAGCTATCCAAATCCATTTGAGAACTAAATCTGTAGCAGTGGTTGAGCTTCCCACCCCCTTCTCTCTTCCAAATTTCCTTCGAGTAGCACAAACCTGAACCCTTGTGCATCTTGGATTCATATTATATTCTCAGTCATGGATGACCTTTTACAAATGACTTCCAAAAACTACAGCTGAATTCAAGCACAAGAGTTGGTCACAAAAGGTCATAATCTAGTTATACAAAATGTAGATAAATTTGTAGTCCCTGCAGCAACTGATTGCTGCAGGTTTTTCTTCTGTATCTGACCAACCTTAACTCAGAGCCGTGCATTAGGAAAGGTTATGTTCTAGTTTTGTTTCTCTCTGCCTTTCTCCTCCTAGTTTTATTTCCCTATAAAATTATCCTGCTCAGAGAATTTTTGGAGTTGTCCAGGTGTTTGGGTTCTATTTCAAATGGCTCCTATTTCTCCTTTTCCTTTGCCCCTCTGTTCTTTAATAGTGGATTAATTTCTGATTCTAGTGCATGCAATCTTCCTTTGTAAACGTGAATGGTGTCTTTCTGTGAGTAAGTGTCATATTCTCATTGGGGAATATTTTACTTCCAAATGGAATAATTTCAGAGAAGTTATATGAGTTATTCAGAGAAGTATATTATAATATCAGAGAAGTTAAGTGTGCAAAGAGGATGCCTTAAAGTGGCACTTTTAGACCTTAAGCAAAGAAACACGGCATATTCAAACAGGTACAGTTTGCTTATGTAGGCATAACTCAGAATGAGCAGTGAATTGAAATATTTGCTCTCATCACCACTGGTCACTTCATGGCCTTATGTTGTATAGACAATTCTTCTCATTTTTATTTCTGAAATTCAGAAACTGTAGACTAAGGCTTCCCAGGGAGACTTTGTGCTAGGACTCTGCTTTGTAATTAGTGCCAAGAAGCTGGATTTTTCCACCCCTGTTTGGGCTTGCTGCATGCTCATCTTGCACACAACTGCTTCTAATTCACACCAGAGAAGCTTTGTAGCTCAGCTGTTGTGATGCAGTTATCCTAGCAGGTGAATCAAAAGAAGGTTCTGTGGGCATAACCCCATAGGAGCTTGCGTGCTGCTTCCCATTGGTACTGGCGCCTTCATTTTTGTATGCCATTTCCAGGGTATTCTAATTAAGATTATATGGGGATAGTGTGTTTCAGAGCTGGATAGCAACTCATCTTCACTACAATTGAAAGACCAACAACTGACCTTCTTTAGGATATGCCAGACTGGATGGTCATGACTCCATGTGGCTTTGCCTTAACGTGGTTAATCTGACTGGAAATTTCAGCTGCAGTCACATTCCTCATCTGGGTGGGGGCAACCATATGTTCTTAATATGGACAGAAACCAAGCAGGAACCAAAACCAAAGCCAAATTACTGTAATGTTTCAGCCCTGCTGTGAGTGCAATGCAAAGCTTCAGCTGCCTAAGACCGTAACAGGATATATTAAGGAAAGCTTTATGTCCACGGCTTTATTTCTGTGTGGGGTCCAAGTATGTAGAGTCAAGCTCTATTTGCTCTCCGTGGTCTTTTACATCATCACAGCTCTTACTGTGCTGTTCTTCGAGTAAATGCCAGATAGTTTTCCTTCAGTGGAAAAAAATCAGGGTCAACCATCCCTCATTTAACACAAACTAAGAACCTTGATGTAGGAAACTGCTGTGGACCAGCTGACATGTGGAAACATCTTCTTTTGTGTCAAAGCCCAGAAACCTATTTTGTGGAAAATAACTGCATAAGCAATTGAGCTCGACACCGGAGAGTACTCAAAAAGGCATTTTAACAGATTATGTGACCTGTCCTCTAGATGATCATAATATGAAGCACCATACATAACTAGCAACATGGAAGTGGAGGCTGGTGATCCATGTGATTTCAAATGAAAAAGTAATGGCCCTTGCAGTGTGAGGACTGAGGCAGTTTCTACCTAAGGATTTGGATCATGTTGTGATAGAGTTTGAGGAAATGCATCTGCTAAGCCATAATTAACTTATCTTTTCCTGCCTAATTTGCAGATGAGTGGGAATCCATGATTTGCTCCATTCAGTTCCTTAAGAGAGCAGAGATCTGAAAAAGCCGTGAAGTAGTTTAGCTGGATAAAAGGAAAAAGCATTTCAAAGCAGTTGCATAGTGAGCTGTAAAACAAAATTGAAACAAACTATTTGTGTTGTTGGATACAGGATGAATGCCAAATAGGCATTGAAAATATACACGACATTAAGCTGGAAACCATCCAAACCATGATATCAATACTGTGTTGATGTTGATGTTAAAACCAAATCTGCTGTCTGGCATGTTTCCATTATCTGATATCTTCCATCCTTAAAGGAAAAAGGTGACAAATTTTTGCTTTCCCTTTGCCCAGATATATAAAGCACAATGTTCTAGAAGAAAACTGGCTAACAAGCCTGCCTAGTAATTCTGTTAGTGGGCATCCTGGCAATTCTGTGTCATTTGAAAACATTTATCAATACTGCTGAGGCAGAGGGCAGGTAAAACTTCAGATTTTTAATTAACTTATATTCTAACCTCTCCTTGCTGTAAGTGCTGTTACACAATGTTAGTCAGTGCAGAACTTGGTCCAGGAATGGATTTAAATTACACACAACACAAACAAAGAATGAGGTCCCTCACTCCAATTAAGACTAATGTTTCATTGTCAGTTCCATTATTTTTTTTTTCCTTTGCCGTTTCTTCTTGTTCTGACTTTGTTAGGTGGAAACTGAATGGTGTATGTTAATCAACACAAGACATTTGGCTACTTGAGCTTTCGTAAATGTTTCGTTTCCCGGGATCCTTTGAAAGTCCCAGGGAACAGTTCTGCATCCTTATTAGAGACTGACAATTAAGGGTCTGTTTTCATATCAAAACTAATCACAAAAAAATTAGCTAGGGAGGCCTTGGAATGCTGTAAGAGTTTCAGTGTTTTGAGATGGCCAACTTTCCTTCATTTACTTCAATCAGTATCAATTTGGGTTTCTTTTTATGTTTCTTACTGCCAGGGCAACTTATGAATTGGCGTTGTGACAACTGAAAAGGATTATGCAATACCGTGAAGATGTGATTAATACATTTTAGGCCACTGTAATCATATTCAGTTGCGTAATTGTCACAGAGGTGGAAAAGTAAGCTAAACTAGGTTTTGAAGGCAATACTATAAATGAGCAGTTTCAGTTTTCTGAATTCATGTTAGAAGGAGGAGGAGAATGCTATGCACATCTGCAGGAGCTGTGTTGCCTACAGATCTCGGAAATTCTGTGAATAATTTATACAAAATGTATGGTTCTGTCCTAAATATTTTAATCCTAGTGTGCCAAGTTACAGGCTTTCACAGAAGATAATCTGCTGGTGTCACACCCTCTCAGTTATAAGTCTGGAAAACAAAGCAGAGTGTTTCTTCCTCAGGCTCTGGTGCCATGGGAAATTGCTGCAGAAGTTTGTTAGGAATGAGTACTTTGGTTTCCTTTCACTTCTCAGAATCTGCTCTGGTAGGTTAGGAAACCAGCAATGAAAGTGGGGTGGATCATAACTGAATAGGTCACATATGTTTTTATTTAGGTCTATAAAAATCAAGTAAAATCCAAAGCTGTTAGTGTTTCTGTCACGAACTGGAAAACCAAAATTGAACTGATATTAGAATATAGAACTCCCTCTTCAAAACTGTTTTCTTAGTAGTGCCGTTCCCACTTGCAGTTAAGTGAATATGGCTATTTCTGACTGTGCGTATGGCTGTTTCAGAGCAAGGCTGAGGGTCCCCTTTGTCCCCTGGGATTCTCCCCACTTTTCTGCTTGGAAACCTTCTGACACTGGAGAACAGGGACACAAATCCAGAACTTCTGTTTGTCCCTTGCCTTGCTGCCATGATGCAAATATTAGGATTGTCTGGGGACTTAAGGGAACTAACTTTATTCCATAGCCTTCATTTTATTGATGTTGATGATGGGTACTTAAAACATAAATTGGGGTTTGATTTTTGGGAGGAAAAAAAGGAAGAAAAAAAGAAATCCTTTGTTGCTAGGACTTTTAGCAGTCACATCACATAAATTGGCAGATCTGTGTGTGTAAGGGATTTTACACTCTAATTAAATGCAGTAGTAGTCTTTTGCCTTTTGAAATTAAACCTTTTTTTCTTCTGCTACGTACTTAGGGAACAAACATGCTGTCAAAATCCTTAATGTGTTCAACTATTTGAACATAAGAAACAGCATCAAACTGTTATTTGTTCCGTTGGAGTGTACTCGTATTTCCAATCTGAATCTTTTGTACCTGGTGATCTTAATTATATTTGAGCTGGAAGTAGTTTAACATTAAAAGGAATTACAGCAGATTAATCTGTAAACCTGCACAAATATCACATTCCTTTGTGTGGAGGTAAGCAAGGCATAGTGTGCATAATTACATGTTGTTCTCTGTGTAGGTTGTGTGCGTAAGGCTGAGGAGTCGGTGTTGCAGTCCCTCGTGACAGCATCAATTATGCCACGCTCTTATGTCTTGCAGTGGTCAGTTACATTAGAAAACATACATTATTCCTCTCAGTAAGGTAATCTTCCAGATAATAAGAACAAACAAGCAAAAAAAATTGAAAAACCCTACTTGCCCTGGAAACAGGAATTAGTATACTAATTAGTGTGTGAAAATACAGAGAAATCTCTTAAAGAATGTTTGCTGTAATGTATTTTTTCTAAAGTGATATACCTTGAGGTCAATCCAAGAAGGCCATTTATCTCAACCATCCAAACCCAAATAAAGGTATGGTTTTACACTTGTTGCATCTGGAGAGACAAAAGAAAATCTCTAAAAATGAATTGGGGGAGGTCTGTTTCTTCAGTTCTCGTGCAAAAACATTGTTGGAATCCAGTTGCACCAGTTTAGCCTCAGTTAGAGCAGCAAGAGAGCAGAGCCCCAGCAAATAAGAGTCATAGTCTGTACTGATAAATATGTCTTTTGACTCAAAACTATCAGTGAAGGCCACTTAGGCGCAGTATGCCATATGAGAGGTAGAAAAAGGAAGTTTCAGAAGAAATATTGAAGATCAAGGCAATCATATTCCGTCTGAGCTGCAGAAGATGTGTCTCTTGGACTACACAAGCCACCTGCTGGGCAGTTTCCATGTAAATTTCCAGATGGCAGTAGATTTCCCAGTTGGTCTGGTGTTCATGCGTCCATTCATCTTGCATAAGCTGCTATCTCATTGCAGTGGCTCTGGAAAAATCATCATAAATTTTGAATTTAGCATGTGTAGGTCTACCAGTAATGAAACTTCTGTCAAGTCTCAAAAATTACCTGCATTTGGTGAGACTAACACAGGTGTTTCCTGTGGGACTGGTTGATGTGTTCTGACAGTTCTGGTTTTATCAGCGTCCCTTTGCCTCATGTCCTTTGAATCTGGAGCACTCTCTCTAGTGGTGTTTCTTGAATCCCACTAGTGAATGCTGATGGTCACCACAAGTGATCACAAGGCTCCTATACAGAAACATCGTTCTTGAAATTCAGGGTGCTGTAGATAAAACACAGATTAATGACTATTCACTGTAAGACCATTCTGGTGATTTAAAAATAATTAAAAAAAAAAAAACAGGACAAACAAAATTCTGGTTACTTTCAGTGACGAAGCTTTCTATCTACTGCCGTGCTGTTAGCCATTAGCTGGAAATAGAGTCCCCTTTGAGTACTGTAGGTGTTGTCGCAGCATAACTTCCTTTTGCCTTTCTCTATTTAACCTGAATTCTGGAGGGACACTTTTATTTGATAGTTGATAGTTTTGAAAGAATTTCTAATTTTAACTTAATGATGATCTCTTAGTAGTGAGGAAGGGGAAAATAAGAGACTATCCTATTCAGGCTAAGAAAGAAGGAGTTATTTCATGTGTTCATGTTTTTTCACTGCTTTTTGTAGCTTTTCTCCTTAAAACAAAAGTGCAGCACACACCAGGACTTTGCAGGCTTCCCCATATAATAGCGTCAATGTATTTCCACCCTAATTTGCAGCATCCCTGTTATTACAGTCCTTGACCTCTTCTGAGCACAACTGCTGACTATGCCAAATTCACGTAGTTGTTCTGTGATGAGGACAAGGATCATCTAGCAAATAAATGGAGAACACAGTATTCGATTTGCTGATGACCTTGAATTTGATCTCTCTGCTATCCTTAACAGCCTAGTCAATCTCTGTCCTGTTTAACCCTTGTCATCATTGCTGGTATATCATACAGACACTTCTGCAACTGCCTTTTTTCTTGATACTACAGTATTTAAATCACAAAATGAAAGAACTAAGGGAGAACAAGGAAACAACTACCATAAATTCTTCTTCGCTTTTTCCTTAGCAATGTCAGGAATGGTCACAAAGGTCTTTCCCAGTCTTTCTGTTGGTTTTTATATTTGTCTGAGGTAGAAACCTCAGGTTTGATTGATAATGCAATTTGCATCTCGAGGCATCACTGGAAATACAATGGCATGAAAGGCTACTCTGGTGGAGAGCACTTTTCCCCCTGGGCTGACTTTAGAATCTCATTGATGTCACTTCCTTCCTCAGTCAGCAAGTGAATTTTCACTAATTCTCAAGACCAGCTGTCCATGCTGTCAACAGAAAGTTATTAAAATTCCTTTAAAGTGAATCAAAATAGCCTAAAAACAAATGTAGTGGGAAACAGGAAAGCATCAGTATTCAAAGTCCACAAACCTTTGAGCAAAACAGTGTTGATCTAACCAGAGATTTCAAACACTCTGCTTTCCTAGCAACTTGTATATCATTAGAGAATGCTAAAAACACATACTCGTTTAATCTTCTATTACCAACAATCTATTCAGTTAAAATATCAGTTACAAGAATAGATTCTGTTTCTCCCAAAGATGAGCTCAGCGAACAAGGGAATAGAATACATTTTGAGAAGTTTCCCCTAAATGATAGTTGGGTTTGGGTTTTTTTTAGCCAAAAAGCATAAATTCTGTATTTAACAAATAAAAACACAACACAAACATGTAGGGAATTATCATAAGAGACAATCTTATAATATAGCCTAAAGTGATAATCTGAATTATCTAAAATACTTTCCTTGAAGAGGAGTATTCTCAGGGACAAGTAGGGAAGATCATTTTCCTTTAGTTAACAGAGTCTTTATACTGTATTTTAATACTTAGAATATTTTCACCTCATTTTAAGAATTCTATCTTGTGCCACGCGTACCAGTACGAAAAAATTCTGTTGAAATGGAGTATCATTTCCAGTGTTGGAGGAGGCAGCCACCCATGCTAGGCAGGCTCCCCTGAGAGTTAATAGTGACACTGACAGGTTATAAACAGTGTCCTATCATTATTACTTAAAAAAGACCTCTGGGTACATGTAGCCCTGCTGGATAGGTAAGTGTGAAATTCCTGACTTTCCCCAATACGTGTGGATGGTCTCCAGTAGCAAAGGGAGGGTAATTGATACCAGCTGACCTTTTGACAACTAGTGCATGGGAACAGTAACTGAGGCAAAATTACTGTCTCTTTTGATCTAAAAGGAAAGAATAGGTTTGAGGTGTCGTTGCTGCTAGGGTCCCAGACAGCTGTAGAAAAAAACAATGTTCTGTCTAGGCTTTGATCATGTCTTCAGGAGCACACTGAAGGACGCTGCAGAAGAAGGCCAGAATAAGGAAACAAGACCATAATTCAGCTTGCCACTTTGTGGATATTATCAGTATAGAATTTCTGCCTCAAGCCAGCTGGTGCCTAACCTCAGTCATGACACGGGCATGTAATTTTATTTTAGGTTAATGGCAGAAGCTGCTTTGTCCTCCAATGGTCAAATCCTGAGCTGGATGCTACCAGTCCCTCAAGCCCGTATATGTGCAGCAGTACATCTCACAACATTAGGATGCTTCATAGCACATATTTTAAATTTGTTATCTTCACTTTGAATGCTGCAATTCCTTGTGGGGTTCCAGGTTAGCAAGATTGGCTACCTGTCTCAGTCTTTTTTTTATGACACCCTGTTTAAGAGGGACTTGTGTTTTATTTTACTTTAAGTGGATTTTCATTTTGAGGTTTGAAGTCATTTGTACATGTTAAACTCTTTCCTAATTACAAGATTCAATTTTTTTTAACCTGAAATCACTGTTTTGTGTACTATATGTACATGATCACATTCATTGAAATATGTACAAGCTAATTGTTTTCTTTCTCTTTCAGAGTCCGGAGAAAAGTCGAAACAACAGATAATTAATCAGGTATTTTGACACTTTCATACTTTTTATTACTTAATTTTTCATGTTAGAAGAATTCTCACAATTGCAAAGAAAAGAACTTCACAGGAAAGTCTAATATTAACTATATAGGCACATTAAAGACCACGTCAGACAACTGCCTGGCTCTGCAGATGTGTTGAATTCACAAGAGTAGCCATCATTTTGATTTAAACCTAAGATTTGCCATTTAAGCAATTCAGTGCATATACTTCTTAATGTGTTGATGGTGAGGACAAAACCTAGAGGTAATTTGTTCATTGATATCAAATTTTGTAGCTCAGAATTACGGGGTTTTTTTAAATAGTAATGTTTCTCCTGTTTGCTAGTATTCCTTTTAAAAAACAGAAAACAATTGGTATGAAATACGTGCACAGCACATGTAAACGGTGTCTTTCAATGTTGTTTAGGTTTTCATTTCTACCATGAGATTTGACTGAGGCTTCGCTAAACTGTGACATAGCTTGTGAAGGCATTTTCTATCTTGTCTTTATAACTGCAGTTAGAGTGTTTAGAAAATAGCCTTTATGTATTGCTATTTAGCATTTCAGCATCACGAAAAGGGTATAGGAACTATGCTTAAACAGAAATTCCCCTAACCAGAAAAAGAGGAGGAAACCCAGAGTTGGCTTTCCTAAATCACACGCGCTTCTGGATTGAAAGGACTTGAGTTATACAGAAGCGTTGTGTTACTTCTCATTCTCGACTGCTTGTCCTCTTACTGCATGCTGTTATCCAGATGGCATGTAGATGGATATTTATATTGTTTATGAGATTTATTTTGAAAAGTCACTTAAAAAGCAGTCATTAAAATGTTTGTATTCCAGCAATTACCCTTCCTTAAGTAGTCTTCCTTCCAACCTATAAATTGAGGCAGTGACGTCTTTACATCACTGTTGTCTGTGAACTGCTCGTGTAGCTGGAGGACTAACGCGCCAGGTGACCGACCACCTAAGGCAGCTGTGCGCAGCCTGATTTGGGTCTAACAGCATTTCCTCTGCCGTGGCAGAGCACAGCGCGGGTGTCACCGTGTGATAGCCTGAGCTGCCACCACTCCTGACTAAGTAAGCTCTTGCAGGTCTGGAAGCTTATGGGAAGCCTGGTACTAAGACACCAAATAAGACCCAGAGCCTTTTTGCATCAGAGTTGTTACAGCCTTCCTGTTATCTTGAGTTATTGATTGGTGAACATATTTAGCTGAGAATATGGCATTACATAAGCAAAGGAAAATCTTCACTTTTTCTAACTAAGTGTAGAAATGTTTCCAAACCTAATGGAAGTTCTGTGCTTTTACTGAGAGTTTATAGCCTAAAACAAGCCTAATTAACTTCTAAAAACTAAACTGCATTTGAAAATTAGCCTGAAATGTCTTGCAAAACTACTTTGGGAGCCCTTATTGGCCAGAAGGGGGGGCAGTCGTATTTTCAAAGCACGACTCGAGGCCACGTTGAGGGGGCTATGAATGACTGATTGGAGACCTATTTCTGCACGTTTTCTGTGCGAACAAATCAGCTCTGTGGATGACATTGCCCTTTTCTGAGGAACAGTGTATTGTGATAAAGAGGACTTTTGTCACAGCTGCAAAAGGTGGATTAGGTGCCGTAGGTTGTGTATCCAGTCTTCGTCTTTTCCTGCATGTCAGCGCCTTGCCCTCCCCAAACTGCTCACCTGCTCTGTCTCTCTGCTGTTAACTTAAGAAAATCTAATTTTGCAGGAGAATTGCATTGTCTTGATATGTGGAGGGTGTACCTAAATAAAGCTGTAAAATGTTGATTTGGGGACAAGCAGTAGACACTCACTTTTAAATAGATACTAGTGAAGCTGGTGATGTCCCAGTCCACACTAACCTCCTTTGGACTTCCAAGAAATGGAAGAATGGTTCAAATTAAAAATCAATTTCATTTTCAAGTCTGTAATTTAGGATACAATTGCAGAGGCACTGTATATTTGACTTGTAGTAATATTACTGCAATAAAAAGATTTGAACTGGGGTTGATCCTAACGGAATATCTCCCGTAGAAGGATTCTGTTTATTTTCAATACTGAACTTGAAATTCTACATGCAGGATCAGATACTTATCTGGTTTAAGATCCTGTAGTCCCCTTTAAGTCAATGTAACAACACTGAGTTAAACTGGCTGCCAGAAGTTGAAGTGAGGGAGAAGTGGCTCTGCAGAAGATGAATGATGTTACTGCTTGACAGGAGCAGGAGTGCAAAGGGGCAAAGAGCAGGAGATGTCTTGTTGAGAGGTGAGTGAAACAGAGAGGGGATAAGAAAATGATAAATCTGCTGTTCTGGTGATCTCCTGCTAGGTAAACCGCTCGCTGCCTGTGGGCATCTGGGACCTCTCACATCTTGAAGACCAGTGTCGTTTCTGTGTGGTTCTGAGCTCTTTCTAAAGCCTAAGCAAAGTTTGGTGAAATGTGATACAGATAAAACACCAAGGTAGTATCTGCTTCCAAAAACCTTTGACTGCAGTTACCACCTTCACTGTCTCTTTTTCCCTTTGATCATAAGGCATTTGCTGGTTTTCCCCAAGCACCATTTTTGTCATTTACGTATATAAGTATGCATGTTCATTTAACAGCAGCAGTCATCTACCACTCTGAGCAGAGACATCCAGAAATGGTATGCACTCTGCTTTTCAATACCTTCTTTTAACTACCTTGGCAACTTCAGGGTAAATCCTGGCACCGATGTACAGCTTGATTAGCTGTAGCATGTTAATTACTGGCGAGGGAAATGCAAGGAAACAAGAACAAACCTTGTGCTTCTAACTGTGTAACAGTCTTGGCTAAAAAACACATTACAGACTGCCAATCAAAAATGTGTCTGAAGACAATCCTTTATGTTTCATCCTTGTCAATCAGATTTGTCTGTGCTGTGGTCTTAATGTATACTCTTGCATGTGGTTTTGCCCGGTGCCTCTCATAAGCTCTGAAGGACTATCATGAATATGCATAGCTACGTCATGAAGCTGAAGTTTTTTGCATAGTCAGACTTGAACCTGTTCCTTCTCCACTGAAGCTGCAGGTGGGGTCAGGAGGCTGGTGAGAGCACTCCACAATATCTGTCCCACTGTTTTGTCCCTGAAGAGCTCTTTCCTCAAGGTAGAATCTATTGCAGTGGCGTATCCATCTCTTAGTCTTTTAACATCTCTGTCAGGGAGCATCTCCCTTTCTGCACATGGGGTTGGGGAAATTAACACAGAGAGGACTGTGATGAAGCAGTGTACTTGCTAGATCTAGACTTGGACCAGGAATAACTGCAGCTCTGATGTACCCTCAGTACGTATACAACTGCCAAAGTATAGAGGTGAAAGAAAACTCAAACCTCTACTAAATGACAATGTAAATTTGTTGCACAGACCATGCTGAGGAATGACTTATGTACAGACAGGAAGGATGGTTCAGGTACTCACATGGTGCAATATGAGCAAAAACTTCACAGTTGAGTCCAAACTCCTTGGTTTTTGTTGTACACTGCTGTGCACAGTTTACTTCAGTACTCTCTCCTTCATCCTCTTACATGTCCTAGCTAGGAAAAGTTCATTCCATACATGTATGCTAGCTTCCAAGTGCTGCTACTTTGAGGTTATCTAATAGGTATGTCCCCTGCTCCTGTTTTCCCAGTTTCGGGTCATATTCCTCAGTGTTACTTACTCTGTTCTCCCAAAATATGAATTTGAAAATCTTCGAGAGAGCTAATGTGTTTAGCCCACTAAACAAACTGAACTATTATTTCACTTTCATGTGCTTCATAGAATCACATAATGGATGAGGTTGGAAGGCACCTCTGGAGATTATCTAGTGTAACCCCGTTACTCAAAGCAGGGTCAGCTAGAGCAGATTGCCCAGGATCATGTCCAGCTGGATTTTGAGTACCTCCCAGAATGCAGACTCCACGATCTCTGTGCCAGTGCTCGATACTCACACAGTAGAAAAGTATTTTCTTATATTTAGGTGGAATTCCTGTGTTTCAGTTAGTGCCCACTGCCTCTTGTTCTGTCATTGGGCACCACTGAGAGGTGTCTGGCTCTGTTTTCATTACTTCCCCCACTTCCCTCCATCAGGTGTTTATACACATTGATAAGATTCTCCCTGAGCCTTCTCTTCTCCTGGCTGAACAGTACCAGGTCTCTCAGCATTCATTGTATGTCAAATGCTCCCATACCTTAAATATTTTTGTGGCCCTTCACTGCACTCGCTCCAGCATGTCCATGTCTCTTGTACTGGGAAGCCCAGAACTGGACACAGCACTCCCAGTGCGTCTCACCAGGACTGAGGAAAGGTGAAGGATTATCTCTCATGATCTGCTGGAAATCCTCTGCCTAATGCAGCCCAGGAGGCAGTTGGCCTTCCTTGCCACGAGGGCACATTGCTGGCTCACAGTCTACTCATCTAGTCTACTTATCCACTTATCTACTCTGTACTTCATGAGGACGTTATGGCAGACAGTACCAAAAGCCTTACTAAATTTGAGATAAACAGCATCCAGTACTCTCCCCTCACCCACCAAGCCAGTCATCTCATCGTAAAGGGCTATCAGACTCATCAGGCATGATTTCACATTCATAAATCTATGCAGCACGAAGTCCAGCTGGAGACCAGTCACCAGTGGAATACCCCAGGGGTCAATGCTGTATAAAACACTTTTTAACTTCTTCATTACATACCAGGATGATGGGACAGAGTGTACCTTCAGCAATTTGTCAGAGGATACAAAACTGGGAGGAGTGGTGGAGACACCAGGTGAGTGTGGCACCATTCAGAGGGACCTCAACAGGGTAGAGAAGTGGACAAACAGGAACCTTATGAAGTTCAGCAAAGTGAAATGCATCTGGGGAGGAATAATCCCCTCCTCTGTCATGCTCCCGGGAACTGAGGTGAAGCTGACCATCCTGTAAATTCCTTGATCCTACTGCTAGCCCTCCTTGGAGATAGGAGTGACTTTTGCTTTCTTCCAGTCCTCAGGAACCTTCCCCCATCACCACAATCTTTCAGAGACAGTCAATAATGGGCTTACAGTGACATCCTCCAGCTCCCTCAGCAATTGTGGGTGCATCCCATCAGATCCTATGGACTTGTTTATGTCAGGTTTGTTTAAATATTCCCTAATCTGATCTTCCTTAACCAGGGGAAGTCTTCCTTGCTCTAGACTGTCCCATAGATCTCAGGGGCATGGGATTGCTGAAGGCCAGCCTTACTAGTAAAGACCAAGGCAATGAAGGCATGAAGTACCTCAGCCTTTTCCATGTCATCTATCACCAGGTCCCTACCCCATTCAGCAGTGGGTCCACATTTTCCCTAGTCTTCCTTTTGCTGTGGATAGACCTGTGGAAGCCTTTTTTTGTTGCCTTTCACATCCCTCCCAGGTGGGTTTTGTCTTTCCTAACCCTATTCCTACATTATCAGACAGTGTCTCTATGTTCTCGCAAGTCACCTGTCCCAGCTTCCACCCCTGGTGTGCTTCCTTTTTATGTTTGTTTGGTTTTGGTTTTTTTTTCAGAAGCTGCTTTTTCACACATACAGACCCCTGCTACCTTTGCTTGATTTCCTCCTCATGGGGATGAACCATTCTTGAGTTTGGAGGAGATGATGCTTGAACTTCACCCAGATATCCTGGACCCCTTTCCTCTCCAGAGCTGTATCCCATGAGTTTCCTCTAAGCAGATCCCTAAACACCCTTAAGTCTGCTCTCCTGAAGCCCCGGGTTGTGATCCTGCTTTTTACCTTGTTCCCTCTTTTCAGGATCTTGAATTCCACCTTCTCATGGCAAGCGCTGTCACCCTGACCTTCACATCTGCAACCAGTCCTTCCATGTTTGTAAGTGTGAGGCCCAGCAGCCAGCCTCTTATTGTTGGCTCTTTGATAACTTTTGTTTGGAATTTGTCATCAATGAACTCCCCAGACTTGGATTGCTTGTGCCCTGCTCTGCTGTTCCTCCAGCAGATATTGGGGTGGTTAAATTCCCCCATGAAGACCAGAGTCTGCGAACATGAGGCTTCTTCCAGTTGTCTGCAGAAGACCTCATCTACTTCTTCCTTGTCCGGGTCTTTGTCACAGACACCCACCACAGTGTTAGCCATGTTGTTCTGCCCTCTGGTCGTGACCCACATGCTCTCTGTTGACTCTCACCTGTCCAGAGGCAGAGGTCCATGCGTCCTCACTGCTCTCTGACTGAAAGGGTGACTCCCTGCCTTGCCATCCCAGCCTGCCCTTTCTGAAGAGCCCGTATCCATCCATGGCAGCTCTCCAGTCCTGTGAGCTGTCCCGGTGAGACTACACACAGACCTCTAATTCCCCGTTTGCTGCCCGTCCAGCATCTAGTGGGGTCCAGGCACTGCAGAGAGGCACCCCACCCTGCTGGTTTCCCAGAGAGGGCATGAGAGGTTCCCGCATCGTGCTGTCCTGTATGGCACTCACTTGTTTACATGCATATGCTTGAGGTGGGTGCTTCTGAGCCCTGTCTGGTTGATTCCGACCTCCCTGCTGTTCCCCCTGCACATGTTGCTTGCCAGTAAGCAGAAGTTGCTCTTTTTTCAAATTTATTTTCCCTTCATTATGTGATATCTGATCAGATAAGAAAACTGGACAGGAAAAATTGTTCAATTTGCCCTGCTCATATAAATTTCTTTCTGCCAAACTGATCAGGGCTGCTTCTGATAGCATTTTCTGCCCTCTTCAAGTTCAGATATCATAAGAGTCCTTCAGTGATCAGATAATATATAGTTTCAAGATGGTGAATCTCAGAAAAGTGCAGGAGGAAATATCAGTCAAATAACAACAGCAGACAATTTTATTTGAGAACCTTTTCAGTATCATTTTGGAGGAAACCATTTCTCAGGCTGTATAGACAGGGATATATGCAGTGTGGGAAGATAAAAATATCTTCAGCTTTATGAAGAATGATTCTTCTTGCGAAAAATACAAGCATTAGAGTATGCAACAGATGAAGAAGACTGGATGTTCAACAGAAGTATTGAAAGAAATGATGTTAGGCTTGAGCAATGTATGGGCTGGGAAACTGGGTTGCAATCCTGATCCTCAGATTTCTGAGTGTCCCTTCTCACTCTATAAAATGGCAGGGGTTTTCTACCAGTGTTAATCAGAAATTAGAAATCACAATATTCACAGAGGGTAGGCAATTATTATCTTTTCCTTGTTTTGCAGACATGGAAAAATGAAGTGTGAAGGTCAAGGGACTTGTTCAAAGTTACAAAACAAACACTGTGGTTCTGGCCGGTGCGCCTACCCTTAACCACAGTGTCGTTCTTTCTCATCATTCCTCTGTTTCAAGGAGGATGATGCTTGACCTAGTTAGTGTTTAGATGGCTCACGGATCATCTGTGGTGCTACTTGCAGATTAATGCATACCGAGTGGATAGCTATACAAAAATAACTTGCTACAGAATAAACTGGGGTATTTTCTTTTACCTATGATAAGCATGAGTTAGTCCCTTCAGTGAAAATAGGGTATGTTACCTTTCATTCAGTGTGAAGAGGGAGAGTGCAGTGGATAATCCCCTTTGTAAATTCGCAGCCTATTTTGTCCCACAGTAACTTACGAATGCAATCAATGCTCAAGTATTAATATTTTTTTTTTGTAAAATTGAATGCATTAATTTGTTAAAAAGTGTATGAATGTAGGCAAACACAGATTTGAGACATTTGCCAACATAGAGTGCATTATACCTTTCTATTTATTTTTTTATTTACCAATAAAATCATCTAATTTAAATGAAGTGGTAATTGTGTTTGAGGGTAAAATACTTTGAGATCTCTAGAGATCTTACCATCTCTTCCAAAACAATTTGGAGGAAATCGAATTCTTCATGCCTGAATATACATTAATATTCTTCAGCTGAACCTAGTTTCATTTGAAACTTTTCTTACCATTTGTAAAAGAGCAAGATGTCTCATTTATGCTGGAAGATTAGTGTGTTTACCTGCAGACAAGATAGAAATGGATTCTGTTTACCAGCAAAAAATCCCTGTGGATCTTACCACAGCCACTAATGTGAGAAATACTGCCACGTATGCAGATGTACAGCATTGCATTACAGGCCTCTCTTCTCCAAGGGGATGGTGGGGCTTGTGGGGAAGGAATACAGATGTTTATTGTCTTTATTTTTACATCTCGCTGGTTGTAAATGCCCTGGGTGCCCTAGGGAGACCTGTCTAGTCATGCTGGCAGGCCGTCTCCCTCTCGGTCCTCCTTCAGTAACGTTTGAAGCCAGGGACAATTTCAGCCAACTTTGGTACAGTTAAAAGAGAAGAGCCCAGCCATGTGAAGGGTGGTGGCTGGTCAGAGGGGAAATTTAGTCCTCACTGGGGCAAAGTCAGTTGTAGGCATCCCAGCTCCATATCCATTTCAGGAGAGGGCAGAGGGCTGGCCTGTGAGCATGAACACAGGTGGTGAGCTGCCACGTTGCCCACTGCTGCCAGTTCGGTACGGGCAGGCACTGGAAATGCTGGCCAGGGAGAGAAGGGATAGTGAAATGTGATTGAAACGCTCCAAAACTAGGCCACCACTTGTCTTGCTGCTTGTAAGAACGTCTTGTTGAACAGCTTGTTTGTAGTTTGACATTTGCAGCTGAAGTAATTCCTTTAAAGTAATTGTGGAAATGATTCAGTACGCAACTGGAAGCCTTTTGGGCTTAGAATCACATTGTTTCCCCCTATAACATATGCTCTTTTCCCTGGTTTTAGTCCAAATATCTTAATGGGCATCCAAGCTCCACAAACATCTAAGCAACTGTTTAAGTAGCTATATCTTCATTGTAGTTCAGGGGGGACAGGTTTGGAAGGAAACTGAAGTGCCTAAATTCAACTCAAATTCGACTCAAGTTCAGATCTGTGTAAGCCTCTACACATTCATCACATCCCAGTGGAGGCAGTTGAGCCTCGTAGACTTCTTGCTCTGTGGGTACAGGTGTGCCCCAGTATTGGCAGGACTAATCCAGCCCAGGCACTTCTTATCTCATTGTGGTGGAAATCCAGAAATGGCTATCGCCGGGAAAGCTCACGCCTGCCAGATTGGACCACCTGAGGTACAGGTATGCCGGGTGGTCTTCTTAACATGGTGTTGGGATATCTGTGAAAACTAAGTCAGTGATTCCCTGAAATAGGGAAGTCCAGGTTCATTTTCTTCCTTTCCCCAAGCAGATTCTAACCTACAACTTCTTCTACCTGTAAGACCCATGTTATGTCCCTCCTGTATATTGAAGTGAACTAGAGAGACAGAGGCTCATCCAATGTCTGGGGTTACAGCACTCCCTGGAAGAGGGGAGCCAGCATTTCAGTTCCAGCTTGCAGGGTTGGTTAATCTCCAGGATTAATGCCCAGCAGCTAGATCACCCTCCCAGGAAATATGTCTACTTGTGCAGATAGGGCAATGGGGATCAGGACTCCCCTGTGCAGGGTGGGTGTTGATCAGCAAGTGCCAAGACACGGTCCCTGATACCTCTGAATAGAAAGATGCTGGTGTCTAGCCTCAGGCATCAGCCCTTGTGTTTAGAGAGGAGAATATATGTTGTTTAAAATATGAAATGTGCTCAGAAATGCCTGCCTGTCTTGAGTTGTGAGTATGCAATAGGCATTATTTATTTTTTCCTGATAAAACAACTGTGTACATGAATTACCATGCACTTGGAAGTAACGATTTTGAAAACTGGATTTGTCAACAGAGAGAACTGTTTATTTGACTTCCTTCTGTGCTTTAAAATATGAAAAAGTTGGCACATTAACATTGTTTAATGAACTAAAATAAGAGACCAATATGTATCATACAGAGATTACCTGAAAGTGTCATCTTCAGTTTTAAACTCATATGTTCATGTATATATGTATGCATAGAGTAAACTTACCAGTCAGTGGAACCCGAGAGTTTTTCTAGTATTATTCTTCATAAAATGAGTATTGTGTGCTTAGTTCGAGTCCATTTTGAATTTCAGGTTATTTAAGCTACCTTGCTACGACATTGCTCTGTACAGAAATAAGAGTGAGTGTTGATGAAGATTTCTGACCGCTGACTGCGATGGCTGACTTAGGTTTTATTAACAGAGTATGCACAGAGGAGGAGGTGTGAGCTCAGAATTAAATGCTATTTGAACATACTGGTTTAACTGTACCCAAAATGAGTATGACTGCATAGGAAGGAGGTTTGGCTAAAATATGGCCAAGTGATAAGTGGCCCATGATCTGAAAGCTGCCTTTTATTTAGCAGTGCATCTTAGCTACCCATCTAGAGACAAGCACTCTGGGCAAACTGGATGCAGGCTCTGTCCAAACACAGGCTGTCTGGGCTGCAATGGCTCTGTGCTTATTTACAAGTCTGTAAGTTATACTGCAAAGGACCAGCCCCGTGGAACTGTTGTCAGAAAGCTAGAGAAGCAGCATCAGCACTGCACTATCCAGAAGCCAATTTATCATTACCATCAGTCGACCTTGACAATGATTTCTTTATTAGTAATAAGGAGGTGGGGTGCTTGTTTGTATTTGTAATGCTTAGTTGCAGCTGTCTTGCTGAATCTTTAATCTGTCACATAAACTTACTTAATTTCTGATAATAATAGCATCTTTATTGGTACTTTTTCTCTTAACTGTGCCTTGATCTTTCTTATCCTTCCCATTCTAAGCATGTTTTGGAGAAAACAAATGTTTTGACTGTGAGGGCAGAAACAGGAGGGAGTTAATTCCAGACTGGAACAAGAATTGGCAAGTAAAATTAGAGATTAATTTCTTTCATCCAAGCTGCTGACCATATGAATCAGCCTGTGGAAGTGGATTGTGCACACTGTCTTGCCTCATTAGCATGGGTGACTTCGTGCTTTCTGGAGATGAAGGCAGGGGGCTGGGAGAGGAGGGGAGCCCTGTGCAAAGCCAGGAGTGGTGTATCTGTGAGGGTCTTGGGCAAAGACAAATGGGTTCCTCCTGTCCCCTTATTAAATGGGGATGGAACTACTCCTATAATCCCTATAAGGTTACTGTTTATCATACCCCTTTGGGCCTCTCCACTTTCCCCGCTGCCTGTGGTCCTGGGTGGTTCCCCTCCAAAACCAGCTCTGGATTGGTGCTCTCCTTTCAAATTTTTCCACACCAGCTCATTCACTGACACTTGGCCACATCACATAATAACAAAAAAATCCCCAGCACTCTTTCCCTTTGCCCTTTCCTTCTTCACTCGCTTTGTCTGTGCCCTTACCATAACTCCAAGTCACCCTGCAGTAAAATGCTGAACTTTCTGCTAACAGACTCAAGGAGCAATAGCCACTGATTCACAAAGCTGCATTTTGAAAAGCAGATTTCAAATGACTAGTACCTGTTACTTAAAATTTACCTGCAGTATTTTTCTTTTCTTACTAGGATCAGTTACTCTCATTTGTGTCTGGCTCAGTGTTCACAAGTACCTTCCTTGAACCTAATTGTATTTCAGCTATGAACTATAAAGTTTGCCTCAGTCTCTGCAGGAAGCTCTGAGCACCTCATATACTCATTTCTCTTTTGTTTTTTTTTTTTCCTCAACTACTTCAGTAATCTTAGAGATGCTTGGTACAAGCATGTGTTTTAGGGATACATATCTCTCAGGAAAATGTGGTGTCTGTTATAGTAAGGTTTTGCCTGTCAGGACTGATGACTCCACATACAAAATATTCCTAGATCTCAGTCCAGAGGAAAGATATGCTTGCTGCTATTTTCTGTTTTTCTTGAGAACTTAGGGACAAAAAGAACTATGAAAGTTCAAAGCATAGTTGTTTCATTCTTCCTTTTCCATAGTGGAATTGTGTATGAGCCACAAGGTATCTCTGACAGAAGTACCTCCCCTAAACTTGCAGTGTTCACAGGGAATACATGTCAACCCTGGCTTGTGAGGAACGTAGCAGTGGTGAATTGCCCTGAATAAATTAGATAAGTCATAAATTCGTGACTCCACTGGGAGGTGAGGGGTTAGTGTTGCTTATCTCTGGAGGAGCTGTTTTAAGCTCAAGTGATGAATCAAGAAGTTTATTTCCACTGCACAGAAGGTGAAGCACCTCATCAGCAAATATTTCCCATCACTTGTGGCCAGCCTGGATAGTCTTTTCACTGGGAGCTTCTGAAAGGATTTGTTTAGCTCACCAACACAGCTGCTATGATATGAAAAAGTTGTGAGCATATTTACATGTTAGGTCAGGTAGCTTCGCAATAGAGGAGTCAGGCCATTCTGAATTACGTTTTGCAAATAGTCTTCTAGCACAAAAAGGTTAAGGGTAATCCTTCCTTTTGGCAGACTTAAGAAAACTTGCACATACATGTGTAAGTATAGTTCTACATGTTTTTATAGCTAAGGTGATGTAGTAATAGATTCAGGCTTCAGTGGCTTGCTGAAGATAGAAGTCACGCAAACTTTTCCTCATATTTCAACTACTTCTCAATTCTGAACCATCTGCCACAATCGGGGACCTCAGCCGAAGAAATCCTCCTAACTGTGCCCAGTTATGTGAAAAACTTGATATTTTAAACAAATGAGGTTTAGACTGAAACTATATATTACCTTTTCAAATACTCACATGTACCTACAATCCAAGTAAGAGGATGTTTTGTTTATAGCCCTCCAGTATTCAAGCTGCCTTCTTCTAAATACCTAAGATAAGAGACTGATCTCCATGTACTCCCTGATCAATAGAGTATGAGAAAATGAATAAGAAATTGAACCTTGTCTCAGAAGAGCCTTTCTCTGTCTGTTTTCTACCGAGAGATTCTAGGTAACCAAGTAAGGTCTTCAAATTATATGGTCATTATAATGCAACTATCACATAAGAAGCAACATAAAGAAATATATTTATACAGTGAAATAAACTATCTTGTGCTCTCAGTTCATGTTGAACTTCAGCACTGTCGAACACATCTAGTACCAAAGGACTGGGATGTAAGTGAAAATACAATATACTCCAAGCATGTATTTCAAACTCCTGTTGTCTCATCACTGGGGGGGCCTTTGCTTCTTCTTGTGGCTGTTTCTGTAAGTACGTACTGCAGAACTTCTGCCTGGGTTGATCAGAAAACACAAATGCTCTGTCCTTCTAAACAATTGTTTTTCATAAGCTTCATATTCAAAAAAATATTTTAACCTGTTCTTGTCTTACAGAATGAAGTTTTTGTCATCTTCAAATACCCATGTGTTTGCAGAGCACAGAATCACAGAATCACAGAACAGTAGGGGTTGGAAGGGACCTCTGTGGGTCATCTAGTCCAACCCCCCTGCCGAAGCAGGGTCTCCTACAGCAGGCTGCACAGGACCTTGTCCAGGCGGGTCTTGAA
>Ga0065711_1028392_pt1 | contig 41548 bp, 19 predicted proteins | sample Hoacrofraction12_FD_59098 | JGI IMG/M metagenome (GOLD analysis project Ga0065711, IMG submission 59098) | Hoatzin crop microbial communities from Cojedes, Venezuela - Epithelial fraction 12 v2 (version 2) | ecosystem: Host-associated > Birds > Digestive system > Esophagus > Crop | place...
CAGCCGCCCTCCTCGCCCACCCTCCCGCAGGCACCGCCGCGGCACACGACCTGTCCGCGCCGCCCCTCCCTGCGGCACGGCCGCCCCGCCAGCCCCGGCCCCGTCAGCGGGAGCCCGAAGGAGGAACGTGATGCGGGGCGGGGAGGTGGCCGCCGCCGGCAGTCCGCCCGCTCCCCGGAGAGGCGGAGGCGAGGGGCCGGGGCGCCCCGGAGCCAGCACCCCTCGCCTGGGGACGAAGGGGCCGGGGAAGGACCCGACCTCCCCGGGCCCGGCCGCCCCAGCGGGGAGCCCCCGCCGCCTCTCCCAGCGGGGAGGAGGGAGCCGAGCCCTCGGACGAGGGCGCCAGAGGGTCGGGGAGGGGGAAGCGCTCGCCTTGCCGGGACCGCAGACAAAGGAGGCGCCGGGCGGGCGCCGCGGCCCCGCTCCCGCCGTAGCTCCGTCCCTCGCCGCCGCCGCCGCCGCCTGTGTGTCCGGCTGAACCATAGAGATCATTTAAGGCGGGGGGAGAGAGGGGCTCATCCGCTGCCCACGTGACTGGACATGTCACTCACCCGGCCGGCGCCATCTTGAAGAGGGAGGGGGAACGCTGCCCCCAGTTAGTATCCAAGATGGCGCGGGACGGAGGGAGGCTGCTATTCACAGACGGGCGCTGCGCCACTCCGCTGCGTCTCTGCCTTGGATTCCCGCCGGGCTGCGCAGGAGGGTGTTACGCTCGCCCGGGGGGATGCCGGGAGGGGAGAGTCTCCCGCTCTCCCTCCGGGGCTCCCCCGCAGCCGTGGGAAAGGCCGCGGCCGGAGAGGGGCTGGCGGGGCGAGCGGCGCCCTCAGAGGGGGCTTTTCAGTGGGACGCGCCCCGGGAGCAGCACGGCACCGCGGGCGGGCTCCTCGCCCCGTTCCGGCTGGGGGGGGGGCACCCGGTGGGGCCGGAGAGGCTCCCGTCGGCCGCCGGGCCGGGGAGGGCGCTGGAAGCTGCGGGGCGGCAGCGACACGGCAGCCACGAGGCCGCCCGCAGCAGCGCTTCCGAGCCGGGGGGCAGGGTCAGCGCCGGCGCCTGGCGCCGTGCGGGGCGAAGGGGAGGGCCCGGGCCTCAGGAGCTCCGGCGAACGCCGCCTCCTCGGGGTCCGGGCGTTAACTACTCACAGCAGTTCGGTTTTGCACTCTGAAGGGTTTGGGGTGGTTTTTTTTATACACAAACACAAAACCTGGAAGCTCTTCCTTTGTAAGTGGAAGCAGACCCCAGGACGGCCACTGCACACCAGAAACTGAGGCTGTGAACCTCATTACAAATTCACAAAAGATACAAACAGATTTTTATCAAGTTTGTTTTGGCTTTCACCACCAGCAGATCTTAGGAACAAATTTGTCGAAAAGACAGCTACCAGCACACAAGAGGAATTAGGCCGCAAGAGTTAAACAAATGCATAGTTCAGTTCACAAGGACTGTATTAACATCAGCGATGCAGAACATGCAAATCGCCCAGCTTGCAGCCAGCCCTCCAAGGAAACACGATAGTCTGGGAGTTTCCAGTGCAAAACTATCTACAACATGGGTTGAGAGTAAAATGCTACATCTTTAGTGACAAATTTGTAGTTGAGAAAGTCACACTAGAAGGCAGGCAAAAGACTGCCACCTTAAAGAAGAGAGAAAATACTTTATCATCATGTAGGTCCCTGTTTTTAAAGCTGCTACCTATATTAAGCATCAGGCTCAACTTGATCACTGCTTGTTTAAAAGACAGTCAAACCTGTGCATTCTTTTGGAAAAAACGTCCCAAGGGCTTCTGTATGCTTATAAAGTACACATATTTTTGAAACTGACCGAAAAGTTAAAGAACATTCTACAGCTGAGGAAACAGAAGCATCCAGTAACTCACGAGTCCTTTGCTTCTGGTTCTGTCAGGGACTGGTTGAGCTCCTTCAGACCACACTCTCACAATTCCTGTTTTCCTCTGTAAAGCTGTGTAATACTGTTTGTCACAAGGACGGTACAACTTTGTTGTTCTGCTATTTGAGGTCAACTCAGGAGAGGCAGTTATTACAAAGAGATGGATGCACCAAGGAAATACATGTTCCATTCCTACTCAGTGAAAGTGAGCATGAAAACCCAATTCCAAAAAAGAAACACAATCTAAAACCGGGAAAGCTTAAGTGTTGGTAAAAGAATAAAAGAGCAAAAGCTAGATTTTTCACACCTTTTTTCCTATAAAAATTTCAGATTTATTTAAACTAAGATTATACTACAAAAGGTATTAATAGTGGGAAAAAATCCTCCATACTTGGTCAGAATATTGAAGTTTTTAGTTAATTCTGGGTTAATTTTTACCTTTTTCCTTTTTTACTGTGCTCCCTTCTGTTCTAAGGCCACTTCAACTACATAACATAAAGGAACTTTTGCACAAGACTACCAGTATTTCATGTCTCAATGACTTGTTTACCTGAATTAAGGTCTCTATTCATCATTTAACAGTCTGAAACCCATCTTAACATCATGAATACATTTAGAAAGTTTCTTGAACAAGGAATTCGCAATTTCCAGATGAGGAAAATCAGCGCTTCTGGGTGAAAGTAAAATGTAAATTTAAACCACATCATTGGGATGAATTTAATTATTTATAAGAAGGGGCAGACACAGATTCTGTACAGGCAGAAACTGTTATTTAAAAATTGTTATCAGATATCACTAAAAACTGATGGCAGATATTCAGCATACATCACAATGTATTATATGGCAAATCAGAACATCTACACTGGTATTTTCTTTATAGAGTTTCATTTATCTAAAAACTAGAAGTCCAAGAAGTTAATAAAGTAGATCCTGGAAAGCAGTGAAAAAGGAACTAAAAGATTAGCAAATGTGCAAGGCTGCAGATGGATGCAGGTACCAATCTGCGAGCTTCCAGACCCTAGTGTTTGTTGGAGCCACCCACCTTGCCGATTCCCTCACACTGTCCCATATCCTGTAATGCAAAGCTCTGAAAGATTTTGAGGCTCAGTGCCCTTAGTTACCTGCAGTAATTCGCCTTTGCCGAGAATGTGAATGTGCAATGACTTGCAAAGAAGTCATGCTTACTAGCAAACATTGTTTCCTCAGAGATGAGAAATTCAAAAATAAGCCAAAAATAAGCATTGAAGCACCAAGTGACAGCTATCAGAAGCAACTGTAACCTTGCTGTCCTTACACAACTGGGCAGAAAGCAACAGCAGCAGTTACATGTCATATAAAAACAAACCAAAATTCTCTGATAAGGAGTGTACAAAAAGCGTAGCTGGACTGAAAATGTTTAGTTCAATTTGCTGAATTTATGAAGACAATAATGTCGTGTACTCATCCAAACTGGGGAACCTATGGAAAACCAAGACAGATCAGCAGCAAGGAGAATTTAAGGTTCAAAAAGAGCATTATTTTCTACACTAACAGTAGCTGTTGAGCTCTTAAATCTTCATCCAAGTATTCAGGCTAACACTATGACTATAGGGAAGTCATAGCATGTTGTCCCTTTCAGCGACAGGATACAACAAATAAATACTTGAATATGATCTCCATGAGAGGAAAAAACCAGCCAAGCCTCAGAGCAGGCCCCTGCAAAGGACATGTAAAAAAACAAAGAGCAAACAAAAAACCCACAAAGAAAATACTCTTAGGGGGACTCGAAAAAACTATAGCACCATCAACACATTGCAATAGCAAAGTCAGTTGCATTTACTGTGGCTGGCTGAGCCACTGACAGTCATCTTCCCCATTTTGAGATCTCTAAAGTAAACAGAATCCCCCCCCCCCAATCACCAGATGCCTAAGCCTGAAGTAGCTGTCCTGTGCTCCCGTAGCAAGAACTGTCACTTCCACACAGCGACTTGCGTGACCTCTTTTAGGGTGGAATGGATCTCCTGCTAGGCCTGCCTATTTATCTCCCCTAACCGCAAATGAAGGCCAGGCTAATCTTGGAGCCGACCTCAAAATTTTATCTACCTATGTCTCAGAAGAGGAATCCAACTTGTGCCTCTCAAGGCAAATACTTCATAGTGCCTCTCAGGTTTGATTACAGGAGGAATGATTTCTGTCAAAAGTGCCTTGTTTTTAATAAGGATTTAAATAAGCAGGGAACTACATTTTAAACCTGATTCTGCATCTGTATTTATCTCTCCCGAAAGATTATTTTTATTATTCTTTAGCAATTATTTAAATGTTTATTTGAAATTAAATATAGTCATTGCAGTAAGATTGGCAACCTTTTATAACTAGGGAATACATTTGACATAATTAACAATTCTATAGCTTATTAGATATTAAAGGGTTACATTTTATTTTATCAGAAAACGGTTGAGTACATTTTTTCTTGATTATTTAGCACTTTATCAGTTTCCATAGAGCTCTGTTTGGATGCAAAGTGGAATAATATGAAAAATGACATTCAAAATAGTTATTTCTTTGACTGATTGGTTTTAAATGTATTGGACAATTTCATGAAATACATCTTGTTAACAAAGAGGACAGAACTGATTGTTTCTGGCTGGCACTGCCTTCAGCTTTCAGATACAGTAGATTTCACCTTCACAGATCCATCCTAGGTGTGGAAGTGGAAAAAACCTCAAGCTTTTTCAATTCCTAATCTGTTTCCAAGTTTGATCTAGCTGTTTGAATTGAGCTGGTTAAAGTGAAGCTGAACTGCAACAAGCAGCGACTGCTATCAGTTTGCGGTTTAGCACTTCAAGAACTTGCTTCCTGATTCTGACTCTATGAAGAGGAAGGGTTTTGTGCTACTCCATTCATCAGTTCAGTGCATTCTCTTTAAGAATTTGGCAACACACAACCGCTTAAAATTTTACAAGATTATAGTGCATACTACTATAACAGAGGTTATTGATTTCATATTTTAAGATAAAGTATTTAATTTAAATCAGTCTTTTCTAAAATAAATGTTTATCTTTCCTCATTTGTTCTAGGGCAGTACTATGTGCAGACTCTGGGGCTCATTTTAGCAGTAAGGTAGTACCCTATTATGTTATGACACCAAGCCCTGAGGCATGAACAGATCCTCGGTAAGTAGATCTGCAAGTAGTAGTTGTGATGTACTCCAGAAACCAGTTCTTTGTACACGTACATGCCAGCAGTACTACGTGCATAATATTCCATGTTTTCTCGTAAGAGAGGTTGATCAAAACCAGACTGCTCTCCGTGTGTTTTAAAGGTCCTCTGTTGGTGGCTATCCAGTTTTGGCTGCCATTTCTCCATGGAGCCTCTCAGTCCCTCCCCTCATGACCAGGCATTCATCTGTGATGTGATGGGGGAAAGAAGTGTGAGTCTTCCGGCAAGGAAGCCAGAAACGCAAGCAATTCCTTGGCAACTTTAATAGTTCCAAGTAAGAAATAGTTAACATCAAAAACAACCAGGTGATGTCAAGTTTCAGGTTTCCAGCAGTCTCTCGTCCTCACCAGCCTCTGCAGTCGTGAAGCTGTCAACTTCAGAAATATCACTGGCCATGGAGACTCATGCCAAGTCTAAGGGCAGATACTCTGTACTCAGAGAGCAGCAGTTAGAATTCCAGTTTGAAGAACAGGGTCTTCAATAAGAAAACTGCAAAGATGCCAGATACCCGATTTACAATGAATTTTCTTTCTTATTTATCTATTGACAGTCCTTTCCAAAGACAAAATAGACCAACAAACCCTCAACAGTAAACTGACAGGCAGTATGGGCTAAGGCCTTTGAGTATGTTTCAACATTGCAGAATTTCTGACTGAAGAAAAAGATGGTAGCTGTATTTAGTTTGTCCTTCCTGTAAGGAACATGCTTCAGGTGAAAAGAGGATTATGGTGCTGACAAAGGAGATTCCTTAAGAAGTTCTTCAGGCAGGCATGTGGACCACCCGTGGGAATAAATATATTAACATGGAGAGAAAAGCATATTATACCGATTTTAAAAATAAGCTTATCTGAGAAGTCCTCGAAACGTAGAGTATACAGGAAATTTGAGCAATGAGCACTCTCATTGAGCTAATGAAATGCTGCAGCTTGCATAGTAAACACATAGGTCATCATCCTTTTTATCAAATCTGTTTCATAATCAAGACATAAATGCTTAAATAAGGACTTCAGAAATACAAGGATCAGTTTGCAGCATGTTACTGTCTAACAGATAGGACACAAGGACTATTACATTCTGAATCAGAAAAGTGAATGGTAACTGATGACTGTAGTTCTATTTGATGCATTCTACAATGCAACACAAAACCCCTGTTCTGCTGGTAATACCACTCTACTATTTTTATTGCAAGAATTCCATCCTGTCTTTAATATAGACCTTAATTATTTAAGACATAACATACATTGTTAGTCGAAAACTTTTAAAACAGTGAGTAGAGATCAGGTGTTTGATACATAACTGAGAAATGAAGGTTTATTTAAATAAAGTTTTGACTGGATGCTTTAAGGACAATTACACAATCATTGTATAGATTAAATGTTATAAAATTATGGATTATGCACAAAAATGTGTCAGTTTAAAAAGCTGATATAAAATTTTCAATTTTAATTGCTTAAAAGATGTTAAGACTTGTTTTATATTTCTATTATTAGAAACTGTTGCAAAACATGTTTTCAGATGTACTTCTTGATGGTGTTAACGACAGCTGTTTGCACTGACAACCATTTTAACACTGGAGCAATTTTCTAAAGAAAACCATCAAAACTGTTTTGAAATTCAAGTCTCCTATTCAAGAAAGCTGGCAAAATTAAATGGAAAAAGCTGACTGCTGCCTAACAGCAGCATCTTACAGTCACGTTGATGAACTGCATCCTGTTTTTTGGGAAGACCATTTCCCCAACTGAGACACTGAGTTATAATCCTATTTTCTAGCATACTTGTAATACATCTGTCAATTTGCTACTGATTTACTAAGCACGCTCTCTTATCTTTACATTGTATTCAGAGAAGCTACATGTAGAATCCCAATCGGCACACTATGATCCTGATGAACTCACATTTGCTTTTAGGGTCCGGTCTGCTTGGCTAGACCTTGTTTCCCTGGTTTGCTTATGAAAGAGTCATGTGAAACAGCATCCAAAACCTGACTAAAATCAAGATTTAGCAACCAGTTCTTATCCCCATCCACAACATCAGTCACTTTTTCAAAGAAAGAAATCAGACAGGGTTTATGTGACTTAATCATAGCGAATACTAAGCAGTTGTTATGCACGTCATGGATATCTTGCTGATGCTAACAACAGATTTTAATTTTTACTTGTCAGAAAAAAAAAAAAGAATCAGTGGCAGGCCAGTTGATATATAATTTTCATTTTCTCCTCCACTTTGTCCTTAAAAAGTTAAAGCATTGTTTTTGCTTTTTTTCAGTCATCTGGTACTTCTCTTACTTTACATTAGTTTTCAAAGATGAAAAACACTGAAGTTTCTCCGATTAGTTTTTTTAAATACCAGGAAGAAATTCTACAGACCCAGTCAATTTGACAACATGTAACTATTTTCTATCCTGTTTTGCTTTTTCTAGGTAAGCTTCTTCAATCTTTGTCACTCATATCAATTGCACGAGCAATACACTGGCAGTCAATTTTTGACTTTTTGGATCAGTCACGACTTTAACAAACCAAAAAATTCCACACAGAAACTGCAAATCTGAACCAAACACCTGATGACTGCATATGTCAATAGCCATTGTCTTTTCAATAGTCAGCACTTTTGTTAGTGCCAATTTTTTACGACTTATGTATTTATTCTCTTGTCAGTTGACATTTGTATCTCATCTACTTTCATCCCTATCTGTGAACACTGTTCTTTAGTGCTATCTGAATTTTCACCTTCTGTAGGCATCCCCTCCTTTGTGTTTGAAGTCCATTTAATTCCTCATTTAACTGAATTGGTCTCTTAATACAGCTGGTCTCTGTCCCCTGCACTGGGATATACTTTCAGTCACGACCTTAGCCAAGGTCGTTCCTCTCCAAGGAACTGTCTTGTCTCCTCAGTTGCTCTCTTAACTCTGACTTGTCTTCTGTACGATGTTACCTATCAATTTTCTGAAGTCTGCCTTCTTGAAGTCCAGTCATTTTTATTTTGATGTTCTCCCTCCACCCTAAGAATCATGGATATTTAATTTCACTATCTTACACAATTGTCTTAAACCATCAAATTTTTTTCCTCACTTGCTGACGTAGTCATTCTTGACCCCAGCAACTGGTTCCTAGAGAGTGTAACATTGTCTGTCCTACATTAGACAGCAGATACTTTGAAGATGACATAAATCTGAACACTACAACTCAGCTATGAAACAAGATTTACATTTGATGAGTCCTTAAAATATGACGCAACCTTCATGTGAGGAGAGTATTTTTATCCAGCAAACATGCTCATATGCTGGTGCACAAGTCCTACTGAAGCTCTGAGAAGTTCTTTCCTGAGACTTGAGATAAACTAAATACTGCACAGACCTCACTCACTAAATTTATTTATAACCTGCAGCCAGGAAAAACTGTCCATATCCTGTTAGCCTCGTAATAGACATTGTTATTTAGTAAGCTGCAAGAATCAGTGAAGTCTCACACAGTTTCTATTCCTACCTAAGCATTTTTACCTAAAGATGCTAGAGGTGAAAATTCTGAATCTCACCTGCATGTGCAAACACTAATCATTAAGAATGGTTTTTTGTACCAAACCAAGCTCATGATAAGCATGATACATTATCATAGAATATTTTATCAATAAAACTGGAAGACATTCCTGAGAATTCTTAAAGCAACACAATTTCAGTTCACTAAGGTGAAGGGGGAAGAAAAATGTTATTCATTGGTACTACACAAATCACATTGTCATAGCTGAGTCCTTCACAACACTATACACATACTCTGCACATGTACACAAATGATAATGTTTTGTGATACTCCCCTTACCCCTTGAAAAGTGACACGCAGAGTAATGACAGAATGGAAGATCAGAATAGGTGGACACAAAAGACACATAGTATATTTTATTTTCTGAAATTTCTGTATCCCTGGAAACTAGGGGCATTTCTGCTAACAATAATTTAGAAGATGTTATAGAAGATGCCTGCCGACATAGGAAATGAGTAGCAAGCTGCAATTTTGAGGTGAACAACTAGTGAAAGACACAGAACTGAGCTGTACAGAATCAGGTGAGAAAAAAACATGCTCCCCCTCCTCCCCCCAGAACAGTAGTATCGTGAACTTCTAAATGAATTTCTGTGGAATACATTGATGATTACTACTTGTGTTTGCCATGTGCTGGAAAAAGAAAGGCATTAACCTCACTAAAGATATCTTGCCTGAAGAGTTCAAGGCCAGCTATGAGAAGGTTTGCCATTTGGCATGAAGAAACAACTCATCCTGGGTGAAAAAAACACCCCATCTGCAGAATATGGTGATAAACTACTGAAGTTTCACAGATGTACTCCTACTTGCTCTTGTAAATAACTAACAGTGACCATATATTTCATGTGGCTTAATGTCCAGTAACGTTCCACAGTTCACCAATAAAACAGGTAGGGAAGCAGGCACATGTACAAGGGAACAAAACCATGTCCAGTTAGATAAGCATCTCTGATGATAAACAAATAACTACTGTAGGTTACTTCTAAGAGTAAGACTTTTTATAAGAAGTTCCCAGCTTGAGGCATGTGTTCCTTAATCAGAGTTACTATGTAATCTTAAATCCTTGTGTGCATTAAGGCAGTGGTCATGGCATTGAGACATACAAGTTTTCTCAAGTAATCAAAAATCTTGATATGAACCTTCTACTAATCTGTAAGACCCTCACATTTTCTCTTTGGATTCCCAATCCATGACTTTTTTAAAGTTAGGGAGAAGAAGAATAAGGTGAAGATCGTGGTTACATTGAATAAGCAATTAATGCTTATCTTCTGACTTCCAGCTGACATATACAGTCAGCTGTACCCCTCTTCCAGCTGATTTCAGCAATACAACGCAGACCACCATCCTGAAAATGTCCACTTGTTTTACTTCTCATGACTAAGCAACCCTCCAGACCTGAGAAGAACTTGGACATGGGTCTGCTCAACAGGTAACATTAAATTAAAATTAAATTTCTTCAGGAACAAGATTTAGCTTGCTAGAAACATGTAAAAATGTGAGATTTAAATATGAAAAAATGCTGTTTGCATCAAAGAAGCCCTGAGAATATTTAGCAAAAAGTACAAATAGAAAAAAGAAACTGATACTTCAAGTTCGAAGAAATATTTCGGTGCTGGACAAGAAGGCGCAGTGAAGGAAATAATTCTTATTCACAGACAAAATTAGTCAACAAAAAGCTTCTTTTCTAAACTAAGTAGCTTTGTTTTTAGTTCTCAAACTATTTATACAAAATACAAGAAAGCAGTCTGAATATGGTCAACCATGTCCAAAACATGCCTCAAATAGCACAGATATTCATTTTGTAATTAAGAGGAACGGAAGGAAAGTTAGACCATTGGTTGTTTATTTCAAAACCTTTTGAAGATTAAGGTCCATAGGTGGTAAAGTATTCTAAGCTCCAGAGTCAGGAAAGACTTACACACCCCCTTTTTAAAATACAGATAAAGCTGAAGATTTGCTTCATTGGACAGAATGCATGTGTTTTATCACTGAAAAACCAATCAGAAACTAATTAGAAACAAACTCACACACAGTTTGGTCTGCACACAGCTTTCCAGAAATTCTGGTTAAGATAATATATTCTAAACCAAATTAATACCCTTCTTTCCTGTACACTTCGTTTCTTTAATGACCTTATAGACCTTGACTTATCTTCCACTAATTAGGAAAGCAGTTGCCAGGTTTTCATTTTCAGAGTACGGATAATGTTGTTACCTGTATGTGGGACCCAGTTCTGCATTATACTGGAACAGCTCCTCCAAAGAAGCTATTTTGATATAAATTGTATTAATGGGAAGCATTTGTTTCCTTAATGTAAATTGTGTGTTCTCTAAAAACTATCCACGCTTGACAATTAAGTTCCACGCAGCTTTGGTCCCAGGGAAATGTGCAAGATCTTGAAGCCTATTTAATATTTACTGTACTTTGAAACAGAAAGCTTTTAAAAAGGACCATGAACTGGAGGCTTATCGGAGCAAGCTGTTCAAAGCTGTGCTTGTATAACATTATTCATGCAAGGTATTTCTAACCCTGGCCAGTTCACCACACCTTCAACTTCAAGCTCCTACAACTTCTACATCGGTTCACATTACCAATCAATGTCCCTTTAGCCACGAAAGTGTAAAGCAAACAGATATAATACCATTTCTTGTGCATGATAATCTCTTTTAATATCTGCAAAAGACTTTAAGGAACAAAAATCTAAAGGTAAACTTTTAAATTCTTAAATCCATAGAAAGGCACCTGTCTCTCTCTCTTTTTTTAACATTTGGCCTTTGTGCTTTCACATCACAGGTTAAAAGTATGTGAATACAGGTGAAACATTATTGAAATAATAATTGACGATTTAATAATATGAGTAAGTGCTAAGTCACAAACTTTAAAAACAATACTATTAAAAGTGTTTTTCTTTGTGTATTACGTGAAAGTGAAACAAATTCACATTTAATGACAAACTACTGCACTTCTAAAGGAGTATCTTCAAAAATACACTTCTCATGGTTTTATATCAGACACAGTTTATAATTAAAATATTAGAACAATTTGTTTGGGTTGAAAAGACATTACAAAACAGAGCACTTAAAATTACTGAACGAAGTATTACAGCCAAATATTTCACATATTTGAAATCACCTTTCTTGGGTCATGATTCAAAGACTGTAATACCTGCCAAGAAGGTCAAAAAAGGCTACCAACCCTCAAATGTGTATCTTTTTTTAAAGCAAGGCTGCAACTACAAAAATGTATAGAGCTGAGAAAAACAAACATCTTGAAACAAATATATTATGAAGTGAGGTATGGTAGTGTTGAAGTGCTACAGTGGATTTCTGCATATTCAAACTTATTTCAGGTCAACTACTTTGAAGTTTGAGATCAGCAGACTACTGACTGCTTCCTGCAATCTTTTTTCATACGACCCTTTCTTAGATGTCCAATGGCCACAGAGAAGATACATTCAATTAAGCAAAAACTAACAACATGATCAGATATGAATGAGCATATCTGGCAATTTAGAAGGCAAACTGTAAGTAAAAATGCAAGCATACAACTTATTCATAATAAATACATTTTCAAGCATTTAACATTATCAATATTTTAAAAAGAATTAAATAATAAATGCAACTTTTATACAGAACTGTACCATTTATTATACACACAAGTATATCAGTTCCCTTTGTTTACAAAGGCTGGTTACAGATATATGGAATGTTACAGTACCATCTTGCATAAAATTTTAGTACAATTCGTACTTCAAAAAAAGGGTGCAAAACACCAGCCTAATAAATCTGACTGAATTGAAATATTTTTAATTACATCATTAACACATACACAACAAGCTGTACATAAGCCCACTTTTCAATCACCACTTCAAGATACTGTAGCAAGTACATTAGATTATAAATGATTCCAACTATTCAGTTAAATTTATTAAAGGTTTGCACTGCTACTCACTCTGGAACCTTTGAGATATAGCCTGTATTCATGAATTACTGAGCTCTTGTTAGTACAGTTAAAAGGCAGTCAGCACAGGTTGCCAAAGTACTAGTCACAAGAGATGTCCTCTCAGAGAAGCTTCAGCCAGGAACAAACATTTTTGGATACTTTTTTTCCTTCAGAAATAAAAAAAAAAAAGTTTTATGGGGTCAAGACTCTCCATTCTGTACCTTGGATGCTGGTGGGTGCATGAAGTCCTTAAAGGGAACCAGTGCCTCTTTCAGAGCAGAGCACACTTCCGAGGATGAGCAAGTGATACATTCTACTAGAGTTGGGTACAAGGCAATAACTTGTGCCCACGTGTTAGCATCAACTGCAAGAAAGAAAAGAACAGGCTGAATCACTTACTACTGTCCTAATTCTTGCAAAAGATTTCTTAAACACCTGTATAAACAGGGCACATTCAGGTGCCTACGCATAGGTACCTAGTGCTACACAGACACTACAAAATCAGTATCGGGCTCTCAGATATGATGTAGGATTTTTGCAGGAGAGCCGTACTCTCTTTTGCAGCAGCAGCTGGAAGCCAGATGGGATATCCATAAAACAGTGCTACACACCTGTGTTTTTACATATGAGTCATTCACTGTGTTTTCTGGATGAAGAACTGACAAACTGAAGACGCTACTTTAATTAAATCCATAGCACACGTGCATTTTCTGCCTACTTTTCTCAGCTATTGACAGAGAATTGAATTGGACACACATTTAACTTTCAGAGATTTGTCAGCAATGAGGCCTTCTATTAATTTCAAATCATTCCAGATTACAAGAGCTATTAGAAAGCAGACGGAGAAACACTGGACCAAGACACAAAAATATTCCTGGTAAAGTTCATTAGTCCAACAAGCAAAATCAAACATTGTAGCCTGAGTCTCATTTATTGTCACTTCCTTGCTCATCTCTGCTTTAGCTTTGTTTGCAAAAGAGAACAAAACCCTGATTTCAGACAACATTACAAATTTTCTTAAAAGAAAGAAAATTACTAAAAGCTAGAAGAAGTGAGAGTAAAACGACTGTCTAATTTGTCCAGCGGTTCTCTTCATAACATAGTATGCAGGAGGTTTGGCAATCACTGCCATACATGGACGAGGTGAAGAATTTCTCTCAGGGCAGGAAGAGGGATGTGGGGAGCCGTCCACCTGCGCTGGCACTCTAACCCTCCAAGAGAAAGGCCCAACAAAGCAGTACTGTAGTTGCCTTCAGGGCTCGCCAAAAGGCTTTGTGTATCCTGACACAGTTCCACCCTCAGCCTTTTGCCATCAGCCTTGGAAACCACAGCACCATAAACCTGGCTGCTTGCTGATGCTGTAAGGCACTGCCTCTTTCAGGAAACCCACCTGCCTGTGTTTTTCTGGAGAGGCCGAAAAGGATTTTTTCTGTTCCTCATAACAGCAAAAGCAGGGAGGTAGTGGGAAGTGTTGTATATGCAATTCTGTCAGAGTTGCAGAGTCCAATACAGCTGGTTTAACTAAGACTCCTGACTAAGTTTTCTGGTGGGAACTCTCTACATGTACAGTAGGTGCAGCTTACAGGAGGAACAGGATGCATGATTATAGGTGAAGTTGAGGTCTTCCATTTCATTCAGCACTTTAAATACATCTGTCAACCATTTACTTGGGCATCAGTGAGCTAAGACAGCTTTCTGAATACGGGGGACAGGAGGTACTAGAGCAGAAAGGGAGGGAAAGCAAGATCGCAAGTTTAAGTATCCAACAGCCTGCCCAGGTGTTTAACTTGTACACCCCTTTAATTGCAGAGTGCACCTATGTGAATGGGCTCCACAGCGACCTATAAAGGTATCACAAGAAGAAAAAGGATCTAGCAAGACTACAAATATTTAAAAATTCTATTAACATTTTATTTTATAGAAGGGGTTTTGTTTGTTTGTTTTTAGAAGACACCAAGCTCTGTCTGATGAAGGACATCATAAATTGAAGTTTCCTATTTTATTAAACAGATCTTAGGACCTTACACTTTTAGGTATACTGGAAAAACTTTGTGGGGTTTTTTTTTGGTCTACCTGCCACCTACATATACATGGAGTTACAAAATACTGAATCTTACAGATTATACTTTTCTTTCAGATTTGTGTGAAAATTACTACAGAAAAGAATAAATATCTCTTTGTGGCAGATACAGTACTATTTTGTTTAGAACCATGCTGTTTAACAATAACTTACCATTTTCAGGTTGAGTTTTTTTAAGTGAATCTATGAGAGTACTGACAGCTTTTAAAACAAATATGATTTCTGTTACTTGTTGCCTACAAAGGGAAAAAAGCAAACAGTCAGCTACTCATTTTTGTCTCAAGAATACAAATTTTCTTTGAAACTTACTTAACATTAAAAAACACATAATGGAAACAGCTGCCATGAAGCCTACCAAAAAACGGATACTTAGAGATTAAGGTTATTATTTGTCTTTAACTTTCCCACCATCATTGCTGTTGTCTCAGCTAGTATAACTTTAAATTTGACACTGGAAACAGTAACAGTATACACATCTCAGTCTGAAAGTACTTGTGTACGTGATTAACTGTAACATGAAAATAATCAATTTCATCATTCATGATCAAAACCTTCCAAAGTTAAGTGAAATTTAAATAAGTTCCCATTTTAAAGAATTTCCTGGTACTTTGCTCAATTTTTCTGTTTCAAGAACAATTACAGTATTGATTCGGTAATGATTCACAATATTGCAGCTTGGATATTTTATCTTATTTTTGAGGAGACTCCATCTCTCAATTTAGAAACTATACATAGCTTCATCAGGAATAAAGGGAAATCAGATTTCAGAAATATTATGTTATAGTTCTCAGAAACAACTGAAAATAGTCGTTACCAAGTCACATTCCTGTTGTCTATGTAACAGCACTGAATACAACCATTATTATGTTTTTTCAACAGCTTTTTCAACAAAAAATTGGTATCAACATTTTCTTTGAAATGTCTTCCCCACAAATATTTCCCTGGCTTTAAATTTCACCCTGCCCACCCCCAAGATTTTTTAAATGACTGACTGATATTTTGAATGCAACCTTCTTCTCATAAGGTACTGGTAATACCTTTCACTTCCTAAAGACAACGTACGTACCGTGGAAGAGGACATTTGCCACTCAATCTCTCATCTTCTATGTAGCGATGCAGTACATCCTGTGACCTTTTCAAGAGCACAGAAAGTGCCATTCTAGAGATGTAGCCTTCCTGAGGAGTTGTGACTTTATTACTGAATGAAAACTGGAGCAGTGTTTCAAAACACACCTTAGAAAACTCCTCTCTCATTCGAATATCTATTTCGGCTTCTGTCAAAGTAAAATGTCATATTTAATTGTGCAGTGCCCATGCCAATACACTAAATGTTGCATTTCAATCAGTATATTATTATATTTTGCAAAAAGGTTATCAGTCCTCCAGTATTAAAAAAGATTAACAGCGATAAGAACAAACATTAAGAATACATTCTAAGAAAAGGTGACTGTGCAAAAATCACAGTAGTTCCAAAAATAAAAGCTAATATATGCAACACAGTAATGTGTCACCTACTTGATATTGCTTTAATAATAAAACATATGAAATCAATTTAAAATAACCCCAGCAACACCAGTTCTACATCATAAGTACTAATATTTGGTACTGTACAATCCAAGTATTTTTCTCTGTAATAGCTTATATCCATTCTTTTCATCTTTCCCAAAAAACTATAAATGTGTTTTCTTAATGGCAGTGAAGGTATCTGGTTTGGTACACCATATAGTTACGCTAAGGTGATCTAGTTTTTAAGAACAGGATATTATGTATGTCTTACAATTGGCTGAAATTATTGTTAGATCTATTTCAGTTGGCACAATGCAAAACAAACTATGTAGAAAGTATAAAGTAATACAATATTATATATGCTACTGACCAAGAGGTAAGGAAATAATTTTTTAAAAATTGCAAGGAATGCTCGGCAACTTCCATGAAATAAAATATAGTTTATAAAAACAAGCTGGATATCAAACAATCTATACTGAATACATACCATAGAACTTCAAGTCTTTATCAGAAAAAGTACTCTCAACATTTTCATTACTTTCTAGTAGATTTAAACACCGTATCTTTTGTCATTTGGGTACCATACCTGTAAAGGAGGATGACTGAGAATGTATTGAGCCTTTATTGAGCATAGTCATTATTTGACCAACAAATTCCTTAGGAATAAAATTAGCATATGGCAGTATCTCTGTGCTGATGAGCTGCACCACCTAAAATAAATTAGATATATTTATATTGGTTTTCTGAATATTAAAGTTGTAATTCTAGTAAGAAGACGACAGAAATATCAAAATATACATGCCCAATGAAACTTCACAAAATGTTCCAATGCTAGCTTTTAAAATTTGTGTCCAAAAACTGTGGTCTTGCATGTAACATTAAACTTGAAATAATGAACTTTCCCCACCACCACCACTGCTGTCAGAGTTTCTGAAGCAGTTATCACTCAGATTTCCACTGACATTTGAAGTATATTCTTCAAATCGAATTTATGGTTTGGAGAAGAGAAGAGCTGACTAATATTAGGAATCTCCCTCTCCCTCCACCCAATTCAATATCCTCACTATGACATTAACACATGCTTACAATGTGACATCTGCAAAGGAGAACAAGTGAATTAATTATCTAAACGAGCTTAAGGCAATGCACATTAACTGAAATGCTTTCTATGGTTGGTCTTGATGCTCCCATTCAGGAACAAAGTAGGTTTAGATCTCCATAAATTAATGCATGAGATCTCAGAGCTCTGCTTACTGCAGACAGAACCGCTCCCGCTTTTCATCCAGAAATCTCTGTGTTCCAGCTGCCACTCTGGAGAGATGACAGGCGATCAAACCCACAGATACTTTCATGTCTTCTCTGCAACTCCTTTTCCTTTGTACCCCGAATCCCTGGTCTGCCACATCTCTTTGTCCTCCTGTAGTGAAAGGGGACCAGTCCCTTTTCATTCCAAGTACCATCATCACTTAATTTTCTTCGGCCTTATCCAACCAAACACGATCTCTTTTACAACTACAGAGGTCTCCGCACTGCACAAACAAGTCATCATTTCTTCATTTATGCACAAGCTTTTCAGTATTGAGAACACATCTGGAGGGCAATGATGTCATTGTGGACTGAATGCCCCCCATCAACACAGAAAGCACTCCTGGTTTAATTGTCAGCTTCCTCTGTGGTTTACAATTACCTGTGTAATTGCTTGGCAATAACATAATAAGTAAGAATCAGATAATGGGGTAGAGGCAGAAACGCGTTCTGGTTTAGCCAGTTCTACGCTGTTCTGAACTTGAGTGGACAAGAAGCAGTGTTTGGCACGCCGCTTCCTACCTTTTGCATAAGTGAAGCAGCTGAATTCTGAGCCTATGAATTCCCTTTGTTTTCAAAACGGAGAACAGTATCACAGAAAAAACAATGAATGGGTAACTTTTTTAAAAAGTATTTCAGAACCAAATGCAATCTGTGAATGTCACTGTCTTCTTGTGTCCAACAGTATATTTGTTATAGTCTCCTTACCTCAACATCAATACTCTCATTCTTCTGAAACTCTTGAATTGAGAGATTATCAGGAGGTGCACTAAAAATAAACACACTACATTATACTTCAAAATTCACAACATGTGTAAGGAGATAAGTATGGGAAAATGCATTCTATTTAATGTTATTACATGCATCAAGTTAGTACTATTATATGGTAATGATTAACATTTCAGAATAAAATCATATGAGTAATGATGATAAAAATGATTCAAAGGAAAAAAGGAGTAAACCACTAAAACTGAAGAGTACAACCAATGGACCTGATTAAGCACTTGCATCACCAACACCATTTTTCATATGCATCTCAAAGTAATCTCTCTTGTCTTACATATATAAAAGTCACAATATCTGTTTAGATAAGTTTGTGAAGGTATCATCAGGGGAACACTGTATTACACATTTTACTTTTTCTCTCACTTTGCAAGATAAGAAACTTTTGATTTTGAGCAGTACATTTGTAAAACCACTTAATTTTAATTCTACATTTTCTTCTGCATTAATGAAACACACTTTTCATTAAATGGGACATTACTTTGTCTTTTTCCGTGATAACTGAAATGATGTATTTGTTCTCATTCTTAATGAATTTTATGAAGGGACAAACCCATTTTACAAACAACAATTTTGAAGAAATTCAGAACTTTCTGCAGTTCTTCCATTGTATATAAAAATTATTTACAGATGAAATGTCCAGAAATGATTCAACCACGTTTGTAATTACCCAGTACTTCACAAGATCCTACCTTACAGCTGCTTGTAAACTTGGAAATCTTGTATCATTAGATTGGAAATTTTATGCCAACCATCACTCATGCAGTTTTCTCTGGTGAAGTTTTATCTCATTTATTGAGTCCTTCCTTGTACTTACTGGGCTACTTGTTCAGTGAGTTAAAATTCCTTTCCTTTGCTGGATTATGCTTCTGCTGAGTTATTGGGCCAAGTTCCTCAGCAGGACAGAAAGAGAAAAGGCCTCCTACTTACACAGCAATCAACTCTCTCAGCTGACGTGGCTACATCAGTGTTTCAGTTTGGATCAGACTTTTCAAGTTAAACTTCTACACATCCCCATTTATAAACCTCAGTTCACATCTGGTCTTAGAATGCACAGAACTGGATTCATTTTTGATGAAACTAAACCAGATGCTTGCATGACAGGAAGCCAGACTAGAGCTACTCTGAGATAAAACACCTAAAGTGAGCACTCTGGGGGTAATGGGTCCTCATCATGAACTGTTTTGCTTTACAGATGTACTTCTACTGCACTTTGGGGCAGAACAGGCATGGGGTCCCTTCCACAGGCTACAGGTGGATATCTGCTCCACCGTGGACCTCCATGGGCTGCAGGGGGACAGCCTGCCTCACCATGGTGTTCATCACGGGCTGCAAGGGAAAACTCTTTGCTCCAGTGTCTCGAGCACCTTCTCCCCCTCCTTCTTCACTGGCCTTGGTGTCTGCAGAGTTGTTTCTTTCACATCACCTCACTCCTCTCTCTTGACTGCCATTTCTCCACAGTTTTCTTCCCCTTCTTAACTACGTTATCACAGAAGTGCTACCACTGCTGCTGACTGGCTTGGCCTTGGCCAGCATCGGGTCCATCTCAGAGCCGGCTGACACTGGCTTTATCAGACATGGGGAAAGCTTCTCGCGGCTTCTCACAGAAGCCACCCCTATAGTCCCCCTGCTACCAAAACCTTGCCATGCAAACCCATAACATAGAGCTAATGGAATAACCAGTAGCATTCGCAACAAAAATCAGAGACAAGGCACTACATAAGCTAAATATAATTTCATATATTAAATTATCTCCTTTTCACATAATTTTGCTTTCTGTGTTTTTAAAATAACCACATAACATCTTCAAGCTGAGGAACAGTTTGGAAATTTGACCGCTTGAAAGGAATGGTTAGAAATATTGGAATTAAGATTGCCTGTGGTACTTCGACTTGCTGCTATTGTGTATGATTGTGTGTTATAATGCATCTTAAACAAGATGATGCTTTCCCCCCCCCCTTCAGAGAAACCATCTGATTAAGTACACAGGATAGTCACTACTGAGAAAGTAGGAAAATGATAGGGTCAGTCTGCCACAGCACCCCCTAATTTATGGCAGAACAGGCAAAGAAAAGAGAGCTCTGGACTGAACAAAGAACCAAGCTGCTCCGTAAGCAGAGGAGTCGGCGCAGTACTACAGTGACAAGCAGACTGGTATCCTGTGGCTTGCTTCCAAGCTCCCTCCCCAGCTCCCAGCTTTTCCCCCACCCCACGTCCCTCCCCAGGATAGCACAGACGTGTGGTGGGTAGCTCAGAGCGAAGCACGTGCTCACGGGCTAGGCAGCTGCCAAATATACGGTTGTGGACCCATGCCAGCCTTATCCGCAGAAGGGTACTCGTCTGGGCTTGTTTTCTCCATCCCACTGGCAATTTTAATGAAAGGTTTAAGAACTTCAGAGGCTTCTGAATCTCATTCTAATATGGTTAGTTTAGCTAACAAGTTTGGGTTTTTGCCCCCAGTGCTCCTACATGATGCCGACCAAGTCAAATAAGATTTTTCCAAGATAGGCTTTTTTTTCCCCTCATCTTCTGGGTGCTTATCATGAGACACCTGAAGTTCAGCCTGCACACCTACAGCTAATTTTCCGTTTTGACAATTATGACAGTAGGTACCAATGTTCCTGCTTGACAAATAAATTTATCTCCCTTCCCTAAAGGGACTTTTTGTAGGTAACTTCACCACTGTGTGTGAAACACTCAAGAGTTACTTCTATGACTAGAAAAAACCCAAACAAGAAAATACGAAATACTGTATTTATTATTGGTTTCTGTGTTAGGCAGTCAGGAAGTTTGGAGTTACATGTTTAAAACAAAGAATAAAATAAAATATTAAGAAGCTGTTCAGTCAGTACCTTTTGTAACATATAAAGAATTTAACTATGCAAACCTTTAAATAGTAATGTAACCTATTATGACGCACACAGGCGCAGGTCATGTTGAAATACCTGGGAGGCTTTCGTTTTGACGCTTCGTAATTTATGACTGACTGACTTTCCGAGCTGAGCTTTACTTTAAAGAGGTGTTAAGACCTTTCTGTCCAGTCATCCATATCTGATCTATATGCTACAGATTACACTATATACTTGTTCATGTAGTAAATTACTCCCAAGTAAATAGGTTTTTATAAGACAGATGTGTATATGAAACACCTATCTAGGGGCCAAAGCTTTTCTGGTCTGATGCAATACAGCCAAACTGTAGCAGAAGGGTCAAGAGCTGGGGAAGATCAGAGGTAGTGCGATGCAGACTGTTGCTATGTGCAGGCCTTCCTAGGTACAGAGCTCCCAGTCGCTGCCCAGTCAGTGTCTAGGGAGGGCTTCAGAGCGTAAAAACAAAGAGCTAACAGCCACCCAGAGTCCTGCTGTGCACAGCAGCACTCTGCTCTGAAGCATCTTTTTGGGGAGTATTGATTTAATTCCCTCATGTGAGCACAGACTTCTGCTCTAGTGAATTATATACACATACACGTGTTTGTTGAATTTTATCTTATATAATGGCTTGACATGCTTCCATGAAAGCCTCTGGGAAAGAAGAATGTTATGAAATAATAAACAGACCAGGCTCTTGCTAGAAGACAATTCTGTGTAAATTAAGTTACATGAAATGTATTAATTTTTACATGTCATTTTGATTTATAACAAAAATCAAGATTATGGAGCCTCCTCAGCTGTAGCTTGCTTTAAAAAAAAAAAGCTGAAGCTTATTGCTTGGAAGCTGTTAATTCTCTATGACAGTAACATTTTCCTTTTCATCTACTTGGTCTCTTTTGGCTATATTTAAAATTTCTTGATGTACAAAGCTGCAGAGACCATTTCTGCTGTGCTTTGTACTTTTTAAACATCAATGAGTATCTCCTCTCATTCAGCCCCATAGCTGGCTTGAAAACCTGTTGCCGTCCAAAAGACAGAGGCAAGACCATGGAGAGGAGGCTCACTATTTTAAACACAGAGATTCACAGAGCTTTAATTTAAGGTTTCTAACCACAGTGACCTCTTGCCTAACCAATGCCAACTCAGTTTCAATGGTGCAAGCAATATTAGGCCACCTATACATGCGATTTCTAGGACCACAATAATTAGAAGAATTATGAGTTAGAAAAACGTTTAAAATATTGATCAAAAATGTAGAACACCAGTGAAATAAGAAAGAGTTCTATATTTCTACTCTGTTCTCAGCCAGGTAGAGACTCGGAGAATGTGCGTACAAAAATGAGGCACTAGGATATTTTAATGAACAATGCTAAAGGGAAAAACTAGCCAGATCTGTTGTGCAGTGTTGCTAGGAGGACTGACTGCAATAAGACATTTCCAAGTTTTACAGAGTTGCAGGTATTTCATATTTAGAACCATCTCTGCAGTGCTGAGTCAGCTTTAAAGAATAAGGGTTTGAAGAGCACGTACTAAAGGAAGATATTTGCATGAAGCCTGGACAGATAACAGCACAGAACAGGTAGAACGTTAAATAGCAGAAAGCATGCAGTATGAAAAAGCATACAGGAGTGAAGGAAGAAAAATAAGTTTGTGACAAAAGATTCCCGTCTCCTTGAAGACAAATGCTTAGGAAAAATTACAGAATGCCAGAATAAGCAAGTAAATTTTGAGTTCTAACTTTATTCAGGTCTAACTGAATATATCTAACTGTATTCCGCTGACAAGGGGTGACATGTTGGATAATGGTAAAAACCCAGATAATGCAGTAACGCTGTTACTCTGTCTCACCGATAGCCTCCTGAGCTGTTTCTGAATTGCGTTTTCCAAACTCTTTACCATCCAGAACCTTTGCAATCCACGCTGGTCTTTAGCGGTGCAGACAGATTTGTACACTTCTGCACCTGACTTAATAAATCCCCTGTCCTGCATGGTGTATCTGCAAGTTGGAAAGCCACCAGGTATGACTGACTCACAGTCACAGTAAGCCACAGATACGATCAGCAGGGTCACTAAAACCAAGTCAAGTTTACAAGTCACTAATCTACCTGAGAGCACAAGGTGCTCTCATCTTCTTGTTTGTGGCTTCGTTAATTGGTTTTGGTGATACAGACAAAAATCCCAAGTACTACCAAAAGTTTTAAAAAACACAACTCACTATTAACATAAATAAATCAGGGAACACACTGAAAAACAGCTTTTATACCACCTAGCTGGCCTAAAATAAAGGACCAACACAGACAGTTGGAAACGAAAGTACATGCCCATTGCCTTTTCCTATAATCTAAAGGCTGATTAAGTACCTCAACTCAGCAATAAATTTTAGCTGTTACTTTCAAAACAGTGAATAGATTCTCCCAAATTACTCTGGAACAAGACATCACTATGATTAACATATATTTTCCATTGGAACTATAACAAAGAAAAAAATTGAAAAAAAACACAGTAAATTTGAAAATTCTGAATTCAATTTACTTAGAAATGGAACAACTACAAATGTAAGACAGTGACTATGCTGAAATTACAATCCGCTAAAAGCCACAATTTAGAAAATTCTAACACAAAATGGGCAGGTTGCCCTATTTGCCAAGGCTAGCTTCACAGCATCTTGCACAGAAGTGCAGAAGGACTTAACCAAAAGAAATCAGAAGAGAATTACCTCAACGTGGGGAACTTCCACAGCTACCTCTAGAGCCCTCCTTGCATCCCAGCGAGAGAGGCACGCTTCAGGAGCATTGTGGGGAGGAGGAGGAGGAGGACAAAGAGGTGAAGAAAAGGAGAAATGACTGCTATTACTAATTGTCCTGACTACTGGCGTTAAGGCAGATGTACTCCTTTCTTAACTAACTTTTTTTAGGACCACAAGGCTCAGGCTGATAGAGGAAACAGAAAGGCTGCCTACCCTATAGATGCTAAGGGACAGGGCTCTAACCGTAAGCAGGAGAACCATGTACTTGGGAAAACAAACTGCTAATTAGAAAAAGATGGACATTAGGAGGGCAAAAACCCCAACCCCAAACCAGACGTTCAATAGCCATACAACATACAACTATGTAAGCCAAAATTATCTACACATAACAAGCCAGGAAAAAGTAATGATAATGGCCATTGATTATAACAATAGGCCAAATTATCCTGCTGTAGCCATATGGTTTATAAACCACCAGACTATTTTTAATATTTTTAATTATTTTGAACCTTAAAGCTTCTAAGTGAGAGAACAGAAAAGTTTTATATAACTTTTCTGGAACATCTTTAATTCTGATGAAAATGCTGGTCGCATTTTGTGTGTACACTTACAGAATACAGTCTGGTCTCTAAAGAGGCAAAATCAGACTTAAGCTAAGACAGACAACTTTTAGGGCTTCATAAATATTCACAGAAGTACTATTTGTCCTTTACCTCCAGAGAATATTTGCCTATGTATGACAGCTGGCAAAAGCTATTAGAATTAATGCCAACAGAGATTGTTTCTAGCAAGCAACATGTTAAGATGGAATTTCTGTGGTTGGAACAACTTTCAAGAAAACTACAAGTCGCTCACTGTAAATTAAGAAAAACAGACAACATATCTGGCCAAAAAGGTCATGCAGATGACACTGGATTATCTTGAATTACATTGAAGATCTGTGATAATGTTAATTTCCTGGATTTATGAATGATTAATACCCCAAAACTGTAGAAGTACCAGTCTGGGTCAGCTAAAAACATGCAAAAATGGGTATGTTTCATCTGTTTTGCAGATATTTAGGAGTAATTCCTTTACAGCAAACAGTAGTACGTATTCCCAGAGTAACTTCTAAGTGAACATACATTCCTCTACAATAACCTGAAAAGCCTTCACTTTAATTTTGTAAACCCCAAAATGACACTGATTATAGGATGTTAACTGATCCGGACTGCCTGTCTCAGAATGGAAGCAGGACTACTAACTGCAGCTGAAAACAAAACCAAACAAGATACTGCAAAGATTTTTAAAATTAAAGAAACAGTGAAGCATCAAACAAAAACCTGGATGATTAAAGAGTCTTTTATGTAGTCTTGATGAGCTTTTTTTTATTTTAAGGTCCTCCTATTTAATAATATTATTTCTCTGAAGTAAATGCAAAAACAAAAGAAAGGTTTTTCATTCAATTGTCATGTAACCCTATTGATGAAATTCCAAAACCATTCATTATTACAAACATTTTCAGTAACAGATGTGTCTCTAAAATTAAGTTTTACTGGCATTTATTTTTTGTCTGTTTTGGACAAGCTGCTATTTATTCACAGCTGTGTTTGGTTGCTGATTTTTGTGTGTTTGAAAACTACACACACACAAATACACAGCATATTAGTGTTAGGTACAGAAGAATCCTACCGTTTTCTATTAAAAAGCAAGATTAATTTGTTACTGAAATCAGCATACACACAGAAAATCAGGGAATTTTTCATATTCCACATTGTCCTTTAATCTAAGACACTATTAGATATACTTAAACTATTCCTAAAAGATGCTTACCCACAGATGTTCACAGAAGATGGAAATTCCATACCGCTCCTAAGCTATCTTCTACAATTCCTAACCTTCCTTAGAGTAAAAGTTTTCCTTAGTATCTAACCTAGACAATCTTTGCTGTACTGAAATCCATTTTTACCCATTCTCAAGGGACAATAAGAATTCTTCTCTGGAGAAATCTTTTACCATATTCTGAATACTTATCATGTCTTCCTAATGATACATTCTTTTGGTTGAACAAACTAATAGATCACGTTGTCCAAGTCTCTGATCTTCATTATTTTTCACTTCTCTCAACATGCTAACATCTAAAGTGTTCCATTCTTGAGAGACTATGCATGTACTTACACATATGCCTGTCTAGTTATAAATCTGTCTATTTAGCTACACTTTTCACAAAATAGTATAAATAAAGCGTGGTTAATTATTAAGGTGCAGCCAATTCTTGGGTAGAAACAAATGCAAGATAACTATGGTCTTCTAAGTGAACAGCAACTAAGAAATAATTTTCAAAAATCCATAGAAACAATTTTCCAAAATCCATAGTAAGTGGAATATTTCAAGACTGAACTCAAGAGGAATACATACAGTTAATAACGTTCACCTTAAATAAAAAAAAAATTATTGTTGCAATTCTGTTCAAAGTGAAAAAAGGAACAAATTGAGTACACATCAGTAACTCTGTATCAAATCTATAGTAAATGTCCTTGGGAGTCCATATAGAATTCCTTGGCCTGGTCAGAAGGCTATGCCTTGTATTCAGAGGTCCATTGAGCTCTTTCTTGCTCTGACATTTCACATGTTGGATGAAGTTTTTTCTATTACTTTCTAGAAGTATGCTTTTTTGAAATAGACAGACTGGTTATCTTGTTTCCTTCATTCACTAAAATAATTTTCAGATATCGAATATCTCTAAAGATAAGGTTATTTTTACTGAACTGTACTGACACATTTACTGAACAAATTGCTTACAAATATTTTCCAGTTTAAAACAAAAAAAAGGCGGGGGAGGAATTGTGTTTACCTTTTGGTGAATAAAAAGTCTTCAAACGTATTTGCTAGCTCTGGCCACATACTGTCAAATTTTCCAGAAGATGCATGCTGCCTTGCAACAGGTAGTCCGATAGAGAGAACTTTGAGAAGAGAGGAAACAGCTAGCTTCCATGTGCTTTCAGAAGGACAGGAATATTTCAGACTAAGAGGTATTCTTAGTGTCTGCAAAATGGAAGTTAAAACAAAATTTATAGTTGCTCAGACAAATCTAAGAATACAGCTGGTTTCTGCAGAAGATCTTCGCAGACACTGTCACAGACGATAGTACACAACCCTACCTTTTCTGCTGGTGTATGAGATTATATTGAAAAATATACCAGCTGGCTACAGCACACGCCTGCTGCCATGTACAAGGTTAGAAGTCAGAGTTGATCCATTACCAATTACACTACGAAATTACAGACTAATTGCTTTTTCTGTATTGCCATCCACTGTTTCTGCTAAGCCTGACAAATGGGCTTCCCTAACAACTAACAGATTGCAGGCAGTTCGTTATCATGAGTGTATTCTGGTGAGTTAGTTCCATTCCTAGAAAGCTGTCCCAAGTGCTTCCACAGTAAAGAAAAAAAGCCTCATTAAAGTTAAACTTTTCCCAATACGCAAAAGTTGAACTGTGTACATAACCACTGCAAGACACCTCGTTATTGCTAACTGTTAAACCATACGAAGTTCAAAAACAAACAAACAAAAAAGTTAGCGAAATTCTAAAATAAAGGCTGCAATGCAACTCAAATGTATAGCAGATGAAAACACAGCAAATTTTAAGTCTTTTAGATAGAAACACAGCTTCAATATCTATAAAAGAAAGTCATTACTTAGTTTTAAAACATTAAGCATATGTACTACTTACACCGTATGTATTCCTTTTAGCATTGTTAGTCGAACTAACTAGAACCTGACACCAAGTTACCCTGGAAAACTATTCAATTTACATTTCAAATACATAGTGACTAAATTCCAGTATTACACATATGTCCCCAATGCTTTTAGTGAAGTCTCTGATTTGAGGAAAACAAAGGGAGGAAAGAGGAGAGACTCGCCCTTAAGAGTGAGTGAATTGTAATTAATTCTCTTTTGCCAAAAATTATGAGAGCTAGGATCTAACCCTAGAGATAAACAGTATTTTCTTCTGCTGGTACTGTTCATAGGGACCAAATATAATTCCAGTATCAATATGAGCTTTAGAGACATGAAAAATAATTTAAAACCCATTTTCATCTACTGCAGTAGGATCACATTATCATCAACTGTGAACATCAGAGAAAAGTGGTGTTTATGTCAGTTTCACCTACCCCAGTAAAACAGAAGTGGAAAACAACTGCATTAATTTTGAAATACAAATATTTAATTCATAACAGATTCCAGGTAATACCACATAACTGTTTTAAACACATTCAGGTTTCTAAATTTCTATACAGGAACAACCTGATGTCAGCCAAGTCATTACAAACAAACCTCGGTTGCATACATTTTTTTCCAGACATTTACTACTACTTTTATTATTTACCAAAATTATTTGCTAAAATGGAAACAAGGTCAAAAAAAGTTAAGAGTTTCGCAATTTCACCTTAAAGGCATGTTTGTGCACCCATAACATTTCATAGCTACATCAATAACACACAAAGCCATTAAAAGCAAATTGAAAACAAAATCAGGGGAGGTTTAGATTGTATATTCGGAAAAATTTCTTTACTGAAAGAGTGGTCGGGCATTGAAACAAGCTGCCCAAGGCGGTGGTTGAGTCTCCATCCTGGAAGGGTTCAAAAAATGTGTAGATGAGGCACTTCTGGACATGGTTTAGCAGGCATGGTGGTGCTGGGGTGACGGTTGGACTTGATGATCTTAGAGGTCTTTCCAATCTATGATTCTATCAAAAGTAACAGCTAAAGCACACGTCCCTGAAATATATATGCCAGTCTACAGAAATTGGTCTTTGGCCTTCAATGCCCCATTTACCAAGAGGCCTGCTGACCAGATTCAGGTGCATAACACTTTCAAAGATTAGTATTCTGTGGCCTAACACATTTCTTAATTTTTACCTTAATACTGAAATACTGATACTGACATTATCCAGCTCCAGGACAATACATACAGCCTAATCAACAGCCTTGCAGCTTCAAAATAAATTACTACTTTCTGCTAATCTTCATAAAATATCAATTTATTTACTAAAGCTTTACCCTTCCCAGAAAATGTTTATCAACACTAGCTCAAAATAAAACTCCGTATTTTCCATATAAGCTCATTAAATTCAGAGCATATGCAGGACAAGCCTTTACCTTAATAATGTTCTGAAGAACTTTCTCTGTTACCACAGCCTTATGGCAAGCTGTCTTTTGGTATAAGTCCACAACAACTTCCAACGATCTCTCAGCAAATGGTACGTAATTCAATGCTACCCATTCCGCCTAGGAAAAGAAATTAGTAAATTACTGAATCATATGTGAAAACATATTAATTAAGGAACAGAAAAAGTATGTTTTGCACTGAACTCTCAGTTTAATGCATGCAAGGTTTGGTAAGAATATGGCCAAGCAATAAAACTGCAAATACAATGTAGCCTGACTATGAAAATGTACTCTACACTGAAGTAAAGTACATTTAAGTAGGAGAAATGTTGCAGTCTAGGCAAGACAACTACATTAGGACAATCTTTAAGGAAATATAACTCACCGGTGCAAATAGTTGTATCTAGTGTGAATCCATTGTGTTGCAGGACAAACAGAATAAGAAGAATTAATACATATATAATAGTTACCTCTTTGATTACACTGAATCAGATGCTCATGCTTAGTGAACAGCAGGGTACACAGATAAAAAGAACTACTGAACACGTTCCATTTCTCTACAGCACGTGCAATTCAAAAATTTGCAGCCTGAGGGAATTTTCTCCATTCAAAATTATCATGTCTTTCTATTAAATTTGGTATCACATGTAGGACAACTTATTTTAGATTAATTCACTGGAAAAATTCACACATTCACTATGTCTGGTGTCCAGGCAAGACCTTTCCTACACAGAGGAATACAATATATAAAAGCAAAGCAGAATTCAAGGGGAGCAAAGAAAGATAACAAAAGCATGTAAAAAAATACTAGTAAATTAACTTATTACACAACATGCACAGTGAAGTTTTTACAGATGGAATAAATGCATCTTGCTAAACAACCTATATCTGTGCTGAATTGGTTCACCAGTCAAGCGAAACAAGCGACATTTCTAATTAATTACCTGATTATACTTTGCGTTTGCAATGTGCTTTGTTTCCAGCTGTCCATACTGTGGAGGCTTGCAGGAAAATTCTACAAAGGCCAACAGCTGGTCGAAGATTGCAGGATACATTATCTGCATACTTTCTGAGCCCACACATATAGCCTACACCAAAAGAAAATCCAAACGGTTAACATGTATCTTGAGCTTCCACATTCAAAAAGCTACATCAGTACAAGGAACTCCCAGAGAAAAATTCCCATATAAGCCTATGCAAGAGTCATGCTGTATAAAAGACAGTGTACAGTTCTACCAGTTCAAGGAAAGTGAGTTTTTTTATTTTATTGAAGTAAATTAAGTGGCAAGATACCTGGGCTTATATAGTTTACTAAATACAGCTATCTCCTTTCGTCCAGTAAAAAGTATCTTTCTTTACAAACTCTGCTTTGACATGACAGCAAAATATAAGTCTTATAGAAGTCTTGTCTGTTGATCTCAGCCACATCATCTTTAAGTTCTTCTTCAAGGAACATTTAAATCTCAGAAGTATTTCATACAAAGTTTTCATAAGTAGTTAAAATTGTGTCTAAATAAAATGAGAATGATATGATTTTGGTATAGCTGAAACTCATAATCTTGCTTTAAAATGGAAAATATTTCAGGAAAGGTGTACTTAGAAGACGTGAATGAAATATCATGTTGTCATAGGCTAATGATTTCCTGTTGCAGTATAAACCCCTAGGCAATTTTAGGGCTTTTATTTTCAAAGCCAGATACAATGATTCTGTGAAGTTACTCCAATTATTTTCTGTCATTTTAAATGTCTTGCTTTTCCTCCCAAAGTCTCTCCTCTCAAAGGTTCAAGAAATAGTCTATTTATTGCTCCACAAAAAGACCTTGTGCTTGTACTGTCATGTTTCTCTGGGGAGGAATCAAATCCCCTTTTCATTAACCACAGATCATCCGTGAAGAGCTCTGGCTGAACTCGCTCAAGGTGCTAACAGTTCTGAAGCTTTTCAAGTGCAGCCTCCACGCTGGGGCTGTGTCATGAGCTGTGGCAGCCAACAGGCCAGCAAATATCCCGAGTCCCCAGCCATGAGAGCAAGTCAACAGGGACTACAGGCACTGTCATCACTAGATCACCCCAAGACCTAGATGCACCTTTAGGCAATCTACAACTTGCAGCAGAGCACTCCATGAATCATCAATGGCCCTTCCTTTTTCCTCAGCTTCCTGCAATTCAAAATGCATGTCTAATGCTCAAAAAGCTTAATCAACATTATAAATATAGTGCAGCATTCCTTCTAAAAAGGCATATTCCTATTCTGGTGCTCAAGTTCAAGACTACTGAACTCTGAAAAAGATGCTTTGATGCTAAAGACTCACCTGTGTGGCAGAAGACTAAAGGGTTAATTGCTGATCTAAAAGGACTCAGTGTTCTGTAAAACAATTCCAGCCGATACACTGCTGCACTGAAGTCACTGCACTAAATTTTAATAGGTTAAAGCAAGATTATATATGTATTAGAAAAAGGTATAAAAAATGATTTTATGTACCAACACATGGATTAGAAAGGGAAAGAGAGCATCCACAACCCCCTGGATAACTTTTGTAGAGATGCAACTTATATTACCCACAAAAGACTATCTTAACATCTATAACGGCAAAACTTCAAAACACATTTGCCATTCACTCCCCATTGTTAGATTATTATTATTATTCATTTCAGGATCAGTGGAAAATAATTTCAGACACTGCTTTTTCTGCACTGGTGAACAAAAACAATAACTACTTCCTATCTGAAATCTATGAATAGGTAGCTTTTATTCTTCATATTTTATGAAACTCTTATAAAATTTTTGTTTTACATATAGAAGCATTTTCTATCCAGACTACTGGGGTATTTTTGACTCTAAAAATTATCCATATAATATTAAAAAAAAGGAGGATTAGGTCACTAGTTTTGAAAATTCATGTAACTAGAATTGCTTTTCAAAGAGATTTATGCTCCTGACACCAGGTAACTTTATCTAAGCGTATGAAAAACTCAAAAGTAGCCTAGCGAAGGGTGCAACAAAGGATGTTGAAAGTATCTTTAAGAGCTGCTTGTAAAACAGAGTAGTGCTTACTGCATTAAGTACGCTTATTTACATACTTCAGTAAAGAGACATGTAATGTAAAAAAGTAATGGTCAGGCAACAACAAAACACAAACAACCCTGAAATAAAATATTCCCGCAGATCACTGTTTGTTGTAAAAATTGACATAGTACTTTAGTTTCAGAAATTTATGCTTTAAAGCATTCTGCTACTAACCTTCACTTTTTTTTAATAGTTCAGATTTATCTAACAACTCTCAGTGCAACTGCTGTCATGGACTACTGTTGGGTTTTTTTGTTTTGTTTTTTTTTTACAGCTCTCCATCGCTAAGTCTCTGCCAGTGTATGTACATACAGCCTTGAGTTCACCACACTCAGAGGTCAAGAGCTTTGCATCCATGCTGCCCGCAGAGGCAGAAGTCAGCTGTATCTGATGCCAAAGTATGTATCTGTGTTCCTGTCTGATGAGCCAGCTGGCTCACTGAAGAGTTGACCCACAGTCAATGTAGGGAGGCAGGGAGAATAATCAGGGAATTTGGGCTGGAGTACAAACTTCAGCTGAGCTACAGTAATGAAGCAGGCACTTATACTACAGCAGTGAAAGACTAGAAAACAAATTCTAAAGTGGAATAAAAAGAAAACTAAGAACAAAACAAAGGGTGTAAAACAGGCTCAACACATGTATGCCTGAAAGGAGAACCAAGGTCCCTGGTCCAGTCCTATGTTCCTGAGTTGCAATGTTCTTTGCTAGTGCAAGCACATCACTAAATCTCTTTAATAAACAAATCAGGGGCTCAGTCTTAAAAATGTCAGCATTTTCTCATGCCATTCCAATTACAAGGTTGTTCCAGAACTTCTTAGAAAATCAGAACGGACCCAAATCTTCCTGTATCAGCAAAGAACAAAACTTAATCTGATCCTGCAATGCAAACATGTAGGAAACATTTTGTTTAAAAGAAGGCAGCAAATATTTACATACTCTTCTTTAACTGTTCCACTAGCTCCTGTGTGTAGTCCCAAGAGTATTAATTCATTTCAACAGAGGAATGAGATACTGTGGCCTCCATCAAAACCATCTGACGGATAGCCTTTGCTCCACATCAGCACTGGCTGGTTGCCTTGTCATGTGAATTGTACTGTGTTATATAGCCAAGAGGAGCAATCATGCAACTTCATAGAACTTACTAATGTCCAAATATACTTTAACTTGTTTTTTTCAGTGATTTCGGTGTTTTTCTGTTACTAATATGACGATAGATGGGGTGGGAGGTAACGTATAAACTGACGTTCCTTCCTGTGTAAGTCTGTATTTACAAAGGTTTGTAAATGCCATGCTGAAAACTCTGGTAGGTCCTTCTCTGAAAAGCGCTAATGCCTGCAGCCTTTGGGAGCTAAGAATATCTGGATAAGGAGACCAGCAAAGAAACAGAACAATCTGAGAAATTAATATATGGAGTGATTACGTGGGGAAAACAGGACTTGGGCAGGGGTGAGCTGCTGGAAAGGGAAGGGTACAAAAGGGTCAGGCCTGACTGGAAAAGGATGAAAATGTAATGGTGATGATTGGTGTTAAAACTTCACGTTATTTATATCCCCACATACAAACCTGAGATTTAATACCAATTTCTAATCTTATACCTTTGTTCTCAAAATACATTAATGAATATTTGTTAAACCCATAAACTAAAAGAACGACTGCAAGGTAATGACTCTGCCTCGCTTGTGGGGTTTAAAGAACTATGAGATAAGTCAACCCACACCAAACAAAAATAAAACAAGATTCTAAACTGCTGCTCATTAAGTGGGCACCATGCATTCTATGAGCTAGATGAGGCAGGATCCTGTCGGGGGTGGCAGGAAAGTATGATCACATAGTTAAGCAAAGTCATAACATGAAAGTCCAAAGGGAATGAAGTCAAGTCACATGGATAGTTTTAATTCTGGCTTTTCCTGAGTAGATTTTTTTGGGGTCTTAGCGTTTGGGTTTTTTTAAAGGCATACTTAATATAAATACATGATCATATTCATTATCAACTTTGCTTCTTTCAAATAAGTAAGTTTTCTACATGAACAATGTATTTTGCATGGAGATTTTTCACAGGTCCAGAAACAAAGAAGCAATACCTCTTTTCTTTTTTTTTAAACTATCCAGTAAAAGGGCACGCCAACTGCTGTTTACAGATTCAATTGCACAAAGGGTGCAACGAACTCTGAGGATGAGTTCTACAGTAAGAATTTGTCAAGTAAAGATGCAGCACTGTCCTTAAACAACTGATTAACAAGAGGTAAAAACGTGGTCTGCATGAACTCAAAGTTCTCATGATCGCTATTCTTCTAGACTTGGTTTATGGCAGCACCTTGGCAACGTAAGGAATACTGTTTGTGGGACTATAACCTCAGCTCTCATAATAGTACAGTACTGTAATATTAGATAAGTGAATGGCTACACAGCACCACACTTAAGTTATTTCTGCAATCAAGCAAAAGTGCATTTCATAAAGATTACACCATTCCTTTCAAATGCAGAGCACCTGGGTTGCACCAGGAATGGAAATCTAATTGTTCCAATACAGTATGCTGTGCAATTATAAATAAATTAAAAAACCACGTTTAAGTCACCACACTATATGTCTGAGAATAAGACCTGAGACACAGTGTAGTTCACCTTTCACCACACATTTGAAGTCACATTATTACCTTTTGTAAAACATCTAAAGCTGTAAGCACCGCTTCCTGTAAACTTGTCAAAACTGCTTCGGTGTAAGACGGAAGGATGAACGGGGAAGCATCAGAACTGATTGGAACTGAAACAGCACCGTGCAAAATGACACCCAGCTTTTGGAGATCATCCATGCTGAAACCAGTTTTGATGTGTTGGTAAAGAGCAGGGAATATTTGAATTAAAGCTGTAAGAAAAGGCTGGCTTGGAATGAAAGTCAATTTATCACAAGTAATTGGAGGCCTTGTACTTTCTGAACCAATCCTATACCAGCTGTTCCATGCTGCCCACCAAAGATTCAAATCTTCAATCTCATCTGTTATTACAGGTGGTTCAGATCCACTGTATCTTCCTATTCTTTCTCCTATGGAGTCAGTTCTCATGAATGATCTGCCAAGACTAGTGGCAGTTGTTGTCCCCACCACCACAGGTACAGAAACGTTGATAGCAGGTGGTGTGTCAGGCTTCTCTGAGTCTCGGACAGGAGAAACAATTTGTAAGATCTCCTGGAAGCTTTTCAGAGCAGCCAAGGAAACTTCATTATTTTTGCTGAGTGCTGCTGATTGGATGTGATCAAGAAGAACATCCCAGGCTTGGGAAAAGTCCCCTGTTTCAAAAAAAATAGAGAGAGAGATATAAAAAAATCAACTTGGAACTGGCTTCCTATTCCCCTTCCCACCCACCTTGTCTCTGAAAGGCTGTTCATGTGCTTGTTACTCTAATACAAAGAAATTTCATGAGCTTAAGCAATGGCTTGAATGACTTTCAGAATATGCAAGTTCAACCATAATCAGAAAGAATGTATGTGACAGAGAAACACACAAATATGCAGCATGAAAAAATATATCAGTGTTTATGTTGACTTTGCCAGCAAAAGATCACACACCACATCCCATACCCAAAAAATAAGTTTTCTTTACTCAGGACAGTGAAACAGACTTGTTCTTATACATATCAGATGCCTGTTGATTTCAAAAAGTGTTAACCATGCACAAGAAATTAAGGGTCAAATCTACAGTCATGCAATGCATTTATAAAGAATTGATTTTAAAATGCTCTGATAATTGTACTGTGGAGAAATAATTAATTTTTGAAGTTTGAGTGTTTCATTTTGTGATATCTATATCACAAATAAACAAAATGAACTAAAGCACAACTTACCGATAGTTATATATATATTAATTGCATACTATGGGATGGTGAAGGTATACTAATGTATTGGGGAATTTTCTTTGCAAGCTATACATTCTTTATATCACATTTTTGGTTTTGAAATTAATGTATTTAAGAAATTCTATTTAACCAAACTAGAAATGAAAGCTGTTTTGAAATTGTATCAGAATACGTCTGTTTAGAGGCCTAAACAGAAACAAAACATTTTAGCTGTACAAAACAGGCATGAATGCTGAATTATGTTATCTAGTTCAATACATTTATATTGCTTAGTTGTATGCAGTAATATTTCACATTTTACAATAGCTTGGTAAATGACATAATGTTTAATTTCTATAAGGAGAAAGTAAAAAAGAAACATGGAAAAATCAGAGCCTGAGAAAAAAGAAGAGGAAGAAATAAAGATAGCAAGGAGCTGTAGAAGAAAAATAAAAAACCTCAAAATGGGATAGGTAAGATTTTAAGGAAGAGGAAAAGAGGAACTCACTTCCATTAGCTGCATTAGGGACAACAGTAAAGTAACTCAAACTGACATCTCTGTACAAGACAACAGTGGAGTAGTATCATGAGGGGAGAAAAAGAATCACTTGAAATAGTGGGTAATCTCAACATCTTTCATGTCATGACAAGTTGAGTATTTTCATTAAAAAATTCCATTTCTTCTTTTCTATGCTATATACTTCGCTGACTTTACAAGTGAGTTCTCTTTACACTGTAAGAGCACTGTTAAACTTGACACACTGATGCCATGGAAGAGTTCTAGGCAAGTGTTGCATAACCTTAGGAAGACAAGAGGAAAAATATGTTCTGACAAGCAAAAGAACAGAAAAATTATTATTGCTATTGGGCTACTATAAATTAAAGCCATGTAGCACCCAGAATTGTGACTAGTGAGATTTAAATGACTGAAATCAGTACTCAGAATTTTTGGCTCTAAGGAGCACGAAAACTCCATCACTTTCATCACATTTGAGGTATAACACAACAGAATACTTTTCAGCTAAGATTAAGATTCTTGCCCAGTATTTTAACTGAAAAAATACACAAAAGCAGAAAAGTTTATTACCATATCTTTCAATAACTTTAAACTATAAATTTTACCTAAAGGCTGCAGTAAGTATCTCCTGGTGTTAAATATTCTTGCAACTCCAGCCAGCGTTAATACCCATGTCTCAGCCCACTGTTTCTCAGCTGTATCCCGTGAATGATGGATGAGAATGTTGCCTCCTCCTGATTCAATCTTCTCTTTGTCAGCTGTGGTAGAAGATTCTCGAACCCTATCCAACAAGTGAAATAAAACCTGCAATAGTCAGAAAAAGAGGAAAAAAGCATCTTTTCAAATAACATAGTTGTATTCATGGTAAAACAACAAAAAACAGTAAATTTTACATTCTCCTTTCTGTCACTGCATCACCTTGAGAATTCCCTTATTCTAAGCAGTCTCTGCAACAGCTAAGAGTTGAGAAGAGTTAGAAACAACATGATCAAACCCACTAAGAACAGAAGGCTAAAACCAATGGATCACAGGTACCTCACAGGTACCATGGGCAACAGACTCAACTACAGCCTGACTTTTTTCCATAAGGCACAACCAACGTGACTGTGATCTAGAACAGGCCATTTGACGGAACCCTTCAAATGAGAGCGCCAAAACAGAGCGCAAAGTAAAGCTCAATCTAGTATCAGGTCAATCCAATCACATGACCCCCAAACACCACCATATTTTCACACAAGTGAGTCAGTCACCTTCATTGGAAGGGAGCAGCCTTTTTATACAACTCCTGAGTAAGAAAGAAATGGCCAAGATACAAAAATTACCTTTCGTAAGAGTCTTTAAGGGCCAGAGAAAAGAACGCATGACAAAAAAACCCAACCAAAAGATGGTATCGGACTTCTGCCATCATAACTTATCTTTAAAAAGTCTTAATAAACTAGTTAACTGACATTAAAATAGCATGTCAATGGTTAACAAAATGTGAATGCAATTTAAAAAAACCTTCAGTGGAAGCTTACACGTCATACCTTCCATATTACTGTGTGCCATGTTGGATGTTGCAATAAAGTTCCATGAGCACCAATAGTAGAAAACAACGTCTGCCCAGCACTCTTTCTAACTGCAGGTCGGGGATCCACGCACAGTTCTCCAAGTTTGGCATACAGGCATAACCAAAGACAGTCAAATGGTGGTGCAGGATGAAAAGGTCTATTCAGCATCACCCCCCTTTCTTCTGCCTGTTTCTGCAACACTGCTTCTTCTTTGTTTAGCTCCTTCTCAATTATTTCACCTCTTTGGAAAAAATAATCCGAAATATTCCACTACAAAATAAATAAGACACATGTTGTTGTACAATAAAAATATTATAATGCTCTTAATGATAATGAAATAAATGATTTCTCATTTTCACATTTAAAAGTATTTTGAGAAGTCCATCAAGATATTAATTTCCCGACACTGATGGAAGAAGATCAGCATAAAAATAACGCAAGGTGCAGAAATTATTTTTCTTAGCCTCAGCTTTTAGGCCCCAGTTACACACGAAGTACTAGAAAGGGAAACAATGTATTAAAAATAAGATATTGATGAACATGGTTACAACACAATACTATTTCTTTACCTAACCCTGAAGTCATTCAGATTAAAGGTAAATTGTGCCCACTCAATTTACATATGATTCCAAATGACAGCATGGAATTTCAGAAGAACTCAAAAAACAGGTTTTGGCTTTCATTTGCAGAATTAACTACATATTAATTTTCATTAAAAAAAAAAGAAAATGAAAGCCAGACACAGCATCACTGTAGGTTAATATAAAACTCACCAACAAACCAATTGAAGTTAAGCTAATATTTAGCTCTTGATTGTGAAGTCCAAAGCTTCCTGCAACTTCAACAACTATCTGTAGACAAGTACATGGCATTGTTGGAAGAAAGTCTGTCACAACCAACTGAAGACACTGGAATGCAGTCCGTATTAAGGACTCTCTTGAAAAAACAAAACAAAAAACAAAACACACACACACACACTCATTTCAAATTTCTTTAAGAGCAGAGGAATTTTTTGAATAAAATAAATACCTCAGGAGATAGCATTATTTAAAACAAATGTTTTTGAGATGAATTTGCAACATTTTAAATGTTTCAACTAGTGGGTTTTTTGAGGTATAAGATTAAGCTGAAGCTTCAAATTCTGATGAAGTCCATGTTAACTAGCTAGTGAAGTTGAAGTTTAGAGTCTCCAGTGGTCCTCAGCTAGTTTTATAAAGTCCATTTCTCTGTTCTAGAGTTCTAGTACTTGTTAATTCAAATGCATCAGCTAAAACACTCTAAAAAAGCATGAACAGACAAGACAAAGCTTAAGTTTGAGCATCATAATCTTCCAAAGCGTAAGCTGTTATCAACAATTTCTTGTATCAGCAGTTACAAATTACTTAAAGCAAGCCAAACAGGTGGGCAAAAGGTATTTTTATGCATGCTAACATAATGGTAGTCTTACTTGCTTCAATACTATATTATGTTGGACAAAATTTTTAGAAATATCTTCCATTAAATAAATATTTTATAAATAGTTTGCCTTCAGAATTAAATTCTGAATACAAACATAAAATTAAAATGTAGTATAGAAAAGGTTTGTGAGAAGGAGGTCTCAGAAGCAGCAAGGTCATCTATAACTAAAACCTTGTTCAGTGAGAGACAAAATGAAGGAATCAAAAGGAGTGGTGGAGCGTAGATAATACAAAAGAGGAAAGCTGCATTTAAATTTCACTATAGAGTTGGGGTTATTTTAATGTTTCATGTACAAAAGAAAAAATTCCAAAGGTTTGTAATACAGAAACTTAGTGCCCTTCAGAATATAGATCCTAGGAAAAAATTCAGAATATGGTATGTCAGTTACCTATTTCAATATCCTAAATAAAACAATAAATTTTTCAATTAATTAAAAATGAAAATCATAGGTGGGCCATTTCCACTGTATCATAACAGCCAATGTGATATGGAAGCCAGAGGAATACACAAGAAACTTCACATGGACAATAACAGTGTAACTAATCATTCTCTAATATGGTGCATACTGCAGAGCCACATCCATCCTACCACATAATATCTAAAGATTTACCATTGCTATACTCATGGAGGAAATGCTCACACACTATTTTCCCCCATATTCGTTACAGGACTCGATGAAGTGAAACACACCCAAAACTGCTGCAGTTCCCTCTCCACAGGTACATGACCTTCAAGGACTCTAAGAGAGAAGCGAAGGAGGCAGGAAATGAAAGTATAGCTACACTACTCATTTTGAAGAGCTGAGTTAATGGGAAAGTAACCTCTCCTTCTAATCTTCAAATGTGAGGCTGCTAGAACTAATTCAAAGCAATTAATTTCCCAATTAATAGTAGTAACACACTACTATGTGTTTGGAGAAAGGCTTCAAAGTCTTTCATGCAAGTGGCAACAGCAATACAGCTCTTCAAAGTGTAAAACTGTCATTAATGCTATAGGTGGCCACCAAAAAGGTAAATATAAATGCAAGAAACTGAAGCTTAGCTTGAAAATTTAAGATCATATAGGGCTTTATCCATTCTTAAAATAAACGGGGGCATCCAATTGAAAAATTCTTCAAAGAAAGACTTCCTTTTGTTTGGCAGGCTGGTACCATACAGTCAGGAAGTGACCAAAGTATCACTAGCTCTCAAAACAGCATCTTCTGTATTTATACCAGCCTGGTAAGAAGTTCTGGAAGGTAAATGGATTTCTGTCCTGGAATCCAGGATGTTCACTGACCAGATGGAAGACACTTGTGAAGAAAGTCTCATGGTCAGTAAGTTTACATTTAAAGTACAATAGTGCTCACAGATATAAGTGAGGCAGGAATTTCAGTTGTTTCCCAAGGAGAAGGAGGCTTGCTTCATTTTTTTTTTCCTACTGCAATTAAGAGGGCATGGGCAAACAGTGCTATGTAGTTGAAGAAAAGTAGATTATTCTATATGCTTTGTAGGAGGAGACTAAGACATAACACAAGAACTTAGTAACATCTTTAGATATCTGTCAGTGAATTATGGGTTTGGGATGTAAAAGGATTTGAAGACTGTCTTGAGAAGGAATCTGTGTTGGTTCTCATCCATCAACAACTACAGTGAAGATCAAAAGGCATGTAGGAACCACAGAATACACTGCACCAAGTGTGGGAACAGCAGGTACCAAAGAAAGCATGGTTACCAAAAAGAGGATGCTCACAACCAAAAATGCCAATATTCTTGAGAATTTTGGTGAGTACTACTGCCAGAGCAAGCAATACTGGTACAAGAACAAAATCCTTCAAGCACTTGAAGGGGCTTCAGGAGTTCTTTATATGGCCAGAAGACAGAAGCTAAGCTGGGACAAAAGGAGAGATAAGCCAAGGTTAATTCTTCCGACATTAGAGTTCTTTGCTGACCTATCCTGGTGCTAGACAAGAAGAGCACCAAAAAAGAAATAATCTGGTCTAAAGGTGTGGGTATAGTTCTTGGTGCCTCCAGTTCACAGAATCACAGAATGGCAGGGGTTGGAAGGGACCTCTGTGGGTCATCTAGTCCAACCCTCCTGCCGAAGCAGGGTCACCTACAGCAGGCTGCACAGGACCTTGTCCAGGCGGGTCCTGAGT
>Ga0065711_1001623_pt1 | contig 41536 bp, 23 predicted proteins | sample Hoacrofraction12_FD_59098 | JGI IMG/M metagenome (GOLD analysis project Ga0065711, IMG submission 59098) | Hoatzin crop microbial communities from Cojedes, Venezuela - Epithelial fraction 12 v2 (version 2) | ecosystem: Host-associated > Birds > Digestive system > Esophagus > Crop | place...
CCCCCCCCCATTAAAACCAACCTTTTCTGTAAAAGACTGCATTGAGGAACTCTTCCGCTTGCCTTTCAAAACGAATGATTTTTGCTTGCTCTTGTCTAAGCAGAGCTTCTTGTCCAGCTTCCGAGGCTGGCTCATCCAGACTGACTAAGTGTTCCTGCAAAGATATTTAATATTTGTAAGATCTTCCTGACTCCAAAACAAATAAAGTTCCTTAGGCATTAAATATTCTACTATATTCAAAACTTCGTTAGGTACTCTGCACAGAGTTGACTATTGAAATCATAACTTGATTTTTCACTGCTCCAGAACATTGTACTTTGTCCTGTTTTCTTGTTGTAAATGCAGCAGAAGCCTGTAAGATGTGGTAACATTATGGAAAATAAAGAGTCTGCTATAAATAACATTTAGATATTTTAAGACATTTGGCTGCAAATCTCCTATCCAGCACTTGTTCTTTGGCTATTACTTTCAGTTCTAAGAAATAACCATTGAAGGCAAAACACAGCAAGTTCTCCTCCCTCTACACAGCATTGATGCAAACTGAGCAACAAATAACCAAGCATTAGTAACAAACCCATCCTTCTGTGAAAAGGCTCAGTAGTAGCTACTTAAGTGAAATAAACTGAAGTTATCTGCTTGCAGCACCTGAAATGAATTAAAATTCATTCTATCTCTTACAACTGGAAGCAACTGAGTTATCTCAAGAATATTTCAAAACAAGTATTATAGCTAGGATAAATACATTGTGTGAGATGCCAGGATAAAATACTTAAATACACCAGACAACGGTTACAAAAATACAAAATCTAAACGCTTGGATAACCCCCAGACACACCCATTTTCTCATTTCTTTCAGTTTAATGCCTTGCTCCTGCTTAGGAGTACAATTTTTTTCCTGTCTCTCTCCCTTCACTTTTATTTTAAGCTACATTAAAAGTTACCTGTATTTACCTACTGCAGGAATGCATACACAACCACTCTTTGGGTTTAGGGAGTGTTCTGTTTTGTTAACCTTTACAAAGTATCAGTTACCATCATATCTAGGCTACATCTGTTTTTTTAGTGTAAAAGTTGATTTCAGGTTCATATCCTCACAGGACTAGGACGGAAGAACTGGCAATTCATTCATAATTCACAATAAACGAAAAAAAGAAGTCATTCTTAAGTTTGTGCCATCTCAACTTCAAGAGGTTTAATGAAGCAAGGTTACATAACCAGCCCATAGTAAATTAACGAACACAGCAGTCACGTGAACTACGCGCAAAGAGTAGTAATACAAAATGCTGTGGACTCTGGCCTGAACAACACAGCCACTCACCTCAAGATTTGTAATTCAACAGTTTCCAAAAGTTCTCTATCGAAAGTAAAGGCAGATACTATCTCAGACAGCACATAGAGACGAGGCAGTATTTTATGCTAAACAGCACACAATAACAAAGGTGACAGGCGAATAAAACAACGTTTGCTGTGAAGGTAAGAGTCTCCAGAAGTAAATACCTCACAAAGCGACTGACGGTTTTTTCCATACCAGAGAATATGAATTTGAACTGATGGGTTAACTGTAATAAAAATGTTCACCTCTGTGCCAGGTACTCCTGCACCAGTAACAAGTAGTAGTACTACCACAGTTCACTGATGTTTTATGAACACACTGAAAATGCAGTTGTACTCTTGTAATACTTAAAATATGCGACATATCTCTACAGGATTTCACAATAAAACCATTTGTGGAGAATAAGCTCAGTATTCTTCTACGAGTTACTCTCCAGGTGAGACTTAATAGAACATATTTGCATTCTCTCTTTGAAACTGTGTTTCTGCATCTGACAGAGCTTAATACAGGATCTATCCTAGTAACTGACAGCCATTCTGAGTCAAGCTCCATTACATTTTAAGCATTATCAGGATAATTGTCAACTCAGCTTATCAGTTTGTGTAAAAGGCAGACATTCGTGCAAATTAACTAATAACAGACGTCATCTAGGCATACAGAAATGTTGGAACAATCACTGGAATATTTAAGCATTTACAGATAAACTGCTTTAAGTTTTACTTCAAAAGGAATCTCTGCAAAAGAGATCCATTAGAGTTAATTAGCGTCCTCTGGCTAAAGTCCCACAAGCCACTGCAAAAAAACTTTATTTTAATTCAAAGGACAAACAGAGAATTCGGAATTGAATGAAACCTTACCCCTTCAACCTGATCTGATACTCTGCCCTGTGACAGACTATAGCTCTGGAAGAAGCCTAAAATGAAAACAACTCTTGCCCAACACAATGCATTTCAAACCTTCCTAGTAGTTTTTGCAACTAAGACAATGCATAGAAAGTACTAGCCCAGCAACTCGGTGAAAACCGAGTTCAGCGGCAGCATGACTCACCATGAACAAATGTACTTCACACTACTCATACAATGGTAATGTATAAAGAGTACAATTTAATCTATGTAGGGTAACTAAAGATGTACATTTTCTATATAGAGAAGGAATGAAGAAAAAGGGATCAGCCAGAAAATAACTCCTAAGTGGCTTACACTGGTGAATAGCTGAATAAAGGATCATTTGATCCGCATTCAGGAGAAGAGGGGAATAGCAAGGCAATGGCAGCACTTACCTCTTACCCCTCAAACTTAGGAGCATACATCTCTTCACATGTATAATTTTTATCAATGTCTATGCTAACATATCAAAATGTAAAGGAATACATTTATATAAAAAGAGTTAGATTTATTCTTGTGTATAGAAAAAAGATCGTGAGCTATTTTCCAGCATCTGCAGTACAGCACTGACTACATGAGACAAAATATACTAGAAAGATTCTGTTTATTGCATTTTTAAATTATTTTCTTATCAGTTGTGTTACAACTATTCCAGCAATCTTCGCAGCTGGTTCACTTCTAAAAGGAAACTTCAAGTCTCCACAGTAAATATTTGATTGTGATTGCTATTCAAAGTCAACTTCCAAAAGTGGGGGGCTTTTGTTTGTTTTGGGCGGGGGTGTTTGGTTGGTTGGTTTGTCGTTGGGTTTGTGTTGGGTTTTTTGTTGTTTGTTTGGGTTAGTTTGGTTTTTTGGTGGGGTTTTTTTTGGTGGAGGTGTTGGGGTTTTTTTTTACATTTTCCACCATTTCTTCTCAACCACCACTACTTGGATCCACTGTCTTCAGTCTTATCCTCTCACTCTACAATCCTGAATCATAACAAAGTTTCCAGTATCAACATACAGGTAGCAGGAAGAAGAAAAACCTGCAATATTTAGATAGCATTGTCATTGGTTACAAATACTCTGTGAAAAAAACAACCAGTCACTTTTACCTGTTACTTATACCACAGCATTCATTCTATTCTCTTTGTGCTCCTTTTCTCATGGAAAATATGTCCCAGAGCAACCCTGGAATTCCATCAGTGAGCATGCAGTACCACTATATTGAACAATATAGCTTCAGCCAAAGACACTTGGAGTGGTTTGCACATGCTCCTAACGGACTAAAGTTCTTTTTGTTAAAATATACAGCATAACTTTATAATAAAGTGAAAGAGCCTTAGAAATACAGAGCTCAGGTTTTCAAACTGCAAGGCCAACGTGTGACCTTGAGAGACCACCTAATCCTGCACAGCCTGACCTTGTCAGCACTAGTGCTGGATCCTCACTGAAACCCTCCTTGTAGGTAATGTTGACACAGCAATTCTAAATGCTAAACTGCTGGCATGAAGACAAAGGTATCATGCAGGCTGGTTTTGTACAGATATGGCAACAGCAGCTTCATGTTTAAGCCACAGGCAGATGGAGCGGAACGCGCCTACAAGCTCGAGCAGTATGAGATAATTCCTATCCACCTTTGTGGAGAAAACGGAGGGAGGCTTCCCATAGACCACTGATGGCTGACCCGCCAACCCATGGACCCTAGGGATATAATCCAGCCGCCCACATCACAGCAAGATAGGAACAGTAAGACAGGAATGTTTCAGCATCCCAAGGTTGTCTTCTCCAAAACTTCATTTTTCGTAACACTGTACAGTCTTATTAACGCTTAGCCAGTGCAAAGGAGAATAACCTACTATTTTCCGTAGACTAGCCTTCAGGGCACCAGAAACTGTCTTCTTTCCTTCTCTTCCTTCTACCTTCAAGACCAAGTCATTCTTGTTGCTTTCATTTCAATACTATTCAGTTTGTTTACATGTCTCTCAAAATGCTACACCCAACTGAGGCTGCATCAGACTTAGGTAAGAGAAGAATTTCCTGTCCAGGTATTAAGACAAATGCCTCTCTTGATATAGCCTCCAAAACAGTTTACTACTTTTACAATGCCTTCACTTTTCAGACATCTGTAACTTGTGACTCAACAAAACAAGTCTGTCTGCCCTGTTTCTCAAATTTATCAAGATCTTCAATTCTGAGCATGCCCTTTGAAGCATCCAGAACTGATCCCAGCTTGGCAGCGACTAAAATTAGTTTTAAGATGTCCCTCACTTACTGAGCATATATACTCATATAGTAAGAAATAGTATTATTTCCTTATTAAGATGACTCATGTCAGGTTTATCAAATTCAAAACAAATTTAACTTGACTGATCCATAGTTATTGAGTATCATTTACTATCTAGCACTGTCTACTAAGAGGGAGAGGAAAAAAATGAAAATCAGTGGAAGTACAATACGCTTACATTCATATTTATGCATAAGCAAAACTGTAACCCCGCATTACTACTAAACACAGCTGGAGACTATCACAAGCAGCCTCTTCAGGTTTTAGCCTCCATATCAAATTCTTTTAAAACCACCCAATACAAAATTGATAGACTAAATGCTTCGTGCTTTAAAGTTATGAAATCCACTAGAAATGTTTCAGAGCATCTTCCAGCGCACTTAGGATCTCTGTACACAGTTTAAACACATTCTAAAGCCATCAAAAATCATGAGTTCTGCACTGTCAACTCACTTTCAGATATTTCCTTTGCCATCTTCAATTATTGTACGAGTTAACACTTTACGTGATAGTGGTAGCTTCTCTTTGGAAGTATTCAGACACTTACCACAGTTTACTTCTTACTGTTTATGTTCCTCCATAGTGAAAGGACAGCAGATTCAGAGGCTGTTATTATGACTAATCATAACCAAGTAACAGCATGATACTACCTCTTAGATGTAAAGCGAGGACTAACAAACTTTTAAAAATATCCAAATCATATCACTTTGAATTTTAAAACGATGCCTTCACATACTCTACCCTACTACACTTCTTCACAACTGAAAGAATAGTCAGAGTCCTTATACTACAGCCCAAGCATTTTACAGTACTTTGAAGACCAGACTCAACCTCCTGCCATCAACAGCACGAGAGTCCAGAAAATGTTCCTAGAAGTAATTTTCTCTCTTGCTATTTTTGTAGCTTAATTATATTTACAAAATAGTTAACATGCTTAGGAGCATTATCCTTCTTGTTCTGCTCTCACCAACTAATGAGATTAGTTGTGCGTCATGTCCCCCCCCCCTTTTTTTTTTAATACATACAAATTGCTTTATGTAGCTTTAGACAATAGTGTTTTCCTTTCCAAATGAATATACTCAACTGAATCCTCTTTAAGGATTCTTTTTACAATTTCCCCTCTTATTACTGGTGCTTTCTTCTGGCCTTATCTATATGCATCTCTTTTTTAAAAAAAATAAATCTTAAACTAGGCTTGAGCTCCAACTATGACAGTAGAGACTACCTCATTTGATACAAACATTCTACTTGGAGCTACAGATTTCTTCTGTAATGATAGCTCTGTTAGCTTATTTAACAAGCCACACTTAAAAATTAAGAACCATGATTGAAAAGAGGTACGTCAAGTGCACTTTAAAGTTCAATTTGTCTGAATTGATGGGTCTTCTCTGTACCACAACCTCTCAGAAGAAAAAGCTTCATTAAACAAACACAAACACACACACACACACACCCCAAAACCCAAAAAAGCCCAACCACCTTGCAAACTATACCATCTTAAGTCTTCCCTGTGAAGGATAAAGCCAAGAAATTGAGACTTACCACATTTGCAGACCACCCAAATGAGAATTCACCCAGTTTGGTCCCACAGAACCTGATCTACTTCCTCTCACTATGAGTAGGCAGCTAGAACTGCTAACTTCATCCTTTTCGTCTTTCATGCCCGGGAATGTACCCATGCATTCCTGCACACAGGCACCTGTGTTAATAATCTGGTAGCAGCTCCTTAGGTAACTAGTTCTTCTCTCCAATCATACCAATTGTGTACTCTGCATTATATGATGGGAAAAATTCTAAATTCCAAAAGCTTTACATTATTGCACATAACCCTTTGGATTTGGGCAAAAATATTTCTGGGAAGATTTTAGCTCCCTACTTTGTCTGTATTTTATTATCCCTTTCAAATAAAGACACTTAAGTCCTTTTCTCTTGTATCTTGCCTGCCAAAAAACCCATGCATTTGCTTGGTATTTGCAAGTAGGACTACTGTTACAAATAAATTAATTTTTTCAGTGTACTTCAGCAGATGGTTCTCCATCTTTGAGGGTTTTTTTGAAGAATGCATGTAATTGAATCCGATTGCTTGTAAAAGCAAGAACCAACATCACTGAAATGGGTGGGAGAACAAGCATAGTTTTTTCACCCTTAAACAGCACTGCCAATAAACTGATCTTGGCCTCCAATTCTCATCCTGCAGTCCAGAATTCAGTTCTCCTTGAGCACAACTACTGGCCTCTTAAGTTACAGGTAATTCTTAAAGGAAAGTGAAATCCAGAAAAAATACCTGAAGATTTTTATTGGTTTTGAACTCATCAGACCAGGTACCTACAAGTCACTCAAAGGTGAAAATCAAGTACACTGATTAATTATTCCACTAATCCAAAAGCGGGTATTGGTAGAGATGTACCATTGATAAAAAAGGCCAGTCACAGCCACACACTGTTGTAGTATGTGGTTCACGGCTATCTTGCTCCCAGCTGCAACATCAGTTACACACCTTTTAATTCCGTAACTCAGCAGTACACAAGCATAAACCCAAATCATGCCATCCTGCCCAGTTCTCTTCCTAAAAAGGTAAGAGGATGCACATTAAAAATAAAACAAAGTAGAATAGAGGATGTGGCACAGAAAGCACATCTGAGACCACTTTATGTACAGGAACATGTAAGTTTTAGCAGTTACAGAAGACTGAGCCTGCAACTCCCTAAAAAGAAGGCAAGTTAAAGATATCGGTATAGATGTTGAATGGAATAGACTTCAAATAAACTAGCACCCTTTCTAATTCAGTTCAGTCCATCAGCTGAAGATTGTCCATCATTTAGCTGAATACCAAACGAAGTTACAAACACTTTTGTAACAATTAAGTCTCTGGTGTTTTAATTCAAATTATGATGTTGTCAAATCCATACTGTTTGAAGGCTCCCATAAGAGAGTCATATTTAACTCTGTATTGCAAGCTAGTGACATCAGCAATGGCCATCAGTGCAGCAGTTTGGCATACCCACAGAGGAAAGGAAGCACTCCCACCTTGCCATCTCTCTTAGCCGACATACAAGAACTCACTAGGTCTAAAAAGGAGGCACGTTCTTCCCTCAAAAACAAACCAATTCCCCCCTAATACCGAAACTCAACAGAACCAATATAGAGGCTGGGGGGGCAGGAGGCGGGGGGGGCGGACCAAACAACAAAACAACAAAAAACCAAAACCCACACACATAAAAAATCCTACATACTCCAAAGAAGCCCTGAGCCAAGCATGAAGAGAATCACCAGGATTAACAGAGAAGTCATAAGTCTGATTTGAACGGACTAGTTCACCCTCCTTCCCCACTCCCCCCTCTCCCAAACAGCCAGTGATTCCTGCCCATGCAGCAAACAAGTATGTGTACAAAGCTCTCTTTGCGGTCCCTGTTTATCAATCAGCTGTAAGAAAAATGGTTTCAACAGGCATTTGTGGCTACTGAAGTGTAAAGTGACAGAAATTGCTTAAGTTTTATTTACAAAAAATATTCTACCCAAGCCCATAGTGGCTGACTGATCTACCACAGCCCTTCTTCACTCGCATTTCTCTCCAGCCTGCTCAGAACTTATAACCTCCTTCCCCTTCACCTAGTGCCTTTGCAAAGCGATGCTGCACGCCCTGGCTGCGTTCTGTGTCAGTCTGTACACAATCCTAAAATCTCCTTAAACTTCTAATGCCAAAACACCACAGAGCACCACAGAGCATACCAGATGTGACCATATCTGCATCTTTTCTTTTACTCATTTAAAAGCCACCACATAGTACAATGGGAAACCATGTTAGGAACCTTAACGTAAATGATAACTAGCACTAGCATAAGGAATACATTGCCAGTGATACTCAGAATCATGGGCTGCACTTTACTATGTGAATCCAGAAAGAAAAGCATAGCAAGGTGTATGAAAATATAAATAGTGGTATCTCAGCTTCTGACTAAAGGTTATGTAGAAGCTTGAAGAGGACAAGACAACTGTGCCTAATCAGCACACTATACAGCAGACATTCGCGTTCTTAGTTTTTGTCTTCAACTAACAGTCACTGATTTTCAGGAGCTTATTTGAGTTATTGTGGATCTGTGAGGACAACTGAGATATGAACAGTCTTTGAAGATCTACCCATACGCTGTTAGATACTCCCAGGCTATGACCAGTCTCTGACCACACCACAAAATTAACTTCTGAATCAATTCAATGGCTTAACTAGAACTGTGCTATACACTTGATTTTGTCTTTTATGAGATGACACAAGTCAAACAAGACAGAACTCCTTACAGCACAAGCATACATACAGTTTACCTGCTGTCAGTCTCAATTAAAGAAAGTATTATGGGTTATATCTGTTCTAAATGCAAGCATTCCTAACCCTCCTCCCCATGCCTTAACAAAAACTGTAAGGCAAAACCAAGCATAAACTGGCAACATGGCAAGTATCACTATCAATAAGGTACTTCCTCTACGAACAAGCCATGAGCCATACATGTTAGCTGCTGGAGAGGAAAGAGTGCTTTTGTTTCATTCCTAAGTTGACAGAGATCCACTCTGTGTGTTATTTTACACTGTGCAGGAAGAAGTAGCAGTTAAACGTTCCAGCAAATGAAGTTTTGCCAAGACAGATGAGCCTTCCTTCCTATGCTATAGAACAATCATTATTTCAACACATGGGCTGAGCAACAAGCACGTATAGCACGATAGCCTTTGTTTCATATACAGCTATAATCTTGTTAAGAAAACAAACTGCAAGTTTATTAGCGTTGGCAAAGCCAGCTTGTCCACGTTTAGGCTCTGACTTGGTTATAAACAAGCACAGTACAAAATCTACCACACATATGAGCCCTTTAATAAAAGGATATGGCCCACAGGGAAAGAGATTCCAAGATACAGAACAAGACTCTAGGTTGTTAAACGAACCACATTTCCATGCTGAAGATAAGCCCAGCATCTGACTGGAGTAAACATGCACAAGTCACAGTCTGGCTCCCTTGGGAAGGGTTTCACGATTCCAACAAGATCTTTTACAAAGAACTAAAAAACCCCAAAACAAACAAAAACCCCACCAAACAGATGAAGTCCCTACACAGAAAAAAGAAAAATCTGCATCACATACTACAAATAAAAAGTTGCAGAGAGGAGGCAAGTCTGTTCATTAACTTGCACTATTTTAATTCAGAAAGCCTTTTTCCGAAGGAGGAGAAAGGGGTAGGAGGTTGCAGTTTTTCTGTGTTCAGTTAACTAGGAGCAAACTCCCTCCCTTTGTCCCTCCCCTACAACTACTAGCTTCACACATCTGTATTGTTACCTTCACTTTTTCTCTTCTCAGGCAGCAGAAAAGACAATTTTCATCAAAAGACCAATCAGAAACACCTTCAGGCTCACAGTCTGTAAATCAGAGGAATAGCAAATTACTTCATATTCATAAACTGCGACATAACTGGAGCCAAAAGAGAAATGCCAAATTAAATACCTGTTTCACAACATTCTTGCCTGCATTCTGAAGATGCAGGCTTCATTTCGGCCATTTTTCTAAATCCCCAGATTACCAAACAGTACACATTTTATCTATGCACAACAAATCTGTTTTTCTGAGCACTGCCAAATACACTCTCAGCTACATAAAGATGAACGCACACTCATTAGTAATTTTAGCCAATATGAAACTAACTGTGAGCACTGCCTGGGGGAGGGGGAAAAAAAAGCACAAATCACCACGGTAACACACATTTTCTAGAGGCAGAGCTGGGGCTGCTTCTGACATTAGAAATGCAGAACAAGATATGAACATAGAGATTGAATACCTTTAAACAAACTGAGATCTTTTAATAATCCAGGTCCAAACAGGCCTTCTAGAATACTTTCAAACCCTAAAAGCAAATAAAAGAATTGTTAGCTTTCTAGATTAAGTACGTCACTACAAGAATATTCACAATAGCAGTTCTATATTTATCTGTTCCAAGAACAGAGCTCAACGCGTTTTCTCTAAGTATTACATGATGCATGGGTCAATTGTGATGACTGAACTACCGACAAATCATAGCACAATCTAGAGTCCACTGACTCCTGTACTTTTGTAAATAGCTAGGTTAAAAACAAAGAACATTATGACATTGAAATAAACCATTTCGAAAAGGTTCTACAACGTGACCAGGTAATTTCTATATGAAAAACATTTTCTTGCTTCAGTCTCCAAACTGAAATAAGGTACGTTTTCCCAATTAAAAAAAAAAAAAAAAGCATTCTTCCATCTGAGTGGCATTCAGTTACTTTTCTGAATTTCAGCAAATGTTAGAATCAGTGCTTCCTGAAGAGTTACAGGTTTGAAGGGAGAAAATTCGAAGGAAAGGGATTCAGCAGCACCATGCCACTAAGGACCCAAATTCTAATCACAGATCCACATCTACCATACACAGTCCCATTTACTTCAATGCCATGATTTATGCCTCATTTAAAATAAGTCTACCCGATTTAGTTTATTCCAAAAGAGGAAAAACCTTTACTGAAATTATTGCCACTATTTGGAAATGTTAAATCAATATTACGCTAAATCCCTGCTGGCAGTAAAATCTACAGATCTATTAACTGCCCAATACTGTGAGAAGACAGGTTAGCAGAGTGAATATGAAAAGTACAAAGACTACTTCAAGGGGGACAGACAAATTCCACCTGCTTATAAAAATGTATTCCCAATATGACCATAAAACTCAAGACTACAACTCATGATTTTTTTTCCCCCCAATAATACTTTTGCTTTGTAGGTTTAATAACGGTTTGCATATAGCTAGGGGCAGCTTCTACTACTTGCCTGAATCTTTGAGAGGCAGAAGAAATGAAAAAAAAAAAAACCCCACAAAAATATGGTTTTAAATTTACAGAAACTTGCACGGGTGAATCGGGGACAGATAAACTACCTGAAATAGCCCTTTTAAGAAACCAGTCAAAATCTAAATGATCGCATGCTATGAAGGAAATTAGTTATTACATTGCAAAAGAGCAACAAATCTAAAATAACTCTGACTATATACAGATCTAATATCAAAGTTATCTTTTAGACAGCAGTCTTCAAAAGGAAAGGACTAGTAGCACGACATCCCTCTGGGTGTCAGCACGAGTGCCAGCACACTAACATACTTAGACATCAGACACAGGACCCTACAGAATTTGCAGCCTGCAACACAACATAGATGGCCAAAGCATTGTCAGGGCACACCACCATCCTTGGTCTAATGCCTATCACAGCCTGATACTAAAAGTCTGGTCTCAGAAAGCACCAAGTGGAGAACAAAAAAAAAAGATGAAAGAGTGATGGTGAAATAGGAGTCAAGAGTAAAGAGAAATAAGAGAGAGATCAGAAAACAAGGTGGAAGAGGAGAAACTAGAAAAACATCCCATTGAACAGCACCTTGTCAGGCAGAGAAGTAGCACTGCCTCCAAAAAAAGCCAATTCAGGCTTCAGGAAGTGGCAGGAACAGTGGGAAAGGGCCGACCAACCTGACCTAGAAAAAAAATAGGAGAATCAGGGCATTGACCCATAGGTTTACAACACTGACTCTTTTACGGGTAGTGACCCCTCAGAATTTGTATCTGAAATGAAACCTTAAGGAAAACAGCTAATGAACCTCAGTCTTGTATCTTTTTGCTTAAAAAAATACATTATATTCAGAAGAGCTCAGAAATTTTACTCAAACTCACCACTCTTTAAATAGTAACTGCCAATGACTCATGCCCCGCCCGCCATTTGCCATGCATGCAATTGCACACTGAAGTCCTTGCCAAGTTTTACAGCTTGGATATTGTACAATCATAGTTTGCTAGCCCACTGTTCTCAATGATGCTAATGCCACTCGGGTTTTATTAATATTAAATATTGGATTTAGCAGTTGCATAGCAACAGCAGAACATCTTATGTGCAATGCTTGACATTAAAAAAGGCAAATAAGGGAAGTATGAATGTATTCAAAAACTATACTGAAGACTGGCAAAACCGCCATGAAGCTGAGCCCTATGCCCCCCCAATGCAAAGTACAACGCAGTCAAGACAGTATAAGCCCTGCGATGTAGTACTCCATCATTCACGACTCCAAAAGAGCAACTGTGTACAGTTAATCATGCACAATACATTGAAAACAAAATCTTGAAAAAGGAGCTGCCTACTTTTTATAGTATTTTTCTCTCCATTGTCACTGCTTTTAGAAGCTTGAAAAGAACATTTCTTTTCCCACCGACTGTCCTTTTCCATTTGGCAGATGATATTTTCCTGCATTTCAAATGGAACAGAAATTAACATGGCTGTCTCTGCGAAATTCCGGTTTCTATACTTTCATCATCTTTATTTCAGTGTCTGACAGTTCACAGCAGCTGAAGAGCAGGGCCAGTGGAAAAGTTGCAGGAATAACAGAATTAGAAGAGAGGAAAAGGCGTGAAGAACCCAATACTTTAGAGCTTTCTCTTAGACACGGTCTTCACAATTAAAGGAGCCATACATTTAAACCTTACAACATTCCTTGCAACCTACGTAAGGAAAACATCTTTTGGATGTTAGTGCAAGAATTTAGAAAATAAGTTGGTTCTTTAAAAATGAAAAGAAAAAAAATCCATCATTTACAAAAGTGTAAAACATCTTTATCTCAGAAGGCTCTCCAGCAAGTGAAGAATTAGCACTGAAGCAAGGGTGGAATAACTTTTTAAATGCAGAGATTGTTACATACATACTACTATTTCACAACTGTTAGCTCTGAAAGTAAAGCAATACTTAAGAAACATTATTCTCTAAAATGTCCTCTGACAAATATCAGAATATGGATGTGTCATTTTTATCTTAAGAGTAACAAGCACAAAAATTAAAACTAAAAAAAATAAAAACAGAAGTTGACTATGCAGTTTCCAGCATGGTCAAGTTTCACTAGTTTTGTCTCCGCACCCAAACAGTTTTACTTTCATATTTTCTGGTATTTTAATCCTCACTCATGTAACCAAAAATTTTAAGTCATAAATTTACAGTGTAATTACAGTTTGTTGGTTAACAGTTTAAGACAAGAGGTAAACACAACAGCTAAACTTCAAGCTTTCCCAGGAAAAAAAAGAAAAAAGAAAAAATATCATCCAGTTAGGTCTTCGTATCATCTTACTGCCTTAAAACTGAGAGCACTTGTAATGATGAAGTAGCTACCAGGCTCCCCGAGAAAACAGTAGTAGAGAAGTTGATAGTCCAAGAGTGGACTTTACTGGCTGATTTCTAGCAACATGGATTAGCCAAAGAAACATTCTCCCCTTTAAAAAACAGGAATGTAAGATCTTCAGGAGACCAGGATTCATTTCTGGACTGCCAGTGCCACTGAGCCTAGCATTTCAAACAATGTTTTTTCCCCTATGACAGCACAGCTCCAGCACAATCTTTAATACTCACTACATAATTCAGCTCTACACAGGTACCTAGTCAAAGCAGTAAAGCTTGTACCACTAATTAGAAGTTAAATAATTTTGAGAGTAGTAAAGAAAAGAAAGGCTATAATCTGTCTTTACTACTATATAATTTGTTAAAGAATTCTGAAAAAATAAACGTAGCTAGGGCCCCAAAGGGGGAAAACAAAACCAGCATGCATAGGTATCAACTCTTCAGCCCTAATCTGTGAGTATCAATTTAATCCATGAACATAAATTTGTAAGATAGATCTCAATAGACTAAATAAGCAATAGCCAGGGGAATAGGTAAGTATACTAGATATTGTAGACCAACTGCAATAGGAAATAAGACAACTGATTCACCAGCATTTATTTATAATAAATAATCAGCTTATTACATAGCAATTTGCACTTTAAAAGGACTTTGAAAAGCTGGAAATTGAGTCAAATCAATTAAGATTATAGCTGTCTACATATTTTTTAAATTTCTTAACTATTTAAGAACTTTTTACTAGAAACCCTCAAAACTATATCGGGGCGGGGGGGAGAGAATCTGATCTATTAAAAAAAAAAACCCAAGAAAACCCATAAAGCCCCAAAACCACAATGCAACTAAGAGTGAAAGCACAAAGAGGAGACAAGAGGTTGGAAGAGGGGCAGGGGGATTCAGACCACAGAACATAAATAAATGTTACAGAGGTCAGAGCAGACACACACACAGCTTTAAAGTAAGCAAAGATAAAACCAAAAAGAGGGCACATAGCATTACCCTAAAAAAATTCTGTAAGAACAAGGTAGTATATTAACAAACATTCAGTAGAATAGCATATGATCACTCAACAAAATCTACTGAGGTGATGTTATTTAAACATTTGTAAGTTAACAGTCTTAAAATACAATGGAAGTGATGGATCTTTTTTTTTCCCCTGGGAGTTACTCAAAGAATGTTTGCAGCAGTGTTTAATTCCAGAAAGTCTTGCAATATTGAGAAAGTTCCATCCCTTTGAAAGGTCAAAACATTAAACAGTTAAGTTCAGTACTGGGGTCTCAACTTGGTAAAGGTTCTAAAAAACAAGGAACAGCTCAGAGGACTACTGAGGAATTAACAGCAAAAATAGAAAACAGTGTCAATCAACATGGGCTTAAAAAAAACTATTTTATTTAATTTGACTTTTATGAAACTAAAAATTTTATTAACAACAGATTTTATGTAATATTTTTAGATCTATGTAACATTTTGGGTCTGGCACAACACATTTTGACACAAACCGGACAGGGGGAAAAAGAAGATAAAAGAAAAAAAAACCAAAACAAACAACAACAAACCCCCCCCAGCCAACTACATATAAAACAGATTAAAAATCAATTAAGTGACTGCTTTTGAAATGTTGGTGTCAATGGGAAGCCACTGCCAGTGAGGTCCATCAGGTATTGGTTCCTGGCCCAATCCCATGTAACATTTCAGTCGGTGACTTGGAAGAAAGCAGTCACTAAATTTGCAGGAGATACAAAGACAGGAAGAAGAGTAAATAACAAAAGGCCCAGGTCACAGAGGCTGCTAACCAAACCAAATGCAATTAAACACTACTTGGAAAGAGGGGCAGAGGAGAATGGAGAAAGCCACAAAACGCACATCTAGGAACAGGAAAAACAGCTTCTCAGAGACATACCCAGATTCAGCAGCTGAAATTGGAAGCTGATCAAACTCAGCCAGACATGAAACGTTCTTAATTTTACAAGGGCCCAACTGGAAATCACAAGACATGCACTCCCAGACCAGACCAACACTTTCCCTAGCCTAGGATTCTGGAGGTGTTACTTAGGGAAGCGTGGGTTGCCTGCCAAGATCTATCCCCCTTGTTCTCTCCCCAGCACTTACATTCATCATGTTAGGAGTCTCATTAACTAGTAGGAAGCAAGGGCCACTACCATCACATCAGGTTTTTACTGGATTTCTCATGCCTAGATCTTCTGGTCAAGACTGGATATATTTACCCACAGCTATGGGATTTGAAGCAGGAATTAATTCAGAAAAATCTTACAGTCTATGTGCAACATGGGAGTTCTGTCTCTTTCAGGACAAAAATCTATTAAACTTGAATGTTTCAGTCACAGGCATCTTAATAGAAAAGCAAGACCAAGCAACAAGGGAGGGGAAAAAAATTCACAGGACAGTTATTAATATACACCAAGTCTCAGGATATGCATATAATTATAAATTGTGAATATTCTTTTGTTCACGCAACAAAATAAAAGAACCTCCCATCCACTACGATGAGAAATCTCGCAATCCGAATGGAGCCGAATTAAGTAGTCCAACTACAAGAGAAAAACAACTTTGCCTCAGCTTCCTGGGTGGGCAACAAAGAAAGAAAAAGCTCTGCATCTGCAGTAATTTTTCAAAGTTCATGCTTCTACATTTTTCTTAATGAAACTGTATTGGTCAGTGACTTGCTGCAGATGTCCCTGGTCCAAAGACAACAGATGCTTTAGTAAATCCAAGAACTTTCCAGGGACTTTAAATATCAATAACCTGATGCTATAACAGAACAAAAGAATGCATACAGAAAAGAACTAAGGATGTTAAGATAGGTACTGTTTAACAGAAGAACAGGTATAACCAATACCTATATAGCAATATGTATGTCTTCTATAGATTTTTCCACTAGAGCACCTTGTTCCCAAGACAAAAGATGTGATATCACTTGCCTGAGGTCCCTAAACAGGCCCTTGGAGCTCAACACAAGAAGAATCCTTTAGCCTTAGACTAATGCTTTATTCACTGCACAACCGCACCTCCAGTAGAGAAGTTCTGTTTGAAGCAATTAAGAAGTCAATGAGGTACATGTTCGGCCAAACAGCCTGTTACAGTAACTTACCAGAGCAATAAGCTGAGAAACCAAAAAAAGGGACAAAAAAAACCCCACTATGGCAGCAAACAAGTAATGTTGATAGAAGTGCTTCTGACCATCCATCCTGCAAGAGTTCATTAAAATTCCACTACTGGTCTGTGACTTTAATGAAAAAGCAGCAGCTGCAGTGGGCCATCCTTGCTCTTCTCTCCAAGCATCCCTCTCAACCAAGCAATTCCTTTTCCTCCAAAGATCAGATCTAAGCACATTTTCTCTGATGGAATACCAAACTCGCAGCAAGGCATTTAAAAGTTAATGAGCTAAGTATGACAGAAAACCAGCTACATATCTGAACTACAGTGCTGCAATGCACTCGCCTTCACAACAGAAAAGAGTCCTGCCAAACCCCCTAAAAGATGGTAGATCTCTCCCCTCTACAGGGGTGAATTGAGAGGCAAAGCAAGCAAGTTATGAGGCTGTTTTGCAGTGCGAGAAATGGAAACAGGTCTCCCCATCTTATGTTCGCACTCTAACTGGCAGATTATCTCACTGATTACAAATGAAGAGTCACCCCCCAAAAAACCAGAAGTGACAAGTTATAAAACTTATTGATAGAGTATACAGCAAGGCAAAAGCCATAATATGGACCATCTCCTGCCCTGCCCCCATGAGGAGTATTTATATGTACGTGATTTCATACCAAGAAGATAATTACATGAAGGCATGCAACCTTCTTATCTCTAATAAAAAGTCTCAGCACCAGAACTCGAGCAAAGCCAAGGACTTTCTGCAATGGCTGTCTCAACATCACCCCAAGATACAGCAATTGCTCTGGCAGGCTGAGCTGTAATCTTCATGTGGATTTGCGGGGGTGGGAAGATCCTCCGATTTGTAGATATTGCATCACTAATCTGGCTAGTTGTTCAAGTCAGGGGTTGTGGGCTTTTGTTTCACATTTACACGCAAGATCAGGAGGTTTATTGTATGACTATCTGGTTTTCTTCACAGCCAGTCACCACCAATGCAGGACCTGACTGGAATCTTCCTATGTAAATACTTGCATTTTATTACTTTAGAAAATAAACCAGAAAACACAGTCATCACAAAATGGTAAAGAATGACAGCAGAAGAGTTTCAGTAACTACCAACTTTCTATGCATCCTTAAAAAGGTAGTTTTTACTTCATGGTAGAATAAGATCTAAATTAAAAACAAAAACACAAACAAAAACCCCAAACACACACACACTAAAAATTGAAGTGGTATTTGTTTTTCAGTATCAGTTCAAACACAGTGCTCCTATTTGTTTAGCCTCTAGGTCCGGAGTTCCAGCAGGCAGCCAGGTACAACTTTCACTGAGAAGAAACTATACCAACTAGCTAGCAAGTTTGTACACAGGTTAAAAGAGCCAAATAGCCCAAGAATGACTGCTCCATAGCTCAAAACATCATGGACCAGAAGTTTTTATAGAGACCCAAATGTTGCTCAAGCTTGAGGCAATTTTTTCCATATTCAACAGTGTTGCATTATTTACTGCAGCAAAATAAAAACCTTAAAACTTCTCTCCTGTTGGAGACAACCTGTCAAGCTTCACTGCCAAGCAAAGTTAAGATGACATTCACTAACTACCAGTGTTTATCCCCATAGCCCACGCTCCCCCAGCACAAGCATAAGAATAGCCTTGCAGCAGACAGAACTGATCTGCCTAGAAAATGCCCCCCTCCCCGAACAGACAGGATTTCCAGCAAGGTCAGTTCACTGCTCCACTTTATTTCATGGCCATAGTACTGCTTAAACCACAGATCAGCCAGAGTCAGGTGTGCTGTCAGGAACAGCTGGGCACAAATAGGTACAGCAGAAGCCCAAGTCAGTTTAAACCATGAAGGAATTCTCCCTCTCCCCCAGAAGTTGTATATGTGGAAGCACAGGATACCAGTGATTTCCACCCCAGCCTCAAGATATACATATCAGCATGGTGCAGAAGCGTATTAGAAGTGTGGGTTAAACTGGCTGAGATATTGGCTGTATTTCATATTCCATAGCAGTGCTATTTGAAGAGGGTTGCCTTCCCCTAGCTATTCAGCCCTGCCCCACACCATTCTCGGTCTGCAACACACAGCCACTTACTGAAACAACTCAGCTAATAACCAAGCAAGGGTAGGCACAAGCTGCTGAATCCATTTAAACCAGGACCACCAGCAGAAAAATTACCTACCAAACCACAGCTTTGACCTACCAAACCCTTGGAGTGCAACTTGGTTTCACGTCCTGTATCACAGGAGGTGAGTTATATCATCAGACATTACTGAATTAACTAAATGCATTATTCTCTTCTTTTTAGATCTCAAGTAATAAATACCTCTTTTGCCATCTCTACAGAGATTTTCAAATCTGTATAGGAGTTTGCAAAGGGGAATGAAAACAAGATTCTACTTAGGAAACTAAATATAATTATACCACCCATCATTAAAGAGACGATGATCTTCAATAAATAGGATAAACCTGTGAAAATTATTGAACATTTCTTCGTTGAGCAGTGAATATACGGAGCTTACCTCTATGGTAAAAACTGCCAAGAGCCTTTTTACTCTAGTATTTCTGATTGTAAAAGTCTGTCTGATGTTAAATAAATCTTCATCGTAAGCCATTACATAATTGCCCCAATGAAGAGTATGCCTTCTGACTCCAGCTGCCAAACAGCATCCTGAAAAATCATATGATATGCAAATACACACCACTTTATTAAGTCAAGTGATTATTTCACTAAAACACCAGTGAGCAAATCTAAATTCTGATTAAGAAGCTAACCGAAGAAAAGAAGAATCTAGATCATGGAAAGAAAGCTGAATCATAGAATCACAGAAGGGTTTGGGTTGGAAGGGACCTCACAGATCATCTGGTTCCAAACTGCTGCCATGGGCAGGGACACCTTCCACTAGACCAGGCTGCTCAAAGCCCCGTCCAGCCTGGCCCTGAATATTTGCAGGGAGCGGGCAGCCACGACTTCTCTGGGCAGCCTGTTCCAGTGCTTCACAACCCTCACAGTAAAGAATTTCTTTCTTATATCTAAGGTAAATCAACCCTCTTTCAGCTTGAAGCCATTCCCCCTTGTCCTGTCACTACGGGCCCTTGCAAAAAGTCCCTCCCCAGCTTTCTTGCAGGCATTGTTCACATACTGGAAGGCTGCTCTACGGACTCCCCTGAGCCTTCTCTTCTCCAGGCTGAACAGCCCCAACTCTCTCAGCATTTTCTCCTAGGTGAGGTGTTCCATCCATCTGATCATTTTTGTAGCCTCCTCTGGACCGGCTCCAACAGGTCCATGTCTATCCTGTGCTGGGGGCTCCAGAGCTGGATGCAGGACTCCAGAAATCATGACTACAGCGAATATGAAACACACCTGATATTTTGTGAAGGCTTCCCAGAAACTCAGGAAAAGTATCCTTAGCCTTTGCAGGTAGACTGTTCAGTTCTGTCTCAACAGAAAGGATGATTTGGTGAAATCAGTGGGTGACACAGGCAGCTACACAAAAACGAAAGGGTAACCGAAAACAGGGCAGAGGGCGAAAGTTAACCACCTTAAACAAAAACCCCCAAACCAAAGATCAGCACACAGAGAGAGGTACCTTAACACTGAAAGACGTGAGCATAGAATTCATCCTAGCTACAGAGCAGATTATAGCGACTGTCATCTCTGGAGTCACATTATATATATACCTTCAAGTGAGGCATTGGGGAGTTTACAACACAAGGTGCAAAGGGAGCACATCTAAGCCTAACAGCCACCTCCAGTATTAGGGTTGTTTGCATGACAATAGTACCAAGAGCACAATGGTACAAAGTAAGCACAAGACAACTCTTGCATATGGCGCAGAAGATACAGCTGTATTACTATTGTCACTCTTGTGCCAACACAACTAAATCCTAGCATAAATATTCTTACCTGTCCTTTATTCACACCTCAGGTTAGGCCTATGCACTGAAGAAGCTGCAAGCCCCCATATTCCTCTGGAAACAGAGAAGCATAAGCACAGCTGCCAACAACTTTGTAACAAAATATCATAGCAGCAAAACAATTTGGTGTTGAAATAAATTGTGGGAACTGAAAGTGCCAGATGCGATGGAGCATTACTCAGTGTGGACTAGGAGCAGTGAACCTTCTTTAAAAAAACTACACAGATGCAAGAAACTCACAGTAAAGATCTAGACGATAGCCCAACCTCTGGGGCTTAGTGGTAATTTTCCCAAAGAGCAACTGACTGATAAATCTCTCTCTCACTTCTGATGTCATGTAATGTTTGCCATCATTTCATGTAGCAACTCTCTGAATATTTCTAACCTTTTAGCTTTAGATAGACATCATCAATTCCATAAGCTATTCCTGCAGATGTGCTTCCCAGGAGAGGCGTACAGTTTCTTTCAGGTATTTTGTGTCCAACTACAACTGGGGTTACACTAAGCTTTTCTTTTTCCTCCTTGACAGCAACACGGGACCAAAGAAAGGCTGCTTAACATCAGGCATTTCTATTCACACACTTTTCCCTTTTCACTGGCAATACAAACAACTGTACAGGTGCATAAAGAAGACAATGAAAAAAACCTCATTTTTGCTAGCATTATTTCTAGACAGGAACAATTTCCTGGCCTAGTCCAATTATGTCAGCAGGAATAAATGGCAGGACCAGGGACAGCTTAGACAGCAACACTGCTGAAATCAAGACCTGTTTGACTTCCTCATTCACTCTCTCAAATCATCTTTCCCTTATTCAAATTTGAGACAGACATCTCAAGTAGGTACTGGATCCGAGCTGAAGATCATGGTCAGAAAAAAAACCTTGGGATTTAGTTGATGCAAAAGTAACATGACAGAGAATACATCTTTTACGATGGCCATTCAGGATTTCAAAGTTATGCCCAAGTATCTTTTCCGGGTAGCTACAGTAAATAACTGAGTTATGTCATAGAATACACACAGTAATTTCAGCTCCTGGCATCATCTAACTCTTCCTAAAGCCAAGCAGCTCTGTGCAGCTTTTTTGCCACTGCCCAGTCTTCTCCATTTGTTTACTCCATTCCTTTTAGGATTCCTGAAGCACAGCACGTTATTGGCCTTTTATAAGTAAGGAAGTCAAACATTTAATCCACTGTACTTTTGTTAAGGTGACCATATCCCCTCATATCCTTGTTTTCAGTCTAGTTGAATTTCTTTCCTTGAAAGCAGCATGTGTGATCTGAGCTTGAGAGAAGACAGCAGTCCCACACCTTCTGCACACTAAGTTTCTCAATGTCATTGAATTACAGCAGAATCTCAGAATACGCTCACAGTTAATCAAATCACGGGTTTCTAGTCAAGAACATCGAACTATTACAAAGACAATCATCTGGAGGTCAGCCTCCTAGAACAGCCAGCCTTGCTCCAATTTTACAGTTGGTAGCTCAATAAAAAGGTCTTAGTAGACCAGTTACTGCCTCAGGCCTGCTCAAAGCATGAAGTCCCTCTTCAGGACGCTGAGCAGATCTAAAAAGAATTCTTTGGTGCTAAGCGAAGAAACGCTAGAAGAACACTCAGCCTGCTAAGAAACCACCTACTACAGGTCCTTTGTCCAAAATCCGACTTAAATTTTCCAGGTAATCTACACACAAAGCTTCTCAAGCTTGGCATTCCTGGTATTGCTAAATTCCTTGAAGACTGAAACACATGTATCAACCTCTATATGAAGAAACAACAGAAATACTTCACAGTTTTAAGTGCCACTTTGCTAGAAAAGCTTTAGCTTTTAAGACGAGGGCCACTGTCCACTTATATCCAAAGCAGCTCTTTTTGTAAATTCTGAACAGTCCTTTCAGAGCAAAATCTCGGAAACAGATTTTCCAATCCATAGCTAGGAATTGCCAGCAGCACAACCGTACAGACAGTGAAGGAATTTGATACAAACTGTCCTTCTGCAGGCTACATGCTAATCATCTCATCCTAAGGGATTACAAGTCTAGAGTAACACTAACATATTCAAAGTTACAAAATAGGTTGATGTCTATGACACTTTGTAAATATCTTCCCTTAAAGTCATTTTTTCCCTACGGAATTCTTAATAAATAAGTTTCTCTAAAAGAAAAGGAGTCTCATGCACATGTAATGAACAAAGCATGGCATAAAGAGTGAACACTGAACTGCCAAAGGCAGTGTGTGCAAGAAGCACTAATAACAACTTCACGGAAGCACCTTACTCCTCACTTCTGTCAACTTTGTACTTTACATCCTCTAAAGGTTCTTTCTGATACAGCAGACTTTTTAAAAGTGTTCTTTGACACCAGGAACATTTCCAGGCTCAAAGAATATTAGACTTCTAGCATACATTGTGCTTCAGCAGATTTGATAAAATAAACAGTAATACTCAATGAGTCTCAAATTTCCTTGAAAAGCTTGTAAGCAACCGTAACAAACTTGCATTTCTATAAAACCACATGAATAACACCAGAAGGGCTGAACGACGAAATCAGCCACTAAAAATGCACGGGAATACTAGTACAAGTGTTGCAAAGTACTGCACTTTGCTAGCACTAGTTCTTCTGAGAACATCTGTCAAAGAAGCCAAGACAAAGCAGAACTGCAATCTTGCCTAAATTTATTACTCATGTACAGAGCTGGACAGTACAAATGAAAATCCAAGCAGAAAAACTATAACCAAATACTTTAAAATGTTAGCCAAGAAGATAAGCAACAGTTTGAAAAGAAATTCAAACCGAATGAAGAGAAACTCCTTTCATTCACAAGGGGAAAAGAGTGGGAGCGCACTGGAAAACCAAGGCTGCAGAGGAACTTGCAAAATCCACAGTTACAATGAACATTGCCATCAGCATCAGAAACACTTCAGTAATTTAAATCGTTGCTTATACTAGTGTTTCAATAAGTAATTCAATTAAATACAGTAGTAGTTGAATACAAGACACTCCTAGAGGTGGCCGAATCAAAAATATATTTTTAAAAATAGCACATTGGTTTAATGTTGACTTCTTTAACTGCTAATTACTGCCAGACAATTGCTTACATAACAGAAAACATGCAATACCCCACTTTGCAATAGCTACACAGTCACAAAACACATTTTAAAGGAAGCTGCATTATCAAATCTGCAAAAACAGCTTAGCATAGGGTTTACTCTTCCCAACAACTAGTTACTTACAAGTACCAAAATGATGTGACCTGCAATACAGGGTTTCAAAAAACTTCAGTGTGCAAATTTTTTTTTTTAAACACTTATTTGATGCAAGTATTTCTATAGATATTTGACTATTTCAAGTATTTAAAAAGCTCTCTTAGGGCCTGTATTCATGCATTCAGAAGTCTGAAGTGGTCTTTCATAAATATCTTGAACATGGTCTAAAGATTTTATATGTTCTTGGATTAACCTACAGTTAATCTTATTAGACAAAGAGCCAAGATTTTCAAGAATGAGTGCTAAAGCTATAACACTAAATAAGCCTGGCTCATTTAAAAAGCAACCCTGAAATTCTTCCTATTCCTGCACCCGTTTTAAAGTCACCAATAAGCACTAGTCAGACTGCAGAAAAACTATTTCTACCAGCAGGCTTCTGAACATGCATAATGCCAATACAGCTAATTACATTTCAAAAAATAATAATCTATGTGCAACAAAGATACTGGCAACATTTTAATGCAAAAAATTGTTTAAATATACTAACATCCTAGTCTTGAGATATCCAGTCAAGCTACGCAAAGAGATGTGTTTGTCCCTTGCATACTCCCAAATGTGGAAGTAGGATCAGAAACTGGATCTGGAAGAAAGGGTAAACAGCATGTTAGTTAAATTCACAGAGGATACTATGTTCGGAGATGTTACAAACATTAGCGAAGACAAATACATAAATGACCTAGAGAGAAAACAAAATTAGCTTGAAAACAAAAATGTCTCATGAAAAATAACTTCAAACACTCAGTGTAGAGGAAATGCAGGGATAGAGGAAGAAAAAGTAAAATGAAAGAAACCTAGAAGCAGCAACAGTGGACAGTCAGCTGAATATTTGCATTGAAAACCAGCTTGGAGTTGCAGAGGCATCAAACAGAGCAGGGAAATTAAAGTTCTTTCTACAGTCTTTGAGCCAGTAATAATAGCCATCTCCTTGCACAATTGCCAGGGACTGAAAAATTCCCCTTCACTCCTAGCAAGTGGAAAGCTCTTCTCAACGGCAAATCAAGTTCTGCAGGAGGTAGGGTTTAATTTTTTTAAGCAATGTTAACATACGGTTAGCATAAGCCTACGCAGCAGGTTCTTCCAGTACTTCTGCTGCTCGTGGCTTTGTGCAGAACAGGAGGAAGCTAACAAAATGAATCCATTTTTACAGGTGCAACTCAACCTTGTATTGTTCAGATTTATTCATGTGGTCCTTGAGAAAGGAAACTAAAACAGCTAGTTCAACTATAAAACAAAAAAAACACCACACCACCAAAGAACACCCCTTTACTCTCTATTTTTGCCTTAAGGTTACTTTCCTGAAAATGACATCCACTCATCCATCACAGTAGATGTCTGCACTATCCAGCTTTAAGGGCAAAGGCAACAGGAGGAAAGGACTGACTCTACCTTTAGAAAGGCTACAAGAGGATCCCTACCCACAGCAGCCACGTAAATATAAATGCAGAAGTAACCAGCATACATCTTCAAGGATTGTCAAGCCCTTGTCCTTCAGAAAGGTTTCCAGACACCAACTAAGAACCATTTATTCTGCTTCATCCCCAAACTAGCAGAATAGGCTAATTCTGCACGATTTGTTACTCTCAGTAACAAGGCTTCAGTGAGGCAACTATGCAGATGCTTTATACTCCGGGCAGTCCACATATCAAAAAGGAAATGAAAACAAATAAAAAAAACCTTTTAATAGAAGTCATCTTTCTGCCTATCATGTTGCTGAATCCTAGGACATGCTCCAGGATGGAGGCTTCAGTTTATGCATATCATCATCACATCAAAACAGGAGACTGAATGTTTTCCCTCCTGACAACTGCTAAGCTACATGATTTCTGAAATAAGTCATCCTATGAACACCTACAGCTTCTGTTGGTGGTGTGATGGCAAGAACAAAGAAACAGTTCCTAAGTCTGCCTCATCTTTGACAGAGACTGGTTAGTCCTGCATATTTCGATGGAGATTCAAAGGACAGATTCCCAGGCATCCCTCAAGCCAAAGACATATGACACGCACCTTCCAAGGGTATTGTAGTACCACTCTACAGTAGTTCAAACTATCGGGCCAGTACAGAACTGAGAACCACATCATCTCGCCAAAGAGCACAACACATTTTAGGAAGATGTGAAGCTTTGGACATGACAAAAATTGACCTTTGCTTTTTTGCACCAGGGGACATTGGCAAAGCATGTAATCTTCTGCCCCTTTTGAAGGATCAGTGCTGGCATGACGCAAAACTCACAGAGGCAAACTCCAGTCAAGGCTACAGACTCAAAGCACAGTCTCATGAGCTTATTCTTCAGCAGTAACAGCAGGTTTTGCAGCTATTCCATTCTCTGCTCCATCACTCATTCCTACCCCTGCACTCCAGCAGTTATGCTAGTGCGAGTTCATAAGACTGCATAAGGGACAGGACAAATTATTTCTGCCCACCCCCCCTTTTTTTTTAAAAAAAAAAAAAAGTAGCTTCTACAAGCTCACCTTGCATAAGAACGGCTGTCGAGGGTTAAGACGAAGGTTAAGACGGGACTCTGAGCAATCAGGTCTAGCTGAAGATGTCCCTGCTCACTGCAGGGGTGATGGGCTAGATGACTTCTAAGGGTCCCTTCCCACTCAAACTATTCTATGATACTATGAACGGTTTAACTAGCCCAGAATCCCAATTCCAATAAGGGCAAAGTGGCCACACAAGGGGTTGTCTTAAACAATGCCACCATGAAAAGCATGCCCAGCAAATCCCAGAGTACATCTGCCTAGGAACCAGAAGTGTAGCTGCTGCTTAAGAGACTGTTCAAGAACAGAACGTGCACTTACTCTCATTTGTTATATGTCTAACTGCCTTGGACTCCTTGTAAGTGAAAAACACAGGAGGTGTATTAGAGTGAAGATGCTGGAGAATCAAGGCCTATTAGAACAGAAAGGAGCTAGAGCCAACAGAGCTACGTGCTGCATAGGCTTTAGAACAGTGTACTGCTGAGAACAGACGAGACATACAGCAGCAGCTTAGATTCATGCTCCTGCAGGAGAGACCACTGCATGGATCACAAAGCCCAATGGAAGGCAAAGGGATCTGCTGCTTAACGAACAAATAGATGTGTTCTGGGAACAGCTCTGACTCCAGTTCTCCCTCCTGAACACCATGGTGGACTGACATAGTCCTGTTGTGCTCCTTGGTCAAACATCCAAGTTGCCGGCTGACAAATCTCAGCAGAAGAACTCAGCACGAGTGCTGAAGAGCTCTTAGTTCTACCTGTATTTTTTCCCTGGTGACTCCTGCTTGGAAGCAAGCCCTATGCCAACTTTCAACTTTGTGTAAAGGCAAAATCCCTAAACCAGTAGCCATGACGAATAAGCATCCTGACTGGATGACCACATAGAAAGCCCAGTCCAAATCTACTCGACTCATACATCTTGTGATCAACCCATGAATCCTCTGTGGTAGGGATTATTTCTCAGTGAGAAGGGAAGATACTGAACTAAACCAAGAATGCTTCACAGTGGCCTGGTATAATGAGGGGCTGGCGATCCTCAGGAGGTTTCCATGGCTAGAAATCTACTGCCTCTGCCATTTGGGAAAGCACTGCCACTAAACAGGCTGATTCAGCACTGGCCCATCGCTCCAACTGACATCACTAACCCACAGGTGTATGGTACCCTTGCAGGGATTGTTGTCTTTTCCTTAAAGCCCCAATACACAGATCACCCACACGGGTAAACAGAAACCCTTTCTTTAGGCTAATATTCAAAAGTGTCCTGACTCTAATCCAAAAGGAGGAGAATTAAGATTATCATTATACTGTAGGAACCAGAAACAGGAATACCTACGAGAACCACTACTAAGGGATATAAAGATAGATTCAGCTGTTTTGATTTCTGGAAACCACTTTTTGCTGAGAGCGGCTAGTGATGACCCTAATGTCTCCTTTACAGCATCAGTTTCTCTATAATTTTCTGTCAATTTTACAAAGAACAAACACATTGGAAAAAAGATTTTTATCTACTTGCTGGAGACAAACTGCAACTTGAGGCATATTCACTAGCAAGGCAGCACCAAGAGCAGAATGAGGCTCACCTGACTCAAGTGCTTTAAAGGAGGGAAAAAATTCAACAGCAGTAGAATGCGTGTGCATGTAAAACATATGATTGCAAAATATACTGAGTAAACTGTTAATTACAAGAAGCAGACTCAGACGACTCGAAATTCCACAACTCATCCCAAGTTACTGGAAGATACATTATGGCAAACTGAAGGTTACTGTAAACAGTGAAGTCCACTCTGCAGCATGTCTTCAATGTTTTGAAGCTATGATTACTGATTACCTGGCACTTCAATCCATGATAAATCCACCTCTCCACTGAAAGGGCTGATCCCACTCATCCTCCCCACCCTGTAGATGCTCACTCATCTTGCATTTGCATGGTAACACAACAAGATGGTTCAGGGATCAGTTCCCTGATCCAACCCACCAAGCATTTCCACAAAGCAAGGGCACTAGCACAAAGGGGGTGGTATGATCACCCCTCCATGCAGTATTTTCCATCTACACTACATTAAAAACTACTGTGTAACCATGAACTGTGATTTTACAACAAAATTCCCTTCTACCACTATGCATCACTTGGATGCGTATTCTATTTTCCTGTGGTGGAATCAAGACCTTTCCTGAAGGACCTTCTATATTGGCCAGCATTAAACAACTCTACTCTCCCTTACCGCTCATTAAGGTTAAATGACATAAAATTGCGATTTCTCAGAAACTATCATCACAGTTACTGCCAAAACCTGTATGTACTGTAGATACAACATAAATTTGCACAGTTTGGCAAGGCCTGTAGATGGACTTGCAGTTTCTTCAAGGTCAGGGTGAAATGCTTTATTATGGTTGCTCTAGCATAACCTCTAAAAGATGAAAAAAGTCTACTGAATGTTTCCTGTAGCATCTTCTATGCACAATAGACATCAAATTTAGGATACATAAACTCCAATCAACAAATTTCAGTATTTCCCACTGAAGTAGTGATTTTGCACAGAGAATCATTTCAAGCATTTTCAGAAATCTGACCCTCTACAAACCTGCTTACATTAGTGTGATGCAACACAGTTTAAAAAAAAATAGCTATTATAATGTTTAACTTTATTCTGGAAAAAGAATAACTCCCAGCTCATAAGCCAACAGTGGTTCTATTAAATGTTCTTGAGGACCATTTTCTGATGTTGATTTACTTAAAAGATCTCCAATTAATCTATCTAGGCAAATTTCTACGCTGTCCTAACCCTTAACTCATTCACTGAAAACAATAAGCTTTTAGAGCAGCTTTTTTTTTCCAGATAGTTTCTATTTGGCTTTCTAAGCTTAAAGAGAAAAAAAAAAAGCAGCCAAACCACAGAACCTACCTGTCTTCTCCCACCAGTCTTTTCCTAAACACTAGCCCCCAAGTTTTACACTAAAACTTTAATAAGCAAAGGCTTCAGATGAATATACTTCTTTCTCTCTTATGGGAAGATGGCATATCTAGAGTGGGAAATGTTTTGTCCATTTCCCAAAAATGTTTTAAGATGTTTTTTGGAAGGCTATCAGAGGTTAGTCTGTAGTTCCAGTACCTTAAAATTAGATAGCGATGATTTCCCTTCAGACAGGTCACTAAGCTTCATTATGCTTACCCACACCCCACCAAGAAAAGAGAGACAAACAACCACCGCACCACTAGAAACATCTATCTAAAGCTGTATTTTAATGTAAAACTAATTTTGTTGCTCTCATTGACCCTCCCTTTTTCTTGTCGCCAGATTTCAGAGAAACATCTCTCAACTAAACTAAATATACCATTCAGTATGGTATTCACAGACCCTTAATCTAGAGGCAGGACAACAAAAACTTTTTTTAATTCTTTGTTTTAGATGCATCTTTATGTTCCTTCAGTGGATTCTTACAAGGCAAGTAATTATACAGCTATTAAAGTTTATCACCTCCTTTTCTAAAAGCATTCTTTGTGAAGTTTGACTCTCATTTATGCTAAATCTGAGTTTTCAAGAGAGACCTAGTTTTAGAGAGACATTCATTTTCCTTCACTGGTTGCAAGAGAAAAGACTCTTGGGATATTTCGAGGCTATGATGTCCCGTTAGCTCATACTCAGCTCTATCTTGTCTACCTCCCCTCGGACTGAACTAACAGGGAGGAGCCACCTGAGTAACAGAATGCATTACTAAGGAGATTGAAAGCCTGTAGACAAGTATTTTGCATTTTGAAAGGGAGAGTAAGCCTATGACCTTCTGTGAGGCCACCTGAAGCGAAAGATCACATTCCCAGGACCATGTGACTCTTTCAGTTTTAGCCCCCAGCCCTGCACTGAGTGGGGACTGACAGCAGAGCGCGAGCTAGCTATTGCACCAACACCCGAAGCCCATTTGCACGCTGGCTGCCATGATATTTGTCCACAGCAGAGCCTCGCTTGTCACACCTAACCACCAGCTGCTCCAGCAGGCACCAGTGTCCTTTCGCAGACACTGCGAATCGATGGTCTGTAGCTCAGAGGCACAGAACACCACTTGTACGGATTCCTCCACATAGCACATCCATGGCTTCCGTTCTATCCACTCACAGCTAAGGTCCCACACACCCTGCTCAGCCTAATCTAGAACCTCTCACTAAAGCCAAGGTTTATCCAACCTTGACTTCAGGACCCAGCTTACAAATAGACCCTGATATAGCTGCATCGACAAAACTACAGGGCAGCAACACAGTGTTAATAGCAAGAATTCTTTAAATTTTTATTTATTTTTAAAAAAGTTTTGTCACCACCAATAGAATCTCAAAACTATGCAATACATTCAGTAATCCTCCAAGTCTGCCAGTACGAACCAGCTCTGACATTAGCTCTATCTGCTGCTTACAGGCAGAATCATGAAAACCCTCGTAGGCAGCACCATGGCATGCTGAGAGCAGAGATCTATCTGCCTTAGAGATGGGATCAGAGAATTGCTCATCTTTTTCACCCAAACTGAATATGAAAGAACTATTCCTCTTCCCTTACAGTCATGGAAAGCCCTCCAAGTTCCAGATACCAGAAGGACAGACTGGAAAGAACATCAAGCAGGATTTAGGGTTAGGATGCCCATGAGCACGATAAGCAGAACGTGTTGGTTTCTTGCGAACTAGTGTTTTTGCATAGACGACTTCTTCTTTTAAAGTAGGTTTAGTAGTTTTAGTCCTGAAAAAAAAGGAAAGAAAAGTTTCCAAAAATAACTGCTTACTTTCTGAAGTTTGTGAGGTGTCATCACAAGTGCATTTAACTGCTAAAGTTCATCAACATGCCAGTAAGTATAGACCAAAGCAGCTGTGATTGACTTCTCCCTACATGCCTTCTCCTCCACCATCTCCCATTATATATAAACCTGCATAAGGCATTTCCTATCCTAGGGGCAGAAGCAGTCCTTAGGCTATGAGCGGCTGAGAAAATGTAAAGCCCTATCTGCTGTTCTTATTTGGAGCACAGAATTCAGTTCAAAGTACAAGCCGCAGGAAGATACAAATTCAAGATTAGTCACAGGCAAACATATGATTTAGGAACGAGAACCAATCTGTTTGTTATAAGCAAGGAGTGCAACTTCCATGGCAAAGTAGACTACAGTTCTGCAACATCTTTAACTTACAAAGTCAATTTTTAATCTGATTTGAAACTGAGTAACTTGTGGAGCAGAGTAACCTCTGAACTCTACATTCAATTTTGTACTGTTAGTGCGCTCAGTCTGTGACCTCAGCTATGGTTCCAGTAAAATAGAGAGAGCTGGAAGAGTGGTAGGATGGAGGCTATTCAGGCTTTGATGGCCAGAACTGCAGTGCACCTAGGGATCACCGAACAGCCCAGTGTCCATTCTATACTTCAGATACCTTCTAGTCATTAAAATAAATCCATATCCTCTTGAGACGAGAAAGGCCGTTTACCTGTTGTCTCAGGATATCTGCCAATGCATGGCACTGAGACTACATCAGTTTACCCTCCAGCCCGTGTACCCAAAGTTCCCTTCACAACCATGTAAGGGAGGAGTGCTAATGAAATTTTCAGATCTAACACAAACTCTGTAGCAGGAGTTTGGCCTTCACAGCAAGGTTCTTGGAAGGGAAAATACAGAAGCCCTGAGTATAAGGAGTGCAACACTGAACGCCACTTTAACCTTTTTCCAGAAGTTAGCTTTCAAGTTGAAGTTTTCCAGGGTTAGTCTCCTCCGTGATATCAATTCTTGGATAAAACACACTTTAAATAGTTAGGTATAAGAAGAAGAATCAAAAGGTAAAACTGAAGCCTAACCTAATAGATGACTAAATACCAGCTCATACTCCTTAACACCTACAGCCACTTTGGAAAGTAAAAACAGCCCATGTTTACAAATCATTCAGAGCAGTAATTTTCAAACTGTGGGCTCCTGAAAAGCATAAAGACCCTATGCAATTTAAACTACTGGCAATAGGCTTATTTTTCCACCGTTGCTTCTTGCCAACTCCAGGTTGAAAATCACTGATTTAAGAGAGCCCTGGCAAAACACAGTTCTTCCCTCAAGTGTTTAGCCTTGTTCAAGAGATAAATATGGCATTCCTGATGAATTCAAAAGACCATACGTAGGCCTGTCTCATCTGAGCACTGAAGCCATTCACTCCCAGATCACTGCACATCTCCAAAGAAAAACTGCCAAGGCAAGTCCAAGGGATTAAATTTTGTGAAGAGTTTACAGAAATACTCCTGTAAGATATGAGAACTAGGTTCTCATAGCATCTTACCATACAGTTTCAGATTATTATATTTTTATTACTCTATATGAATGTATAGGATGGCAAGGAGGACAGAAACACATAAAAAGCCAAGGGAAATGTGCGGGCAGTAGTTAAGCATTTAGTCAGAAATACCAAAATTAGTGTTATACTTGCTATAATTTTGTTCCCCAAGTATAGGTTAGAATTACCTAGACATTCACGGGAAACATTTCAGGGAAAAAGTCACTTCTTCCCCCTCCAAGAGACTTTGACACTTCATTTTCACAAAGGCTCCATACACCTGTTTTACATTTTGAAGTATGGATACTCATCTAAGCCTACACATAACCAACATTTCACACTTAGTTTTCCCCTCACACTTTTCCATCCTTCACTCAATCTTGTAATAATTTGAAAGGTAGAAAGCTACAGTACGCAGATGTATGATAACCACTAAGGTCAGTGAAACGTTCTTCCAGCTGAATAGGAGTACAACTTTTCCAAAGGACATTTAAAACCAGCAAGGGGCACTCCCCTTTCTTAGCAGCAAGGTCCATTAGATCATGAGACAACCATCAAAACAAAAGCGCAGAAGTTTTTTCCAAGACAAGTTTTCCTTGATGCCTGTTTAGGAAATGAAGACCATCAGATGACCATTTTTTCCATACAAAAATCAGCAAGATCTTTGTGAGAAACCCCAAAAGAGAGATTATAGTATCATATAAACTTAAGTTTCACTAATCACTTCAAAACATAAAAGGGAAAGCTAGGGATAAGATAGCTATGCTCGTCCTTTTCTGAAGGATGTAAATGGAATACTTGCTTTAAGAAGACTGCTTTTAAGTTTTCTTAGGTCAGAAAAGGAAATTATCTCCATGCTTCTCTATTCTCTTGGTTTTGCAGAGCAAATTGGAAGTTATTAAGTGTCCACCTTTGCAAAAGGTTTTCTTCACCCAAAATACAATGGTGTGTTTTCAGAAATGCATCTAAAGATCATGATAAAGCATCACCTAGAAAGCAGCTTTCATCACTTTTGCCATAATTACAAATCTTAACCCAGAAGATGGCCAAACTTGAGACAGGGTCTGCTGTAACGCTAGCTTATCTTCCACTTGTTCACAAAAAGGACAAAACTGCCCAATAAGCTAAGAGCCAAGCAAGCCAGTTTGCTACTAGAATTTAAACAAAGCCAGAAAGGTCTAATCACAATCCATTTCGCATATTTCAACATATTTATCTATCTCTTAAGATGCCCAAGACTGCAGGACACAAGGCACAGGCCAAGAGGGCCCTTCTGGCCACCAGACTCCCTCGCTGAAGCGTACAAGCACATTACTTTGACTAATCTGTGGCTATCCCATGACAAATTTCAGAACTGACACAAATGGCTGTCTGCCTGCCAAGCACAGCAGCATACCCAAGAGCTTTGTGTACATGAGTTGCTGCGGAGGCTTTAACAGCTGCCAAACTAGCCCATCCGTGCAAGGCAGCGGGCTGAACTCAAAGTCTATTACACAGGTTAACACAGCAAGCTGCTGCCTGCCACACACACGTAGTTGCAAAGGGAGCCAAACAGCACGTTGCTGCAGACTAATGACTGATACCACTACGTGCTCAGGAGAACAGGGTGAAAAGCATTCGATGTACGCACTGGCCTGGAAGTATTAGAGTGGGCAATTGCAGGCTGCGGGCTGAAACTTTCACATCTTTTTGTTAGTGTAGCCAATGAAAAAAGAAATCAAGAAATGAAGAAATCTGTAGCTTCACTACCTGTTCCTCTTCCTACTCTTCTCAGTTACTCCACTTTTGAAGCACAACCACCACCGCCTTAAGTTAGTAACAGCAGAGGCGGGTGAATGACCTCATCAGACTCATCTACGCAATTCCCTCTAGATAGATATCAAAACGTCTGTTACTATAAGTGTACGCAAAAAAATGTTCAAAGAGAACTAGGGAATTTTTCATAAGTAAACTCAACTCAAGAGTTAAGATTGCCTGGTGGCCTCCGATGTCTTTCCACACTGCTGAATTCAGCTTCTGAAAGCTTCCTTTGTTAATGAATACTAGGCTCTTGTCCAGTCCTCTTTTCTCCCCCTCTTTGCCCTCCCATAAAATATTACGGTCCTCGGGGCATAAGGAACATCCTTTGTCTCCTTGCAAGTCTTCCCTGTGCAGCCACTTTGCCGTCGCTTCTGGAAAATGCAACAGGAGTACAATCTTTTCTCTTCTTTGCAAGAGGAGTGGAAAAAACAGATGAAGACATCATCTAATAGCAATTTTACTACGTAGGAAGTGGTGTCCTGCAGAAATGTTGAAACACCATAACCTCCACTTCATCTTTCATATGCTGGCAGTGTTAGTGTGCAACTTCAACCTCCTACTCAGCTTTGAGAGCTGTATTTTTTTGTCAACTCACCACAAAAGAAGACATGATACTACACAGCATACAAGACAAACTAAATCTGAGGTAAAAGGTAAACAACTTGAAGATGTCCTGAGAAATAACAGTACAGCAATCTTCAAGGGAAAATGAAAGAAGCTGAAGCTCTCATTTCCCAAAAGAAGCTGAGGCCCCACAGATTTATCAGAGAGCAGTGAGGAACCCCAGAGGCCTGCAGAGATACTGGGGAGAGGTGGTGTAAAGCTGCAACTTATTAATGGAGGTACTGGACAAGAGCATCCAACATGGTTGGGAAAACAAAGCCCACAGTTCATTATCAGGGAAAGAGCATGGTATAACCCATGGTGCTTTCAAGGAAGAGGGAAAATGAAGCAATCTTCCTGCTACTGTAAGTGAACATGATGCATGCAGAAGTTAGCACTTGTTCAGCAAAAGACAACTTGGATTCGTGCATGCGTGACAAGCCCAGTTGAACAGCCTCAAGTCTTCGTTCTCTGCCTCACCATCCTCTGCAGATGTTGTAGCAAAAAAAAAAAAAAAAAGTTGTTCTCCAGTCAGGTCTAGTCAAGGAACTGATTCACCAAGCTGCTACACATAGTTGTGCCAGCACAGAGGGGACTATTTAAACCAGCTTAAACAGCACTACTGTCAAACACAACCGCAGTCTGTGGTGCAGTTACAAGATAGAAAATGCAAACTAGAAAACTCCCTGCCTTTGGCGGAGGCTATTCTGTTCTCCTTTCCCCTTCCCTTCACCCTACAGACGTGATCCCATCAAGTGCTTCAGATGAGCTCTCCTGCTCATCTCATTCCTAGCTAGGATGACTCAGGTTACTAAGCGTCACCAGAAGATTAGCTGGTTTTGCAGTCCTCTGTCACTTTAGTAAAAACCAGCACTATTAACCCTTTTGGCCAGAGGTAGAGCTTAGAGGGGCACAGCCCATCCCATCGAACCCTGCCCTCGGAAAATCCCCAAAGTTTTGTATTTTTCAGAGAATTAGAAACATCCATCCCAGTCACCTTCGAGAACCAAAGCTTCATCCTCTTAAGAGTGAAAACACGCATACATAGGAGGATGAGGAAGAGGACTGGAAAGTCCCATGTAAAATACTCCAGTAGCGTCCCCTCCGTCCCAACCAGTATGACAGGGCTACCTTTCTTTAACCCTATTAAATGTCTGTTTTTCCTCAAACCTTGCCTAAACTAACTTTTAGGAAGTGTTCTCATTGTTATTTTACATTAGCCATGAAAGAACACAAGTACTCAGACACAAAGACAAACAAACAAATAAAAAAAACCCTACCCCACAAAGCTAAACAAAAAGCATGACAGTACTTGTCTGGATGTAAGACAGCCTAAGATGGCAGAGCATTAAGCCATTTAAGTACTATGCAATAAAGATTTAGACAACTGAGCACAAGAATTGGGATTTTGTATCATCTGTTCTTAATTAAAGAGTAGTTATTGTATTTCTGTACATAACAATATTTAGATTATCATCAATATAGAGCACAAACTGTCAAAAAATGGCTTTAAAAATGTGCACAGTCCTTCAGGTACTCTTTTAAAATGGTGCCGTACCACAAAGCTGTAAATCTGTAGCATATGTATCTCAATATAAATACTACAAAGATTTTACCTAGGTGGATTTGTACTACTTCCTGCATGCACAGAATGGATTATTGTAATTCATTTTGAGAAGTTCTGTTAAAAGTGGATGAACTCTGACTGTCATTAGCTCCTCGTTAAAAGTTATGTCAAAAAGCCCTATATTTCGTGCAACACGAACATGTCCCAAGAAGGAAACCTACCACCTTGCCATGATAGTTATTACTTCACACAGATTGAAACAGATTTTTGTTGAAACACAAAACAAACCAAGCGATTTGGCCTAGTCCAAATTTAATGCCGCAGCCACCAGAACTACTCAAGATGGCATAATACAAAATTATTATCAAGATGTTTTTGACTTCTGTTTGGTTGACATCGTCCCTGTCAGGGTAGAAGTTATTCCTCATTTGCAAACAGGGAAACTATGGAAAATCTGAAGTGATTTATAGAGAATCCAAAGAGATATTTGAAACAGATCTAGATTCGTCCCCCGCAGTTCAACTTCTACTGTTCTTCAGTTGCATACCATCCTTCCATGCACATTTAAAGTAAAGCTAAATATCAAGCTGTAAATTTCACTCCTTACAACTAAAGATTTTTATTTTTAAATGACAGCTGCCTCAATTTTTTTCCTGGCATAACTTTTTCATAAAAGGGTAATTCTCCCTCCCTGCATCCATCCTTCCAACAGGCAAAAATGTTTGTGCATAGACCCAATCTTCTCAAACAAGCCTTTATCCACAACTTTGCAAAGTTTCCTACAATGGATTTTTATTAACAGAAAAGTCGCAAGCTGCATCCACATTACATGTAGGTTGAAATAAGGCAAATAGTACCACTTGCACATTTGCTGGGGACGTGGACATATCTAAAACAGATAGCAGTTTAGAATAGCCCTACATTTAAACTTTAGCTGTCGTGCTTACTTTAACTTGCTTTTTCTTCTTGTTTTTCATCAACATCAGGGCTATAATAAGCTGTCTCATTTTGGAACAAAGCAATACAATCTGCCCTTTGAACTAGAACTACATTAAATACTTAGAGACTAAAGCCTGCTTCCAAAACAATGAGATAACATGTCTAACTCTTTGGAAGCAGCAGCTAATTCATATCACATACAGGCTGGAACTATACCCAAGCAATAATCCAGATAAGAAAACGTAATAAAGATTTCAGGATTATTCAACTGTTGTACACCTTCGTATGATTAATATTAGCTTCTAGTACTTCCTGATGTATCATATTTCTTCCACACAATCCACACTTTAGCCCTAAGTATCTACAGTCATGGAAGACCATCACTATTCAACAAAATAGTACACAGAAACAGATCAGGTACTTGGGTTGCAGCATTTCACCAGCAACGATCATTTAAAAGAAAAAAAAAGGAAATTACTTCAGCTTATTTTGACAGCTTTAGAGTAAAATCAACAGCTAAGCAGCACCTCAGTGAAACACTGAGAGAGCTTAAGATGATTGGAAAGCTTACGTGAATGTTAGTTTTTCCCTTTAAATCAACATTTTGCTCCCAAACCTAGGATTGCCGCTGAAGAGAACGAATACGCTCCCTCCCTGCCCCACCCCCCCAGCACAGGCTGTAATTCAGTCAGGGAGTCTGTAAGAGTACAGCTAATATTTAACAAAGGGCCAAGCATCACCAGCTAGGAGAAATGCACGCGACCACCTCAAACTATCACTCCAGTAACCACACAGCATTGTAATGCTATTACTGCCTAGATAAAAGGTGTCAGGAGGGTTTCAGGGATCTGTGGGTTCTCTCCTCCCTCAAATTCCCCATTCCTTAGCTGATCTGATCTCATCAACCATTTCCAATTCAGCAAGTGCCTGAACAGCAAGTGACTGGAGGCTGGGAGAGAGGGGGAGGGGAAAAAAAAAAACACCTAAACCAACAAACAACAAACCCATCACATATATTTGTCTCTAGGCATCTGCTTTTGGCCACTGAGAAAGACGCTAATACTCAAGCTTGGTACAGAGACATATACAGCATCAAACAGTTATCATCTGGTGTATCAAGCCTCTAGAATCAAACTCCTACCAGGGCATCAAGACACTGCACGCCCCTCCCAACTACCCTCCTACGCTGTGGTTCAACAACCCAACGCATCTCACTGCAAAGAGAGCTCCCATGCCCCTTCTCCACACCTCCCTCCACCTCCAGGCCACAGCAGGCTGCTCCCTCGATTGCATCACCGCGTCAGCAGCGCTGCTCACAGACCTGTCCCCCACCAGCCACACCACCTCGCTCCCCCAGAAGAGAGGCTTCAAATGCACGACGAGGAAGGAAGGTTTAAGCCAGATCAGTTCCCTTAGCTATGCCCCACAAAAAGCTGTGCTGACACAACCAAAGGTGCAACTCTGTGACAGTGCAAGATGATGTGTATCTCTGCTGCTGCGTTCTTACTCTTCCTCTTTCAACCAGCTCCGCGTTCTCACCCTCTCCCTTGTGCTACCACAGGTATCTGCTTGACCCGACAGTGAGCCAGTTTAGGGAGCTACACTAGCAGAAAGTTATTCTGCTCTCTCCAAAAGATGATGTCTTCTGCTAGCATAGCTCCCCTGAACTGGTTCCCTGTGGGCAAAGGTGGTCCTTCAGTCCTCCTGCGTTTTTGCTCCCCTGGAGAGCACAAGCTTAGTTTGACAGTCTGTCATGAAGCCACAGTCCAACAGAGCGGTCTATTGCAGAAGCAAGAAACAAGAGGCAAAAGTGAATTACTTAAGCCATTTTTATTGCCAAATGCACTAGTTCAAACCACAGACTTTATTTTTGCTGAATATCACACTGTGTGGTGTTAGAATGAGTTTTCAGGGAATGATGCTAACACAGAGAATCCCACACACCTCAGACTTACTTTCAGAACTAAATATGAGCGAGTATTCCGAAGTGAAAAGAAGGATTTTCCCATACTCTGCTTCCTCATATTTAACTATCAGTATTTCTTACAGGGACAAATTCTTAAAGACAACCAAGGTGAAACAATGTTACATCATTTAACAGGTCAATTTCCAAATCTCAACTAACATTGTCAAAACTCACTTAAAAAGACAACAGAGATGCATTTGGGGCAAGGGGTTAAGATCACAGCATAATTTCAGCTGGACATCCTGGGTTACTGCAATAAACAAAAAAAGGTAACAATTTACACGTTTATACGACCCAACGATTTATGCAAGTTTGATACTAGGAACAGGGCAGGTCCCGAGATCTCATAAAGCTGATCAATTTGAGGTTGAAACTATTTATGACATCGTGCCATCAAGATAAAAGTCACATAGCACTGTTACACTTTGGACTTTATTCTTTTTTTAAATATGGTTTTGTACTTTACCTCCAAAAAATCCCAATCAACTCTGTGCTTAACAGTGTGTACAGTATCTTTTGTTAAACACACACAGAGGGACTTTCACAGAGGGAAATCTTTTGGAGGAACAAAACGTGTATCAAATTTAGGGATGAGGAAGATATATGGAAGGGACGGAGGAGAAAGTAACTTCTCCAGGAGCTAGCAATTTACATGGCTTTAGGGAAGTGGAACAGGGTGTGTATAAATGGGGGTGGCGGAGGTGGCAGTGCTTGTTGCAAGTTTTAGCACTTAGGGTTGCTAAGAACTTTAATAACGTACTGTTTTCCTTGAGTCTGTAGATAACACAAACTCCTCTAGCTACGCAATATCTTCCCAAAGAGCAGTATAACGAATAGATACAATTCTTGCACTTCACCCCAACAAAAGATCTTCAACAGCAGCTTTGAAACTCTCTTCCCCCCCACAATTTACTCCTCACAGCTATCTGATCAAACTCTGAGCAGCAGGACAGCTCCTCTGGAGGACTGAAGGACCCAACGACAAAGAAGCAGGGACTGAGAGGAAAAAATGATACGCTGCAAGTAGGGAGATCAGAAAGCACTAGAACAGGTGATCCCCAGCAGCCAATGTAAGATGAGATGAGAAAAGGAGACAGAAGTGAAATAAATCCAGTTCAAGCAGAGGTGGAAGGCAACAATGTGTTCCTAACATAGCAAAGCTAGAATCAAAATAAAACCCCATAGACTGGATCTAGAAGCATCACTAATTGGCTGGAAAGAAAACCCAGCACTTTCATGCAGAGTCCAAGTTTCCCAGCAATGTACTGCCCTTGAATAATTTTATGCTTAAAACAAGTTAATTGCTTGTATTAATCTGGTGTTAACAAGCATCTAGCACATGCTCTTATATTGCAGAAACTTAAAACATTTAGACAAAGCCAAAAATATATATAGCAGCAGTTACAGCTCCCGGTGTAACCAAAAATGGTGTTTCACATCCCTGATAATGAACTAGGATGTTGAGCTAACTGACAATAAGAGGTTTAACTCTGCACACAAGGAACTAAAGTGAATCTGTGAATGTTATTACAGATTACCTACGCTGAGCAGTCACTGGTAGATTATGGCCATATTTGCATATTTAAAAATAAAGCGAGGATTTGCGCTCAGTTAAAAGCACGAGGCCAAACAAGAAGAGATCTTGTTAGAATCTGGTTAGAGATTTTTAAGATTGCTCTGGAAGTTCACAGTCTGCTGTTGTCAAACCTATTTTACTGTCTTTGCAGACACCCACCGAATTACTGGCCTAGAGCTGGTGTTTATGTGTGTGCCAGGACCTGCAGAAAAGGCCTCAATTTCTCACTAGGGAAAGAGAAAAAGGCAAAATCTGTATTTTGAATGGAAAAAGTTATTCGAGATGAAAGGGCATCGGGGCCTTCATTTTCAAAAACCCCAAATATTCCATTGCAAGGAGCCTGCATAACAACAAACGCGCACAAGGCGGG